>Ga0209006_10002740_pt1 | contig 16037 bp, 8 predicted proteins | sample JacPin_JW_Ref_O2_FD_188567 | JGI IMG/M metagenome (GOLD analysis project Ga0209006, IMG submission 188567) | Forest soil microbial communities from Algoma, Ontario, Canada - Jack Pine, Ontario site 1_JW_Ref_O2 (SPAdes) (version 2) | ecosystem: Environmental > Terrestrial > Soil > Boreal... | reverse complement strand
TTTCTTGACCAGCACCTCAGTTCCGAATAGCGGCGAACAAGCCATCTCTAAGCAAGCAGAAGTCAGGGCACGAATTACACGCAGATCGCCGGGGACGGGGACGCTCTGTATTTATCTTAATCCCGACCGAGAACAGAAATGCTCGATTCCTCTTATTAGAAAAGTTGGCTTTTGTAATAGGTATCCACGAACAAGGGAAAAGTTAAGGTAAAGCGTGACCGGCTTGACAAATTGGTTAGGGATTCTTGGGACTGGCGGCTATTGGTTCGGTTTCCTTGTCACCGCTGCCTTCAGATATCTGTTGGCTCTTGCCCGGCGCTTCGGTTTCGAAGGGTTTGGTATCCGCGCCGCAATCCATGCAAATCCAGACCTTCTTCGTAACGTCAGGGCGTTGACTATTATGTGCGCAGTCCAAACTCATTTTGTACTCTCCGGCGACGCCCACGCGGCGCGTAATTCTCTTTCTTACCGTTATTTCTTTCGGACTCCACCCCTCTGTTCAAAATTCGTCATGCGACACAGAAGCAAAGGCGTAAACAAAGGAACCGGTGGATGTGGATTCTGGAATCTGCCAACTTGTCCATGCACAGAATATTACATCCTATTCGCACGAAGCGCTGTGACCAGGATCACACATCGTGGGTACGCGAATGCCTACTGTCGAGCTGTACTTAAAAGGGTTCTTGCGCACTTCGGTGCAGGCTTGACGAGTTTGCTATGTTGAGGTTGTGAGCCAACCTATTGACATTGTGCAGAGTTCGTTGCCCGAGCCAGAGTTGCTGGTACTGGACGCCGTGGATCCCGCAGCCTCGGTCCTCATCGGGGTCCTCCTGGCGTTCGTCGCCGTGCTCCTCGGTCGTGAAACCGGCGCTCTCCTCGTGGGAGAGAGGACCAACCGTACCCGCATTCGCAACATGAAGCAGATTATTAGCGATGATCCAGAGGTGAAACGTGTCTGCGAGTTGCTCACTATGCGGATGGGGCCACAGCACGCTCTGCTTACCGTCGAAATCCGTTTCCGGCGCACGCTCGACATTCAACAACTCGAATCGGCAATTAGTCGAATTAATATGCTCGACCTGCAAACTCACAAACTCACACCGCTTAAGATCACAGGACTGAACTGATTTGAACTCGGATAAGCAACCAGACTCATCTGCTCAGCACAGGCGTCGGGGTAGATTGGGGGATTTGAACCTCACCGCTCAACAACAAGCCAAGGACATGGCACACCAAACTTCCGTAATTTACGAAAGCCATCAATTGCACGTCCTATCGGATGCTTAATGGACGTTTTTTTCTCTGAGATCGCGAGCGATTGTCGGTAACCGCATGAACATGAGAATCGCGACTAGTTCAATCCAGGAAAACAGGGCGAGGCTGTTCCGCAATCCAAATGACCTCTGAGAAAGCCAGCCGACAACAAGAGGAGAAATGAATCCCGCCATGTATATAGCCATATTCACGAGGACGACGAATGCCGCCATCAGCGAGGGCGTCATCGACGGCAAGGACATAATGTATGTGTTCAAGACAGGCAGCCAGCCGGAAAGTCCAAGTCCTGCGACGAGCAGCCCAACCTTGGTCGTCGCACCTTCGCCGAAGAAAAGGGCGATGCTGCCTAGGAGGACCATCACGGAGCATGTCCACAGTAGATGCTTCCGCCATGTAGCCCGAGTCGCTAACATACCAAAGACAATAACTCCTGCTACGCCGCTAAACGGAACTAGTGAAGCCAGGCGACTGGCCTCTGACAACGAGATCCCCCGCCTGGTTTCGAGAAACAGGGGTATGAACGAAAAGTCCATGTGGTAAACCCAAGAGATCGCAAAGGCGCCTACTCCGAGGGTGCAAGCGACCGGCATAGTGAGCGCTTTCCGGAGAGAGCTCGGAGTCTTGGCAGTGGCGCCGGCCGCTGATGTCTCTCCAGCAGAGCCAGCCTGTTGGCGATTTCGTCCGATGACCAGCCAAATAAGCGCCGTGGCGAGGATGCTGAGCCCATAAGTGCCAAGTGCTAGCCTCCACGAGCGATTGAACCAGCGAAATAGACCGACCGTGACAAGCATTCCTGATCCGATTCCCAAGAAAGTAACCGCAGCAAAAATCGTATTAATATACGGTTGTTCGCGCTTGGAAAAGCAGGCCACAATTAATGCACCCATCACGGGATAACAGATACCGATACCAATTCCCTGAAGAACCCTGCTGAATAAAACAAGTGCCAGGCTGTGCACAACCAGCATCATTGCAGCGCCTATTCCCAACACTGCAACTCCGGAAAGCAGACCTAGTTTTAGCCCTGCGCGGTCGACGAGCACGCTTCCCAACACCTGGCAAATCATGATGGCAATGTTGAGAGCCGAGATGATCAGCCCGAACGCCGTTCGGGTCAGCCGCAGGTCTGAGATGATGGGGCTGGCGACAGCTGCAGGAGCAAACATTACTAACATTATCTGGAACTGCACCAGAACAATGATTGCAAGCACCATCCAACGCGAGGCGGAGAGTTTTTCAGTCGTACTGACGGTCGTAGCTTCCATTGGTTAAGGAACAAAGAGCCAACCCCAAAGTTCCTTAATAATTCCAGGAAGTTTGCGGCATCAAGCTGCTCCTTTGCACATTTCGGCTGTCTTGGCTTGAGTCGGCAAAGAGAAATGAAACGTTGCGCCCCGTCCCGGATTAGCGCTCGCCCACAGACGGCCGCTATGTGACTCGACGATCGTCCGACTGATGGAGAGTCCCATACCGGTACCCTGCGCCTTCGTGGTGAAGAATGCTTCGAAAATGCGGTCGGGTTTCTCCCGCGGGAGGCCGACCCCCGCATCACTCACGGAAATCATTAATTGACCATCTTCGTTTGACTTCGAAGTGACCGTCAGTTTACCGCCCGTATCTTTCATCGCTTCGATGCCGTTCAGCATGAGGTTCATCAGCACCTGCTGGAGTTGCACCCGATCGGCCATGACTTTGGGCAAACCTGGAGTAAGATCGCCACGAATCGGGATAGAGTATCGACTCGCTTCATCCTGCAGAAGAACCATCATCTCTCGAACAATTTCGTTTAGGTCGACCAACTCCCGTTGTGGCGTATCTCGCTTGTAGAGTGACCGAACGCGGTCGATGATCGTGGCCGCCCTTGTTGTATCTTTGACGACTCTTGATGCAGCCTCGCACGCTTCAGCAATATCAGGCTCATCGCGCTGGAGCCACAGCAGGCAAGTGCTGGCGTCGGTGATAGCTGCGGCGATCGGTTGCTTGATCTCGTGGGCCAGGGATGCCGCCAATTCTCCGACGGTGATTACCCGGCTCATATAAGCCAAGTCGGCCTGGGCCTGACGCAGTCTCTCGCGCTCTTCCTCGGCGCGCTTGCGCTCGGTGAGGTCGAGCACGAAGGCCAAGGTCTCGCTACGAGCGTCACCAATCAGGGTGGCAGCGACCAGCACGGGCACGCGGCTGCCGTCGCTCCGGAAATACTCCTTTTCGTACATTTCGCAGGTGCCTGTCGTTCTCAGCTGCGCCAACGCCCTTTCGGTGACCGCATGCCATTCGGGAGGCGTCAGATCCGTCCATCGGAGTCGTCCCGAGGTGACGTCCTCAGGCGTGTATTGGACCATCTGGAGAAAGGCGTCATTGGCCTCGAAGATCGGCCCTTCAACATTCGAAATCAACACCCCGACAATATTGGCATCCACCAAGCGCCTGATCTTGGCTTCGCGTTCCTGCAGATCACGATACAAGCGACTATTTTCGAGCGAAATCGCCGCCGCTGAGACGAGCACGTTTAACACCGCAATTGTCGCGGGCGTAAACACATTAGCTGCCAGATTGTTTTCGAGGTAGAGCACGGCAATCAGCCGGCCTTGCTTTACCAGTGGGAGGCACAGTACAGACCGCGCGTGCGCACGCCGAATGTATTCGTCATTGGAGAACGAACTGCGAGCCGAAGCATCGTCCAGCATGACGCTCTCCTGTGTACGCGCGGCATATTGAATGACGGCTTCTGGCAGTTCAGCGCTGGAGAGGGGCGTGTCACGGAGCTCGACTGTGACTGAACTGCCTCCGGTAGTCGCTTCCGCCTGGATCCGCAGCTCGGCACCTCGTGGCAGGATGAGCAGTCCGCGTTCCGCGCCAGCGTGCTCGATGGCGGTGCGGAGCAGCGTGTCAATGAGGTTTTCCAGCACGATTTCACCGGACACCGCCTGCGAGATCTTGAGGACTGTTGCAAGATCCAAGTGTTCGATTGGCGCGCCGATCGTGCGGCGCGTGTCGGTCACCGGCTCTTCCTTGTGGAGGTACGGATAGAGCTCGTCAAGTTGCCGCACTTTGCCGTCCGCTCCCCAGCTCAGGTAGCACTGGCGGGCGTTTCGCAGGTACAGCTGTGCAATTTGCTCGAAACCGCGCGCCCCGTAGAATCGCCCGGCCAGTTCATTGGCGACCGCCACGTTCTGGACAAAGCCGTTTGCTTGGGCCGAGCGGATGGCCTTCTCGTAAAGGTGTTCGGCATCAAGTATGCGACCTTCGATGCGCGCGATCTCCGCGCTCACAAGCGCGGCGCGATTTTCGAAATTCTCCGGGCAATTCACCGCCCAGACCTCGAGCTGTCGGTGGTGAGCGGCCAGCGCGTCCAGATGCTGCTGCCGTTCTTCAGGCAACGCAGAGTCGCAGAATGCCGCGCGGGAAAGCGCACCGTAAAAGTGATGTTCTGCCGTTTCCGGCGCAGTTTGCCAGGCCCCAAATAACCTTTGCGCCCTTGACGACGCCTCGACAGCCGACGCATAATCGCCGGCCATGAAGCGCGCTTGCAGCTTGCGGATCCAGTAGGCGGACTCGGCGGGTGCCAGCTCCTTGCTACCGGCGAGATGGTGTTCCAACTGCTGCTCGTCAAAGTGCTGAGAGTCGAAGGACCCGAATTTCGCCGTTAGACCACGTAGTGTTCGCACCAGACCGAGCTGGATGCTGACAAGGTCAATGGCATACCCGAACCGTATCTTCCGCGCAAACGCGAGACTACGCTCGACTTCGGCTTGCACATCCGCGAGCGGATCGCCTGCGGCGAGAAGATTCGTATTCAAATTGGCACTGCTGAATGCTGCAAAAGTAAGGTCGCCAATCTGGTTTGCCGCCTCGAACGAGCGACGGAACAGCTCGCGGCCGGCCTTTAGATGTTTCGTCCAGGGGAGGACCTGAACTCCAAAGTTGTTATAGGTCCTAGCCTGAAAACGCTTCAATCCGCGTTTTTCGACCAGATCGTATCCGAGCTGGCCGAAGCGCAACGCGGCTTGGTAGTCGCCGAAGCAGGCGCCGGCGACTGCGCCCACCCATTCAAAATGGGGGCACGAACCGTCGCTGTATCCGTGCTCCAGGCTGAGATTGATCGCCAAGCAGACGACCAGGGAATACAGGTTGAAATCCGTAAAGAATGCAGCCGGCGCGAGCTTCGTTAGCATATCGAGCGTTGCCAGGGACCCCGGGTCGCTCATCAAGGGCAGGTCGACGAGTTCCTCGATTGTGCGACCGCCAATCTGCGCCCAGATCCGCTCGTATTCGCGCCCCGCTTCCTCTTCCGTCGGGTGTGGCGACCAATCGATGCCCAGATGCCTGAGATAGTCGAGACCGACCTCCACTGCGCGGTTGCTTTGATCGAGGGTCATGTACAGGTCCGCCCTCAGGCAGGCGACTGTGGCTTGTTCCAACGTACTTGCGGCGCGGCTTGCCAGGGTCGCCAGGTGCTCCTCAGCTGCGGACCGCGCCCCGGTGAGGAACTCGCATTCAGCCCTGTTCAGCTCCAGCGCAAAGATAAGCTCGTGCCGGCGCTCCCACGAATATTCCGTCAGTAACGATGCACCGGCGACGAGATAGGTAAGCGCCGAGGCATAAGCGGTAGAAGCCTTCGCGCGCTTGCCTGCGATCAGGTTGAGCTCGGCCAGATGCTCGCGCTCGTCGCCTGCGGTGATCAGCTCGGCGCCGCGGTTGAGCTGGTTGACGATCTCGAAGATCTCCTCCTCCCGCTTCTCCGGCGTAGTATGGGCCACGAGCAGCCTTCCGATCCGGAGATGCGCACCTGCGCGCTGGTGTGCCGGGATCAATGAATAGGCGGCTTCCTGGACACGGTCATGGACAAAACGGTAAGCGCCCTCCAGACGCACGATCAGCTCCAGACGGACCGCCGCCCACAGATCCGAATGAAGTTCTTCCTCCAAGGTCCGGTGAACGATAGAAAACATCTTGATTTCGGCGGTGTTGCCGAGGCACGCCATCTGCTGTAGTGCCTTTTGCGTTTCGACCGGAAGGCGGGTCAGTTTTCCGACCATCAGGTCGACCACATTGTCGGTGTAACCCTTGGCGTGAATCCGATCGCGATCCCAACACCAACGCGCGGCGTCATGATTGAAAGTGAGCAGGCCCTCCTCGGCGAGCGCAGATATGAACTGAAGGGCGAAAAAGGGATTGCCACCTGACTTCTCATGAACCAACTGCGCGAGGGGCGCGGCACGCTCCGGTTCGCAGCGAAGCGCATCGGCAATCAACTGCGCGAGGTGTTCGCTGGCGAGGGGCCCAAGCGTGATCTCCTCTATCTTCGCACCCGAATTCCTGACGACCTCGAGCTTGCGGACCAGCGGATGCATGGCGTCGACCTCATTGTCCCGATAAGCGCCGATTAGCATCAGATGCTGCAGATCCGACCCGGTCAACAGATCCGCGAGCAAGTCGAGCGTCGCTGGGTCGAGCCACTGCAGATCGTCGAGGAACAGCGCGAGCGGGTGCTCCGGACGAGCGAATACGCTGATAAAGCGCGTAAACACCAGTTGGAAACGCCTTTGGGCGTCCTGCGGGTCGAGATCTGGGACTGGTGGCTGTTCTCCAACGATGAGTTTCAATTCTGGAACCAGATCCACGATCAGCAGTCCGTTCGACCCCAACGCCTCTCGAAGGGCTTCACGCCAACCCTTCAACTCGTCCTCGCTTTTGGTAAGAAGGACCCGGATGAGGCTCTGAAAGGCTTGTGCGATCGTGGAGTAGGGGATGTCCCGCTTGTATTGATCGAATTTTCCGGATGCGAACAGGCCGCGCTGTGGAACGAGCACTTTATGTAGCTCATTGACGACCGCGGACTTGCCGATCCCAGAGTATCCTGAGACCAGTACCAACTCGGGAGTGCCGCTGTTGACGACCCGCTCAAACGAGGCGAGCAGGGTCTCGACCTCCCGCTGTCGTCCGTAAAGTCTCTCGGGAATCAGTAGCCGGTCTGGCGTGTCATGTTCGCCCAGCAGGAATTCGCGGACGTGGCGCTCGGAGTCCCATTCAGCAAGGCAGCGGCAAAGATCGCTCTCCAGCCCGGCCGCGGTCTGATAGCGTTCCTCAGCAGTCTTGGCGAGCAGTTTCGTAATGATTCCTGATATGGAGCGCGGAACATCTTTTCGCCGCTCGGCAGGCGGCGACGGCTGTTTGGCTATGTGGCAATGTACCCACTCCAGCGGATCGGATGCCGTGAAGGGCAGAGTGCCGGTCAACGTTTCGTACAGCGTGACCCCAAGGGCATAGAGATCACTGCGTGAATCGATCGAACGATTCATCCTTCCAGTTTGCTCGGGAGCCATGTACGGGAGCGTCCCCCCGATGAATTCGGGGGGGGCCGCCGACTGGCGTTCGCGCGGCAATCGAGAGCCGATCCCAAAGCCCATCAACCAGACCTGGCCGCTGCTGGGCTCGATCATGACATTTGCCGGTTTGAGGTCCTTGTGGATGAGGCCTTGACTGTGAAGATGCCTTACCGCGGCAGAAAGGCCGATCGCAACGCGCAGGAACTGTCCCATCTCCATCGGCGTTCCGACCAGTTGAGCGAGCGGAACGCCCCCGGGATCATCGAGGATCAGCGCGGTTCGCCCTTCGTATTGCGTGATCTCGACTGGCGTGACGGCCCATGCCGGATCCACTTCGGTCCGCAACGAGTACTCGTGTTCGAGCATCCGGACGGTCTCTGGTCGCGAATGCCTCGATCTTGGCATCAGCACAAGAACAGAGGACGGACACGGATTCGTGCCAATCCGGCGTCGGCCTCTGGAAAGCACGAACTCCCCGTGCCTGTGAAGCGTGTCGAGAGTGAAGTCCGAGAGATCCATCCCGGGATCCTGCGCAGCAGACTCTTCAAGTAGCGTCGATGCCGATCACCCTTAAGTGCGATTCCCCATCTGGATGCCGGTTCCGAACCAGTGAGGGCCCAGCAGCGCCGTGGCCAACGACCTCAGCTCAGAACACCGATCTGAGCCGGTATTCGCAAGATACTCCACTCCCCGCCTGACGCGCCAGCCCAGACGGCGCAAGCAGTTGCAATTGCGTTGGTCTCACCAAGGCCGGGCCCGCACGTCGAACAAACGTACGCCCCTACGAAGGCATAACGGTACTTGCGAGCTCCAGAGAGTCGGAATCTTGACACGAATTCGAGAGCGTGACAACGGAGTCCTTCGGGTGTTTGACTCTGCCTCGTTGGCTTCACGTTGCCGGCCGGCGCTTGCGGAGTGATAATGTCGAACACCAAATCTAGCCCACAATTTTTGCGATCCGCTCGGGGCACCCTATTTTGCTGTCAACAAGGCCATCTTCGTTGTTGGTGCAAATATCAACGGGAGACCACCATGAGGAAGCTAAGGGTAGTTCCGCTTTTTGTTAGCGCAGTGGTTTTTGTAGGCCTCGTGGTGGTTCAGCCGGCGTTAGGCCAGACTGCGGCGTCGGCAACTGTGTCAGGTGTTGTTTCCGATGCAAGCGGGGCTGTTGTGCCGCGAGCAAAAGTGGCATTGCTTGACAAGGCGACCGGTTTGGCGCGGACTCAGGAGACCAGCCCCGCTGGTGAATACATCTTTGCAAACGTCCTGCCGGGCAATGACGCGATCACCGTCACCATGAAGGACTTCGTTCAGGCCGAAGTGCAGGTCTCTGTGGAAGTTGGCAAATCGTACAACATTAACGTTGCCCTGAGAGTGGGTGCGCCGACAATGCCGGTTGAGGTGACTGCACGCCCCGGAGCTGAATTGCAAACACTGAATGCAACGGTCGGCAATGTGGTCCAGGGCGAGGAGATGGTAAGGTTGCCGAACATTAACCGCAGCGCGATGGTTTATTACGACTTGCAACCGCTTGTCGCGCCTACCTACCCGACAGGAGGAACGAATCAAGTCAATTCCCAGGCAACGGTCGCAGGGTCGCGAAGCGACCAGACGACTTTGACCGTTGATGGCATTGATGCGACGGACAACATCATCGGAGCCAGTGTCAAGCCCGACCCAGCCAATGTCGTCGACAGCCCCATCCCTCTTACCTCTGACAGTGTCCAAGAATTCGGCGTCGCAACGACCAATTCCAATGCCAGTTACGGTCGTGGGGAGGGTGGACAATTTACCTTCGTCACCAAACGGGGCACGAATGCCCTTCACGGCGCTCTTTACGAGTACCTCCAGAACAACGACCTCAATGCGAATTCATGGGATCGTAATCGCGTGGGCATTCCGAATCCCAAGCTGGAGGACAACCGTTTCGGAGTTGCGGTAGGGGGGCCGATTTGGAAGAATCGTACGTTTATTTTTGGGAGCTATGAGGGGCGCCGGTTTCCGCAGTCGTCCACGATTAGCCGCGTTGTTCCGACCGACTCTTTGCGGGCAGGCACCTTGCGCTTCTTGGATGCTTCGGGGACAGTCCGTGATTACCCCTTAGCCACGTCGACCTCCTGCGGCGCAGGGAACAGTTCCGCCTGTGACCCACGCGGTTTGGGGCTGAATCCGGTCGTCGGCGCCCTTTGGAGTCACTTGCCTGTGGGCAACGACTCCTCCGTGGGTGACGGCCTGAACACAATCGGTTTTCGCTCGACCGCAAGCACGCCGAGTTCGTCGGACTCCGGGATCGGACGCCTTGATCACAATTTCTCGGACAAGTGGCATTTTATGGGCTCCGTCCGTTACGCGGAAGCGACCACGCTGCTTAATTCCCAAGTAGACATCGGTGGTCTCCTCAAGGGGGACACTCTCTCTAAGCCCGTTGCTATACACCGGGAGAGTTCCCAGCCGCATTACTTTGTGGTGGCGCTAACCGGTGTCCTCAAGCCCACGCTCACGAATGACCTTCGCTTCGGCTATCTGCGCGACTGGTGGTGGTTTCCAGGTGTGCTGCCATTCCCCCAAGTGCCGGGCATTGTCGGGGCGATCGAGGTGGCCGGCGGCGCTTCGGCACATGGCGGCCTGCTGGATGGTCCAGTTGATATGAACACACTGGTCGCCCGTACGCAGGGCGGCGATGCTAAGAGCTACCAAGTAAGGGATGACTTGTCCTGGAACAAGGGGCACCACTTATTCCAGTTTGGTGGGGACTTCCGCCGCATAAGAACGTACCACTATCGCAACGACAAGGTGATAGGTTCCATCACTGCCTTGGACGTTGAATTGGATGCTGCGGGCGCGGTCACGATCCCGGCCGGAAATCGGCCGCCAGATTGTACAGCCGCCGTGATGACGTTTTGCTTAGCTTCGGGCGATGTTACCCGTTGGAACCGCCTGTTCGCCGGAACCACGGGAATGATTGACAACACCAATGTGTTGGTCACGCGCGATCATAACCTGAATCCACTTCCATTGGGCTCACCCTTGCAAGCGAACGCTTATCAGAACGCTGTCGAGTTCTATTTCAGCGACACGTGGCGCATTCGGCCCTCGCTGACTATAACCGGCGGACTCAACTATCAGATCCAGTTCGCACCGGTGGATTCGTTGGGCCGAACCGCTTTTATGATCGACGCTGCTACCGGCCAGACACTGACCTCGACCGACTACCTAAATAATGCGCGTCAGGCAGCCCAGCAAGGTAACATCTACAATCCCACCTTGGCTTGGCTGCCATCGAACAAAACATCGCAGAAGGCAGTCTTTAATACGGATTATGGCAACGTTGGCCCGCGCATAGCGGCAGCCTGGACTCCGTCCTTAGAAAATTCCTTGTGGCAACATTTGTTTGGCGGCAAAGGTACCACCGTCTTTCGCGCCGGTTATTCGATTACCTATGATCGGATGAACACGGTTTGGAGCGTCATCGAGCCAATGTTAGGACCGACGTTTGCCCAAACCATCAACTGCCGCGGGCCGGTCATTAGCGGAAGCTGCGCCAACTCGAGCAATCCGACCGATGCCTATCGAATTGGCGCCGATGGTCCAGGTATCGTTCCGACCGCCCCAGCAGTCAGCTCGCCGTTCGTGGTTGGCACACCGTATGGGGAGACTTTTGCATACCAGCCAGATCCCATCATCGGAACTGGCCATGCCTACCAGATCGATTTGACCATCCAGCGCCAGTTGAGCACGACCATGATTGTAGAAGTGGGCTACGTGGGAACGCTTGCGCGCAGCATGAGGGAGGTTAATGACATCACATCTGCTCCCTATTTCTATAAGGACAAGGCCTCCGGTCAGAGCTTCGCGGCGGCTTACGACAATGTGGCAAACCAACTCCGCGCCGGTACACTCCCTTCAGCTGTGACTCCGCAACCTTGGTTTGAAGATCAGATAGGATCCGGCGGGACGGTTACGCTGGCGACGCAGTATGGGTCCGATCTCGCCGCTGGCTTGCTCAGGACTCTATGGCAGTCTATGCAGTTCTTGCTTCCCAAGCCAATCACGAATCTGCAGGTCCAGCGGATATGGAGCGGAACTGACGGCGGCTACTCCAATTATCATGCGTTCTTCGCCACCTTACGGAAGCGCACCTCTCAAGGTCTCACTTTTGCTATTAACTACACTCTTGCCAAGTCCCTTGATGATATCGGTTCGGTCCAAAACATCCCGGTCGAGCCTTCTTCCAGTTTTGATCATGGAATCGACTACGGCCCGTCCTTTTTCGACCACCGCCACGTCGTGACAGCCAACTGGGTTTATGAACTCCCCTTGGGCTCAGGTACCCGCTTCAGCATTGGTAACCAGCCGCTCAATAAGGTTATCGGCGGCTGGTACTTTTCCGGTATTTTCAAAGCCGCCAGCGGACTCCCCTTGACGGTCGCCGAAAGCTATGAGGCATGGGGTGGTGGCGACACTCTCGGACTTGTTGCATCCGGCGCAATACCGATCAACAAGCCCGATTTTGGTAATAGCGTCCACTCCGGCGTGCCAGGCTCGGGGGGAGCAGGTACTGACGGAGATCCTGCCACTGGCGGTTCCGGCCTTAATATTTTTGCGAACCCCGAGGTGGCCATTGCGGACTTCCGCCCGATTCAGGTCAGCAAAGACGCTCGGTCGGAGCGCGGCGTTCTGCGCGGTCTCCCTTACTGGAATTTTGACCTCTCTTTGGCCAAGCGCACACCGTTGACGGATAGGGTTGCCGCGCTTTTCTCGGCCGACTTCTTGAACGCCTTCAATCACGTTGTGTTCAACGACCCGACACTCAGCATCCAGGATCCCGCGTCATTTGGCGTAATCAGCAGCCAAGCTAATAATCCCCGAGCGATCCAGTTTGGCCTCCGCCTCGAGTTTTAGCAGTTCCTTCGATGAGCCAGGGTGACTATCCGGACCGAAAACTGCTCGTCATGCCCACTTCAAGAACTGCCGATCAGCACCCCGGTCACGAAGACCAAGGCACCTCCCAGCACCACCTGCGTTGCGGCCGATAGGATTTTCACGGTGCCATTTTTTTTGCGCCGCTATTCGAACTGAGATGATGTCCCTCCGTGGACACGCTGTCCGGTGGCGGGCGTCATTTTCTCTCGTGGCGCTTTCACTCTAGAAGTCCCGCAGGCGGAAACAATCCCCCCAGGCCGCATCAACCTCACCGATTACCAGTTTTCTCGAGAAATGAGTTTGGAATGCCGGTTGCTAATACTCACGGCATGATCGAGCACGGCATGAGTGACGGAGGATGCGGTCGTGAATAAAGTGGTTGATTCTACGGGTGTGAAGTACGCCGTAATAGCTGGGCTTCGTACCGAAACTGGTCCTGAACGCCTCGTGATTGCGTACCCGAACCAGGAATCACTGCGCGATCTCATTGCCGCACCCTCCATTATCGCGATCGGCTTCTCGTCGCGTGAAGAGGCGGTAGCAGGTGGCAGAGTCCCCGTGCCGACTGGTACCTCTCACCAGCAAATGCCGAAATTTACACTCGGTGCGGGAACTGAAAGATATCAGCAGGGACTCAATTGGGGAGGGCATCGAGGGGAGATAGGTTCAACCTTGCGGAGACTGGCAAGGTTTCTCCTTACATGCTACAGCGACGTTGGCACCACGGTCACCGCCATTTTTTTTTCCAGGAATGTCGCCTCGGCGGTAATCAGGATGGCGCTGGGCAGTTCCGCCTGAGTTCGTTCCGTGCCGAGATCTCTGCTCGACCAATCTCCGAGCCGTGGAGCTCGACTTTTTGGGTTCTTCCTCACTTTCGGTGCAGGGGCATGAACTTGGTCAGTCGCGCTCCTTGCCCTCAAACTTGTAGTTCTGGCGATGTTCGCAAAAGAAGAATCACGGCTGACAGCAGCCTCCCGCTCACCCGCGCTTGATGACAAACACGGTCTTGTCGTCGATGCGATCCGTCTCACCAATCTGCTTTAGATACTCGTCCTGGTTCACCGCATGTTTCAGGATCGCGCTGCAAATCTCTTTTGCAGGCTCGTTTTGGTGTTCACGGACTACCCGTTCAAGCTGTAGCCGATCTTGCTCGTCGCCGCCATCGTAAACCCCATCGGTATAGAGGACGAGGATGTCTCCGGGACTCATCAGCGTCAGTTCTGCTATATCTGAGGAAGCCATTTTGCGCGACCGCGTCGTCACGGAACGATACTTGTTCCTGTCGGGGTGGTCCTCGGGAATGGCCAACCCAAGTGCGAGGAACTGCGCCATGCTAGCCTTGCCGATCTCCATAAACCGTCCGAATTCAGCGGAAAACACGAGCGGGGGCGGGTGGCCAAAATTTACGAAACGAAAGTGTCCACTGGGACGTATCTCACCGTAGAGCATGGTAGCAATTTCGCGCGAATTGTCATCCTTTTCTCGGCCCAAAGCGTTTCGTGCCGAGACGGACTGCGCGAGCCGCAGATTGATCTTTTCGAACATCTCAGGTGTTGTTCTTCCGTTTTGATCCAGTTCCGAAAGCATGAAGGCCTGAAAGGTGTCGTGAACGGTTGATGCAATCTTCGCCGAGATGATGCCGTGCCCTTGAGCGTCCACCAATAGCACTCCCGCGGTCGTGTGAAGTTCTTGCAGAACTTCGGCGATTCTCAGTTGCTCTGACCTTTTCGCCCTTCTGTACTCAGCTGCATCAGCATCACTGTAGACCGGCTCCGACTGCATCCACTCGACATGTGCATCCACTGAATTCCGAGGGTTCTGGCCCGCAGTAAGAGGCTCCAGGTAGTCTTTGGATAACTTGAGGGCACGGGCGATACGTCCATCGACGTTGTAACGCTGCTGAAAGTTGATGTACTCAAAAAGATCGCCACCCACGAGCCCGGCCGGAATTGAGTTGCCATACATATCGATGCCAGCGAGTTGGGGAATCGCACCCTCAACCGGCATCAGTCTCTTGCGGAGGTATTCATCAATGCCGAGTTCTACTTGCCGTTTTGGCATGAGTTTAATTTCGTATACCGGTCGGTGTGCACACGTGGAGTCGGCAATGAGCACCGTTGAATTATACGGAATCGTGGGGCTGGCCCCTCGCAAGCCTTCCGAGCCTTTTCCGCCCGTAAGAGTGGCAGGCTTAACGAATGGCGTTCTGAGACTAAAGCGAACGGGCTTACCGTCCTTGGTCGGGGCTAACACATGCCCTGTTGAGTCCATTTCATCGAACCTGCGGCTAACTTCCTAAGTCTTAAGGAACGGGAGACTTGTTGCGACCTGCTCTCTCCGACCAACACGTCAACCGACCGGTGATTCGCCACGACTAGGGGCGATGTCCTATCCGTTGATTCCCGATCGATTCCTGTCGGCGTAAGCCTGCTGGATCTAATCCTTGAGTGCGACTCCTGACAAGACCTTCGAGACTCGCTTGAACCGGTCTTGAGGTGGCGCACCTCGTTACCGTCAATGATCAGGTCAGTAATCGGAGCCTTGGAGTTCGTATCGTATACGGCAATGCCAAATCCGTTCCCACCTCGTCCGGAGGCATCGCGGCCGTCAAAAGTCTGTTCAATGTGATGGGCGTTGTTCTTCTGAAGTTCTATATGGGAACCGGCTCCGATAACATTTATGCCCAATGGCGTCAGCCGGTGTTCGACCGTGCGATAGTTCCGAATTTCAAAAGCCCTCGATTCTCACATAGCTCAGGTTGTGAATAGTGGGGATGCAGCTTTTCCAGCGGGAGTGAAGTGCTCCGCCTCCAGGATCGCCGTCTCCCCTGGATAGCTTCTGAAAGTAATGTATCCCTCACTGCCGTTGCCGGATGCGTTGACGCTCACGAGTTCCTCGTAGACCCCACCGCGTGCGTTAACCGTACTGCCGGCACGCGCAGCGTCTGCCGCATGTTGAATGGTGCGCCAAGGCGAAGTTAGAGTGCCGGAATTCGAATCATTCCCCGTCGTGGCGACATAAAAGGAGGTGCGGGACTGGCCAAGTGCGTCAGAAAGGAACACAAACAATATGAAGAAGGACAGGAAATTTCACACTTATTCCCCCGAGAAGAACATCCCACTCGCTTGTAAATGCTATTTCCCCGACGCGGTTTTAAACAGCGCTCTCGACGTTTCCCTTTAAATTATTTTATTTCATTTTGTCCAGCACTAACGGTAGCGGTTTCCACAGGCTGAGAACCAATCTGGTGTGTCGGCTAGGGGTACATCGATCCATCGATCAACAAAATGCCACCGGTCACAACGCGCTGAACGGGAAGGCCGCCAGCGCTCTTCGGGGAAAAACAGGCCTGTTCGTCTCCAGCCAGAACTTCGTCTTTGTGTCAGTTCCTCACTCCGTCAACTCTCCTGCGAAAATTCTCGTAATCGGCACGCAGTGGGTTGAGAGGTTCGACGGGTTAGGAGAGTAGGATGGCTAACGCTGCGATTAATAATGCGAATGCCCAAATTAGAT
>Ga0209006_10002739_pt1 | contig 16038 bp, 12 predicted proteins | sample JacPin_JW_Ref_O2_FD_188567 | JGI IMG/M metagenome (GOLD analysis project Ga0209006, IMG submission 188567) | Forest soil microbial communities from Algoma, Ontario, Canada - Jack Pine, Ontario site 1_JW_Ref_O2 (SPAdes) (version 2) | ecosystem: Environmental > Terrestrial > Soil > Boreal... | reverse complement strand
TGGCTCGTAGCCATCTAGAACCACGGGCGCTAAATCCGCGCGCGCCGCGTAGATAGCTGCCGTCAGACCGGCGCACCCGCTTCCGATGATGATGACCTTGTGCACTGAGTTATACCTCGTCGATTTGATGAGCATTGAGCTTGCAACGATGCAGGACCGAATTTGTCATTGTATCATCTCGCGGGCGCAAGACTAATTCTCGGCATTGATCGCCGGCATCTTGCGACGGCGCCCAATTGCCTCAGGCTTGCCCTCTGCCGCATAATTCAGTCCGGCGCGCGAATGCCTCCGACGATCAATCCGTTCCGGCTGCTGAGTGAGTTCATCGTCTTCCTCCTGGGCGCACTGCTAATGGTTCTGGCGTTTTCCGGGCGGGTTGGATTGCCCAGTCAGCCGGCTGCGTTGATCGCTTTGGGAGCTTTTTTTGTCTATTGGGGAGTGCGCGCCGGGATCAAACCAGAACCGGGTCTGCGGCCGTACGAATCGAAAACCCGTGCTATCTCGCTCGCTCTCGTCGGTGTTTCCATTCTCGCCATGCTCGTGGTGCCACTACGGCTCGCGCCGCTTATGTTGGGGGTAGCCGGAATAATTCTGGTATTTCGCGGATTGCTCGGCGCAGCATTTTCGCTTCGGCGACAATAGCTTTTCCTGGCCGAAAGCGTTCCTGCTGAATGAATGCTGAAATATCTTGCTACCGGCCTGGGTTGCGGATAACCTCGCCGAACGTATACCGGCCAATCTTATAATCTCAGCCAGACCAACATAGCAATGAGCAACTCTAAAATTGAGGAGATCCACCAGTGCTAAAGGAATTTAAAGAATTCGCAATGAAAGGCAACGTTCTGGACCTGGCGGTCGGTTTCATCATCGGTGCGGCGTTCGGCAAAATCGTGACGTCGCTAGTGACGGATATCATCATGCCGCCGTTCGGGTTAATCCTGGGCAAGGTGGATTTTTCCAATCTTTTTATTAACATCTCCGGAAAGTCCTACGCCTCGCTGGCCGAAGCGAAGCAAGCGGGAGCGGCCACCATCAATTACGGAATCTTCCTGAATAATGTGGTGGATTTCGTCATCGTCGCTTTCGCTATTTTTATTCTGGTGCGCATGGTCAATCGTTGGAATAAGCCCGTACCGGTAGCGGCCGATCCCACCAAGGAATGTCCGTTTTGCGCTTCGAAGATTCCGGCGAAAGCGACTCGCTGCCCGAATTGCACGTCGGAATTGCGCGCTTAGATTCGGATCAAAATCAGAGAAACTTGCCGAGGGTCGAACCGAGTGTCCGGTCGTGGATGTTTCTAGCCGGACAGCTTTTTTGGATCGTCGGAGGATTCCAGACGATTGCCGTGAATCGAATGGACGTGTTGCTGCAGCCGCGCCAGCACGTCTGCTTCCTGCCCCTGATCTAATTCCCGTTCGACCTCACCCAAAGCAAAATGAACGATGTCGTGATGATGAATTTCTTCTCCAGGGAGTTTGTCGCTCAGCTGCAACCAGATCCGGTGCAGCAAGTCGATTTCGTTCGGCGTGAGGCGCGGAGCATGCGGGCCGAGGTAGAAAATCTGTTCCTGGCCGGATGGGGCAAAGATTTCCAGCGTCACCCGCGGCCGCGGCTCGGGCATGCGTTCCCAGGTAAGACCGATCGCCCGGGCCTGCTCGATCACCGGCATCTTCGACGAACTTCCCGCCACGATCGTGCTGGATTGCAAGTTCATGGAGGTACGCAGAATACCTTCCCACAGGTCGTTTGCCGCCGCGACCGCCAAACGAACTGGCTTCCCTTCTTTTTCCGCTAACGCCAGAACTTTGGTGAAAAGGAGTTGTTCGATCGTGCTGAAAAGCTGATCCGGCGCAAGTTCGTACTCGCCCGAAGCAGCGCGGCGCAGTAAGCGAACGTGGAGCACAACGATTTCCGCTTCTTTTTGGCGCACCCGCCGAAGGGCTGCCTCAAGATGGTAAAGAGAATAGTAAGTGCTGACCGGCACCAGAATGTTCCCGGGGGCTACGCCGACGCTGGTCGGGGTGAGTTCCGCTTCCTGCGCCAGATTGAATTGATCCAGCTCCACATGGGCGGCGCCAGCAGCGTGCACTCGCATTCGATGTTCGGAGTATTCGAACACCAGGAACAGCAAAACGGTGAAGGTGATGCCGGCAATCGTCGCCGAGGGCTTGGTGAACAAGTTGATGATGGCGATGGCCAACAGCGTGAGCGTGATGAGTCCCAGGCCGATCGGAATTTCCCTGCCAAAAATGACCGGATTCAGCGGGACGCGATATTCGCGGTCCTGCGGGTGGGTGTAGCGCAGCACCAGCACCGCGACACCCTTCATGGAGAAACTCCAAATCACTCCGAAAGCGTACAAGTTGCCGAGAAACGTGACGTCGCCGCGACTGATGATAATGGTGACGATCTGAAACGCGACGACCATGTTGATCAGGCGATGGGTGGTGCCGAATCGAGGGTGCGGGTGGCGGAACCACTCGGTAAGGACGCCATCCTCCGATACGCGGTTGAGCACGCCGTTCGAGCCGACGATGGCGGTGTTCACCGCGCCGGCCAGAATCAAAGTTCCCACGACCACCACGAAAACGTGGAAGGCCAGCTTTACGGCTGGGCTGCCCGCCAGATTCATCGAGAGGCCGCCAATCAGGTTCTCGGTGAAATTGCCGCGCACGTCGTCAGGGATAATCATCACGGCGAAGAAGGAAACCAGCGAAGTAAACACCAGGCTGTAGATGAAGATGACCAGGCCGGCTTTTTTCAAGTTCTTGAGCTTGGGATGCTCAATTTCACGGTAGACCTGTGCGAGAGATTCCTCGCCGCTCATGGCCAGAACCGAGTGTCCTAGTCCCACGAAGATAATGATCAGCGTGATGGTGTGCGCCCAGTGGTAACCATCCAGCCAGCCGAGCGAACCTTTATCGAGTTTCATGTTGCCGGCATTGGGGAACGGAGGCAGGTGCCAGCCGGTGCGCACCCAAAGGGTGTAAACGCACCAGGTGATGAGCATCACCACCATGATGGTGGTCAGCTCCATGATGCGCAGCGCCTTGCCGCTGGATTCCGGCACGCCCTTAATATTTTCCCACCAGAAATACAGGGTGATGAGGATCGCTACAGAGGCAGCCGTCGCGTTTACGTTTAAATGGTAATTGATGTGCGCATAGACGAAGAGTTCATTGATGACGCCGACCAGATATTGCCCAGCGGAAACTCCGCTGATCGGACCGGTCAGCACGTAATCAAACATCAACGCCGAAACGGAAAATTTGGCGAGGGTTCCGCCCAGTGCTTCCTTGACCACGCGGTACACGCCGCCGCGGACAAACATACTGCAGCTCTCAACGTAAACCGCGCGCACGGCGTACGAAAACAGCATGATGCCCAGGATGAACCACGGCGCGGTCTTGCCGATGAACTGCTCAGCTTCACCGCCGGCGTAATAGGCCGAAGAGGCCAGATCGTTGAGCACGATGGCCGCGGCGCGCCAGAAGGAAATGAAGGCGAGCATCGCCGTAGTAGCGACAAGAACCTTTGCTACGGGGCGCACGCGGCCTGGGGTAAATGTGGGACCTGTCGAGTTCGATGCCATAGACTAAGTTAGGTGCGGGTAAGAACTATACGTTGAAACACCGGCAGAATGAAAGCCTCCGAACACCTCGAATCTGGCCCCGTACTGCGAAGTTGAATTATCCGGCAACCTCGGCGGATTTGTTGCGGAATTCGCGCGCGCACGACTCGCAGGGGCATATTTCGCGGAGGTGACTGAAACTGAAAATGCCGGTCGCGTGGCTATCGGAGAATTGAATTTGAATCGCGTAGTTCCCTACCGGCGTTGCCGCCTTGGCGGTAACCCGTGGCTTGTACATCGGCAGAACGGCAGCGGCTTGGGTGGCGGATCCAGCTTTTGCCTTTTGCTCACGTTCGTCATTGCACATGGCGCAGGGACATGCATCGCGTAGATACGGAAAATCGTAATGGCTGGTATGGGAATCGGCCCAGGTGATATCCACGCCTTCCCCGGTGGAAAGGTGGACTTTTAGGCTCGTCGGTTTTTTTCTAATGTCTAATGGAATTGGCATCGGGATCCGAAGTTCTCACTCATTCAAAAAATATTCAGGGCTAACCTTAAAAGATTCCTCCGTTACAGTGTCCCATATTTTGGATTTTCGCGAGATGGTGGGAGCTACGTTCTGGGCACGGCAGCTAACGGGAATGGGAGCTGAGCGATGCCGGTTGAGGAACCAAGTGGCCGTGCGAGAAATCGATGCGGCGATCGGCGAGCGAGCCGATGCTGGCGGCGTGGGTCACCATCAAGATAGTGCGGCCATCGGCGTGCAGGTCACGAAGCAGATCGAGCACGATTTTTTCGTTTGCTTCATCGAGATTGCCGGTAGGTTCGTCAGCCAGGACCAATTTCGGGTGATTGATCAACGCCCGCGCGACGGCTACGCGTTGTTGTTCGCCGCCCGACAATTGCGCGGGCAAATGTTCGATGCGATCGCCAAGGCCGACGCGGTCCAAGGCCTGCCGTGCTTCGCTTTCGTCCGTTGTGCTGTGAAAGTATTGAGCCAGCATCACGTTTTCCAGCGCCGTAAGATACGAAACGAGATGGAACTGCTGAAATACGAAGCCAATTTTTTCAGCGCGGAACCGGGTCAGGCCATCCTCATCAAGCCTGCCGACGTCAACGCCGTCGACCAGGGCCCGACCGCTGGTGGGGGTATCGAGCCCGCCGAGAATGTTAATCAAAGTGGTTTTGCCCGAACCCGACGGGCCCATGATCGCGATCCATTCGCCCTCTTGAATTTCGAACGAAACGCCGTCGAGCGCACGCACTTTACCGAATTCTTTGCGCAGGTTTTCGATTTGTACGACGCTGGCCACTGAACTTTATTCTCCGCGCAAAATGATCGCCGGCTTCACTTTGCCCAGCATCCGCAAAGGCCAAGCGCCGGCCATCGCCACGAGGGTCATTAGGATAATCGTGATGGGAAAAATCTGCCATTGCGGCGCAACGGCGGTGCCGAAGACTCGAAGCCCCATCCAGTATGAAAGACCGACCCCCAAAACCGCTCCGACCAATCCACCCACTGCACCTAACAACCCGACCTCGGCGACGAAGAAGGTCACGATACGCGCGATCGAGCCACCCAGTGCCTTCATCAGCCCAACATCGGCGCGCCGTTCCATAGCGAGCGCGGCCATCGTGGCCAGCACGCAGAGGGCAGTGAGCACGAGAATGAGGATGACCATGGAAATGATCAGCAGACGAATCCGGCTGAGCAGCGCGCCTTCCGCTTCGGTCACCTCGCGAATGGGGTGGACCTGAAGCTGCGGCAACGCCGAGCGGAGCCGGTCCACGGTAGCCCCGATTCTGCTTGGCGTGCCGTTCACACTCAATTGAACCACACTCATCTTGCCGGGCAAGTCGGCGAGGGCCTGCAACGAGTCAAGGCTCAAGAACACTTGATTGTCGTCTACGGCGCCGGAATCAATAATCCCCGAAATCTTGCATTGCGAAGTGCGAGCCAGATAATGCAACACCAAGGAATCACCGGTTGTCAGATGCAATTGCTTTGCCGCGTTTCGACCGACCAAACATTGGCTTGCGGCGGCGCGCGACGAGATCCACTGGCCGTCCATCTTCCAGGTAGGGTTTAGGTTGTGAAGCTGGTCCAACCAGGTACCTACCGCGACAACTTGGGTACCGCCAACCTGCGCGATCACATACGCGAATGGTGCAAACGATACATTCGCTGTCGCAACTTGCTTCACCTGAGGCATGATCGCGTTTTCATCCATCAACGCCGAATTGGTGAGTGTGGATTCGGGGACGGACGGAGTGGCCGTGGGAGCAATGACGACGTTGGCGCCCAGCGTACGAAATTGCTGGGTCAACTGGTATTCGACACCGAAATCGAGATTTAACAAACCGGAAATAACTGCCGCGCCGCTGACCAAGGCAAGAATCGCGACCGTCAAACGCGCTCGGCTTCCGCGCAGAAGTTGAAACACGACGCGCCAGAACATCACCGGCCCCGCAATATAAGTGCCGGACGCAGATGCGCCGCGCGCCGTAACGGTATCAGGCTCCCAAGCAGCGCAACGATGGAGGCGAGCCCCAGAACGATCGGCAGTAGAACGAATTGAGGCGCTGCGGGAGCGCCAAAAACGCTTTGGCCCAATACGCGAGCGAGCGCTGCGCCGAAAACGAAACCAATCGCGCCGCCGAGTACCGCGAGCATCAACTGTTCTAGAAGAAAGAGTCCTGTAACGGCGAAGTTACTCGCGCCCAGTGCTTTCATGACTCCGATTTCCGAGCGGCGTTCGATCACGGTGGTGGCAGAGGTGGCCGCCACAGCCAGGGCAGCGGCAATCAGCGCTGCCAGCGTGACAATCCAGAGCAAGGTGCTGACGCGTGACAGCACACGGCCTTCGGTTTCGGCAACGCGCCGAATCGCGCGCACCTCCGTGCCGGGCAAGACTGTTTTGATTTGAAAACTGATCGACGAAATATACGGCGAACAGAACCAGCGATCATATTCCGTTTGGGTCAGCTGGATGTTTTTGTCGTTCTGGGCCATTTCGCCGCGTTCGGCCAAGGCATCCGCGGGCTTGGTCAGCGCACTCACGAACAGCGAGCGGAATTCGCCCGGGTGGCCAGAAAGATTTTGGGCGAGGGACAAGGGCACCAGAATGGAGTTGTCTTCCGCGTCACCAGTGGAAACGATGGCAGTGATCGTGAGGGGAGTCTTCGCGGCGACGTCGCCGCTCTTCGCTACGTTGATCGTGCTGCCAATTTTGAAAGTGGTGGGGTGCTTGGCGGCAAGCGCCGCGCCCACAACACATTCGCTGGCGGCATCTCCAAACCACCTACCGTCAATCTTCCACCACGGATGGGTGATGCTCAGACCAGTTTTGAAGGTGGTTCCGTCCGGGACCGGGACACCGTGTTCGTACCAGGTGCCGATCACGGTCACGGGTCCATCGGCCTCCGCGACGTACGCCGGCACGTCGAGAAAGGGGGTAAACCCTTCAATATTGTGGCGCCAGAAAATTGTTTTCAGTTTTCCGAGGTCCGCTTCGCGTAAATAAGCGCCTTCATTTACGGGACGATAATCCACGCCGCCAATCTGCACTGGAAGGGTGTCCGCCTGCGGCGTCACCAGAAGATTCGCACCAAAGCTGCGAAATTCGTGAGCGAGCCGGTCGCCGACTTGCAATGCGATGGTGAGAGTAGCGGTAGCCACGGCCATTCCCACGACCAGCGCAGCGGCGGTCAAAATCTTGCGTCTAGGATTTCGTGTAAAGGATTCCCTGATCAGACGGGGCAGCATCGCTTCAGGAATGAATCTTGGAGGCCGCGTCGCCAATCGCGGAAAGATCCACGACCACTGCGCCCCCTTCTACTTGGGATTTCACGCCGATGGGATTGCAACCGCCGGATTCGCCAATTGACGGTATGTAGATGGCCGCACCGCAGGTGCGGCAAATGATGCTCTGGCCTTCCTGGCGATAACCGGCAGGGCCGCAAATCTGGCACGCATCGAGCGCCGTGGCGTAGTCGCCGTTGGGTTTGTGAATCACCAGGAAGCGGATCACGCTACCGTTCACATCGGCGGAATAAAAATGCAAACTAGAATCGGTCAGCTCGGTGAGCGGGATGCGGACCAGATTGTTTTCGGCTACCAGCGTTTTGGACGGCGCCGGGGCCGCCGCAACCTTGCCGTATACATACTCACCGGCGAACGACAGCACGACGCCGATGCAAAGTAACGCCGCCGCGAAACTCCAGATCCGTTGGCGGCGAAAAGCGTGCTCACGCATCCGGCGTTCAGCCGAATTTGCTTCCGGGTCGGCAGCCGGCGCTTTGGAACCAAACCATTCGCGCAGGACGACCAATGCCGCCGCGCCCAGAATCACCACGAAGAAGAAAACTTCATTGCGCACAATCGGCCCGATGGTGGACATCTCGGTCTTACTGGAGGGAATCCACATCGCTTCGCTCAGTTCGTGAACGCCGGTGAGCGCCAGTTGAAACGCGACGACCATCAGGATGGCACTGGTCGCCTTAAAGAACCGGTGCAACGGAATGCGGAGCGTTCCCTGGAAGAAGAACAATCCGACCGAAACCGCGATGGCGATCCCAATGGCAGTGCCGATCCAGACCTGAACACCAGCGCTGGACAATTCCACGGCGCGAAGAATCAGAATTAATTCCGCGCCTTCGCGCACGACCATCATGAATACAAAAAATCCGATGGCCCAACCCGCGGCTCGCGTCGATTTCTGGGCGTACGATTCGACGCGCTGCTCGATTTCTTTCTTCAAGTGCCGCGCGGCCCGGTTCATCCAGACGATCATGGAAACCACCAGCGCCGAGGCCAGCAGCATTAATAAGCCTTCGAATCCGTCCTCGCTGACCTGCCAGCGCTGCAGTAATACTGCAGCAATGAAGCTGGCAGCAGCAGCCAAGGCGACTCCCGCCCATACGTAGTTATTCAGGGCGCGGCGTCCGGTACGATTCAAATAAACCAGGACGATGCCGACAACCAGAGCGGCTTCGACACCTTCACGAAGAGAAAGGAGCAGGGCAGAGAGCATAGGGCTTCTAGTTGCAAACCAGTATCAACTAGAAATTCGAGTCTAACGCCGGAGCGCGTTGAAATCAAGCGAATTCAAGGTGTTCCGCCGCCCCTGCTTACGTTTCGGGTATCATACCATCTCATACTCTATGGCTTTCTTTTCAGCTTCACGGAATACGCCACGGCGGCAGAATGGCATACGCCCCGGGTCCGCAACATTGGCTGCAATGGTGAGCGTCTTGCTCATTTGTGGGTCCCTGCCGGTCGCTCCTGCATGTGCCGCGAGGCAGCCACAAGAGCAAGATCAGGTCCCCCCAACCCCGCCGAAGCCCAAGAAAACGAAATCGGTGCCGAATCCAGTGATGGCTCCCAATAATTCCGAGCCGCCGTCCAAAGCGGACCAGAAAAAGGCGAAGGAAGCTTACAAGCGAGGACAGGCTGCGGAAACGGATAGCAACTGGCCAACGGCCTACGAGGCCTATACCGATGCGGTGAATTTCGACAGTACGGTGATCGCCTACGGCCTGCACCAAGCGATTGCCAAGGGCCATCTTGTGCAGCAGAAGATCGACGCCGCCGAGAAAGCGGCAGTAGGCGGGGACGTAACGTCGGCCCTAAAATTCCTGCGCGACGCTCGAGAACTCGATCCTTCGAATCAAGTCTTGGCCGAACGCCTGGCGCAAATGGACGCGCTGCGTCCCAGGGCCAGGACGCAGGCCGTGGCCGAACGCCAGCTCGCTCCGCCGGTTCAGCTCGATCACCTGCCCGGTACGCAAAATCTCCATGTTCGCGGCCAGACGCAAAGCGCTTACGGGCAAATCGCGAAACAATTCGGCGTGGAGGTGGCTTTTGACGTCGACCTGCGCCAAGTGCCGGTGCGATTCGATCTAGATGATGTGGATTTTGTCACCGCGATGAGGGTCCTGGGCCAGGCCACCGGAACATTCTGGCGACCGCTGACGACTCATCTATTTTTTGTGGCGCCGGATACCGCGCAGAAGCGAAAGGACTACGACGTTTCCATCGCGCGAACGGTGTTGCTTCCGAATTCTGACAGCGACGAGCAGATGATTGAGATCGCCAGGCTCATTCGCGAGGTGGCCGGAATCACGCGGACTCAACTGGACACCAAGAGCCGGACCATTACCATGCGGGCTGCTCCCCAAGCGATGGCCGTCGCCGCTGGCATCATCGACGACCTGGAGCGCCCGGCACCGGAATTGGTGCTGGAAATCGAAGTTCTGGAAATTGACAAGAACCGCCAACGCGATTTGGGCATTGTAGGGCCCCAGAGCGCCCACATTTTTTCGATCCCGTCCAATGTGGCGCGCGAATTAACGGACGGGACCACCTCTATCACCACCATCATTACCCAAATTTTCGGCACGTCGACGTTGCCAGCGTTCCTGGCCTTCGGCGGCGGGATCACGACTTTTCTGTACACCCTGCCGGACGTGGCGCTGAATTTCTCGGACTTCTTGTCGACGATTCGTTCTGGACGAAAAATGTTGCTGCGCGCGGAAGACGGGAAACCCGCCACTTTCTTTATCGGCGAGCGCGTTCCGGTTTCGCTTGCACAATTTTCTTCGAGTTTGGGAAGCAGCGCGCAAACCAGCGCGGTGAGTGGAGGGTCGCCAGCCAACCTGGAAGTTTCGTTCATTACCACCGGCGCGAACCCCGATTACGTGGCCACCGCTGATCTGAACAATGACGGCTTTCAAGATGTGATCGTGGCGAATTTCACCGATGGAACGCTTTCGATATTTTTGGGCGTCGGCGATGGAACATTTAATCTTCCGACTACGGTTGCGGTAGGCGCCGGACCGGCGTGGGTTGCAACTGGAAACTTTCATCTCACCTCGGACACCACCAACAACGTGGACATCCTGGTTGCCAACCAAAATGCCAATACGCTGAGCCTGCTGCTGGGCAATGGTGATGGCACATTTCAGGCGGCGCAGAGCATCACCACCGGCAAGATGCCGAGCTCGATCGCCGTGGCCGATTTCAACAACGACGGGCTTTCCGATCTGGCGGTCGTCAACCAAGGCGACAATACGATCGGCATTTATCTGCGCAACACTGACGGCACCTTCAAGCCGCCCGCGCTGATTGCGACCGGGACGAAACCGACTTCGATCGTCGCTGGAGCTTTCAATCCCAATTCCAACGCGATCATTGATCTGGCAATTACAAACTCAAGTGAAAACACGCTGGAAACCTACATCGGCAAGGGCGACGGAACTTTCTTCAGTCCGATCAAGTATGCGACCGGCGTGACGCCGGTTTTTGTGGCGTTAGCGGACGTGAACAGCGACGAAGTTCTCGATTTGATTGTCGCGGACAGCGGCACCGTGGCCAGCGGCAACAACACCGTGATCAACAGCGTTTCGGTCTTTCTAGGGAATGGCGACGGAACTTTCGGAACCTCCACGACGCCGAGGCTGGATTTTCCGGCCGGCACCAATCCCACCTCGATCGCCATCGCCGATTTTAATGCGGATGGTCTGCCAGATATGGCCGTCACGGCCACGGGAGACAATTCGCTCGCGGTCCTGATCGGCGTGGGTGGCGGTATTTTTTCGCCCCCAATCGAGTTGCCGCTGCAAACCAGTCCAAACTCGGCCGCAACCGCCGACTTCAACGGTGACGGTCTGCCGGACGTGGCCGTCACCAATTTTGGTTCGAATAGCGTGGCCATCGTGCTCGACTCCGCTGCGCTATTCGGAGCGGCCACCGGCGGCGCCGGAACTCAATTTCCGAATGCGGAGTACATCGACGTGGGTTTGAAAGTGAAGGCTACGCCGCGGGTGCACCACGATGATGAGGTTTCCCTGGCTCTGGAGTTCACGCTCAGCAGCCTGGCTGGCACGATGCTGAATAACATTCCGGTGGTCGATAATCAGGAAATTCATCAGAACGTGCGGATGAGAATCGACGAGCCCACCGTGGTTGCCGGATACACTTCTCCCCAAACGACTACTTCGGAAAACGGGGAGCCGGGGCTGAATGAGATTCCGGTCCTCGGTGCGGCGACGACAACCCAAACCCAATATACGCAGTTGTTGATTATGATCACGCCGCGGCTGGTGGAATTCTCGCCGCACAAAGAGCACGTGATCTATGCGGGGCGAGGACAAATCCAAGGTTTTGGCTCTGCCGGTCCCACCATTCAGGAGCGACGCGGTTTTGCGCCGCAACCGCAACCGCAGCCAGAACAGGCGCCACCGCAGCCTGCACCCGCGCCGGAGCCCGCCCAGCAGGCGCCGCAGCCACAACCGCAGCCGGACAATACCCCGGCCGTGAACCCGCCCGATTAAACTGACGCGGAGAATTCACTTCGACAAGTCCATTTGTCGAATTGGCGTGTCGCGTTAGGGTATCGCTTCCAAAACCAAAATCGGTTGGTAGGTGCGTGGCACCACGGGTTCGGCAATCGCAATCAATTGGCCTTGCTGGCTGAACACGCGCAGCCGCGCCGGTTTCCAGTCGCCCGAATCGAGTTCCGAGGTAGCGCCTTGCGCCGGAGTCGCGCGGCCTGGTTGAATCTGGGCCAGCGAGAGGTTGAATTTCGCTCCGTGGCGAATGCGGCGCTCGATGATCGGCAATACGGTGGCGCTGGGAAGATCGGGCAGCACGTTTTCCATACGCAACACGTGGTCCTGTAGCTTCCCCGCTCCGGCGTCGCGATCCAGATCTTCGAGAGTCACTGCTTGATCCAGGGTGAACTCGCCCACTGCGGTGCGGGTAATCTCCGTCAGGTGCGCCCCAGCGCCGTGCAGCCTGCCGAGGTCGAGTGCCAGCGAACGAATGTAGGTCCCGGCGCCGCACTCCACATCAAAACGCGCGGTGGAACCTTCCACTCCCGTTAATTTAAATTCGAAAACTTCCACATCGGCCGGCTCGAGATTCACCGGTTTATTCTTTCGCGCCAGATGATGCGCCGAACGGCCGCGAATTTTCTTGGCGGAATAAGCGGGGGGAACCTGTTGAATTTTGCCCACAAATTGCCGCGAATAAACTTCGATTTCGTCAGCTTTCAAGACGGGCGCGGAATCGGCGCTCAGCGCTTCGCCATCGGCGTCGTAAGTGTCGGTCTCAAATCCGAAGCGGATGGCGCAGCTATACCGTTTGCGGCGGCCGGAATAGAAACGCGCGAGACGCGTGGCGCGCCCCAGGGCCAGAACTAATACACCCGTGGCCAAAGGGTCGAGCGTCCCGAGGTGGCCGATGCCGCGAAAACCCACAATACGCCGCACAGATTCGACTACATCGTGCGAAGTTTTCCCGGACGGTTTGTTCACCACGATGAGCCCGTCAAAGGGCGGTGGTTTCGGTGGACGAGGCATAAAGGATTCGGGATCTCAGCGGCGGTAAGCGGGCGGCGCTGCACCAGCGGCGGAATAGCTAGAATGCCGCCGCGGAGTCTACAACGCCTCCGGAGTTTTTGCCTTCTGCAAAAGGCTTTCGATGCGATTTCCAATTTCTTCCGTCTGGTCGAGCATAAAAATCACATCCGGGGCGCGGCGCAAATGAAGGCGGTCCACCAATTCGTGGCGCACAAAACCCGTTGCGGCTTGCAATCCGGCCAGAGTGGTGGCGCGTTCCGCTTCATCACCAATGAGACTTACGAACACCCGGACGGTGCGCATCCCCGCGCCCAGGCGGACTTCCGTCACCATCACCGGCGCCGCGAGACGCGGATCTTTCAGTTCGCCAGCCAACATCAAGCTGACTTCATTGCGAATTTCTTCCGCGAGACGTTCGGTGCGGTGGCCGGCGTGGTGAGCTTGAGACTTCATGTTTCTTCCCCATCTTCGTAGTAATCAATTTGCTGCGAGACCAGATCGCGGCCCAGCACGCGTTCGGATTCCGCGGCGATATCCGCCAACGATTTTTCCAGGTGGCCCGAATCGCCCGATATCGAAACCACACCGACGCGGGAACGTTGCCAGGTTTCCTGGTGGGCCAGCTCCGCGACCGCCACGTTGAAGTGGGCGCGCAGACGGTCTTTCAGACTGCGGAGCACCTGTCGCTTGTCTTTGAGAGACTGCGCATCAAGGATGTGTATTTCGAGGGTGAGCAGGCCTATTGGCATTTCCGTTCAACAACGCGAGCGCTGCAATTCGCGACGCGAGCCCAAGAAATCAAACGCCAAAAATCACGCCACTTCCCTACATGCCGGCCGGGGCGAAGCGCAAATTAACCTCGCGGAGCCTCAGGTCGTTCCGGAGGCCGTGGCGGCCGGATTGACGGCGCACCCATATCGGGCGCCGCGCTCTTCTCGATCGAGAAACATTCGAGCAGATCGCCGACCTTCACGTCGGCAAAATTCGCGATGCCTATGCCGCACTCAAAACCGGTCCGAACTTCTTTTACGTCTTCCTTGAAGCGTTTCAGCGAATTGATCTTGCCGGTGAAAACCACCGCGGCTTCGCGAATTACGCGCACTTCCGCGTCGCGTTTCATGATGCCTTCCAGCACCGAGCAACCGGCAATGGTGCCCACACCCTTGACCCGGAACGTATCGCGAACCTGCGCACGCCCGAGATGGTGTTCTTTGATGATCGGCGAGAGCAAGCCCTGCATGGCCTTGGTCAACTCATCGAGCAATTCGTAAATGATGGTGTACTGGCGAATGTCGACGTTTTCGCGCTGCGCCAGATCGGCGGCTTTGCGTTCCGGCTTCACGTTGAAGGCCACAATGACCGCGCCCGACGTGGAAGCCAATAGAACGTCCGATTCGTTGACGGCGCCGACGCTAGCGTGCAGCACTTTCAATTTGACCAGATCGGTCGAAAGCCGCGGCAGCATTTCATTGAGAACTTCGACGGAACCTTGCACGTCAGCTTTGACGACGACGGGGAGCTCTTTGACTTCGCCGGCGCGCAATTGCTCATGCAACTGATCCAGAGTCAGGCGACCGCTGGCTGACTTGGCGAGCGAAGCGTCACGCTGTTTGCCCTGACGGTATTCGACGATGTGCCGGGCCTTGGCCTCGTCCGCGACTTGGAACTGGTCACCAGCGTCGGGCACGCCTTGCAGTCCGAGGACTTCGACGGGCGTCGCCGGACCAGCCTGCTTGATGGCAGCACCGTGGTCGTCAAACATCGCGCGGACTTTGCCGTAAACCGCGCCGACAATGAAAACGTCACCGACATGCAGCGTGCCGTTCTGCACCAACACAGTAGCCACCGGTCCGCGGCCTTTATCTACGCGCGATTCGAGCACGGTACCGCTGGCTGGAATTCCAGGATCGGCTTTCAACTCGCGCAAATCGCCGACCAGCAGAATCATCTCCAGTAGCTTGTCGATATTTTTCTTGGCTTTGGCGGAAACTTCGACCATCACCGTGTCGCCGCCCCATTCCTCAGGCATCAAGCCTTTGTCGCTGAGCTGGCGTTTCACGCGTTCGGGCTGCGCGTCGCCTTTATCGATTTTGTTGATGGCCACAATGATGGGCACGTTGGCAGCGCGAGCGTGCGAAATGGCTTCCTCGGTTTGGGGCATGACGCCGTCATCGGCGCCGACCACCAGCACCACGATGTCCGTAACTTTCGCGCCGCGCGCGCGCATGCGGGTGAACGCTTCGTGACCCGGAGTATCGATGAAGACGATTCGCTTGCCGTGGGTGTGAGCTTCGTAGGCGCCAATGTGCTGGGTGATGCCGCCGGCTTCGCCGCCCGCCACATCTTCCGAACGAATCGCGTCGAGCAGGCTCGTTTTGCCGTGATCGACGTGACCCATGACGGTGACCACCGGAGCGCGCGGCACTTCATTGCCGGTCCGGGTTTCTTTGACTTTCTCTTCTTCGACGATCTGCTCTTCGAACGATACAACCTTCACGATGCCGCTGAACGCCTCAGCCAGGCTGGTCGCCGTCGCCACATCGAGCGCCTGGTTGATGCTGGCGAAAATGCCGCGGTCGAGCAAGGTCTTCAGTAATTCTTTGGCGCGAACATCGAGCTTCTCAGCGAGTTCACGTACGGTAATTCCTTCGGTAACGGTCACCTCACGCGGTTCACGCTTGACCGCTTCTACGGGCTGGACCGCAGTGGCACGGCCACCTGGACCGGCACCGGAACGTGGACGCACCGGGTGAAGTTTGCGCTCCCCTTCGGCGTAACGCTTCTCGATGAGAGGCCGGCCGCCGCGGGCCGCGGGCTTCCGGGCATAGAGCGGTTTGCCGGGTTCGGCCTTGGGAACACCCGCACCTGGACGTTGACCGCCCACAGGAGCTTTGTTGTCACGACCGCCGGGACCGCTAGCGCCTGGGCGCTGCGGAAAACGGGATGGCGGGCCGCCTGGCCTGCCGCCTTGACCGGGTGCGCCACCGGGACGACCCTGGGGCGCGCCTGCAGGGCGATAGGATTGGGGCGCTCCCGCCGGGCGCATGCCCTGAGGGGCACCAGGACGCTGGCCTGGGCCAGAGGGCCGAGGTGTAGCGGGC
>Ga0209006_10002738_pt1 | contig 16041 bp, 9 predicted proteins | sample JacPin_JW_Ref_O2_FD_188567 | JGI IMG/M metagenome (GOLD analysis project Ga0209006, IMG submission 188567) | Forest soil microbial communities from Algoma, Ontario, Canada - Jack Pine, Ontario site 1_JW_Ref_O2 (SPAdes) (version 2) | ecosystem: Environmental > Terrestrial > Soil > Boreal... | reverse complement strand
TTGACCGCGTGACCGCGTCGAGGCTGGGAATTGCGCCAACCACCATCGACAACACGCTTTACGATTCCTACGGACAGCGGGAGATCAGTACTCTTTACACGCAGTTGAACCAATATCATGTGGTTCTGGAAACCGCGCCGGAGTGGCAGCAGGATCCCAGCAAACTGGGCGATCTTTATATTCAATCGAGCGCTTCAGCGGGCGCGACCGGCGCAGGCGCGGCCACTTCGTTTTCCTCTTCGGCTTCGTCGTCGGCCGGATCGAACGCACTCACGTCATCAGTGCGCTACACGCCGTCCTCGCAGGTTGTGAACGCGCCTTCCTCGGTTCTCGCGGGCACGGGCGCAACACCTAGCCTTAGCGCTTCTTCCGTGGGCGCCAATGCCATACCGCTCAGCGCCTTCACGCAGGAGAGTAACATCACCGAGGCGCTTTCAATCAATCACCAGGGACAGTTCCCTTCCGTCACGGTTTCATTCAACCTCGCGCCCAACGCTTCGTTGGGAACGGCGATCAGCGACATTGAAAAAACGGCCAAGGGTCTTAAATTTCCCGCCAGCTTGCAAGCCGGCTTCCAGGGTACTGCTGCGTCGTTCGAGAATTCTCTTTCCAACGAACCGCTGCTGATTCTTGCTGCTCTGGTTGCTGTCTACATCGTTCTTGGCGTCCTCTACGAGAGTTTTATTCATCCCATTACCATTCTGTCCACGTTGCCCTCGGCGGGCGTGGGCGCGCTGCTTGCGCTCATGCTTTTCCGCCAGGATCTTAGCGTCGTGGGAATCATCGGCATTATCCTGCTCATCGGCATTGTGAAGAAAAACGGCATTCTGATTGTGGATTTCGCGCTTGAGGCCGAGCGCAAGCATGGCAAGGATTCGACTGAAGCGATCTACGAAGCCAGCTTGCTGCGATTCCGCCCCATCATGATGACCACAATGGCCGCGCTGCTCGCGGGAATTCCGCTGGCGGTCGGCGGCGGCCTGGGCTCTGAGCTGCGCCGTCCGCTGGGCATCGCCATGGTCGGCGGACTCTTGCTGAGTCAATTGCTCACTTTCTATACGACGCCCGTAATTTACATCTTCTTTGACCGGCTGGCTGAGCGCGTGAAGAGCAGGGGGCTCAGGAAAGCGCACGCGGCCGCATCGCCTCGGCCCGGCGCGGAGAACGCATGAACCTTTCCGCTCCATTCATCGAGCGGCCGGTGGCCACTACGCTGCTCACGATTGCCGTCTGCATCACTGGTGCAATCGCGTTCGTCGTGCTGCCCGTTGCCCCGCTGCCGCAGGTGGATTTTCCGACCATCAGCGTCTCCGCCGGCCTGCCCGGAGCCAGCGCGCAGATCATGGCCGCATCGGTGGCCACGCCTCTCGAGCGGCAGTTCGGCCACATCGCCGGCATTACGGAGATGACTTCATCGAGCTCGCTGGGATCGACCAACGTGACCATGCAATTCGATCTGAGCCGGAATATCGACGGCGCGGCAAGAGACGTGCAAGCGGCCATCAATGCGGCGCGCACTTATCTGCCGGCGAACCTGCCCTCCAATCCTTCCTACCGCAAGATCAATCCGGCTGACTCGCCCATCATGGTCATCAGCCTCACCTCCAACCAATATGAGGTAACCAAGCTCTACGATCTTGCCTCCACCATCCTCGAGCAAAAGCTTTCGCAGATTCAGGGGGTCGGGCAGGTGGGTGTTCAAGGCGGCGGTACGCCTTCAGTGCGTGTCGAGGTCAATCCTACAAAGCTCGAGAGCTACGGCCTCACTCTCGGCAGCGTACAATCGGTCCTCAGCCTGCAAAACTCTCACTCGCCGAGAGGGCAGCTCTCCAATGCCGGAATCAGCGAAGACATCATTACCAACGACCAGATTTCCACGGCTGCCGACTATATTCCTCTGGTGATCGGCTATCACAACGGCGAAGCTGTCCGTTTGTCCGACGTGGCCCAGGTCGTGGATTCGACGCAGAACATCCGCACCGCCGGCTACATCGACGGAACCAAGGGAGTGGTGCTCACCGTCTTCCGCCAGCCGGGCGCGAACATTATTCAGACCGTCGATCGCGTAAAGGCGCAACTGCCGTTTCTTGAAGCGGTATTGCCGAATGGCGTCAAGAGCACGGTGGATGTGGATAGAACCGTGACGATCCGCGCTTCGGTAAACACGGTTTATCGAACATTGGTCGGATCGGTTTGCCTCGTCATCCTGGTGGTGTTCGTGTTTCTGCGCAGCCCGCGCGCGACGCTGATTCCTAGCGTCGCCGTGCCGGCTTCGCTCATCGGCACCTTCGCGATCATGTATCTGTTCGACTACTCGCTCGACAACTTGTCGCTGATGGCGCTCACCATCGCCACGGGTTTTGTGGTTGACGACGCGATTGTAGTAATGGAAAACATCACGCGCCATCTCGAAGCCGGGATGAAGCCCCTTGACGCCGCGCTCCAGGGCGCGAAAGAAATTGGATTCACAGTCTTTTCCATCAGCATGTCGCTGATCGCGGTTTTTATTCCCATTCTGATGATGGGCGGCATCATTGGACGGCTGTTCCGCGAATTCGCGGTCACGCTTTCAGCGGCAATTCTCATCTCGATGGTTATATCGCTCACCACCACGCCCGCCATGTGCGCGCACCTGCTCAGAGCCGAAAAGAAGGGCGAAAAGCACAATTGGTTTTATCGAACCAGCGAAAAAGGCTTTGACGGCATGCTCTGGGTCTACCGGCGATCCCTCACCTGGGTCCTGGACAATCCGGTTCTGACGATCGTCGTACTTCTTCTCACCATAGCGCTGAACGGCCTGATCATTCACAAGATCCCCACGGGCTATTTCCCGCAACAGGACACAGGCATCCTCATGGGCCAGATACAAGGCCCACAGGATGCATCGTTTCCATTCATGAATTTCTCCACGGTGTCTCTGGTCAACGTTGTGAAGGCCGATCCCGCCGTGGCCCATGTACTCGCCTACACCGGCGGCGGTAACGCCGGCTTCATGTTCATCGCGCTAAAGCCCCTGAGAGATCAATGGAGCAATGAATGCAAAGAAAGCCCCAATTGCGGGGTGCGCCAAACCTCGGCGCCGGACATCATCAACCGGCTTCGCCCCAAAATGAACCGCTTGCCCGTCGCTTCGGCGACTCTGCAGGCTGCCCAGGACCTGCGCATCGGAGGACGCGGCGGCGGCGCGCTCTACCAATATACGATTCAGGCCGACAACATTGATGACCTGACGCATTGGGCTCCGATTCTTTACAAGAACATGCAAAAGCTTCCCGACCTGACCGACGTGAACACCGACTTTCAGAACGGGGGACTGCAGTATTTACTCAACTACGACCGCGTCACCGCGGCGCGCATGGGCCAGACACCGCAATCGTTGGACAGCGCGCTCTGCAGCGCATTCTGCCAATCGGAAGTCTCGGTAATTTACACGCCGTTGAACCAGTATTACGTGGTGATGGAAGTGGCTCCGCAATATTGGCAGGATCCGTCGGGGCTGAATAACATTTACTTCAAGCCCCCCGGTTCTTCGTCGACCACGGCTGGGTTGAACGCGGTTTCTCCGTTTCTCTCCGTGGCGAAACCAAGCACGAACACCACGCCGCTGCAGGTTAATCACACCGGGCTCTCGCCCTCGACTACCGTCTCATTCAACCTGAAGAACGGCGCCGCGCTCAGCGATGCGACGCGAGAAGTATCGCAGATGGAAGAAAACCTGGGGATGCCCGGCACAGTGCACGGTTTTTTTGCGGGAACCGCGCAAGCCTACCAGCAATCGCTGGCATCTGAGCCCCTTTTGATTATCACTGCGCTGCTTTCCGTCTTCATCGTTCTGGGAATTCTGTATGAAAGCCTTGTTCACCCACTCACGATCATCTCCACGATCTTCTCCGCCAGCGCAGGCGCCATGCTGGCTCTCATGCTCTTCCACATCGATCTCAACATCATCTCGATCATCGGAATCATCCTGCTGATCGGCATTGTGAAGAAGAATGCCATCATGATGATTGATTTCGCGCTGCAGGCTGAGCGCAATGAAGGCAAGAACACTCGCGACGCGATTTTTGAAGCATGCATGCTGCGGTTCCGGCCCATCATGATGACCACAATGTGCGCCATTTGCGGGGCCTTGCCGCTGGCCTTTGGCACCGGCACCGGCTCGGAACTGCGGAAGCCTTTGGGCATTACGATCGTGGGCGGACTGCTTTTGAGCCAGGCACTCACGCTCTTCACCACTCCGGTGGTTTACCTGTTAATGGACAAAGGGCGCCTCTGGCTGCTGCGATTCTTCTTCCCGGAGAAACATGACAACCAGCAACTTGCAAAGGCCGCCGATGCGGCATCGTAATAAAGGATGTTGACCATGATTGAGCGAAGAAATCGAATTCCGGCCATATTTACCGCAAGTGCTCTGGGAATTGTTGCGCTGCTTGGCGGATGCCGCATCGGGCCGCCGTATCACGCGCCGGCGCCGCCGGCGATCACCGCGCCGAACTACAAGGAGTCCACCGTCAACTTCCAGGACGCCGGCGGATGGAAGGTGGCGGGCCCGCAGGACGCGATGATCAAGGGCAAATGGTGGGAAGTTTTCGGCGATCCGGAACTAAACAGCCTGGAAGAACAGCTCAACATCAACAACCAGAACCTGAAGGAGTATTTCGAGAACTACATGGCGGCTCGCGCCGAAATCGCCGAGGCACGCGCGCAATATTGGCCTACGCTTACCGCAAATCCATCATGGAACCGGTCAAGAAGTTCCGGGACTCTGAACAACTCTTCGACCGCGAATCCCGGTAAGCAATCATCGATTTGGAGTATGCCGCTTGAGGCCTCATGGACTCCCGATCTCTGGGGCAAGATCCGCAACGAGGTGCATGCGGCGGAATACGCATCCCAGGTGAGCGAAGCCGACCTTGAAAACGAAAAGCTAACTGAACAAGCCAGCCTGGCCGAATATTACTTCGAGATTCGCGGCCAGGATATGCTGCAGCAGATTCTGAATCAGACCGTCGTCGCAGATCAAAAGTCGCTGGACTACAACCAGGCGCAATACGACACCGGCATCGGCGACTACATTTCGGTTGCCGAGGCCAAGACGACACTGGAAGCGGCGCAGGCGGCAGCCACAAATGTGGCGTTGTTGCGCGGGCAGTATGAACATGCGATCGCGATGTTGACCGGTAAAATTGCCACCGATTTTTCGATTCCTGTAAAACCAATGGTCTTCGCGCCGCCCTCGATTCCCACCGGCGTGCCATCGCAGCTTGTTGAACGCAGGCCCGACATTGCCGCGGCCGAGCGCACTCTGGCCGAGGCGAACGCTACGATCGGCGTGGGCTACGGCGCCTTTTTCCCGCAAGTGACCATCAGTGCCAGTGCTGGATTTGAGAGCTCCACATTGACCAGCCTGTTTACCTGGCCGAGCCGCGTCTGGTCAATCGGCTCGTCAGCCTCGCAAACCATCTTCGACGGATGGCTCTACCAAGCGGAACTGCACCAATACGAAGCCCAGTACAACGCCGATCTGGCCACATACCGGCAAACCGTGCTCACGGCCTTCCAGCAGGTGGAAGATTCCATGGTCGCCACGCGCACATATTCGCAGCAGATTCTCCACCAGCAGGATGCTGTGAAGGATTCGCAGGACTATCTCAACCTGGAAGTCGTGCGGTACAACACCGGAGTTGACCCGTATGTTGACGTGATGCTCGCGCAGACCACGCTCTTGAATAATCAGGAAACCCTCAACGCTCTTCAGGTCGAGGAGATGACGTCGGCCGTAGAACTGGTGCAGTCTTTGGGCGGAGGATGGGATCGATCGCAGCTTCCCACGCCCGCGCAAACCGGCGCCAAGACCACCAAGTCCGACTACACGCTGCAGCAGTAGCGCGCTATCGTCTCACTGTTGGTCGGTCCGTCGTCCGCTCTATTGCGCCGGCCGGTAGCAGATCGATTCGCCGTCCAGCCGGTATTCGGCCGAGCAAACGTCGCCTCCGCAGATCATCGGCTCGCTGCTGTAGAGCTGGCGGCGCGTGATCAGCCCCAGCGTCCCACAGCGCGGGCACGACATGACGGCCACATAAGGATTCTGCGCCTGGCCCAGCTTGGCCTGATTCTCCAGGACAAAAATCGTGCCTGGGTCCATCCGTTCGGGGATCCATTCTTCCAGGAAACTCAAGTCAGCTGACATCGTTCCCTCCGGGGTTGCCCACATGGTTGATAATGCGCCGAGCTGTGGCTCTGTCCCGCCAGGCTCCGTTTTTCTTGCCTTAGGCAAGCCGCGAAACACTTACCGCCGTTAGATGCATATATCCGATTAACGACAGTTTTGCCGCGCCGGAACAACTGTGTCAATTCGAATCGAAGCCTGGCAGTAGCAAGTGGGATTCCCCCTAAAGAATCGGGTTTCGATCGAACCTCGATCGAATCCAGTTCCAATCTTGGCCGAATCGTGATTGAACTTGCGCTCAGCTATCGAGAAGCTGCCGTGGCCTGTTCGCCGTGAGTCCGCGCAAAATCGTCAATGGCCCTGTAAGTTTCTTCGTTGCGCTGAATAGCCTCGACATATTCCCGCGTTTCAGTAAATGGGATTGACTCGACAAACTCGTCAATCCCGGAATAAGGCCCAGCCGCCTCCCAATCGGCGACGCGACTATCGCCTGCGTTGTAAGCGGCCAGCGCATACTCCTGCACGCCGCCGAAGCGATCGAGCATCTGGCGGAAATAGCGCGTTCCCAAACGGATGTTCATATTAGGATCAAGCAATTGAAAGGTCTGGAAGCCAGAGATCCCTTCTTCGTGGGCCATCTTTTTTCCGACCGACGGAAGTAGTTGCATCAGGCCGTAGGCGCTTTTGTTCGAGATTGCCGCTGGATCAAATTCTGATTCCTGCCGGATCAGCGAGGCAACCAAATACGGATCGAGATTATTTTTCACGGACTCCGTCTGAATCGTGTCCCACCATGGCTCCGGGAAGAGAATTCGCCAATAGGCCAGGGGGATGGACTCAATCGACGCGGACGCCGAGCCGGGCAATGCGCGCTTGAGCGAGCGCACCGCGCGAAAAGTCTCACCATAAGAAGAATAAATCTGCGCCTCGGCCAGCGCGCTCCAGGATGAAGAATCCGGATCGGCCTTGATCTCCTGCGCAATGTATTCGTTCAAACCGGCGTTCGCAAGCAGGCGCGCTTTGGCCAGATGCGGGCTGTCCTCAGGGAACGTGTCGACCAAATGCGGCTGAGCTGTGGGCTGAAAGCGATCCAGTTGCGGATCTGACATCGGCAGAGTGCTGCCCAGGGCCTTCAAACGCAGTCGCGCCATTTGCGCGTAGAAAAAGTGCTGGTAAGCGTGGACGATCGTACGATAATTTGCCGCCGCAAGGGCGGAATTATGGTCAAGCGTCTCGTATAGACGCCCGCGCCAGTAGAGCGCGGAGACCGTTTCCAGCGCGGCCGGATAATAGCGAATCTGCTCGTCGAAGATCCGCGCGGCATCCTTGTAAAGACCCAACCGGTAGCTCAGCCAGCCTGAGCGCCAATGCGCAGCTGCAGCGTTTTTATCGGTAGGAAAGCGCGCCGTAAGGTCGCTGTAGTATTGGATCGCCGTGGGGTAGTCGCGCTTGAGCAGGTACATGTTGCCGGCAGAAAATAGCGCGTCAGCCAGCCACGGACTGCGCGGAAATCGCAACTCCATCTGGGAGACGAATTGCTTCTGCGCGTTGGTGTCGTCGCGGTCGCGGGCCAGCTCCATCAGCAGGTCGAGGCGGTGCGCGCCGTTTTCATCGGCAGTGTCTGGCAGTGCTGTAGCCTCAGATTCGCTGAGCCGCTTCAACTTCAACAGGCAGGCCGCGCCGGCAACCGCAAAGCTGTCGAGTGTCGCGGCGTCCAGGCCCGGCTCACGCGCCAGCGCCTGAAATTGCTGAAATGCCTCCGCGTAGCGGCCGGCGTTGTAGTACGCATCGGCGAGGCTGCGCAGCTCAGACACGGTTAACGTGGCTTCGGCTCCCATCTCCGTGAGCTTGGCCCGCGCCGTCTGCGCATCCGGGCTCAGGGGATGCGACAGCAACACTTGTTTGTATGCGACTTCCGCAGCCTGCTGCTGGCCGAGCGATTGCTCCACTTCGGCTTCGACCAGCTGAAAACCGGGACGGCTGGCAGCTTCAGTGCCGGCTGATGCAGCGAGCACCTGGCGCGCGGCGGCCAGTTTGTTCATAGCCAGCAGAATGTTGGCCTCAAGTTCGGGCATCTGGTTGTCAAAAATACTTTCCGGATAGCGCGCAGGAAAACCGTGCAGAATATTTTCGGCGACCGGATCGTCTCCGGCCTCATGGCTCGCCTCGGCGTCGAGAAAGTCCACGTAGTCAGAAAGCGCACCGTCGGCGCGGCGAGCCTCGGCCAGGGACGATTCGGCCTCGGCATAGCGCTTGTCGAGCAGATAGGCGTGGCCAAGCGCAAGGTAAGCCGCTGCGGCGGCCTCGCCGGTGTGGCTGTGCGCGTAAGCTGCAACGCCCGCATAGGCCGCCGGCGTGCGCAGAGTAGCCAGTTGCTGGGCCATGGGCTGCAGTTCTTTTGATGCGACGAATGCTTGCTTGAGGCGCGCCGTCCGCGCCAGTCGTGTAGACCGGCTGCTCTGGCGAGTCGGCGTGTGTTTCCCGGTCGTTTTCCTGGCCGATGTCGTGGAATCCGCCGGCGCAGGCTTAAGGCTGGTTGAACTGGCCGGACTCGCTGCCGGATCGGTCCCGGCGGCTTTGGGAAGATGCGCGGTGGCGGCCGGAACAGGCGGGCTTGCAGCAGAAGGCGAGTTGGCAGCCGGAGCCGCAGTCGGAGTCCCAGTGGATTGTGCCGGGGCGTGCGCGACGGCTGAAACGAACAAAAAAGCCGCCAGAGCCATCATGATCGCGAGTGTGGGCCGCAAAGCCGGCGGCGTGAAACGTGTTGGGGCAGACAACCGGTGCATAGTTACACTCTATGCCGGATTGGACGCAAGCGACCGATGCGGGGAATCACTTGCGTAACGATCATGCGGTGCCGCACCGTCGGTCAAGCCGAGCCGTCCGTTATTGGGAGGAGCTTTCCCACGAAGACTGAGGTCCAGATGAATTTTGCGGTTTCATGCGCGGGCTATGGCCCGAATTCTCCAGGGCGTTTGGCCCAGCGCACCTGCGTCCGTTACACTCATCTTTTGCCGGTTCTCCTCAGTGGTCCCCGGCCGGCAAAAGAGCCCTTGAAGCAACCACCTGCGGCGAGGCCCAAAGCGGCGGAACAGGCTGCGACTTTCGCGGCATTCCTCCAGAACCTTTCTTGCAACAAATTTCGCAACCGGAACCCATGTCAACCATCCAACCAGTAGCGGGCCAAGACGAGCAGCATCCCGACGTGGCGCTGGTGGCACAGGTCCGCGCCGGCGATGTGGCGGCGTATGACACGCTGGTTCGCAAATACGAGCGGCAGATCTTCAGGATTGCGCAGCATATTACGCAAAACCGCGAAGACGCTGAAGACGTAATGCAGGACGCGTTTCTGAAGGCGTACGAAAAGCTGGATCAGTTTCAGGGGAATTCGAAATTCTACACATGGCTAGTGCGAATCGCGGTCAACGAGAGCCTGATGCGGCTGCGCAAGCGGCGCACCGGCAAACTGGTCTCAATGGACGAGGACGTGCAGACGGACGAGGGCAGCGTGCCTCGCGACTTCGCCGACTGGGCTCCCAATCCGGAGCAGAATTACACCCAGGCCGAGCTGGCCGAGATTTTGCGCAAGACCATTCAGGGCCTGCCGCAAGGTTTTCGCGTGGTCTTTGTGCTGCGCGACGTGGAAGGTCTCTCGACCGAGGAGACCGCCGAGACGCTGGGCCTAAGCGTACCCGCCGTCAAGTCGCGGCTGCTTCGCGCGCGGTTGCAATTGCGCGAGCGGCTCACACGCTACTTTGGCAGAAAGACTCCGGCAGTTGCACCAGCGGCCGCGGCGCCAAACGGAGACGGAGCTGAAGCATGACCTGCACTGAGTTCCTCACAATTCTCGACGACGTACTCGACGAATCAATCGCCGTCGAGACGCGCACCGAGATTGAACTTCACCTGCGCCAGTGCGGTCACTGCGAAGTGGTGCTCAACACCACGCGCAAGACCATCGAAATCTTCCAGTGCCACGAGGTCTACGAGCTTCCCACCGAAGTAAGCGAACGGCTGCACAGCGTGATTATGGAGAAGTGCAAGAAGGTCCGCTGAAGCTTTCTTTCCCGCTCGAATCCCGTCCATTATTTATCTCGTTCAGGATTTTCTCCATGGCCGCTGCGCGCATTGCCGCCGTGCTTCTCTTCGCGCTTGCTCCTGTCGCTTTCGCTCAACAATTCCCCCAATCCGTCGTTACGGTTCAGGTCAACGACGTAACGGGAGCTCCCGTCCCGGGCGCACAGGTGGACCTTGCTCCTCCCTGCGGTGATCCCACCGGCGGAGAGACTGACGGGCAGGGCGGGATCAGTCTCGACGCCGCACCCGGACTTTGGAATACTATTCTGACCGTAACTTCCCCCGGCTTCTGTCCTGAGTCAAGGACGGTTGGGGTTCTTAATCGACCCTCCCAAATAATTCCGATCGAAATGCAGATCGGTGTGTCCCAGCAAGTGCATGCGGTCTTGCATGACGGTCGAATCTGCAGAAGTGGAGAAAGCTGCTCACCCCGCCCGGTCGGCTCAGGGCCAAATCGTCCTTCAAGCAATGGACATGAATGGGGGAGTTTTCCAAGATGCGCGCGTTGAGGTCGACCCATCGCTCCCGACGCCCGGACCTGTTTCGCAGACCGACAATCAAGGCCGCGCAGCATTCGATCTTCCCGGCGGAGTTCATACGTTTGTCGTTACCGAAAGTGGCTTCAAGAAATGAACCCACAAGATCGAAGCACCGGCTCTGCTTGGCCGAACGATCGTGGCCATGTTGCAGGTACAGCCGACCTGCGACGGGATACCCCTCCCCCGACTAGAGTTTCCTCCGGGAATGTCTGGACTCGTTGTTGCCCCGCTTGAAGCTTTCATCCCGCCTCAACCCTTGCACAACCTCGATCCGCTTCCCTTAAAAAACGTCAAACGGCGCTGGTAGACGGCCGGTCTTTTTTCTTGCCGCACGGACCGCGCCACTCGTTTAGCAGCCCGGATGCGGATTCTTGAAGACCAGGTCGATCGGCAGCCACCCTGAAATAAGCTTCTCGTCGATCTCCCCGTCGCCCGCCGTGCTCGACAGTGACGATTGGGTAAGCGCCACGTTGATTTTCACCTTTCCTGTAACGCAGTACTCCTGAAGAAGCGTCCCCAGGCTCTGGTCCGTCGCATCCATATAGTCCGCGGGCAGGGCCCCGTCCGTGCCGGGGATGTCGACCGCTCCCATGATGATCTGATCCATCGTCATCGTCCCTTTGCTCTTGAGGCTCGAAGTGTCGATGCGCACGACGAGAACGGCCCTAGTGATGAGCGCGTCAGAAGGCGCGTTGGGATCAGCTGTGTACTTGATGGGCGGAATGGTGAGGCCAGACTTATTTGGCTTGGCAGGCGGCGCGGCCAGGGACAGGTGATAAGGAGGCCCCGTAAATTTGGGTTTAACTGCAATGCCGGAGTTCTTGTCCTGGGGTCCGCAACCTGACAGGAGCGCCAACGCCCCAGCGGCAAGCAAGCTCGCCAAAATGAAGGTGTTTTTCATGTTGTCCTCCAAGTCGTTCAAATGAACGCGCCATGATAGCACCGCGGGAGAATGGAATGCGGCGACGAAGGCAGGAAGTGAGAAGGCGGGGACCGGCAAGACGGCGGCCAACGGATCAAGCCATTCGGTCAGGACGTGGGGTGGGCGGAGTGGCGGGACCACAACTTTCGGCGCAAGATAGAGTTTGAACGATCAGTAGGCACATGCCGATAAGGCATGTGCAGGCTTGCGCAATTCCAGAGGGCCCTAAACGCACCGGCTCTACCGAGCAAGTACCCTTGAAGTTGCGTCACTTCCCTGCGAGGAGCATCTGCAATGGAGCTGTTGCGCGGGCCAATCCGCGGGTCAATCCAAAGAACGTGCGCAGGTGTGCTGTGCTGGAGCATGTGTTTCCCTGCCCCGCTGGCGATGGCTCAAAATGCAGCGGCGTCAAACGCGGCGGCTAATGTCCCTTCTTCCGCTGCCCGGCCACATCGGTCTGAATATGAATCAGGCCAGCTGCGCGGCGACGCGCGCATCCTTCATGCTCTGAACCGGCTCACCTTCGGGCCGCGGCCCGGCGATGTCGATGCCGTGCGAGCCTTGGGCCCCGGCAACGCGGGACTGGAAAAGTGGTTCGACCAACAACTGCACCCTGAAAACATCGACGAGACGGATTTGGACGCGCGCCTCGCGCAATTCCCGGCCATGCAGTGGAGCACGCAAGATCTGCTCTATCGCATGCCGAGCCAGGCAATGATTCGCCAGGCGGCAGAAGGCAAAATCAATATTCCTCCCAGCGGAACGTTGCACGCTGTGTATGAGAACCAGATCTACCGATACCAGATGAGAAAGGCCGCGCAAGCCGATAAGCAGGCGAACGCAGCGGCCAATCCAAATACGGCGAATCCAAATGCAGCGACTCCGACACCGGGCGCTGCGCCCTCACCGGCTTCCGCGATGAGCGGCGCAGCGACGGATGGCGCTGGCGGTGGGACATTGGCGGCGACGCAGGCTGCGCCGACGCAGCCAGCCGGTGCGCAGATGAATGGGGCCCAGCAGCGGGATATGAGCGCGGCGACAGGTCCGCAGTCCGGGGATCAGATGAATGCGATGACGCCCGCGGCCGCGCAACAAGCCGGCCAGATGCCCGCGGCTCCGGTGGCTGATCAAGCGCTGATCGCGAACATTCTGGCCTTGCAGCCGGTCGACCGCGTTCGCCGACTGCAGGCTATGCAGCCCGAAGACTTCGACGGCTTCATGAAATCTCTCAGGCCCGTGCAGCGCGCGGCACTCGTCGCCGGAATGAGCCCGGATGTAAAAGAGTCCCTGGAAGATCTCGCGGCTCCCGAGCAAACTCTCGTGCGAGAGCTGATGGCCGAGCGGCTCACGCGCGACATTTATTCCAATGCGCAACTCGAAGAAGTCATGACGGACTTCTGGTTGAATCACTTCAACGTGTACCTGCGCAAGAACGAGCAGATGCCTTACTACCTGGTGAGCTACGCGCGCGATGTGATCCGGCCTCACGCGATGGGCAAGTTTGAAGATCTGCTTGAAGCCGTGGCGCACAGCCCGGCGATGATGATCTATCTCGACAACGCGCAAAGCATGGGGCCCGATTCGCTGGCCGCGGCACGCGCAAAGATGGTGAACGAGCGGCGCGGAAACGGCAAAAAGCAAGCGCCTGAGGGATTGAACGAGAATTACGCACGCGAGCTGATGGAACTGCACACCGTGGGCGTGAACGGCGGCTACACGCAGGCCGACGTAACGCAGGTGGCACGTGTGCTGACCGGCTGGACTGTGGATCGCCCGCAGTTCGGCGGTGAATTTCAGTTCAACGAGAATCGCCACGAGCCGGGCACGAAAAAAGTAATGGGCGCGAAGATCAAGGATGGTGGCGAGACGGAGGGCCGCGAGCTTCTGCACATGCTGGCGACGCGGCCGGCTACCGCCGAGTTCATCTCGCGCAAGCTGGCGATCCGGTTTGTGAGCGACGAGCCGCCGCAGGCACTGGTGGACCGTTTGGCCAAAGCGTACATGTCAAGCGGCGGCGATATTCCAACGGTACTGAAGACGCTGTTTCATTCGCCGGAGTTCTGGGCCGCGAACGACGACAGCGTCAAGGTAAAGACGCCGCTCGAATATGTTGTAAGCGCGGTGCGGGCAAGCAATGCGAACGTGACGAACTTTGAGCCGCTGGTAAATTCGCTTAAGCAGATGGGAATGCCGCTGTATGGCTGCGTTCCGCCGGTGGGCTACAAATGGGACGAGGCTGACTGGGTGAGCACCGGCGCCCTCGTAGACCGCATGAACTTTGCGCTATCGCTGGCCTCAAACAAGCTGCCAGGAATTACGGTGGGCTGGGCGCCCGAGACAGACCTGAGCGCGCTCGACAGCGATGCGCCCGCGCAGCAAGTCGTGCCGACTCCAGAAACAGAGGAAACGCGCCTTGAACAGGTGTTGCTTCCCGGTGGCGTAAGTGATGCAACGCGAGCGGCGGCACTGAAGGAATTTCAGGTGCAGAGCGCGCAGGCGGCAACGCCTAATCTGGCGAGTCAGGACCCGGCGAGACTAGATCCGGCAAGACAGGACCCGCCGATGATGATGCAACCCAATCCCCAACTCTCCGAAGCGAGACCGTTTGACGCAGTCAGGACAAACGCTGGCGTGGTCGCCGCAGCGCCGGTGGCGCGGCGGCCGAATCGTGCGCCCGCAGCCGATGCGTACGAGCGAGAAGACCAATTGCTCGCGGGATTGCTGATGGGGTCGCCGGAATTCCAGCGGAGATAGAGCGACCGCAAGCTAGTAAGTTGGCGAGTTAGCGAAGTAAATGGCCCAAGAACGAATGAGAGTTATTTAGAACGGCTCTTGGATAGTTCGAGGAGAAGCGTGATGAGAATGAACCGGCGATTTTTTCTGCACAGAGGCGCACTGGCCGTAGCAGGCACGACGGCGATGCCGAATTTCCTTGTGCGTTCGGTGCTGGCGCAGGCGGCTGGAGCGGGCCAGGTAGGGGGCGGTCAGCGGCTGGTTGTGATCTTTCAGCGTGGCGCAGCGGATGGGCTGAACGTCGTGGTTCCCTATCGCGAAAAGAATTACTACAAGATGCGGCCGAGCATCGCGATTCCGGAAAATCAAGTCCTGGATCTGGATGGATTTTTCGGGCTGCATCCATCGCTGGCCTCTTTCAAGCCGCTCTACGATCAGGGGCAGTTGGCGATTGTGCACGCGTGCGGCTCGCCGGATATGAGCCGGTCGCACTTTGACGCGCAGGACTACATGGAATCGGGCACGCCGGGAATGAAAAACACCGACGACGGCTGGCTGAATCGTGCGCTTCGGGCAGAAGACGCCTACCTTGCCGCGTGCCGTTGCGGGCGCCACAACGAGGAACACACGGCATTTCGCGCGCTCGCGCTGGGCGCGGAAGTTCCACGCACGTTAGCGGGAACCATTCCGGCGATCGCGATCAGCAACGTGAATGCATTTAGCGTTGCGGGGCGTGGAGCAACGCCTTCGCCGGCGGCAAGCGCGTTTGAGGCAATGTATGCCGACTCGGGCGATCGCATTTTTCACGCCGCGGGAGATGAGACGTTTGAAGCGGTGAAGATGCTGAAAGCCGCGAATCCTGCGCAGTACACGCCTACGGCTGGTGTGAACTATCCCAACACAGATTTCGGCAACAACATGAAGCAGATCGCACAACTGCTGAAGGCGAACCTGGGCGTTGAAGCTGCGTTTACCGATGTGACCGGATGGGACACGCACCAGAACCAAGGAGGCGTGAACGGGCAACTCGCCAATCGGCTCACCGATTTCTCCGATAGCATCGCAGCTTTTTGGCGCGACCTCGGCGACAGCGGCGGAAACGTGACACTGGTGACGATGTCGGAGTTTGGGCGCACCGCGCGCGAAAACGGAACCGGCGGAACCGACCACGGGCACGCCAACGCTATGTTTGTGCTGGGCGGGCAAGTGAAAGGCGGCAAGGTCTACGGCAAATGGCCGGGACTCGACGACGACCAACTGAACGAAGGCCGCGATCTGGCGCTGACGACCGACTACAGACAGGTGCTCGGCGAAGTGGTGACGCATACGCTCGGTGCGGAGAATCTCGAGACGGTTTTTCCCGGAGCGCAGTTGAGCCGGGCCGGATTTCTAAACCTGGTCTAGCGCGTATCCGCCTTTAACGGCAAGCGGCCGGTAGCAAGCTCGACGCCGCATGATTTACCCTGAAGATCGGCATGAATACTCGACGGACGCTTCTCTTCTCTTCCCTGGCAATGGCCTGTATTGCCGGCGCAGCTCTCGTTATCTCCGCTCAACAATCGACACCACCGGCTAGCCCTTCCGCAAGCGAAGTTCCCGAT
>Ga0209006_10002737_pt1 | contig 16043 bp, 11 predicted proteins | sample JacPin_JW_Ref_O2_FD_188567 | JGI IMG/M metagenome (GOLD analysis project Ga0209006, IMG submission 188567) | Forest soil microbial communities from Algoma, Ontario, Canada - Jack Pine, Ontario site 1_JW_Ref_O2 (SPAdes) (version 2) | ecosystem: Environmental > Terrestrial > Soil > Boreal... | reverse complement strand
GTGCCGCGCTTGACCAGCGGATACCAAATACCTGGGCCGTCCGAAATGATATCATCGATCTTCTCGAGCCAAACTGGATTTTCGATGTAGTGTGGCGCGCCGGGAAGCATTTTCAAGGCGCGCATGGTGCTCAAAGTGCCGTTGACCAGCAACGCCACATCATCGGTTTCGACCGTGCCGGCATACCCGGCTTCTACAACAATTGAAGGCTTCCCGCGAAGAGAGGCCGTGTTGTCAAGGTACCGGCTGATGGCAAGATCGGATGGGCGGTCGTGCCAAATAATGATGTGGTCCAGGCCGAATGCGAGAACCATGTCCTTGGAGATGCGATCCTGTGGGTCTTTCCCGGTGGGTCCCCAGTAAGCGTAAGGACGGAGGCTCTCGTCGAGGTCTCCGCCGTGATAGTCGATCAAGTAGTCTGAGCGGTCAACGACTTGTTTGGTGATGAGGAAGGACGCACGCTCCGTTTGCGTTCCGTCGGCTTTGCCCGGATAGAAACGATTCATACTCTTGTTATCTACCGGATTGACGTGCGGGACTTTTTGTTCGAACGAAGCAATGTTGACCAGCGGAATCAGGATGACCGTGCCCGAAATCTTCGCAGGGTCGAGATCAACGATCAATTTTTCGACAGCAATAATGGAAACGTATTCCGTCCCGTGCGCACCGGTCACCAGCGCAAGGACCGGCCCGGGCTTGGCGCCATTCACCACAACCACCGGAATGTTCGTTCCGGCATCGACACCGGCAGGAACTTCGAGGAAGCCGGTCGCTTTCTGGCCAGACGCGGCCGAAGCGGTGCCAACGACGAAAGGCGTTTCCTGAGCCGAAGCAAACAATGGCACGAACGCAAGAATGGTGATGGAAACGAGAGAAAGGCGAAATGAGCGAAGCATGAAACCTCCTCCGAGCGGACCTTCGACAACCTCAGGGCGAGTGAGCATAACGCGTGAGCGACGAGCAGGCAATGACCGTGTGAGAGGTGACAACGCAAAGTAGAAATGTCCGGTCAGAACAATCTAATCGCTGGGACCTGGAGTGTGACCTTAGAAGCACTTCGCATTGGAATCAGTAGGCAAGACCGTTTGATCTCTTGGGCGTTACTGGCCATGCGGTGGATGTCAGCACTCAGCAATGAAGGTAAGACATGGTCCAGACGGCCTTATCGCCGACGTGATATTCAGTGCCTTCCCATGGAGTGCCGCAGACGTGCAAGTAGGCGTAGGGCGTTCCCGCAAACATTACCCAAGCGCCTTTGTCTCGAACGATGGTCGCGAGTCCATTTGCCGCAGCATGGAAAGGCCATGTGATCATCCAGTGCGGGCCTATTGGAATGGCCGGACTGGTTCTGTCCTTAGGATTGGTGTTGCTTCTCTGTGTGGCGCCGCACAGCATGTAAATCATTCCGGGCGCGGCGTTCGTGGGCTTCGGCTTTCCTCGCATGGCATCCATCATCCATCGCATACCCATGGGGTTCATGCACATCGGTGGGTCGCCAATTTTGTTTTCGTTTCCTGGTGTACAAACCCACTCGTTCGTCCCTTTGACCAAAATCGTCATGGTGCCGTTGGCAGCCATTTCGGCGACCGTCTTGTCTTTGGTCACATGTTCGGGCCCGGATAGGCGCGCTCTCGTAATTCTTGGGTCTTCCGCTTTATCAGTCATGTCTTGGCCTCCTGAAGTTGAGTCCTTGAATTCCGTTCTTTCCTTTCACTGTCAGCGGCAATGGAAAGCCCACGCAACGTTTCCGAACCTTGACCAGAATTATTGGCCAGTGAAGCCGCGGCGGCCATCGTAGTCGCGAGAAACTCTCTTCGGGTTTTCCTCGATGCTTATTTCTCCCGCCAGCGACCTTCGATCCTGGTCCGCACCATTTTTTGTTCGTCAGGCCTACTCTTCTAACTCGTCCGAACAAGTCCAATTTGTGCGTTAGTTCGGTGAACATCACCTGGTCTCGGGGTTATCTCATCCACAGTGCCGTCAGGTTAGACAGAATAACGCTACGCTTCTGGGGATTCCCGATAGTTCAAGCGGGTGAGGAGGGTGGCTTTTGACGAAGGGTTTATCACTACGCGCAGAGTGTACCGCATTGAACAGGCGAACTATCCCGCGGCAGCGTACGCTTGTTGTGTAGCACGTCGGGAAGCCGCCCGCCTGGTGAAGCGCACCTAGTTCGATGTGTTCGGCTGCTTTCCTCCGCACAAGCCTTTGGGCGTGACTGAGCCCCGCACTGTGGCTTCCTCCCTGCCTTGGAAGCGTGCACTAGAGAAAGGCCCCGTGCCCCGTCTTCATATTGTTCTAGTCAGCGCGTCACTGGTGCTGAGTATGGTTCCTGCGGGCGCCCTCGCGCAGCAACGAACTGGCGAACCCGCGAAAAACAGCACTTCCCTGCCGAACATGCCGCTGCCCAATTCAGCGCTGCAGAATTCGGGTCAACAAACACTCCACGAGGAAGGATCGTCTACCGTTGCAGGCACTGTAGTGGATGCTAGCGGAGGCACAATTTCCGGCGCAGACGTCAGCCTGATGCATGAAGATGGAACCCAATCGCATACGATGGTGTCTGAGGCGGACGGCGAATTTAATTTTACAAACATTCCTGCCGGTTCTTATCTCGTCACCGTAAACGCAAAAGGTTTCGCAGCTTTTACATCGACAGAGTTTGACCTAGCGGTAAAGCAGATCTATAAGGTTCCGAGCGTCTTATTATCTGTTGCGACGGCAAATCTTGAGGTGACCGTCCGTCCCGGGGATCTGATCGCTGCTGAGCAGATACGAGCGGAGGAAAAGCAGCGCATCGGTGGCGTGCTGCCAGATTTCTATACAAGTTATGTTTACAACGCCGCCCCGCTGACTTCGAAACAAAAATTCTCGCTCGCCACACATGCCACATTCGATCCGGTGGCGATGCTCGGCGTCGGCGTGGCTGCTGGCATCGAGCAGGCGAATAACTCGTTCGCCGGGTACGGCCAAGGTGCCGCTGGATACAGCAAACGTTTCGCCGCAAAGTTTGTAGACGGACGCAGCAGCGACTACCTCACGCATGCGGTCTTCCCTGCGCTGCTGCACCAGGATCCGCGCTACTACTATCAAGGTTCCGGCTCCGTCAAATCCCGCCTGATGCATGCGATCAACTCGGCATTTGTGGCGCGCAGCGATAGCGGGCGGACCATGCCCAACTATTCTTATTTGCTCGGCGACCTGACTGCAGGGGCGCTGTCCAATTTGTATTATCCCAAAGCGAACCGGGGAGCGGGTCTGGTCTTTACCAATACCGCGGTTGGCCTTGGCGGACGAATTGGCTTGAATATAGTTCGTGAATTTTTCTCGAAGCGTGTGACGCCGAACGCGTCAGTCGATGGAAAATAATGAAGTCGCACTCGGTGCGACCCTGCTCTAGCCAGGCGTGCGCACACCCTTTTTGAGCATTTCAATGGCTTTCTCTAATCTGCGCGTGCGAGTTTCTTCTTTTTTGGCTTCGGTAATCCAGCGGCAGTATTCCTTGCGGTGGGTGTAGCTCAGTTTTTCGAAAACCGGAAGCAGCCCTTGCCTCTTCAACAGGTTTTCAAATTGAGCAGGCACTTCCACGGTTCTTAGTGCTTCATCTTTCAATAGCACAACCTCAACAGTATCGCCCGGTCCTTTCCCAATTTGCACGCATATGCCTTTAAGCATGCCGAGCATATGCAAAGGATTACCGTACTTGATAAGCGAACCCGCATACGGCACGCCGTCGAAAGTCGCGTTTATAGGGACCTTTCCTTTGGTGCCGAATTCTTTTCCGGTATCGTATGGAAAAAGCACATAGGCGCCTCCACCATCACCGGCTTGAATTTTCGCTTTGAATTTGTATTTCTTCATTGGGTTACCATTTTGCAGCGTGCGACCCTTGCTCGCTCCCGATTGGTGATTGCTGGCGCCGAGCAGGATTCTACACTCCTTGTGGTGGCTCAAGAAGTTGATTGAGCAACGAACGTGTCTGGTGACGGAAAACAATAAACATGCTAGAGGACAAACCAAACCACTGGGATGTCGTCGCCGTCGTGATACGGCTCCGCATAGCCGTCCTGCACGCGCGGGCGGCTACAAAACCGTACCGTAAGCAAACAATTCCAAACGCTCCACGGTTCTCTTTTTCATACACTGCAATCGCCTTTGAATTCCGCGGTAGATGTGGCGTGAAGCTGTCGCCGTAAACTCAAAAAAGGAAGGCGTGATGAACAAACTCCGCTCGATTGTAATTTCACTTTTTCTAATTGTTGTGTGCGGTGTCGGCTCGCAGAACCAGCTCGGAGCTAAGTCCATCGCAGGACATGCAACTGACATGGATCCACACATGTCCATGACCAAGTCGCGCCCGCTGCAGCCTGGCGATCAGGCTCGCGCAGACGCCATTTTGGCGGCGGCCAAGAAGGCGGCGGAGCGCTACCGTGACTATCGCAAAGCAGAGGCCGATGGCTACACCATCTTTTTGCCGGAGCAGCGCCAAAACGTGTATCACTTCATCCTGGCGTTCCCAAGTTCAGACGACAAAGAGCACTTTGACGCAGACCAGCCGCGCGGTCTGCTGTACACGAAAATCGATGGGCCTAACCCGGGATACAAGCTGATTGGGGTAATGTACATGGCTCGTTATGATACGACGGAAAATGATCTGAACGCGCGCGTTCCGCTGTCGGTCGCACAATGGCACTTACACCTCAATCTTTGCGTTCCACCGCAGCCCGAACAACGCAACTGGCTCATGGGTGATGCAACCTTCGGGCTGAACGGCTCGATCGCCACCGCGGAGGCGTGCAGGGCAGCCGGTGGCTACTTCAAGCCACACCTTGCCGGTTGGATGACACATATCTACCCATTTGAAACCGATCCGGCGAAGGTCTGGGGCGCGGCTATGGGCGACGACCACGGGATGGAGCACAACTCGATGTAAATCGGGATGCGGACGGATGTGTTCATCGACATCACCGCAAATCCCGATTGAGAACATTCTCGAACTCGGTCAGTAAAACGCGTAGTTCCTGAGCTCTTCGCACAGATCCATCGACCGGGTAAACTATGCCCGGAATCTTTATGGACCAAATTCTCGTTTATTCTGATTCGCTGACTTGGGGCATCATTCCGAATACGCGTAAAAGGCTGCCGTTCGACGAGCGTTGGCCGGGCGTCCTCGAAAACAAGTTAAACGTATCCGGCCAGCACGTGCGAGTAATTGAAGATTGCTTGAACGGCCGGCGCACCCTGTGGGAAGACCCGTTCAAACCAGGTCGAAACGGGTGTTATGGGCTGGCGCAGCGCGTCGAAATCCATTCACCTTTGTCACTGGTTATCCTGATGTTGGGTACCAACGATTTCCAGTTCTGTCATCCTTTTAACGATGCATGGTCTGCAGCACAAGGTATGGCGGCCCTCGTGAATGAGATCAGGAACGCGCCGATAGAGCCTGGAATGCCGGTCCCACCGATCCTGATTGCGTGTCCGCCCGAGATTCGTTCTCCTCAGGGGAGCATGGCCCCAAAGTTTCGCGGCGCGGAGAAGAGATGCGCGGGGCTTGCCGGTGAGTATGGGCAAGTGGCTTCAGATCTCCAATGTTTGTTCTTTGACGCGGGAACTGTCGCCACGTCCAGTGTAGTTGACGGCGTGCACCTGGATGCGGATCAACATGTAAAAGTCGGCAACGCATTGGCAGAAGTCGTTCGCCCTTTACTAATAACCTAGATCACTCGCTCAAGAGTGTGATTGAGCGACGGTGTGAATTGCCCCGAGTACAAGCTCCGGCTGATCTTGCATGATCCAGTGGGTGCTCTTGTCCGCCAGCTCGTGACGGCCTTGTGGCAAACGCTGGGTGATGAGGATGTGCTGTTCGCGCCTGTTTGCGGGTGTCGACTTTGCGGAGAGAATAACTACTGGCTTATCGCACAAATTGTCCAGCTGCGCTATTCGCTTTGCGGATTCGGGAAGGTTCTCAAGCTGGCTCGCGATGGTGTTACAGAATTTTTCTTGAACCCAGAAGACCGACGCCATCTGTCTTTCATTGAGGGGCAAATTCCAAAACCAGGGACTGGAAACGGTTCCAGAATCGGCCGGCGTTCCTCGACTAATCAGCCGCACCACATGAGCGGCTGCTTTCTTTGCGTTCGAATTCAACAGGAACGCGACAAAACGAATGACGCCTGCGCGGCTGAGCAGCGCGGCGCGGCGGCATACTATGGCTCCAATGCTGGCGCGCTTCAAATCCTGTTCCGAAGGCGGATTCCATTCGGCCGGCACCACCGGATCGACCAACACCATTCCTGCGATCTTCTCAGGATACCGTGCCGCAAATAACGGCATCGTGAGTCCGCCGAAAGAATGGCCGACCAGAACATACGGCGGAGGGATGGCGGCCAGCTCCAGCAAAGAATGAAGTTCGTCCACGATGCGCTCGGCCGTTCGTGGCATGGGGCCGATGTCGCTCCAGCCCAGGCCAGCGCGGTCGTAGGTGACGACGCGATACGATTCCGCAAGTTTGCGGCGAATGTCAGTCCAGCTCAGATTTGTTGACATCAGCCCGGCTTCGAGAATAATTGTTGGGCTTCCTTGGCCTTCCTCCAGCAAATGCAAACGATGAGTTCCTAGATTAACGAATTTCCCTGGCGGCGGATGGAGTCTGCGATCCCTGCTCTCGCCGAGTCTCTGGTAGACCATGCCGACAAGCGGGATAAGTATAAAAAATCCAGCAATCCAGATGAGCGTGTGGAGCAACTTCGCATCCTCCTGCGAACCGCAGTCGTTGGATGCTTCAACTTCGAGAGCGGCTATGCAGCAGGTCTACGGCCTGAAAACCTGTCTCAATGCAATCGCCGATGGAACGGCCCGCTATGTAGTTACCTGCAAGGAAAAGGCCAGGCGACTCGGTTACAGCCTCGCGAATTTCTTTCATCCTTTGCGCGTGACCAACGTTGTATTGCGGCAACGCGCGTGGATATTTCCACGTCATGCGATCGATCGGGGCTCCAGTGATGCCCAGAACGGCGGCGTTTTCGGCTTCGACTTGTCGCGCCAGCAGATCATTCGGAGTTTCGTTCAGATTGCCTTCGCCGCCGCGCGCAGCAAAACTGGTCATCACTGCGGTGCCGTTTCGGGCGTGCGAGGGAAATAAGGAGGAATTCCAGAAGGTGCAAATTGTGCGCAATCCTTCCTGCCGGGGAACCATGAATCCAAAACCATCCAGCGGATGACGAACTTGTTTCCGGTCGAAGGCGGATGCCACCACGTCCATCGGCGCGTGTTCGATTCCAGCGAGGAGCGAGGAGAGCTTCGGCATGCTTTCAATGAGCAGCGGCGCAGCACCATATGCCGGAGTTGCCACCACGACTACGTCGGCATTGATTTCGTCGCCGTTGGATAAGCGAATCCGCCAGGCAGGCTTTCCTTCGTCACCACGATTTCCCGCCCTGATGGATTTGACGTTCACGCCCAATCGAAGATCCTCTCTTAACTTTTCTGCCAGGCGTTCAACGAGCGTGCCCATTCCGTCTTTGAACGAACCGAGGGAAGGTAAAGCGTCGGTGACGTGCAAATCACCATGCTTCATATTCGGATCGTTTGTTAACGAACCCTCGACCAGGGACTTTTTATTGGCAACTCGTTTGGTTCTGTAAGCACGAATGGCACCGCGGACCACGCTGCCGCGGCTTTGCTCCCATTCGACGAGCGCGGGAAACGCGCTGAGCATACCCATTTTGTGGGGATCGCCGAAAAAGATCGTGGAAATAAACGGGTCGACCAGATAGTCCAGGACTTCCACGCCAAATTTGCGGTCAACAAATTGCGCCAGTGATTCCTCATGGGCGGGCGGGCCAGAAATCCGAAATACTTCGCTGAGCACGGAATATTTGGACTTGAGACCAACCAGACTGGTGGTGAGCAGGCCACCCGCGGAGAAAGGCGCCCGGTGTAACTTGCCGTTTCGCAGAATGTAGCGCTTGGCACGGGAATCACCCGCGATAAATTCGTCTTCCAGCCCCAGCTCGCGGATCAACGTCCACACTGATTTTGGAAATCGGGGACATTGTGGGCCTGCTTCAAACACAAATCCATTTCTTCTGACCGAGGAGATTACTCCGCCGGGTTTGGTCGAAGCCTCCAGAATTAATGCGCGGATTCCCAACTGTCGCAGGCGAAACGCACACGCGAGTCCAGTGATGCCCGCGCCGATCACCACTGCTTTGCGGATGTTCCCCACAGCGTGTAATTTTATCAAATGGCCTGGTCGCAAGTTTGGAATGAAGGCGAACGGCAGCGACGCTGAGTTTCTGACGAGTCTGCTTAGGGGACGGCTTTGGAATCACTAGTCGATTTCGTCGGGAAGTATGCGGCAAACCGGAACGAAGTTGCGGTACGCCACCGGCGGGGGTACCGCATGGAAACCTGGAGCTATGCGCGAATAGTCCAGGGAGCCAATCGCCTGGCGCGCGAATTGGAATTTCGCGGTGTCGGCAAAGGCGACGCCGTTTTGTTATGGGGCGAAAACTCGCCCGAATGGATCGTTGTGTTTCTTGGATGCCTGCTGCGTGGCGCCGTCATTGTGCCCGTAGATCATGGCTCTACCGTTGATTTCCTATCGAGAATCGGACGCGAGGTTAATGCGAAGCTGATCTTTCGCTCGCGCACGCTGCTGGATCCCGACTGGCCGATTCACCCCGTCGCCCTGGAATCGGTTTCAGAACTCACGGCGGCCCGAGACTCCTCGCCTTACCCTGCGCCTTCACTCTCCCGCGGCGACACGCTGGAAATAATTTTTACTTCGGGCACCACCTCGGAACCCCGCGGCGTGGTGATCTCTCATGGCAACGTGCTCGCTAATATCGAGCCACTTGAGCGCGAAATCCGGAAATATCTTTGCTACGAGCGCATCTTTCATCCACTACGCTTCCTGAATCTGCTGCCCTTGAGTCATGTGTTTGGTCAAATGCTGGGAATATTCATTCCACCGTTTTTGGCAGGCACGGTCGTCTTTATCGATTCTCTGAAGCCTTCCGAAATTGTCGACGTGATTCGGCGCGAGCGTGTTTCTGTGCTGGTGGCCGTCCCTCGATTTATTGAATCGCTGCAACGCGAAATTCACCATAAAGTGGAGCGCGATGGTCTGACGCACCAATTCAACGAACATTTCGCCCGCGCAGAGAAAGAGCATTTTCTTCGGCGTTGGTGGCGTTTCCGAGAAATCCGCTCGCGATTTGGCTGGAAGTTCTGGGCCTTCATCTCCGGAGGGGCCGCGCTGCCCGAACAGGTGGAAGCGTTCTGGACCCGTCTCGGATATGCAGCGATTCAGGGATATGGCATGACGGAAACCACTTCACTGATCAGCCTGAATCATCCCTTTCATACGGCACAAGGATCGATTGGCAAAGTTTTTCCCGGGGTGGAAGTTCGTGTTGATGAGCAGGGCGAGATTCTGGTTCGGGGTAAAAATGTTGCCAAGGCTTATCGTCGGCAAGATGGAGCGCAACCCGTCGCGGAAACTGACGGGTGGTTTCGCACCGGGGACTTGGCGGAGTCCGGCAAGGACGGCAACCTGTATTTCAAGGGGCGCAAGAAAAACGTAATCGTTACGCCCGCAGGGATGAACGTATATCCCGAAGATCTGGAAAAGGCGGTATGCAGGCAGACAGGCGTGCGGGATTGCGTGGTGATCGGACTCGAACGCGACGGCAATGCGGAGCCGTGCGCGGCGCTGTTGATGGATGGCGCGGGTTCGAATCCCGAATCCGCGGTGCAGAACGCTAATCGTTCCCTCGCGGAATATCAACGGATTCGAAATTGGTTTGTGTGGCCCGATGCTGATTTTCCACGGACCCCCACTCTCAAACCGCTACTTCCGCGCATTCGCGAAGTTGTGAACGCTAAAATCGGTGTCGCGTCACTCTCGCACGATGGAGATAGCGCTGTAGCCGCTTTGATCACCAAAATCACAGGACGCCCAGTGAGCCCCGGCTCGCGAAATGCCGGCCTTGAGACAGACTTGAAACTGACTTCGCTCGATCGCGTCGAGTTGATGAGCGCTCTTGAAGACCGCTATCAGACTGAGCTCAACGAAGTAAAATTCAGTGAATCGGGGAGCATCGCACAGCTTGAGAAACTTCTCACCGAAACTCGCACTGCCTCTGTTGAGCATGTTTATCCGCGCTGGCCGCAAAACTGGCTTGTCAAGGCGATTCGTTTGGCGGCCTATTATCTGTTGGCCTGGCCCGCTACATATCTTCTTGCCGCGCCTCGCGTGCGCGGCCGCGAGAATCTGCGCGGGCTTCACGGGCCTGTGTTGGTTATCTCCAACCACGTAACCTACCTGGATATCGCCTGGATTCTTCCCGCGTTACCCAGCCGTTTTCGCAACCGCCTGGCTACCGCCATGGGCGGTGAGCGACTGGCGCGGATGCGCCGCCCACCCAAAGAGATGAATGTATTCAGACGTCTTCACGAACGGCTCGATTATTTTTTGGCGTTGTCGATTTTCAATGTATTTCCGCTGCCGCAACAGTCGGGCTTCCTGAAGAGTTTCTCGTTTGCCGGAGATCTAGCGGATCGCGGCTGGAATATTTTGGTGTTTCCAGAGGGACAGACGACGGTAGACGGAAACATGCTGGCGTTTCGATCTGGCATCGGGCTGCTGGCAAAACAACTGAACATTCCGGTAGTCCCAATGCGTCTTGCAGGAGAACTATACGACATGAAACAAGAACATCGCATCCTGGCGCGTCCAGGACACGTGAAAGTCGTCATCGGTCATCCGGTGCGCTTCTCCCCGGATCAGGATGCAAATGAGATCGCGCGAGAACTGGAGCGTCGCGTGAGAGAACTCTAGACTGTCGGAGATTGCTCATTTCGCCGATGAATCGGGAGCCAGCGGATCGCTACGAAAATTACGATCAAGGCCACAAGGATCGCAACCGAAGCGATTTTCTGACGCACCGCAAATTCCCGCGCCGCCGCCCCATAACGAACGCCCAAGAAGCCCTCCACAAAAAATAGCGCCCCACGCCCCACAAACGTCCCAACAACAAACGGAACGAAAGGCACCTGGAAAACTCCCTGTGCAATTACAAACGGTTTGAAGGGCACCGGGAAGGGCGCAACCGCCGGCAACAAAACGGATATGAACGGATATTTTTGCACCCACTTCCGAATTCGTCCTGAAGGCTGTTCCTGTTTATTGCGGTAGTACGCTTGACCGCCCTTCCGCGCTAACGCGTAAATCCAGATACAGCCCGCCACCGAACCAATTGCGGCCATTGCGGCGTAGTACGGCATCCTCAAGGGGTTTCTGCTGGATAGGTCCACTACGATGAGATCGGTAACTAACGGAAGTGGAACGAAAGACGAATCAAGAAAAGCCGAGAGAAATACTCCCACGCCACCTAGCGCCGGCAAAGTCGCCTTCACCCAAGTCGTGACTTGAGTCCCATGCAATGCGCCAACTCCTAGGTAAACCGCGGAACACAAGTCACACTCAGTGACTACTTTTTCTTTTCTTGCGCAGGTCTGGCCAGAACTCTTTAATCATACACGTCGCTGCGTCCCACGCCATTTGAGTACCCCAAACACTCATCGCATTGCTAAAGCTTCGTTCACTTTGCGGATGATAAGTGTAGGTCGAAATAGCAGCGGCGGATACTCCTCCCGTCCAAGCTGCGGCGCGACTATGACAACTGAATTTGAAAGAGCGTCCGGAACCGAAAAAGTAAGGCCACGAGCTGTAACCCTTGGCCTTGCAACGCTAGAGGCGTCAGTAAGACACCCAGTAACGCCGCGCCGAATAGACCGGCTTACAGCCAAGCGTGCCAGGACCGGAAAGCGCCGTGGTTCCCTAACAAAGGCTGGCCCTCTTCCACGGAGTAGATGCACCGTAGTAAACGAAAGACACATCAGTCTCCCTACTTTTTCCAGGGTGCGCCAGCGTACTCCTATTTTTTTCCGTCCGATTGTATCTCCCCCACGTACTTCTGAATCAAACGAGGTGTACCACGCATGGTGTATCAACCGTGGTAGTATTTTGCTCAAAATGGGTTGGCCGCCCTTGGGCAGGGTAATGATGGAGTCGGATAGTGAGTATCGCTTCGCGCAGCCGGCAGCGCGGCGGTTGCGTCATCTCACGAGCAAGAAGGAGTTGATCTATGTCCGAATTGCAGCAGGCACTTCCAACTGTTCCTGCTTCAGCGTTTCGCCTGGATGTACCGCTACATAGTCTGCTTCAACAACCACCAGAAAAACCTTCTCCGGATCATTCGAAGCAATTACAAACTCTGCCGACGCCTGTTTTTCCGCAACATCCCGAACTCATGCATGAATTGGATGCTGACGACATTGCCGCGCACGAACACGTCTTAGAGACCGGTAAGAGGTACTGGCCGGCCTCCAAAATTTTTCAGACCATGCGCGGCTGGATGTTTCCATATTTCAAATCGCGCGTGCTCCCTGGAGATTTTCAACCAATCATCGCGTACCTGTTCACTGAGTGGAAATGCAATCTCGATTGCCACTATTGCTGGTCTTACGACAACCGCATCAAAGGCATGACGGAAGACACGGCACGCCGCGCCATTGATTGGCTGGCCACCACACCCGCCCGGGTCCTCGCTCCTACCGGTGGCGAGCCGTTGTTGCGTCCTGACTTTGTTCACAAGGTGATGTATTACGCCGCGAAAAAAGATTTCTGGGTGTACCTCGCGACCAATGCCCGGTTGCTCCGCCCGGAGGTCACCGACCGCCTTGCCGATGCTGGGATCGCCACCATCAATTTCGCCGTCGATACGATTAAAGAGAGGCCCGGGCTGCCGAAGGCATTCGAACATGTACGCTCTAACTTCGATTACCTTGTAAGGCGTCAGTATCGCTACGGCTACACCGTTTTCTTCAACACCAATATTTGCCGAACGAACATCGATGATGTGAAACAACTGGTCGAAATCGCCCACGACCACGGCATCTCGCTTACCTTCCATATCAATGAAGCGCCCATGATGGAACAGCCGCATTTCAAGCATCTCAGCGAAAACGACACCTACATTCGACCCGAGGATTTTCCGATGGTGGACGATCTGCTCGATTGGCTGATTGACAAGCAGCGCCAGGGCTACAAAATGGTCGACTCTATTCCGCGCCTGCAAAATATGAAGGGGTTCATGCGCGGCGTGGGAGAGCACTGGGGTTGCCGCGCAGGCCAAAACTGGCTGATTATTCGCACCGACGGAACGCTCGCGCCATGTTTCCCGATGTACAACGCAAAATATGATTGGGGCGCGGTCGAAAATCAGAAATTCGACCTCAAACAACTTGCCGACATGAAACAAGGCTGCGAGCCTAATTGCTTTTCAACCTTGGGTTACAACGTGGCGTACTGCTACGACGTTTCTCGTGTAATGAAATGGCTCTGGAAACAGGCAATGCACGGCTTTCAGGGCGTGACTGGAAGCTTTGAGTAGGGCCTTGGTCCGATGGTTTGAGGGAGAGCTGATCGCCGAGAAAAGTTACGCTCTTCTGCGTGCATTTCGTATCGAGCGTGGCAGATCGTAGATTTTATCTTCTTCAGTTTGAGATCACTGTTCACTCGACGGAGTGAAGTGCAGCGTGAACGAATATCCAAGTACTCGAACACGGGCTTGGTAGTCTGCGGCGAGATAGATGGTCGGATCTTTGAGGGTCCCACCACGACGCACTGTTATCTGCTCAGGCTGGAGGTAGATATCATACTTTTCGGCTTTGCGGATGACTGAGTCACGAAAATCTTTATCCGTGTTGAAGTCAACCAACCCGATTCTTGCGGATACTTGTGCAGAGAGGTCGTGAAGGTCGTCACGCAACTCCACATTGGCGACCTCGCATGCGGCAGTCTGCCACACTGCAACTACAGTGAGTACAAGAGCAAGTAGCCCGACGACGATTATGGTTCTGATTTTCACTATAAGTCTCTAACTATCAGCCGGCATTTTAGATTTTAATTGGGATTCTGGCTGCCGCTAGGGGCGCTTTGGTTTGGATCCATGGTCCTGGTGCGGATTTGCGCCAGCCTGTGGTCTATCTTGTCGGCTTCCGCGGTTTGGCCGAGTTTACGAAGCGCTTTGGCTTGGCTGGCCAGGGTATTCACCAATTGCGGACTGCTCTCGCCGAATTGCTTTTCGAGCACCACCAGCAACTGCCGGTTGCACGCCACGGCTTTGTCGGTCTGGTCCCAGCGATCATACAATCCGCAAAGCGCCGCCCGTGGAAGGAGCATTCCGACGTTATCTGTCCCGTATAAAGACTCATCGATATGTACAGCCCGCACCAGATACGGTTCAGCCTTGGCATAGTCTTTATCCGCGAAGTACACCGTGGAAGCCTGGACCAGGCTGGTCGCCACTTGGTTGCTGCTCTCTCCGAATACTTGTGCGTTCAGGTCCACAGCGCGGAAAAAGAATTTTTCGGCGGAGGCGTAGTCCTTCTGAAACAGTGCATTTCTGCCAAGGGACTCCAGCGATGGGGCCAGATTAGGAGACCGCGGCCCGTACAATTCTTGGGCTACTTTGAGCTCTCGCTCGAAGGCATCCCGGGCGATCGCGGGATCGCGGCCTAGCATCTCATCCCCCAAATATTCGAGAGCCGTAGTTAAACGCGAGTCGTGGGGCTGCAGTTTGTCAGCGAGGTCGACCGCTTTCTGATATTCGCGTGCGGCCTCGTCCCAGTGTTGTAGCTTATTTGCAGCTGCACCGGCCTGCATAGCGGCGTCGAGTTGATCAGACAAGCTCGATGATGCCTGACTATCCAGAATGCGCTTTTGCAAATCCGCGGCCTCCGAGGATTTTCCTGCAGTTTTTAGTTGCGCAAGATGAGCATCTAGTCTTTTTTGCGCGTCCCCGTAATCGCGTTGTGCGTCGCGGTCGGTGCTGCGGATGATTTTCCCCCGAAGATCGATGCTGGCGTCATCTAGCGCGGCGCGGCGAAATTCGTTGATAGCACCAGCCCAGTCTCCGTTTTTCTCGAGCGCTGCAGCTAACTCCAGCCTAATCTGAATCTCCTTGGGATCTAGCGAAATCGCCTGGCGAAGCTCACTGATCGCGGCGGCATCGTTTCCTGACGCGACTAGCGCCTTAGCATACTGGTCATGAATGCTCGAGTCCGCAGGCTTAAGGTCCACCGCCTGCTTTAATTCATCCAAAGCGCCGGGGATATTTTTTCGCAATAGCAGAATTCTTCCCACTGCGGTGTGAGCATTCGCGTTGGTGTTATCCAGGTTCAATGCATTGCCGTATTCCTGCAACGCTTTGTCGTATTCCTTTTGTTCTTCGTGGATGAACCCTAAATCGACATGGGGGTTGGGATCGGTGGGATCCAACTGCGCAGCCTTTTGAAGCTCGGGCAAGGCTTCCTTAAAGTTGTTCATGTACATCAGACCGCGCCCCAGGCAAAGCAGGCAGATTTGAGCATTCGGGTACAGACGCTCGAGTTCGCGAAACTCCGCTACCGCCTCAGGTATATGGTTGTGATTCATCAGGTCGGCGCCGAGGTTTTGCCGGGCATCGAAGCGCGTGGGATCGACTTTCTTGACCTCCCGGTAGGCTCGAATAGCTGATTCAAAATCGCCCATTTTGTCGTAAGAAAAACCAACGTTGTACAAAGCATCGACGTCAGTAGGATCGAGGCGGGACGCTCTCTGAAACTCGGCGTTGGCCGTTGCCCACTCGCGTTTATTGCAATACAGAAGGCCTAGATCCAGGCGGACGGCTTCGTAATCCGGTTTCAAACGCAACGCCTCCTGGTATTCAGCTAAGGAAGCATCGTCTTTGCGCATGTCCTCCAGAGCGAGACCAGCGTTCTTGTGAGCTTCCGCATTTCCCGGGTTCAACTTGAGCGCCGCCCGCGCCTCAGTCAGACTGCCTTGCGAGTCTTCCATGCGGTGCAGGATGTAGCTCAGCTTGGTGTGCACCTCGGGAAAATCCGACGCTTCGTGTAGCACTTGCTCGTATATAGCCGCCGATTGCTCAAAGTGTTCCGCCACGCGAAGCAATTGACCCATGACGAAGGCG
>Ga0209006_10002736_pt1 | contig 16047 bp, 14 predicted proteins | sample JacPin_JW_Ref_O2_FD_188567 | JGI IMG/M metagenome (GOLD analysis project Ga0209006, IMG submission 188567) | Forest soil microbial communities from Algoma, Ontario, Canada - Jack Pine, Ontario site 1_JW_Ref_O2 (SPAdes) (version 2) | ecosystem: Environmental > Terrestrial > Soil > Boreal... | reverse complement strand
GAACATCCGCAAGGCGGCGGCCGAGAGCGGGAAAACGGAAGCCGAGGTCCTGCGCGAGCGCGGCGCCAAGCTTGCGCTCGGCCGCCTCGCCAATCCGGATGAGGTGGCCGCTGTCGTGGCGTTTCTCTGCTCCGAGCGCGCGAGCTACGTGCTCGGCTGCGCCTGGCAGGTCGACGGCGGCGCCATGGCGGCGATCTGAGGATGCATGGCGCGCTGGCCGAGCGCGCTACTTTCCGAGCATTTCTTCGACGATGCGCGGATTGCGCGCGAGCATCGCCAGCAACACGCGCGCCGGACCGTCCGGCGTATGCCGCCCTTGCTCCCAATTTCGCAGTGTTCCAGTCGACACGCCGATCCGTCGAGAGAATACAGCCTGCGACAACCCGGTTTGCCGACGGATGGCGGATACGTCCACGACGCGCGGGACACGCAACTTGAGCCCGGGCACCTTTTCGCCGCGGGCGTGCGCCGCCGCCTCGCGCAGCCCCTGCATGATGCGATCGGCCGCCTTGCTCATTTCCGTCTCCGCCGCCAATGTCGCCACAGGCGTACGTAAGTCAACGGCGTACTCAGCTAGCTTGCCATCAGCAGCTTCGCACACCGTCGCAGATCATCGACGAGCCCCTTGTACTCGCGTTCCCTCGACTCATCGTCCTGTTGGCGCAGCACGTAGGAGGGGTGGATCGTCACGATCACGCGGCTGCCGTCCTCATCGGACAGGACCTCGCCGCGCACCTTGCTGATCGTCACGGCGCGGCCGAGCACGCCGCGCGCCGCGGTCGTCCCCATGGCGACGATCACCTTGGGCTTGATGATCGCGCGCTCAAGATTGAGCCACCAGCGGCAGGCGTCGATCTCGCCGGCGTTCGGCTTCTTGTGCAGCCGCCGCTTGCCGCGCTGCTCGAACTTGAAATGCTTGACTGCGCCGGTGACGAACACCGCCTTGCGGTCGATGCCGGCCTCGACGATGGCGCGGTCGAAGATGCGGCCGGCCGGGCCGACGAACGGATGGCCCTGCTTGTCTTCCTGATCGCCCGGCTGCTCGCCGACCAGCATGATCCGCGCGTGCTTCGGCCCTTCGCCCGGCACGACCTGCGTCGCATTGCGATAGAGCGGGCAGCGCGTGCAGGCGGCTTCGGCATCGCGCAGCGCCGAGAGGCTTCCAATCCGCGGCGTCTCTTCCATGATCGAGCAATCGTACGCGGCGCGAATGGTTCCGAGGCCTATGCGCCCAGCGTGTTCCGATCGCGTGCCGCGATGCCCCATGGCAGCGCGATCAGCAGGAAATTGCACAGCCCGATCGGGACGAACGCCGTCGCCGGAATGGCGCTTGCGTCCCAAAGCGCCCCGCTCACGATCGGCACGACGACCGCGCACGAATAGCTGATCGTGAACATCGCCGCCGTCGTGCGATGGACATCGTCCGGCGCGCTCAGCAGCGCCGGCATGGCGAGCAGCAGCGTCAGCGTCACGGCGCCCGAAAACCCGAGCGCCGCCGCTGCGACGACGATGACCGGGCCCGATCCGAACACGATGCCGAGCACGCAGGCGATCGACAGCGCACCGCACGCCGCGTAGGGCCAGGCGCGGCCGATGAACCGGCCGGCGCAGACGAGCAGGATGAACGAGGCGGGAAGCTGGCCGATATTGAGGGCGGAGAGCGCCGCACTGATAAGCTCGGGCCGCCCGACATGATGGAGATAGTCCGGAATGAAGCCGTTGGTGGCGAAATACGTCGCGTTGTTGGCGCCGAACATCAGGCCGAGACGCCAGATCAGTCCGCTGCGCCAGTCCGGCCACCAGCGCCGCGGCGCGGTCGCGACGCCCGTGTCCGCGGTGCGCGGCGCGAACGCGAGCAGGGCGAGCGCGATCACGGCGCAGGGAATCGCCCACGCCACGAAGGCGAGGCGCCAGCTGCCGCCGACCAGCGGCAGCACGAGCGGAACGGTCAGCGCCACCGGAATGATCTCGCCGACCAGCAGGCCATTGGCATAGACCGCAGTGCCGAAGCCGATGCGATCGGGCAGCCAGGCGCGCACCAGCGGCGGCAGCCCGGGCTGCATCACGGCGACGCCGAGCCCGGTGAGCACGGTCGCGGCGCAGAGCAGGACAAAATCCGGGGCGGCGCCGCGCAACGCGCAGCCGAGCGCCGTCGCCAGCAACCCGGCAATCACCGCCGTGCGCGCGCCGAGCCGCGCGATCAACAGCGATCCCGGCACCGCCGCAAAGACGAACAGGACCGTCGGCAGGCCGGTCAGCACGCCGACCTCGGTTTCCGACAAATTGAGGTCGCTGTGGATCAGGCGGATCAGCGGCGGCACGGCCAGGATGGTGACGCGCAGGCCGATGCCGCCGATCCACAAGAGGGCGACGCAGGCGAAGAGACCACTCGACGGCGTGTCGCGGCGCGCGCCCGCGATGGTCGCATCCATGAACGGTTCCCGGCAAAACGATGCGGCGGCGCCGCTGGCTCTTGCTTTATCCGACCCGTCCGATCGGCTCCAGCCCTTGCCGGCGCATGGCGCTCATCGCCTCCGGGGAAGCAAGCGCCGTGACCAGCAGGCCGGCGGCCGCCGGGCGCGGGCTCCGGGCAAAGACGCCGGCCGAGAACATCGTGAGCTTCTGCAACTCGTCGGGCAGCGCCCCGACGATGTCGATGCCGTCAACGAGCTTGAGCTCGCTCACCTGCTGCACCGCGAGCTCGACCTCGCCCTTGGCGGCAAGCTCGCCGACCACGCCGTCGAACACGCGCGCCTTGCGCATGACGTCCGGGGCGATGCCGAGCCGCTCGATCAGCTCGGCGAAATGCAGGCCGCTGGCGCCGCTGCGCGAGAACGCGACTGAGCGCGCCACGAGCATCGCCTGCTTGAATGCGTCGACGGTGCGGATATTCGGTCTGGCGGCGCCGGCCTTGACGGCGATGCCGATTGCCGAGCGCGCGAGGTCGCGGCGCGATCCGTCCACGATGACGCCGCGTCGGGTCAACTCCTCGATGCCGGCGTCGGTGAGGATCGCGACGTCGCCGGTTTCGCCCCCCGCGATGCGCGGCATGAGCAGGTTGGTTGCCGCGTAGGTCGGCGCGAAATCGAGGCCGCGCCGCGCCAAGATGGGCGCGATCTCGGTGAACACCCCGCGCAGGCCGAGGGTGGACAGGACACGAAGCGCGAACCGCGGATCCGTCATGTCCGGACCCCTCGTCGGTGTCGTGCTGAGCCTGATCGGGTCGGCAATTCAGTCAACATGGGCACCCGACTTGCGGATCACGTCGCCCCATTTCCTCGCCTCCTCCTGCATGAACGTGCCGAAGTCGGCGCCGAAAGCATTCCCCGGCTCGGAGCCGAGATCGTGCATGCGCTTGATGACGTCCGGCGATTTCAACACCTTCCCGACGGCGGCGATCAGCCGCGCCTTCGCGGGCTCCGGCATCTTCGCAGGCGCGACGAAGCCGTAGAACGAGTTGACGCTGAATCCGGGCAGGCCCTGCTCGGCGACGGTCGGCAGGTCCTTGAGGACTGCCGGCCGCGTCTCGCCCGCATTGGCGAGCGCGCGTACCTTGCCGGCCTGGATCTGCGGCAGGCTGGTCGGCAGCAGGTCGAAGAAGATCTGGATGTGGCCGCCGATCAGGTCGTTCATGGCCGGGCCGGTGCCGCGGAACGGCACATGGGTAATGTCGATCTTGGCCATGCTCTTGAGCAGCTCGCCCGCGAGGTGCGGGGTGGTGCCGATGCCGGCCGAGCCGAAGGTAAGCGTGCCGGGCTTGGCTTTTGCGAGCGCGATAAGCTCCTGGACGTTCTTTGCCGGCACGTCGTTGGCGACCATCAGGACCAGCGGGGTCACGCCGAACAGCGCGATCGGCGCGAAATCCTTGGCCGGATCGTAGCCAAGGGCACTCCGGTAGAGCGTCGGGTTGATCACGAGCGGACCGGGCGCGGTGAAGAACAGCGTATAGCCGTCGGGCTCGGATTTCGCGACCCACTCGGCGCCGGTGTTGCCGCCGGCGCCGGCGCGCGTCTCGACGATGAACGATCCGCCCATCTCCTCGCTGAGTTTCTGCGCCAGGAGCCGCGCCATCACGTCGACCGATCCGCCGGGCGGATACGGATTGATGATGTGCACCACGTGATCGGGATATTCGGCCGCGCCCGGCGCGATCGCGCCGGCGAGCGTCGCCACGGCGAACAGAAACGTGCGAAAGATCCGGGCGTGCATGCGTTATTTTCCCCGCGCTGGCGATAGCTTCGACGTTAGGGCGTTTCGCCGCGCCGTGCCATCATCTTGGAGCTCGACTCGACGCGCGACCTGACGCCGCAGCTGCTCAGGGGCGCACGTAGCTCCAGCCCTGCTCCTCCAACGTCATGATGCGCACGACGCCGGCCGGGACCATGCCGGCTTGCGGGATGATCGTGATCGGATGGCCCTCGCGCTTCTCCATCGCTTGCTTCGTATTGTTGCAGGCCGAAAAGGTGATGTTCGACGGGAAGCTCACTTCCTTGAGTTGCTTGATCCGGTCCTTCACCGGCGAGGTGTCGTCGCGCAGCATGTTGAGCCCCGGTCCGTACGCCACGATCTCGACGTCAGCATTCTCGTGCTGGGCGCGATAGTACTCGATGACGTTCTTGGCGTTGTTGAGCGCCATGTTCATCACGTCCGCATCGTTCTGATCGACCTGGATCACGACGCGATGCGGCTTGGCGCTCTGCGCCGTCGCGCCGACACTGACGAAGAGACCGATAGCGAGCGCAATCGCGATCGCGATCGAGTGAAGCTTGCAGCGTATGGCGGCAGTCACGGCATCCCTCGTGGCGTTGAATTGACCAAATGGTCAAGCCGGAATGCTAGACGACAGCCGATCCCTGCGCCAGCCGGTCGGGTCGGACGATGGCGCCCTCAACCTTCGCCGATCTCGCGCAGCACCTCGGCCGTGTGCTCGCCGAGCCGCGGTGCCGGGTGCGGCGCCGCCATCGGCGCGCCGTCGATGATGATCGGCGTGCGCACGCCCGGAATGGTGCCGGCCTTGGCGTCCGGACTCGGGATGTCCAGTTTCATGCCGCGATGCTTGACGTGCGGGTCGGCGAACACCTGGTCGAGATTGTTGATCGGGCCGGCCGGCACGCCGACCGCTTCGAGCTTGTCGAGCAAATCGCCGCTCGTGCGCTTCTCCGTCAGCGCCGTGAGCTTGCCGACGATCTCGGCGCGCCTGGCGAGCCGCGCCTTGTTGTCGATATAGGCCGGATCGGCGCCGAGCTCCGGCGCGCCCAGCACCGCGCACAGCTTCCGATACTGGCTGTCGTTGCCGGTCGCGATGATGATGTAGCCGTCGGACACGGGAAAAACTTGGTACGGCACGATGTTCGGATGCGCGTTGCCGATGCGCCCCGGCACCTCGCCGGAGACGAGATAGTTGAGCCCCTGGTTGGCGAGCACGCCGACGGTCGAATCGACCAGCGCGGTGTCGATGTAGCAGCCGCGCCCGGTGCGCTCGCGCTGCGCCAGCGCGGCGAGAATCCCGATCACCGAATAGACGCCGGTGAAGATGTCCGACACCGGCACGCCCGCCCGCGTCGGCTCGCCGTCCGCCATGCCGGTGAGGCTCATGAACCCGCCCATGCCCTGCGCCATGAGGTCATAGCCGGCGCGCGACGCGTAGGGCCCGTCCTGGCCGAAGCCCGTGAGCGAGCAGTAGATCAGCCGCGGGCAGTCGGGCGCGAGGCTCTTGTAGTCGAGCCCGAACTTCGCGAGCCCGCCCACCTTGAAGTTCTCGATCAGCACGTCCGAGCGCGCCGCGAGCTTCTTGACGATTCGCCTGCCGTCCGCGGTCTCGAAATCCGCCTCGACCGAGCGCTTGCCGCGGTTGGTGGCATGGAAATACGCCGAGCCGATGTGTCCGTCCTTGCCCTCGACGAAGGGTGGGCCCCAGTCGCGCGTGTCGTCGCCGGTCCTGCTGCGTTCGACCTTGACGACGTCGGCGCCGAGATCGGCGAGGATCTGCCCGGCCCACGGGCCCGCCAGGATACGGGCCAGCTCCAAAACGCGCAGACCGGACAACGGGCCAGCCATCGATAGGTTCCTCCCGGCGTTATCAACGTCAAGAATGGGTGGTATCCCGGCTCTCTGTGGCTTGCGGCCGCGAATTTGTCTATACCTGAGGGATTCCGGGGTAGGCGCGTTCTCAGGCATTTTCCGGCGAACATCGGGTTCGCCGTTGAAGATGCGTCAGGAATCGGATCAGCGGCTGGGCTATCCGTTCGAACGGAAAGATGACGGCGACATGAACACGTCGTTCTTTGGCGAACTGCTGCAGAGCATCTCGGAGCGCGGCCGGGCGCTGGTCGACCGCACGCGTGGCCGGCGCGGCGCGCAGGCCGAGCGCTCGGAGAGCCTCGTCGACTTGTGCGAGGACCTCGTCTCGGTGCGCGGCGAGGCCTCCGGCACCGCGCTCGCGCGCGACATCCTGCAGCGCTTTGCCGAGCTGACCACCGGCCCGCGCATCGCCTTCTTCGAGGCGCTGGCGCACCGGTTCGGCCCCGACGAGAAGCGCATCGCCGAGGCGGTGGCGGCCTGGCAGAAGACGCCGAACGACGTGACCGCGGCCGAGCTGCATCGCGCCGCCGAGCCGCGCCGCCAGGAGCTGTTTCGCCGCCTCAACATGGCGCCGGGCGGCACCAAGGCGCTGGTCACGATGCGCGAGAAGCTGATGGACGCGCTCGACCATCGCGAGGATCTCGCCGCGGTCGATGCCGACTTCGTCCACCTCTTCTCGTCCTGGTTCAACCGCGGCTTTCTGGTCTTGCGCCGCATCGACTGGTCGACCCCGGCGAACATTCTCGAGAGGATCATCCACTACGAGGCGGTGCACGAGATCCACGACTGGCGCGATCTGCGGGCGCGCATCGATCCACCCGACCGGCGCTGCTACGCCTTCTTCCATCCCGCGCTGGTCGACGACCCGCTGATCTTCGTCGAGGTCGCGCTCACCCGCGAGATCGCCGACGCGATCCCGCCGATCCTTGCGGCCAAGCGCGAGATCATCCCGACCGAGCGCGCGACCACCGCGGTGTTCTACTCGATCTCCAACTGCCAGCGCGGCCTCACCGGGGTCTCGTTCGGCAGCTTCTTGATCAAACAGGTGGCGGCGGAGATTTCTCGCGAGCTGCCGAAGCTCTCCAACTTCGTGACGCTCTCGCCGGCGCCCGCCTTCGCGGGCTGGCTCAAGCGCGAGCTGGCGCAAGACGTCTCCAAGGCGATCAACGCGGACGACCGCGCCGCCCTCGCCGCGCTCGACGGCGGCCTGTGGGTCAAGGACACGGCTGCGGCCGAGCGTCTGCGTGAGCCGCTGATGCGCGCCGCCGCGACCTATTTTCTCACCGCGCGCACGCGCACGCGCGCGCCGGTCGACCCGGTTGCCCGCTTCCACCTCGGCAACGGCGCCCGGCTCGAGCGCATCGACTGGCTCGCCGATCCCTCGCCCAAGGGCATGGCGCAATCGTTCGGCATCATGGTCAACTACCTCTACGACCTCGACGACATCGAGAAGAACCACGAGGCCTATGCGGAGAACCGCACCATCGTGGCGTCGAACGCCGTGAAGAAGCTGGCGCGGCCGGTGCGCGATCTGGTGCCGGTGGAGGAATGACGGCGGCCGCCGCGCGCACGTCGCCGCCGTAACCGGCGAGGCCGGGCCGACATCGCGGCGATCCGATCCCTGCTTGCGCTCTTGCGGCGGCGCCGGGAACGCGGTCCCATCGCGGGCATGATCGAACAGGCGGCAAAGATACTCGTCGGCACCGCGCTCTATATCGCGGTGCTGTGGGCGGCGCGGCGCAATCCGCGCGCCGCCGGGATGATGCTCACGTTTCCGACGCTCAACGGGATCACGATGCTGGTGACGCAGCCGGCCGAGCTCGGGCCGATCGTCGGCACCATGTTGCTGATTCCCTTCATCAACGGATTGCTCTGCGCCCTTTACCTGTCAGGCTTCGATCGCGCCGTCCGCGCCGGCTTTTCGCCGCCAGCGGCCTCCGGCCTGCTGATCGCCTGCGTCGCCATCGTTTGGCTGACGACAGCCTGGGTGATATCGCAAAACCGCTGGAACGTGCCAGCCGACGATCGGAACGCCTACGCGATCGTGCTCGTGCTGGGTGGATCGCTGCTGACATGGCTGGTGCCCGTGCGGCACCCGAAGGCGCCGCAGGTGTTTCCGCCTGCACGGTTGGGACATCTGCTTTATCGCAATCGGGTCCGCATCGGGTTGTTCGCAATCGCGCTTTCCGCCGTGCTCCTCGTCGACAGGCTTGAGCATTCGTCGGCCGTGGTGGGCCTGTTGGCGGCGCTGCCGCTGATCGCGTTCTTTAGCCTGCATACGCTGGCGAGCGATCCTGAGCTGTCGCCGTTGGCGCGCCGCGAGGAGCTTTCCACCATGGCAAACGGCGTCTGGTTCGGGCCCGCGGTCGCGGTCGTATTCATTGTCGGATTCTGGCGCTGGCTGACGGCGCTGGCCGGCCATGTCGAGGGCGCGGCCTATCTCGCGGTCGGCGTGCCCTCCCTGCTGGCTGGATGGGTGTTGTGCATCGCGGCGATCTGGGCGTGCGAGAGGCTGCTACGCCGGGCGTCGTCGCCGGCGGCGTGAGCGTCACACCTTCCCGTACACCGGCACGATCGCGCCGCGCGTGACCTTGTTGTCGGGCGAGGCGAGAAACAGGATGGTGCGCGCGACCTCCTCGACCTTGGGCCACGCCGAATGATCGGCCTTCGGCATGTCGGCGCGGTTCGTCGGCGTGTCGAGAATCGAGGGTGCGACGGCATTGACCAGGATGTTCTTGGCCACGACCTCCTCGGCAAGCGCCATCGTGAGGGTCGCGACCGCGGCCTTGCTCGCCGCATAGGCGGTCATGTTGGCACCGGCGCGGCCTTCGAGCGCCGGGCGCGCCGCGACATTGACGATGCGCCCGCCGTCGGGCGCCTGCGACATCGTCGCGACCGCGGCGCGGCAGCACAGGAAGCAACTGGTGAAATTCATGTCGATCTGCCGTCGCAGGACGGCGACCGTGGTCTCGCCGATCGGCGCATAGGCAAAGCCGCCGGCGATATGGATCGAGCCCCACAGCCCGGGCACGCCGGCATAGACCCGGGCCACCACCGTTTCGTCGGCGAGATCACCGCCATTGATCAGGCGCACGTTCGCGTTGTTGCGATGCGGGAAGCGCGCCGCTTCGGCCTCGACGAAATAGGGCACGTGACAGGTCGCGCCTGCCTCGATCAGTGCGCCGACGACCGCGATGCCGAGCGCCCCAGTCCCCCCGGTGATCACCACGTGACGATTTTGGAAGGGCATGGCGCGGCTCCCGTCTGTTCCCATGCCATGTCATTGCGCCGAAGTGGCGTGAATTCAAGGCGGTTTCGGTCTTGAGCGCATCGCGCCATGGCCCCATTCTGCCGGGGGCACGCGAATCAGGAGCCACATGGCCGACTACGATCTCGCCATCATCGGCGGCGGCATCAATGGCGTCGGCATTGCGCGCGATGCCGCGGGGCGCGGCCTCAAGGTGCTGCTGGTCGAGCAGAACGATCTTGCCTCCGGCACCTCGTCGGCCTCGACCAAGCTCATCCATGGCGGTCTGCGCTATCTCGCGTTCGGCGCCTTCCGCCTGGTGCGCGAGGCGCTCGCCGAGCGCGAGGTGCTGATGCGCATCGCGCCGCATCTCGTCCACCCGATGCGCTTCGTGCTGCCCGCCGAGGCCGGCTATCGCCCGGCCTGGATGCTGCAGATCGGCCTCGCCCTCTACGACTGGATCGGCGGCCGCCGCACGTTGCCCGGCCGCCGCACGGTCGATTTCGCCACCGATCCGGTGGGCCCACCGCTCAAGCGGCACTTCACCTATGGGTTCGAATATTCCGATTGCTCGGTCGACGATTCGCGTCTCGTCGTCGTCAACGCCCTCGATGCCGCCGCCCATGGCGCAACCATCCGCACCCGCACGCGCTGCGTGCGCGCCGAGCGCGCCGCCGAATGGACGCTGGTGCTCAACGCGCGCGGCCGCCGCGATGTCGCAACCGCGCGCGTGCTGGTGAACGCGACAGGGCCCTGGCTCGCCAGCGTCGCCGAGACCGTGCTGCGGCTCGAGCGGCCGTTGCCGGTGCGGCTCGACAAGGGCAGCCATATCGTGGTCAAGCGCTTGTTCGAGCATGACCGCGCCTACATCCTGCCGACGCCCGACGGGCGCGTCGTGTTCGTGCGCCCGTTCGGGCCGGACTTCACCTTGATCGGCACGACCGACGAGGATTTCGTCGGCGATCCGGCGGTGCCGACCGTCGAGGCGCGCGAGATCGGCTATCTGTGCGATGCGGTGAATGCCTATTTCCGCGCGGTGCTTTCTCCCATCGATGTGATCTGGGCCTTCGCCGGCGTGCGCGCGCTTTATGACGACGGCGCCAGCAGCGCGAGCGAGACCACGCGCGAGTATCTGCTCGCCCTCGACAATGACGCCGGTGCGGCGCCGCTGCTCAACGTCTATGGCGGCAAGATCACGACGTACCGCCGCCTCGCCGAAGCCGTGCTCGCCACGCTCGGCCGCTTCTTTCCCGATGCAAAGAAACCGTGGACCGCCAAATGGACCTTGCCGGGCGGCGATTTCACGCCCGGCAGCGATGACGCGCTGGTGGCCGAGATACGCGGCGCCTGGCCGTTCCTCGCCGAGGCGCATGCCCGCCGGCTGGTCGCCGCCTACGGCACTCGCGTCAAGCTCGTCTTCGCCAATGTGGCGCGCGAAGAGGATCTCGGCCCGCGCTTCGGCGCTGGCCTCACCGGCGCCGAGGTCCGTTATCTCATGCGGCACGAATGGGCCGAGACCGCCGACGACGTGCTGTGGCGGCGCTCCAAGCTCGGCCTTTGTCTGACGAAGGAAGACGTCGCCGCGGTCGAACGATTCATGACCAGCGCCATCGGGACGTAACGCGAATGGCGAGTAGCGAATGGCGAATAGGGTAAACGAATCCTTGCCCCATTCGCTATTCGCTATTCGCACGGCGATTGCCTGGCACTTTAACGAACCCGTAAACGCCAGATTAATCCATCCATGCTTCCATGTTATGGAGGATTTCGCAAACCACGCGAAGGCTATTTCGGTGCAGGTGCTCGACGACAGGGTTGTGGCGTTGGTTGGCTCGCGCAAGGTGCTCGTCATCGACGACGAGCACTACACGCGAAAGGTCATCCGCACCCTCCTGATGACGATCGGCGTGCGAAACATCCAGGAAGCGACCAACGGCTACGCCGGCCTCGATGCGGTCCGCACGTTCACGCCCGACATCGTGCTGTGCGACTGGTCGATGCCCGAGCTCGACGGACCCGGCTTCGTTCGCGCGGTGCGCTCGCCCGACACGTTCCCGCATCCGGATGTGCCGATCATCATGCTGACGGCGCATGGCGAGCGCTCGTTCGTCATCGCGGCGGCGCGCCTCGGCATCAACGAATATCTGCTCAAGCCGGTGTCAAGCCAGGCATTGCAGTCGCGCATCGTCTCGGTTCTCGCCCATCCGCGCCCCATGGTCCGCCGCGGCGATTACTACGGTCCCGAGCCGCGCAAGCTATCGAGCTACAAGCCCGAGAACGACCCCGGCCATTCGACGCTCGTGCTGGTGTAACGGTCCGCAGGGTTGGCGAAGGCGCGGGACGCGCCGTATCCACACGGCTCGGCAAGTCTCGGCGAGTCTCGCCATGATCAAATGAATTGGTGCATGATGTCCCGCCAGCTCCGGGACGCTCCATGCCGACCCATCTCATCGCCATCGACCAGGGCACCACCTCGACGCGGGCGATCGTGTTCGACGCGGCGCTCGGCCCCGTCGCGGTCGCGCAGCAGGAATTCACCCAATATTTCCCGGCCGACGGCTGGGTCGAGCACGATCCGGAGGAGATCTGGCAAAGCGTGCTCTCGACGGTGCGCGCCGCCATGGCGCAGGCCGGCGTCGCCGCCGCCGACGTAGCGGCGATCGGCATCACCAACCAGCGCGAAACCACGCTGATCTGGGACCGCGCGAGCGAGAAACCGATCCACCGGGCGATCGTCTGGCAGGACCGGCGCAGCGCCGACGCCTGCGCCGCCTTGCGTGCGGGCGGCCATGAGCCCGGCGTTGCGCACAAGACCGGGCTGCTGCTCGATCCCTACTTCTCGGCGACCAAGATCGCCTGGCTGCTCGATCACGTCGACGGCGCCCGCGAAGCCGCGCAGCAGGGGCGACTTGCCTTCGGCACCATCGACACCTGGCTGCTGTGGCGGCTGACCGGCGGTTTTGCGCACGCGACGGACGCGACCAACGCGGCGCGCACGCTGCTCCTCGACATCCATAATGCGACCTGGGACCCGGAGCTTGCCGAGCTGTTTCGCGTGCCCATGTCGCTCTTGCCCAAGGTGCATGACTGCGCCGGCGATTTCGGCACCACGCATCTGTTCGGCGGTCCGATCCGCATCCTGGGCATGGCCGGCGACCAGCAGGCCGCGACCGTCGGGCAGGGCTGCTTTGCGCCCGGCATGATGAAATCGACCTATGGCACCGGGTGCTTCGCGCTCCTCAACACCGGGACCCAGATGGTGCAGTCGCGCAACCGCCTGCTCACCACCATCGCGTATCAGCTTGACGGTAAGCGCACCTATGCGCTCGAAGGCGCGATCTTCATCGCCGGCGCCGCCGTGCAATGGCTGCGCGACGGGCTCAAGATCATCGCCACGGCGTCCGAGAGCGGCGCGCTCGCGGTCGCGGCCGACGCGGGCGAGCAGGTCTATCTCGTGCCCGCCTTCGTCGGCCTCGGCGCGCCGTGGTGGGACGCGAATGCGCGCGGCGCGATCTTCGGATTGACCCGCAAGTCCGGCCCGGCCGAGATCGCCCGCGCGGCGCTCGAGGCGGTCGGCTACCAGACCCGCGACCTGATCGACGCCATGCGCGCCGACTGGCCGGGCGGGAGCGATACCGTGCTGCGCGTCGACGGCGGCATGACGGCGAGCGACTACACGATGCAGTTCCTGGCCGACATCCTCGATGCGCCGGTCGATCGTCCCGCCGTGATGGAAACGACCGCGCTCGGCGCCGCCTACCTCGCGGGCCTCGCGGCGGGCGTGTGTCCCGCGCCCGAGGAGTTCGCGACGTCATGGAAGCTTGAGCGGCGCTTCGCGCCGCGCATGGATGCGGCGACGCGTGCGCGCAAATGGGCCGGCTGGCAGGACGCGGTGCGGCGGACGCTCACGTCGCAGCCCGGATGAAGGCGCGAAGCGCCGAAATCCGGGGACGGCCTTCCCCGGATTGCTGCGCTTCGCCCGGCTACCCGGCTCGCATGTTTGTCCGCTCTTTTCGCCGTTATGTAGGATTTTGACTTCCGTCCGGTCCCATGCTGCAATCGGTTGATCGATCGGGCCTGCCGGTTTGCCTGAGATCGCTATCTGCTGGGCAACCGTATCTGGGGGAACGATCATGTCCGTCGTCACCGCGCCGACGTCGTCGTCGGCGCTCGCCAACCGCTGGGTTCAGCTTGTGCTCGGCGTGATCGCCATGATGGCGATCTCGAGCCCGCAATATGTCTGGACCCTGTTCACCGGGCCGCTCACCCAGAAGCTCGGCACCAAGCTCTCCGACCTGCAATACACCTTCTCGCTGCTGATCATCCTGCAGACGTTCTTCTCGCCGTTCCAGGCCTACCTGGTGGATCGATTTGGCCCGAAGCTGCTGATCTCGGTCGGCGCGCTGATGGCGGGCGGGAGCTGGGTGCTGGCCGCGCAGGCGCAGAGCCTGACCATGCTCTACGTCACCTACGGCGTGATCGGCGGGATCGGCACCGGCATCATCTATATCGGCATCATCGGCCTGATGGTGCGCTGGTTCCCGGACCGGCGCGGCCTTGCCACCGGGCTCGCGGCAGCGGGCTACGGCTTCGGCGCGGTCTTCACCAGCATTCCGATCGGCAACATGATCAAGAGCGTCGGCTATGAGCACACGCTGCTGGTCTGGGGCATTGCGCAGGCGATCGTCGGCTTCGTCGCCGCGCTCGGGCTGCGCGCGCCGTCCGAGGGCTACGTGCCGGACGGCTACGATCCCGCGACCGTGCAGACCGAAATGCAGGCCAAGCGCAGCTACTCGCCGCGCGAGATGCTCGCCAATCCGATCTTCTGGCTGCTCTTCGTCATGATGACGATGATGTCGACGAGCGGCCTGATGGTGGTCTCCAACGTCGGGCCATTCGCCAACGAGTTCAAGGTCGCCAATGTGCTGGTGTTCGGGACGGCGGCGCTCGGCCTGTCGCTGACGCTGTCGCGCATCACCAACGGGCTGACCCGGCCGTTCTTCGGCTGGGTGTCCGACCACATCGGCCGCGAGAACACGATGGCGCTCGCGTTCGCGCTCGAGGCGGCCGCGATCCTGGTGCTGTTCGCCTTCATCGACAATCCGACCATGTTCGTGGTGCTGACCGGCGTCGTGTTCTTCGGCTGGGGCGAGATCTTCTCGCTCTTCCCCTCGACGCTGACCGACACGTTCGGGCCGAAATACGCGTCCACCAACTACGGCTTCCTCTACATCGCGCAGGGCGTCGGCTCGATCTTCGGCGGCCCGATGGCGGCGCGCGTCCATGAATGGACCGGCAGCTGGACCGCCGTCTTCATCCTCGTCGCCTGCCTCGACGCGCTCACCGCAATTCTCGCCATTGCGGTGCTCAAGTCGATGCGGCGCCGGCATTTCGAGGCGGGGGCCTGAACACGATCCGCTTGTAGCCCGGATTGCGGCGCTTCGCGCCTCCATCCGGGCTACGATCTTCGCGCTTCGTCCACATCGAGCGCCGCCTGTATCCCATCCGCGTCGAATATTCTTGTCCGCCTGAGGCCACGGCGGGTAAATGTCGAGCATGGGATGCAGCAGATTGCGCCGGGCCTTGGTCGGCGCTGGACCAAAGCATCGACGAGCCAGGCGGATGAGCGGCCGATGAGACGCGGATTTGCGCCCTGGGCCGATAACAGCATACGCCCGCTGGTGCGCTTCGAGGGGGTGACCAAGCGCTTCGGCCAGACGGTCGCGGTCGACAGGCTCGATCTCGACATCTACGAGGGCGAGTTCTTCGCGCTGCTCGGCCCCTCCGGCTGTGGCAAGACCACGCTGCTGCGCATGCTGGCGGGGTTCGAGACGCCGGATGAAGGCTCTGTCCGCCTCGGCGGCGACGACATCGCCCGCGTGCCGCCCTATCGGCGGGCGGTCAACATGATGTTCCAGAGCTACGCGCTGTTTCCCCATCTCACGGTCGCCGGCAATGTCGCGTTCGGCTTGAAGCAGGATCGCGTGCCGCGCCGGGACATGGAGGCGCGGGTCGCCGAGATGCTCGCCCTGGTGAAGCTCGACGGGCTGGCGGGCCGCAAGCCGCATCAGCTGTCCGGCGGCCAGCGCCAGCGCGTCGCGCTGGCGCGCTCGCTCGCCAAGCGCCCGAGAGTTCTGCTGCTCGATGAGCCGCTCGCCGCCCTCGACAAGAAGCTGCGCGAGGAAACGCAGTTCGAATTGATGGATCTGCAGAAACGGCTCGGCACCACCTTCGTGATCGTCACCCACGACCAGGAGGAGGCGATGACGGTCGCGCATCGCATCGCCGTGATGGATCATGGCAAGCTCGCCCAGGTCGCGACCCCACAGCAACTCTACGAGGAGCCCGCCTCGCGGTGGGTCGCGGGCTTCATCGGCGACGTGAACCTGCTCGAGGGCGCCGTGGTTGCGATCGATGCGGAAGGCGTGGCGATCGCGGGCGCGGGCGGGCGGCGCTACCGGGTCGCGGCTGCCGCGTGCCCGGTCACGCCCGGACAGCAGGTCGCGGTCGCGCTGCGGCCCGAGAAGCTGCGCTTTGCGGCGGAAAAGCCCGAGGGTGTCGGCGAGAACTGCGTCGCCGGCCGGGTCGGCGACATCGCCTATCTCGGCGACATATCGCTCTACAAGATCAGGCTCGACGACGGCGCCGTGGTCACCGCCTCGCGCGCGAACGCAAGCCGTCTGAACGATCACGCGATCGGCTGGGACGATCAGGTGTGG
>Ga0209006_10002735_pt1 | contig 16049 bp, 22 predicted proteins | sample JacPin_JW_Ref_O2_FD_188567 | JGI IMG/M metagenome (GOLD analysis project Ga0209006, IMG submission 188567) | Forest soil microbial communities from Algoma, Ontario, Canada - Jack Pine, Ontario site 1_JW_Ref_O2 (SPAdes) (version 2) | ecosystem: Environmental > Terrestrial > Soil > Boreal... | reverse complement strand
TTTCCACCATCGCCAGCGGGCCCTCGATTACCCTCACCAAGTTCTGCCATAAGGCTGGCATACTCCGAGTCGAAGCCACCCTTACTCATCGGGGGCGATCCGGATCCGTTCATAACCGCGGCATTGGGATCCTTGTTTACGGTGCAGTCACGTGCCATATGGCCAGCGCTTCCGCAAACACGGCAGATGATGTTAGCAGTGAAGTTTCTTGTTTCAGGACAGTCGTATTTGCGATGGCCAACTCCACCGCAGTTCTGGCAGATTTGGTTTTCGTCGTCGCGGAGTGTACCGTTGAGGGCAGCGAGTTCACGAAGTTGATTGCGTTTATGATCGTTTTGACCTTCAGGAGTAGAGGCCGCCTAGAGAGAGTGTGCTGAGCTCGGAGAAACGGAGAGTACGGCCACACTTACCGTTTCAATGACCCTATTAATCATCTTCACGCAAGCTGCAACTTTCTCTTCACTGTCACCAAGGACCAGACAATGTAGATCTTCTTCGGCGTCATCTGCGTACTGATCGGGCCTCGCCTTCCCTTCCTTGACACTGCCCTTTCCCCTGATGCTGATTTTTGCGCCGCTCTCTCTCTCCATCTTCTTCAAACTGTTTCCACGAGGGCCAACGAGCAGCCCAAAGAAGTTGATTTCGGGGAATTCCTTGACAGGAATGTAGACCTTTTCCGAAGGACGCTGGGAGCGCTTTTGTTGCTGATATTCGACAGGCGGACGGAAGTTGGGATCATTCTTCAAGGCTTTGTCGACGAGTCTGATGCGCTCATCTTCAAGCTTCTTGCGGTACCGTACTTCACGAGTGTTGGTCCTTCGACCATGGGCATCATAAGTGGGTGGAGGAGAAGGTGACCTAGGAATATTTAGATTGGCGTCAATAAAGACAAGAGCAAGAGTGCACACCGTTCACGTTCGGGGGGTACATAATCATTCAATCGCAATTTCCGATTGATTTCTTCCAGTCGGAGATGAATGGCATAGTTGTCGAGCTGGGCTTGGGAAACGCCAGCAGCGGAGATGGCAGTAGGTAAACCAGGTATTTCTGTCTTAGCTTCTCCCCAACGACTGCGCCGCTTACGGGGGGCATTAGGATCAACTGAAGTCAGGTGGTAAAGCAATAATGGGTCAGGGTTAGTAAGATGGTCAGTATTAGCTTAGTGGTATCAAGTCAGAAATCTGCATATGAGAGTTGTTATACGTCTCGCATAGCTGCTGTAAAGAGGTCCGAAACGACAAGGGAACGGGATGTGAGTCCAAATTGACGGGAATTCGCTTACTTTTCGGATCAGCTCCCGGAGATTCTTCTCTGCCTCTCTTGGATGGGCTTTCGTGATCGTTTTGGGGCGGACGAGGATAAGCAGATGGAGAAGGTTGAGCAAGTTGAGGGGGAGCGGTTTCCTCCACTGGCGCGGGTCCGAAGCGGCGACGTGTACCAAGCGGAACTAAACAAGAGATGAGCAAAATGGTACAAGACTGAGACCAAAACCCACCATCGTTTGTGCCAGTTATCTGACGAGTGGCAGGCCTCCACATTATTTAAACAAGAAAAATGAAAAAGCGAGAGATGATGATGGTTATTGTCAAGAATATTTGAGGTTTTCTTTCCCCCAGTTTCTTCCGACTTATTAATTTAATCTCCGCTTCAATTCTTGCCGAGTCACTTTGCCCGTCAGTGGCAGTAGAGTAAGCACTTGCTCTTAACTCTCAAGTTGATGTCGGGAAAGCGAGCGGCAGAAGGCAAGACTCCTCAGGTATCAATATAAAATCGTAGATCTCACTTCATTCCAGGATGTGCGGAGCCCTCGAACCCTGCCAAACGCTCCAAAAACGGTTCGGAGGGTGACGATGAACCTACACCTCCGGACATATCTCTTGTGCCGCGTGGAGCAACCATAAACTTCAGCGCTCTGACACGGAAACTCGCAGAGGCAAAAAGAGCGAAAGAAAACAATATCGCGAACTTGTCACCTCTGGAGGCACACCGACGGCAGCAAGATAATCTAGTTTCTCATATCTTTATGGATCAGGACTTTTCTTGGCTACATTTGAAACCAGATCATGCTTCGCGTCCTCTTTGGATCAGTCCAGAAGATGGCCACATCATCCTTGAGGCATTCTCTCCTATCGCAGAACAGGCTCAAGATTTCCTTGTTGCTATCAGTGAACCTGTTAGTAGGTACGTATTCCTGTCCCGCGGTGTAGATACAAATCCATATATTTCATAGACCGGCCTTTATCCACGAATATAAACTTACATCGTATTCTCTGTACGCGGCGGTATCTGTCGGTCTTCAAACGGAGGATATCATTGAAGTCCGTGTATACAGTGCTCGCCTCCTTTACACGTCCTACTAACTGAGATTCACCAAGGTTCTGAATCGGCTGTCCAAGGTCAGTTAAGATGGGGTACTGTGACGATCTGGTCCCTCAACGTTTAGCAAAGGTTCCTGTCCCTGACAGCATCATCACCTTTATTCGCGAACGAACTCTCTCGTATGGCAAGGTGAAACTAGTATTGAAGCATAACAAGTACTTTGTCGAATCCAGCCACCCCGAAACTCTTCAACTCTTGCTGAAGGATACAGCGATCAGAGAATCGCGAGTCTTCTCGCAGCACATGGATAACAGTATAAAGGCTGCCACGCTTACGACAACAAAGGCCCCCGTGAAGGGCAATCTTGTCATTCCAGGAACTAAGGAAGCTGAAAAGAAAAAGGACGACGCCACACACGAAAAGGGGGGAGGGGGCGATCGCACTCGTGACGCTGACCTATTCACCTCAGTGGTCGGCGTCGATGGTGGTATATTGCTCGCACCACTCGTGTGACAGGCAACTTTGACGGTGTCATGGCTTTTCTAGATGAAATCGACGAGGACGATGAAAACGTCCATGCATTCGAGATTAATGATGCTAAAATTGACGTACAGACTTCTTTAATTCCTGCGCTTGGTGGCTTTCTGACGTCTTTCCCCAGGATGTGAAAAAAAGGTGCAATGAACTGGAATATCCCATGCTTGAGGAGTACGACTTTCGCAACGACACGGTCAATGCCAATCTCGATATCGATCTCAAGCCTGCTACGATCATTCGACCTTACCAGGAAACCAGCCTCAGTAAAATGTTTGGGAATGGGTGCGTTGTTCCGCTCCCCTCGTGTCGTCTCCCTTACTAAATATTGCACACTCTTAGTCGCGCTCGATCAGGAATCATCGTATTGCCTTGCGGTGCCGGCAAGACGCTTGTCGGTATCACTGCTGCATGCACAATAAAGAAGTCTTGTCTGGTTCTTTGTACCTCTTCGTGAGTATCATGAGCCACCGATGGATGGCTATTAAAGAGTTTTCTATCAGTGTATCTGTCATGCAATGGAAGCAACAATTCATGCTGTGGTCCAACGTAACAGATCGTCAAATAGCGGTGTTTACGGCGGATCAAAAAGAGAAGGTCAGTACAAGGTTATGAAATACCTTGTAACCATTTATTCCCTGCACCCAGTTTGCCGGCGACAGCGGTATCGTGGTCTCGACCTATTCGATGGTAGCTAATACTCATAACCGATCACATGAGTCGAAAAAGATGATGGAGTTCCTTACCTCTCGCGAATGGGGGTTCATGGTACTCGATGAGGTACATGTCGTCCCTGCGGCTATGTTTCGGCGCGTTGTGACCACGATCAAGGCACACTCCAAGCTTGGATTGACTGGTGGGTTGCACCCCATTACCAAATGCCAACTTAACCACGTTTGCAGCTACCCTTGTTCGAGAGGATGATAAGATCGCTGACTTGAACTACATGATCGGACCGAAGTTGTATGAAGCCAACTGGATGGATCTTGCCGCAAAAGGACACATTGCAAATGTGCAGGTACGCTTATCTTATCTGATAATCTGCGAGTACCGTATACCATACTGCATGATAGTGCGCCGAGGTATGGTGCCCCATGACACCCGAATTTTACCGGGAATACTTGCGAGAGCAGTCGCGAAAGCGCATGCTCTTGTACTGCATGAACCCCAACAAGTTCCAAGCGTGTCAATTCCTCATCAAGTATCACGAAGATAGGGGCGACAAGATCATTGTTTTTTCGGACAACGTGTACGCTCTGGAGGTAAGTCAAATTACGGTTAAATGTAGCGTTTGTCAACCTGGGGCGCTTTTAGGCATATGCGAAGAAGCTTAGGAAGCCGTATATTCATGGCGCCACCAGTCAGGCTGAACGTATGGGCATCCTTAGTAGTTTTCAACACAACCCGCAATGGAACACTATCTTTCTCTCCAAGGTAACCGGCCGGCTATTTCTGAAACACCTCGGAGACTTAAGCAGTTCCTCCAGGTTGGCGACACATCGATCGATTTGCCAGAGGCAACATGCCTCATCCAGATATCTTCCCATTTTGGATCCCGGCGACAAGAAGCTCAGAGATTAGGTTGAGTGTGCTTGTGTAACTCATGACTTTGTCCTCACGAAGTATTTCAAAGGCCGGATACTGCGTGCGAAACGACGGAATGATGAAGGTTTCAACGCCTTCTTCTACTCACTCGTATCCAAGGACACGCAGGAAATGTTTTACAGCACGAAACGACAACAATTTTTAATTGACCAGGGCTACGCTTTCAAAGTCATCACACATCTCGATGGTCTTGAAAAGCTTCCTGAATTGGTGTACAAAACGAGAGACGAACAGATCGAACTTCTTACTTCGGTTTTGCAAGCCAATGAGAGCGAAGCGGATCTCGGTTCGGACGTTCGTGGAGGGGAAGGGGATCTTCCGGGAACGGTGACATCGAAGGACTTCGGTTCTGTGAAATTCCCTGTGGCGCAGCGTACGACAGGGTCTCTTACTGTGCTTAGTGGAGCACAGCATATGTCATACGTGGAGCAAAACAAGTCCGCGAACAAGAAGGCATCACGAGAAGCAGCACCACGACACAAGCTGTTCATGAAACGTGACAAAGACCAGGCAACGGCGCGAAAGGAGGCTCGCAGGACTCGCAGCTGATGATATGACCATGTGTAAAGTGGAAATGATTTTCGGAATAAACCCATTTAGATGTAAAACTCGATTGCGTTGCTACAGACATAATAACAATATTTCAGCACGGATTGGTCGGAATGCCATATAGCCCGTACATCACGACGAACATATTGTCCCTGCAAGATGAACCAACCGGTAAGTTAGGGGACCGAACTCACGGCAACTTGACTTGACCTGAAGGTACGGGTGTAGTCAAGGAAAATCCGAATACACTTTTCCCTTTAAAGGTAAAAACGGAAAACGGACAAAAAAGAAATGGATAATAAAAAGGTGAGTAACCGAAGGTATTAATGTGGTTATCGTTGTAATTGGCGTTTGATTAGGTGAATGATGGTGCTTTTGATGAGATTTTCATGTTAATTTTCGTGAACCCCTTGCTTTTTAGTCCTAACCACCGATCTACTTACCAAACGTGGCTGTGACACACTGATCCTAGATTCGATCCCCGATGCATCTCGCCGTCCTTTATATCCATCCACCAACCATTCTCGTGTCTTCGCCTTCTCTCCCTCCCATACCACATCAATGTCTTCCAAACGAGGCCGTAAACGAAACGACAATCTTCCCCCTAACCGTGCTCGAGACGTTCAGAGAGCTTTTCGCGCTCGACGCGCTGCCCATTTACAGGTTAAATTCCTTTTCCCACTATTCAAATTCTCTCTTTAATATCTCCCCCTTAGGCCTTGGAGGAGAGAGTCTCTGAGCTCGAAGAAGAGAATTCTTGTCTCCGACAAGCACTCAATTTGCCTCCTGCAAATCGTGCCCCTCTAGGAAAAGGTCCAACAGGAAAAGATAAGCCGAAAAGCATCGACGACGGCACCCATTCCCACCAGCATTCCAGCCGTGACTCGTCCTCTGTTGACTCTCCTCCTTCCACCAGAGCAAACTCTTTATCCCCGCCCAACTTGGCTGCTTCCATGCGGACCTCCCCGCGTGCGGTTCAGGTGCTTGATGGCAGTAACTGGGAGCAGTCCTTGCTCCTTCCTGAGCATTCAGACAGCCACATGTCGTCAGCTACTTCAACACCTTATCAGCTTCCACCGGTTAATGCGCCAGTCCCGTCGAAAGTACTACATTACCCTTCGTATTCTAATTCGATTCCCCCTTCGAGCCGAAACTCAGTATCCAGTGGGATGTACATGCCAAATTCCCAACAAAACTACTCTCATTCGACTGATAGACCCATGGGTGGTGCATACTCCTCTGGATACGTTATGCGTAATGATGTCCGACAAGATTCCCAGCAACAGCAGTACTCGTACTCTCAACAATCCTTCCCCACCTCCTCCACTGACAGTAATCACAACATGACTACCTCGTCGCATCAATCCACACATTCTCAAGCACAACGGGACCCATTCCCTCATCGAAGATCCCTAACGGACCCGCAAGGCTATCGCACCATCGTCAATCAGTTTCCACACCTCCCCAATCCAGCACATGGCCTCACGCATGGAATACGTCTTCCTTCGCCACCGCGACTCCAGGACAGTAGCAATAACCTACCCTGCACTGTTTATGGCAATGATGGGCGTTAATATCAATGTCTTGATCTGTAGACATTCTTGCCATTTTGAAATTCGCATCACCGACTTGCCACAACACATGCACACACGCACACACTGATCGACGACAGTCTAACGGCTTTTCCACCCTGTATCGCTAATCTTCGACAACACCTTTTTCTTTTCCCCCCCATTATTAGAGTTGTACAATAACTTATTGCGTTCGGTTAGAGACTTTTTTTTTGATTTTTTTTTTGTGGTATATTATTTATTTAATGTGAGGCCAAATCTGGTGGCGTTACAGGCACACCCCATGAGTCAAGTGAGACAATCAGATTTCTTGAGAGCACGTGGGTTATCGCCCTGATGATTACTGCATAATTGGGTCAATGGCTTCCTCTTTCGGCCGGTCCGGACAGGGGCTTCTGGAGTATTCATAAGTCCGAGGTAGCACTATGTAGCAGTGATCCTAATCCGTATATACATTCCGATGGGGTATCACGCATACCCCATCATTATTTGCCCGTACCTAGATCACACCAATCCACCATCCCATCTGCTCCATATTTCTGTTCTAACCACTCATTTGCCCTTTTGAAGTGGCCGTTTCCTAAAAATCCTTTATTGGCGCTTAACGGTGACGGATGCTAGTCACGAGGACTCAATGTAAGCTGTACACGAGACAACAAAAAAATGAACACAAAGCTCACAGCGCTGCTTAAAATGAGATGTTTCGTCTGCTCCGAACAACAATAAGATAACCGTTCAGTTTTTTGATGTTAAGACCGCTGACCTTGTTTAATTTCGCCACCCTTTTTATCGCCCATGCACCCCAGGCGAGGAAGACCACGCCACGACCAGTACCAGTTTTATTACCACCGTTGGCGTCAGAAAGGTTTGCGCCTCCATATTTATCAACTACATCTACGACCCTATCTGTAAACGTTTCCCAACCTTTCTTGGAGTGAGAACCAGCCTGGCTTGCTTTGACGGTAAGGCAGGTGTTGAGCATCAAAACGCCCTTCTCAGCCCAGGCAGACAGGTTACTAAAGTGAGATCCGTATATTTTTTAAGTTTGATACAGAAAATAGCCAAATATGGACACGCACCCATGTTTAGGACGCTCGAATTCGGGATACTCCGCCTTGATTTCCGCATAGATCTGGAACAAAACGAGGTCAGAATCTCTTTCTCTACCAACTGCGAATAACCTACGTTTCTCAAAGACGGTGGAACGGCGATACCGAATGGCACAGAGAAGCACAGTCCTAGAAGAAGCGAATACGATCAGCTGCGAAATTTAAAACCGTAGCATGTTCTTATTACCGTGGGCTTGACCTGCGCCGTGATAAGGGTCCTGGCCTATTATAACAACTTTTACGCGCCCAAGAGGCGTGTTCGACCACGCATAAATGTTTCTGGCTGCAGCAAGTAAATTCAGGGTCCAGGATTCACACAATAGAACATCAAACTGACGCGAAGGATACACTTTGAGCGTATTCGGGCTGTCATCCGCACCTCTTACGCCCTCTTCCCATAGAAACCTTTTCAGGGAAATGAAATACGGCTTCTTTATTTCGTCTTTGAGTAATTTTAGCCTGCGAGACGTCAAATACCCGGATCTGATCATAAGTTAAATGTACGTGCCAGCTTTTTCCCATAACATCGCACTCCAGTTTAAGAAGTTTCCTGTGTTCCTCTGGCAATGACTCGATAAATGACGACATGGAGAATGGGATCGAGTTCAAGGCCTGAGCGTCGGAAGATGACTGTGGTATATCCTTGTTCGGCAAAACGACCGCGCTGGATGAGGACGCTGAAAGCTTCTGCTTTTTATCCGCCGGACCCTTCTCCTGTGACACGAACATATCGAGCAGGTTGCGTTGTCGTTTGACTGCCGTCGTCGACGCGACGACGGGTTTTGCGGTGGTGGTAGGAACTTCGGCCGCATTCACGGTCGCGGAAACCTCCACGTCTTCCAGGTATGTGGTGGTCTTCGCGTCCGACATGCCTTTAACCAAAAAAACGCGTGATTTGACAGTTCAAAACACGAAAAACACGAAAAAAGGTATTTAATGCCAAACACAACCAAATATCACCACGTGTGTCTCGGACATTTGAATAATTTCTTGATCACCACGCTGGCTCGCTCACGGTCATCCCCTTCGCCGCCATCGAAGCAGGTAACCGGGCGACGTGAAGTGTTGAGGAAAAGCCCAGCTGCTCTGAGGTCGATTCAGAAACGCCCTATACTAATAGGGGCAAACCATTCCAATGGCGCACAACCGACGCTGGATTGGAGTTCTAGTTATCAAGCTGGGTCGTCAAGGTCTACTTCTGGCCAGCATAACCTGTAACCGATAATCTGATTCAATGCATTGAATTTAGTTCGGCGTCGTGTAGCTCCACTGAGGGTGACGACACAGATGACGACCAGCCAATGGATCGTGGTCGATCACACTCGCACCAAGTATCGAATCAAGATGACTTGAGGGGGAGGGATTCGAATCGTAGACTCAGCACGCAACAAAATATCGTATCATCTTGTGATTCGGCAAGCAGTGGGGCAGGCAGATTGAATGGTCGCACGTCATTCACCAGGTCCCGCTCACCAGCCGTAACTCGACTTTCAAAACCTATCCCCAGATCACAACGAACACTATCTCCTTCTGGCACCTCTCGCCATAGACCTACTTCTGTCTTTCGCAACATCTTGCCCACAAATATTCAAATCCACACACATGTACTTGTTCCCCTCACACTATTCATAGATACTCGTCTGGCTGGAGAGTGCCTATTACTCCTCTCCTCTCTATTATTTGTCATTTTAAAACTCTCGGGCTCGTATCCAATTCCACTTGGCCCACCGTCTCTTCCTCCCATTCAACCCTCTATATTAGAGCTTTCCTTCCTCGTCGTGGCATCACTCATTTACATCATATGGGCACATACTTCATCTTCACCACCTCACCTCGTCTCGCCTTTGCCTCCAGATACTCCCACCCATCCGACAAGGTCACTCGAAGGACGGGAAAGCCGGCGCCACAGTACTCCTCCAACGACAACGAGTAAAAACCATTTTGGCTTTATATGGATGTCTGTCCCGAAAAATTATAGGTATGCATATCATATTCCTTTCGCTGTACTGTTTAATTTTAGTTATTAGGGAATCTTCCGACGATGGGATTTTGACGGGCCTCCTTTTTGGACCTCTTATTGCGTCAGCTTTGTTGTACTCCGTTTTACAACAGACCCAGGTCGCGTCATCCTCTCCTCTCCCTCCATCATGGCGAATCGAACCTCCCGCTCATTTATCTAATTCCAAATCCCCGTTGACTGCCATCGAAGCCCTACTCTTATCCCGGTACAGTCTTATCGACCTTTCCACGTTATGTTCGACCATTCTTCTGTTCCATGTGTGTGCATCTTGGTGGTTTGAAGCTCATCGTTGCAGACATATCAATGCACCTTCGAGTGAACGCTACTCTGTTCCAAGAAGTGAAGTCCGCCGGACATCGTATTATGTCTTGTTCACTATTGGCGTCAGCTTGGGCATACCTTGGCTTCGAGCGTTGGTATCAAAGGCAGGATGGGATCTATTGCAACGTACGTTTGCCTCGTCCCAGATCATACCTGTTGCAACTGACAGAGGGTCCCTGTTACAGATATGCACAATCTCGAAATCATCGTTAGCTCCATGTTTTTCCAGTTCGCCCTTTACGTAGGCATACGTTTGGCTCATGGTGGATTCACTCTCGGCGAACTAGGTATCGTTTCGTTCGGTGGCACCGCATTATACATGGAGTTGCTGAACTTGACGACTGCTCAGGTAGATCTCTTTTACCTGCCTTGTCTAAAGCTGCTATAACTTGTGTTAACATCAACAGATCTGGCCAGTTACGACTTTCTTCATCAAGACATACCGTCTCCCAACGCCGCTCCTCATTTTCCAGATGGCACTTATCTCTGGATCATTCCTCATTGGGTTCCTCCTATCACCCATTCTTGCACTGTCTCGTCACATTGCACAGCGACCCGTTCGCCGGCTTCGCTTCCCGCAGGAAAAGCAACACCATCGCCGAACTCTCGCTGCAGGGTTTTACATTGGAGCGATCGCAATAATCGGGGGGCTCATTGGTCCTTGGACCAAATGGTGTCTGGGGAAGCGAGATCCATGGCTCTGGGTGATCTTCTGGATGCTGGAAGGAAGGAAGAAGTGGAGTCGGCCGCTGTTAGTGGCTTATTGGGCTCTTCTGGGGAGTATCAGTGTGGCTGGCTGGAATCGACAACTTGCGAGATTGAGGCGATATCGGCACAGAGATAGCCTAGCTGTTCCTGTCCCATTGACGCTAGAGAATGTTACCATTCCATCGACAGACAATAGTAATCCGCCTACGCCGGTGTCTGCCACGTTGGGATTAACGTTCCCGAACCTTCCGAACCTTCCGAATGGTGCCACGGATTTGTTGGATGCTGCGGACAAACACGTGCCTACACTGGGCCTCAACGCGCGGCGCAAGTTCTTCCACGCTTTAGCCGTTGTGATGTTCCTTCCAGGAGTTGCATTCGATGTTGGTGTTCTGATTTGTACACGTGACGTTTTATTACTGACGGGCCCCTTTCGTCAGCCGGCATTTGCCCATTTATCCTTCAGTGTAGCGTTTGCCCTGTTCACGTTTGCGGAATATGTCCGATATTTTGCGATATATCCGTTCAATGCTGCCGTTCACTTGTTCATGAATGACTTCATGGACCATAAGGATAATGGGACGGCGATCTTGAGTCACTTTTATTTGCTCACGGGTTGTGCTGGGTCCGTCTGGCTAGAGGGGTACCTGTTCCATTTTTGGCATCTCCTTTCTACTAACATCCCCACCACGCTAGACAATCATCATTACTGCGATTAACGGGGATTCTGGCGCTTGGGGTGGGTGATGCACTAGTAAGGTCTCTCCTTTCACCGCCGTTGAGCCCTGACGGATTGATTGCCGTGATAGGCATCCATAATAGGGAAACGTATTGGGAGACACAGGTGGTCGTCCACTACTTCGAAAACATTGGAAGGGAGTGCCACATTTACACTATCCATTCTAATTAGCGCATGGGCTCTTCGGTTATGTGGCTTGGCGGAGGAATTCTCTGTCCGTGGTCATTACTCTTTTTTCGGGCAAATTTCGATCCTGATATCTCGGTTACAGACTATACAATACGCTCTGATCGTAGGGTTGTCATCCATTCTAGAAGCGTTATCGGTTCAGAACGACAACCTAACACTGCCATTGTATATGTGGAGCATGTTGGTAGCTGTTGGGGTGTAACTTTTTTTTTACGCGATAGATTCAGTTTCCTCTCACTTTAGACTACTCCTAAACGTCACTCATCAGTCGAGGTCAGACAGCCGAGCAAAATTAAAATGTACGAAAAAAAAAAAGATGAAGAATTGACGTAAAATTTCCGTTGTAAGCTTAGTCATGATTGGCAGGTCCAAATTATAGGAACTCCTCCTTTTTGGGCAGAAATATAGAAAGAAAGGTTTACTAGTACTAAAGGACCCGTACCAAGCAAGCTATGCACCTCGTAGCAGACTGGTTTGCATGACTAAGCTGGATCCTCCGGTGTCACTAATGACCGCCGCCGTTTATGACATCATCAAGCTCAAATCACGAACCACTGTCATCGACGTTCGCGTTCGTCTGTAGATCGTCTGTAGATCGATTTGTTACCTCTCTTTTTATTCAGAGCTTGCTGGTACTCTCAACCGTCGTTGAATGTCGGACTGATGGATATCTCATCGCCACCTGAACTGGCAACCCTACTACGTCACCAACCGAGCGCTCCAATTGCTTCTTCCACCGTATCTCCCCGTCCCAGGCGAGGGGTCCGTGGATTGTCAAGGCCATCCACGGCGCCGTCAACTGATAAAGTCGCTGATATGCTGCCAAGTAGTAAATCTTCCACCATGGACGATATCGTGATACGTGACGACCGTGATAACCTGATTACCAGTGTGGTGAAAGAGGAGGGTTTTCCCGCAACTGTTCCTGGTGAGAGGCTTTTAGATCTGCGTATTTGATTCACTTCGAACCTCCACTTTCACTCCTATATCCCATTCTAACCATGCGATATTGTGTTGACTTTAGCAGACAATCCGCCAAATACTCAAATAGCCGAGTGTGCTCCGCGACCTCCATCGTACTATGACTGGGCAACATTTATCAATACTTACGCAACTGGCAGATGGGACCCTCTTAGAACACCAAATCCACCCACCTCATCCACCGCTACGCAGCAGATTCAACCCATCTCCTCCGAGGATTCCCCTCCACATTTGGCGCCACCATCTACTGCAGTCTGTCCTTCTCGGACCCAGATCCAAATAACCATACCACCTCGAACCAGTGTGGCAGAAGACGCCTTTCAATCTAATCGCTCTGTAACGTCCTCGAACGCCTCTCCAATCAATCCACATTCTGTTCCACCTACCCCTTACCACTGGCCCAGAGCACCCTTCACTGATCTAAGGCCAGCTAGCGCCAGCTCGAACCAAGTCTCATCAGACCAAGAACAGCCAGGAGCTTCTTCTAATTCCGAGCTCGCTGCCGCAGCCGCAACGATGCGTGTTGCCGCTTCCAGGATTAATCTATCACCTCTCTTCGTGCCCTCTCCAGAGCGAGAGCTTACCGATCCCATGCGTGATCATACAACCATAATACCTGGGTCTTATTTTTATGATGCCCCCCGCGGTCGTGAACCCACCGGTAATACTCGACAGTCACAACTGCCAAGCTTTTTGAAATGCACACAAGATGTTGATGAGCTCACCATAGATGAGCAAACCCAATGTTTCGAACGGCCAGTAGCATCCCCGCAAACCCAACAGGCCTTTACCGCCTGTGCACCAATGCCACGAACTGAAATCGGCGACTACCCCGGAAGCCTCGAACCAATCTCCGAGGAAATTAGTAAGGAAACACAACTCGCATTCCTACGAGCCGCATCGCCTTTCGTCGAGATGGGAGCACTTTCGGTTCCAGCTCTCCCTCACATGTCAATTATCACCCGGCAGACGTCTTCACCCTTGCCAGCAACTGTATCTTCTGCAGACCCCTTATTCGCTACCAACCGCCATCGATCTGAAGGTCATATCGTCACAAAGGCTAATTGGTCAGGAAAGGAGGAACAACTCTTTGTAGAACTAGGTTATCTTGCTCCTCCTAATCCACCAGATGAGTGTGAACGCAGACGAGCTCTTCACAAGTAAGTTCAATCTTTATCGTTACTCGACGTGACAAGTCCCTACTGATATCTCCAGGTTTAATATTTGGCAAACGGGTCCCGACCTGAACTTTGACCGTATAGCACATTTGGCGAAACTGGTATTCAATACGAAAAGTGTTGTCGTGTCATTAATTGACGGCAAGGAGCAGTAAGCTTCATTTATCTCAATGTCACATTCCTTCATGACCCAACCGCGCAGGTGGTTCAAATCAGAATGTAAGGCAAGAACGATACTTCCTTCCTTTTTTGCTCACCCTCCCACATAGGGGGCATGAAAATGGCTGGTTGTGCAAGAATCAACTCGTTCTGTGGACACAGCATACTTCAACGGTCAGTAAGCCTTACTCATAAGCCAAGATATATCATTCTCACCATGTCACAGTGGTGACGAGCCAATGGTTATTTTGGATTCACATCAGGACTGGCGCTTCAAAAAGAATGTGAGTGACATTTGGGGTTTTTCGGCTTGTTTGACTTCACGGTCCGGTAGCCACTTGTTACGGGTGAAACGAACGTTAGGTTCTACGCAGGAGCACCTCTGCGAACTCAGGATGGTTTCAACATTGGCAGGTGGATGACGCCTTCATTCAATACGCAAAACTTAACTCATAACGAATTCCCTCCTTCCAAGTCTGGCCGTTATATGTGACCACCCTCGTCAAGATTTTACCCCTCGACAGCGACATACGCTAAAGGAATTTGCGGTACGTTGGCAACGCTCTATCTCTTGCAATATGCATCTTCATTTATGTGTAGGCGATCGCCATGCGAGAGCTGGAGCTATGGCGTGACAAGGTGAATTTCTTGACGCAGGCTACAGATTAGCTATCGCTGACTCTGCATGAAGATTCAATTACGGATCCGAGACCGCATCCAGGATTCGGCAAGTTCCGCTTGAGTGTTTACATTCATGCTGGTACTGAGTACACGTCCCAGATGGAACAATTCAGCAGAGAATGTCTGGAGATTGACACGGCAGCTCAAGCACAGAAGGGAGATCGTTCCGATGTTTTCGTTAATGCTTCTATGGATAAGGTTCACGATCGAGCTGCAAAACTGATCAAGAGAACTTTGGATGTCGAAGGTGTTATCATCATGGACGTGTCACATTGTGAAGTGTTGGAGACCATAAGCGCAGAAAGCACAGTATCTGTCGTCATGCATTACGGAGACCCACAGACGGAAGCGAAATCGCATCTTCTTTCTCTGGAGGAGTACAGGAATCTCACGTCATTTTTTGCCAAACACCCAGATGGAAAGATTTCTGAAGGAATCATATCTCACAGCCTTCGCCCCTTTCTCCCAATTCACATCCAGTATGCGCTCAGTACGGCCGATCACCTCTCGTCTTCGATATTACCACTCACTCATTACTCATGCCTTAGCTGTTCCCATTTTCAATATCGACAAGCGTCCATTCGCCTTGGTGTGTGCTTACAATGCATCCGACAACAGCAAACGCTTTGTAAGGAATATAATCCCATCCCTTGAATTGTGGTGATTTATGTACTTCCTGTCTCCAGCTGGAAGGCCATGAACTATCATATTTGCGCGCTATAGGTGAGGCGGTTTTCACGTTGAAATCCGGATACTTGCTAGATACCTGACAGGTGTCATTATCTTATCGGCTGTCTTGAAGCGACGAATGATCTTTGCCGACAAGGCGAAAAGCTTGTTTATCTCAAAGTCAGTTTGCTTGCCTAACATGTTCCTTGAATGACCATGTATTGTACTCTCGAGCAGTATCTCGCATGAGTTGCGCACGCCTTTGCATGGAGTTAGTCTCATGATGTCATGTCCGCGTTCACAATCTCATGGCCACCCACAGATTTTGGCTGCAGCCGAACTCCTCACCGACAGCCATTTGAATCACAATCAAGCCTCTTTCCTCCAAACTATCCAGGCCTGTGGAATGTCTCTAGTCGAAACTGTGAACCACGTTCTTGACTTTACCAAGCTTGTCGGAAACTCCAAGTCTGATGTGGCCGAACATGTCGTCGCCCCGAGCAAGTTGGTGATCTTTACTATATATACTTCGCTCGACAGTAACCTACCTGAAAAACCAGAGTCGACCTCGTTCAGCTTTTCGAAGAGGCCATTGACGGATGTTGGGTCGGTCATCATGCGCGAATGGCCGAGTTACAAGACTCTGAGATTGGTAGTTTCTATTCTCCTCCGAAGGATGACAGCCCGCATTCTTCTACGATGCAAGTCGAAACGGTG
>Ga0209006_10002734_pt1 | contig 16050 bp, 12 predicted proteins | sample JacPin_JW_Ref_O2_FD_188567 | JGI IMG/M metagenome (GOLD analysis project Ga0209006, IMG submission 188567) | Forest soil microbial communities from Algoma, Ontario, Canada - Jack Pine, Ontario site 1_JW_Ref_O2 (SPAdes) (version 2) | ecosystem: Environmental > Terrestrial > Soil > Boreal... | reverse complement strand
GGCCAGGACGTCGCGGTTGCGCGGATGCAGCGCGACCACGAAGTCATCGTCGCCGATCTCGCCCGGCCCGCGTAGCTCGGTGCGCGCGCGATCCCACGGGTACTGGTTGTGCAGCACCATCGCCCAGCGCATCAGCGCCTCGAGCTCGGGCACGTCCTCGTGCGCGTCGAGGATCTGCTCGAAGGTGAACACCGGGTAGTCGGGGTCATGGTCCGGCATCACGAACGTCAGCGCCCCGGGCTGGCTGGCGAACTCGGCCACCGTCGGCTTGATCGCGGGAAGTTCGGTGGCGTGGTGCAGCTTGGTGCTGAACACGCCGAACAGCAAGTCGAACACCCTGTTCTCGGTGTCGGCGTCCCGCGTGGCGGGCAGCTCACGGAAGGCGTGCTCGACCGCCATCACCTTCCGCTCGCTGTCCTCCCACGGGGTCAGCACCGGCAGGAAGACGTCGTCGCGTCCCTTAGGCAGGTCACGCCAGCGGGTCGGCCGCTTGTCGAACATGGTGATCGCGTACCGGTTGACCCAGAACAGGTTCTGCCCCAGGTCACGCAGGAGCTCGAAGCGGTCCGGGTAACCGCCGGCCTCGGCCCGGGCCAAGATGTCGGTCCCGGTCGGCGCCTTGGCCTCGAAGTCCCGCCCGATCACCGCGGTGAACTGGTCCAGCGATTCCAGCACCGAGAAGTCCAGCTCGCCGAGGAAGTTGGCCGGGAACACCAGCCGACCGTGCTTATTAATCACGAAGGGTTTCACGGACCACCTCCTGGGAGAGCTACCTGATCGGCCGCTTGCCTTGGCGGCACGGCACGGCACGGTACCGGGCCGGGCACCGTATCTGCTCCCATACCCGGACCGCGCTGAGTATGCGCGTCCGCCCGGTAAATCGGGCCAGCGAGAAACAAGACCAGGTGCTCGCAGGCTGGTCCGTTCGGAAAAATAGTCTTTTATATCCCGAACGGACCGGGGTTCCCGCGACCCAGGCGGGCCGAACCGGGCTGACGGCTCATCGCGCCCTGACGGTCAGCCGGGTGCATCAGCCTGCGCCCTCCCGTCTGCGGCTTCCCCGTCTTGCTGAGCGGCTGACCACCTGAGCAGGCCGATGTCGGCCACCATGTTCACGTGACGGCGCATGGCCTGACGCGCGCCGGGCGCGTCTGCGCGCTGGATTGCCTCGAGGATCCGGTGATGGGCCCGGAGCGAACGGGGAGGGCGTCCCGGCTCGCCGAGTGAACTGCGCCGGGTCTCGCTGATCGGCACCGAGAGGGCGGCCATGAAGTCGGCGAGAAGGGGGCTCTGTGCCGCGCGCGTGACGGCCTCATGAAAGAGGCGGTCACCTTCCTCGCCGAAGCCGCCCGCGTCGATGTCAGCGGCCATAAGGTTGAGCGCCCGGTCCATCGCCGCGAGGTCGGCCTCAGTCCGGCGCGTCGCGGCCAGCGCGGCCAGTTGCGTTTCCAGCGCCTCCCGGGCCTCGAGGATCGCCGGCAGCCGGTGCCGCTGCGTCATCAGCTCCATCAGATGGCCTGAGTCATTAGGGAGCGACCTGAGGTAAATGCCGTCGCCGTGCCGGACTTCCAGCGTCCCCCGGACTTCGAGCGCGACCGTGGCCTGACGGACCGACGCCCTGCTTACCCTCAGTGCCTCCGCGAGATCGCGCTCGGAAGGCAGGCGGTCCCCCACTCTGAGCCCGGTGACCTCAACGTAGTCGAGCAGTTTGGCGGCGAGCTGCTCGTAGAGCCGACGCCGGTCAGGGGCCCGAAGGGCCTCGGTACTCGGCCGCACGGCCCGCTGGCTCCCTGGCATCGTGTCGTGTCACCCATCCTCTAGCCGCGTGGCATCAGTAGTCCTTCATCGCAAGTAGCGGCCAGGTCCGTTGACACTCAGGATAGCGAACATTATCGTTCGGCCTAGTGGCTCAGCCACTCAGTGTTTGTCACTTCAGCCCAGTGCCAGAAGGACGACATGACCACTTTCCTGGTGACCATCGGCGTCGGGCTCGCCACGGCCGCGATCCTGGCGCTGTCGGCAGTCGCGTTCACCCTCGAGTACGCGGTCAGCCGGATCGCGAACTTCGCTCACGGCGAGTTCCTCACCATCGGTGCCTATGTCGCGTACTCCACGCAGGGGATCTTCCACCAGAACGTCGCGGCCGCCGCGGCGATCGCCGCGGCGGCCGGCTTGGTCGCCGGGCTTGTGCTGAACACCCTGGTGATCGAGCAGTTCAGCGGCCGCAGCGCCATCACGGTCTTGATCGCGACGCTCGGCGTGGCGCTCGTCGCGGAGAACGTGCTCGACATGATCTACGGAGCGGCCAATGTCTCCTACAGCTTCGCGCAGGGCAGCCTGCATCATGTCGGGCCGTTCCTGTGGACCACGTCCGACATCGAGGTGATCGTCTCGGCGCTGGTCGTCGCCGGCCTCATCTACCTGCTGCTGCAGCGAACGCGCTTCGGCAAGGCGATCCGGGCCGTTTCGCAGGACCGGGCGCTGGCCCGGGTGAGCGGCATCCCCGCGCGGCGGATCATCATGGGGACCTGGGCCCTGGCCGGCGCCGTGGCCGGCTTCGCGGGCTTCGCGCTCGCCGCCACGATCGGCACCTTCGGTCCGTTCCTCGGCTTCAACTTCCTGCTGCTCACCATCACGGCCACCGTCGCCGGAGGCCTCGGGCGGCCGTACGCGACCCTCGGGGGCGCCGTCATCGTCGGGCTCGCGATCCAGATCGCCGGTAACTACACCAGTTCGGCCTACGAACTGGTCTTCGCCTTCCTGCTCCTGGTGCTGCTCATGTTGTTCCGGCCGAACGGCGTGTTCGTCCGGCGGAGCTCGGTAACAGTGCGGGCCTGATGTACTGGGTCAGCGTCTTCACCGAAGCGGCGATCTTCGCCATCCTCGCCCTTGGCCTCGACGTGGTCTGGGGCTGGGGCGGTGATTTCGACCTGGCGTTCTACGGGTACCTGGCCATCGGCAGCTACATGACCTTCGTGCTCTCCATCGGCAAGCCGACGCCGCCGGTGGAGTACATCATCGGCTGGCACCTCCCGGTGCTGATCGCGATTCTGATAGCCGTGGTCGTCGTCGTAGGCGTGGCGGCCGTCGTCGGGGCCATCGCACTGCGGAACCTGCGCGGGATCTACTTCGCCGTGACCACCCTCGGCGCGGTGAGCGCGCTGTACCTCCTGGTCGAGAACTACACCCCGCTGTTCGACGGCTACAACGGCGTCTACGGGCTGATCAACCCCGGGCAGACGGCGCTGAACCTGACCTACAACGGCTACCGCATTGTCTTCATGGTGCTCGTCTTCGTCCTGCTCTTCGGGTGCTATCTGCTCGTGCAGCGCCTGTCGCGGAGCCCGTTCGGCCGGATGGTGCGCTCGGTGCGCGAGGATGAGCGGGCCGCAGCGGCGTACGGGCGGCAGATCTTCTTCACCAAGTACCGCGCTTATCTGTTCGGCGCGGCGCTGGCCGGCCTGACCGGCGGACTATTCGCCATCTTCATCAGCGCGTTCAATCCGTCCGCCTGGACACCAGCGGAACTCCTGCTGATCTACGCGGCGATCCTGGCCGGCGGCCGCGGCAATCCCCGCGGCGTCATCCTCGGCGTGTTCGTCGTCTACATCGGCTTCATCGAGCTCACCCGGTACCTGCCGTCGCCGGCGTCGCGGCCGGACTTCGGCCCGGCGCTGCGGCAGGTCCTTATCGGCCTGATGATCATCCTGGTCCTCCGGTTCCGGCCCGAGGGCATCTTCCGGGAGCGGCCCGGGCTCGACACCGGCCTGGCACCGGCCGGCCGGCCACGGCAGGCCCGGGTCCAGGTACTCACCACACGAGAGGGACAAGCGGCCGACGACGGAGGCCCCGGATGAGTGCCGCGCTGCTCGAGATCGAGAACCTGACCAAGTCCTTCGGCGGGGTCCATGCCATCCGGAACTGCACCTTCGCTATTCCCGAAGGCCAGGTGGTCGGCCTGATCGGGCCGAACGGAGCGGGCAAGAGCACCGTGGTGGACCTAGTGTCCGGGTTCGGCCGACCGGACTCCGGTAGCGTCAGGTTCGCTGGTGAGCCGATCATCGGCAAGCGGCCCGACGTCATCTCCCGGCTCGGGCTGATCCGGACGTTCCAGACGCCGCGCGAGTGGCGCAACCTGACCGTCATGGACAACGTCCTGCTGGCGCGGCGCAGGTTCGCCAATGAGTCCCTGTGGCGCTCCTTGACCCGAGCCCGCCGGATCCGCCGCGAGGAGGAGGCCGACCGGGCGGCCGTGCGGGCCATCCTGGAGCGATTTCAGCTCGCCGAGCTCAGGAATGAGCTCGCGCTCAGGCTCAGCGGCGGCCAGAAACGCCTGCTCGAGTTCGCCCGCATCGCCGCCGCCGAGGCTCGGCTGATCATCCTGGACGAGCCGATGGGCGGGGTCAACCCGGTGCTCGGCGCGCGGATCGGCGAGGCGGTCGGGCAGTTCGCGGGCGAGGGCCGCAGCGTCATCGTGGTCGAGCACAACCTCCCGTTCATCGAGAGAACCTGCCATCAGGTGGTCGTGATGGACCTCGGCGAGGTCATCGCGCAGGGGCCGTTTTCCAGTCTGCGGGACAACCCCAGGGTGGTCGACGCGTATCTCGGAATGGACCAGAGCCATGGCTGAGCCACCCGAGGCGGTGCTGAGCACCGAGGCGCTGACCGCCGGGTACGGCGGCCCGCCGATCATCGAGGACATCTCGCTGACGGTCCGCGCGGGGAAGATCACCGCCATCGTCGGGCCGAACGGCGCGGGGAAATCTACGCTGCTCAAAGCGCTGGTCGGGATCCTGAGGGTCTCCCGGGGCGACGTGTACGTCCAGGGCCAGAAGACCACGAACACCGCGCCGGAAAAGCTCGTCAAGCACGGGCTCGGCTATGTCCCCCAGGTCTCCAACATCTTTCCCGACCTCACCGTCCGGGAGAACATGGAAATGGGGGCGTACACCCGCCGCCGCGGCGTGGACGCCCGGATCGACGAACTCTGCGAGCTGTTTCCCGACCTCGGCACAGCGCTGCGGCGCAGGGCAGGAATGCTCAGCGGCGGCCAGCGCAGCATGCTCGCCATGGCCAGGGCGCTCATGCTCAAGCCCGTGGTGATGCTCCTCGACGAGCCGAGCGCCGGGCTATCACCCCTGCTCCAGGACACGCTCTGGGAGCAGATCGAGAGAATCTCCGCCACTGGCGTCGGGATCTGCGTGGTCGAGCAGAACACCCGGCGCACCCTCCGCCACGCGCACTGGGCCTACATCCTCGTGCTCGGGCGCAACCGGCTCGATGGTCCCGCTCAGGAACTGCTCCACGACGAGAGCGTCGTGGAGCTCTACATCGGCCGCATGAGTTGATGAGGCGAGCCGGAGGTCAGGCACCGCCGGACGGCTCGCACCGAATAGATGGAGAACCAGCGTGAAACATTCCACGATCATCAGATCGGCTGCGACCTGCGCGGCCGCGGTTGTCCTCGCCGCCTGCGCGTCCTCCGGCTCGAGCGGCAGCTCGGGCGGCGGCAGCACATCCGGCGGCCCGATCACCTACGGCGTCCTGTCCTGTTTCACCGGCCGGCTGGCGAGCCTCGGCCAGGCGATGCTCCAAGGTTCACAGGTAGCCGTGTCCGAGATCAACTCCGCGGGCGGCGTCCTCGGCCGCAAGCTGCAGCTGACGACCGGTGACACCGGGTGCGACGTCGCGGATGGGGTCACGGCGACGAACCAGATGCTGACCAAGAACGTGAGCGGCGTAATCGGACCGGAGACCCAGGAGATCAACGGCATCGAGCCGATCCTGGACGCCAATCACATCGTCGACGAGTTCCAGGGCGGCGATACCGCCCGTGACCATCAGAGCGACCCCTACTTCTTCCGGGACAGCCCGTCGGACTCCCAGCTGGGCGTGGCCATGGCGCTGTACGGGCACCAGCAGAACTACACCAAGGCCGTCATGCTGTTCTACTCCGACCCGGCGGCGCAGACGTTCCTCAAGCCCGTCTCCGACACGTTCACCAAGCTGGGGGGCACGATCTTGAAGACCATCATCGTGACCCCGGACCAGAGTTCTTACCTGAGCCAGGTCCGCGAGGCGATCGCCGCCCATCCGCAAGTGATCTTTACTCAGGAGGACCCGCCGACCGCGGCCGTGCTGTTCCGCGAGTTCGCCCAGCTGGGCGGGGGGAGCATCCCGTGGATCGGCACCGACGTCACCAGCGGCAGCGACTTCCTCAAGGCGATCACCTACCCGGTCGCTCACAACGTGCTGACCTCGGTGTACGGAACATCAGTCACCGGCGCGGCGAACACCGCGTTCATCAACCTGTTCAACCAGACCTTCCCCAACCAGAAGGCGGCCGGCCCCCTCGCGAACGCCAACTACGCCTATGACGCGGTGATATCGCTGGCCCTGGCCGACGACTACGCGAAGACCACCAACGGGACCACGATCGCGCATGACATGACCAAGGTCACGAACCCGCCTGGCACCGCGTGCTACACCTACGCGTCCTGCCTGGCGCTCCTCAAGGCGGGCACGAAGATCAACTATGAGGGCGCCAGCGGCGACCTCGACTACAACCAGTACAACAACACCTTCGGCCCGTACGGCGCCTTCAAGGCCACCGCGGCGGGGCTTGAGCAGCAGGCGACCGTGATGTCGGCTCAGGCGCTGGCGGCCGCCACGCCGTAGCCCGGCGCTGGACCCGGCCCGGCGCCCGCTGGGCCGGGTCCGACCCGAGCGCAGTGCGGCGGATGCGAGAACAGGACGGGATGCGATGGCGGGGCCACTGGCCGGAGTGCACGTGCTCGACCTGGCGCGGGTGCTCGCGGGGCCGTACGCGGCGATGGTGCTCGGCGACCTTGGCGCCGAGGTGATCAAGGTAGAGCGGCCTGGCACGGGGGACGACACCAGGCGCTGGGGCCCGCCCTTCGTACAGGCCGAAAGCACGTATTTCCTGTCCGTCAACCGGGGCAAACGAAGCGTGACCATAAACCTGAAGGACCCGGGTGAGCGCGAGTTCGTCGAGGCCCTGGTGCGCTGGGCGGACGTGCTGGTCGAAAACTTCCGTCCTGGGGTTATGGACCGGCTCGGACTGGCGGATGACCGGCTGGCGGAGCTCAATCCACGGTTGATCCGGCTGTCCATCAGCGGCTTCGGGGACCGGGGCCCGGACCGCGACCGGGTCGGCTACGACCAGATCCTGCAGGCCGAAGGCGGCGTGATGAGCCTGACCGGGACCGCGGCCAGCCGGGCGGTCAAAGTGGGCGTCCCGATCGCGGATATCAGTGCCGCCCTGTTCGGCGTCATCGGCGTGCTGGGCGCTCTGGTGGAACGCGGGCGCAGCGGGCTCGGCCAGCGGGTGTCCACCTCCCTGCTCGCCGGGCAGGTCGGCATCCACACCTTTCAGGCCACCAGGTACCTCATAGCGGGACAGGTGCCGGGGGTCTCCGGCAACCACCATCCGACGGTGGCTCCCTACGGCGTGTTCGACGCCGCGGACGGCCCGCTGGTCATCGCGGTGGGCAACGACGACATCTGGCGGCGCTATGCGCCGCTGGCCGGGCTCGACCCCGACGACGACAGGTTCGCCACCAATGCGCTCCGGCTCGGGCATCTGGCCGAGCTACAGCAGATCATGAACGCGTCCCTCGGACACCGCACGGTGGCCGACTGGCTGGACCGGCTGCGCCGGGCCGACGTCCCGGCGGGCGAGGTGAAGACGCTGGACCGGGTCTACGACAGCGAGCAGGCGCGGGCCGAAGACCTGGTCTGGGAGGTAGATCACCCGCGGCTCGGCGCCATCCGGCTGCCCGGTCATCCCGTGCATTACAGCCGAAGCGCGGTCGCGCCGGGGCTGCCGCCACCGGTCTTGGGCGAGCACACCGGCGAGTTGCGCGCGGCACTGCTCCATCCCGCGCAGGCCGATGGCGGCTGACCGGGCCACCCAGGCGGGACCGGGCACGGCACGCTCGCGCCCGCTGTACGCCGAGGTCGCCGACGCCGGAAGCCTGACGCGCTTCGGTGAGGAGATCAAGGCAGGCAACCCGAGCGAATGGCCAGGCTATCCGGACCAGCTCCGCCGGGCCAGGAAGGCGACCGGGGCCCGGCACGCGGTAACCACCGCGATGGCAACCGTCGGCGGCGAGGCCTGTGTGCTGGTCGGCTTCGAATTCCCGTTCCTGGGAGGCTCGATGGGAACCGCCGAGGGCGTCAGGATCGCCCGGGCCTTCTCGGTGGCGGCCGCCGAGCGCCTCCCGATAGTTTGCGTCTCGGCCTCGGGCGGATCCCGGATGCAGGAGGGAACCACTGCCCTGCTGCAGATGCAGGTGGTGGCCGCGGCCATCGCGGGAGCGCGGCGAGCGGGCATCCCGCATGTCGCGGTCGCGGGTGACCCGACCACCGGCGGCGTATGGTCCTCTCTCATCGCCGACGCCGACGTGCTGGTCAGCGTGCCCGGCGCGCGGGTGAGCTTCTCGGGCTCGCGCACCCGGCCTGCGGGCTCGGACTCCTTCGCCCCGGAATACCTCGCCGAGGGCAAGTGGGATCGCGGCTTCGTCGACGTGCTGTCAGAGGTGCCGGGGCTGCGGGCCCAGGTCGCCGCCGTCGTCCGGCTGCTGTCACCGCGGTCGCGTGGCGACATTCCCCGCCCGGCGCCGCTGCCGGCCTGGCCAGCCGGAGACGGTGGCGGCGAGGGGCCGCCAGGTGCGGACGCGTGGACGCACGTCAACCGCGCGCGCAGCCCGGGCCACGCCCGCGCGGACCGATGGCTGGCCTCGTATTTCGAGCATAGGTTCGAGATTCATGGTGACCGCTGCGGGGGCGTGGATCCCGGCCTGCGCTGCGGATTCGGCAGCCACCAGGGCGTCACGATCGCGTATGTCGCACAGACCGGCGTGCCGAGCACTCCGGCCGGGTTCAGGACCGCGACCCGCCTGCTCGGGCTGGCCGCGCGTTTCCGGCTGCCGGTACTCACGCTGATCGACACCCCCGGCGCGGCAGCCGCCCCGGCCGATGAGGCGGCCGGCGTCGGGCCGGCGATCGCGGAGCTGTTCGTCGCGATGGCGTCCGGTCAGGTCCCGATCACCTCCGTGGTCATCGGCGAAGGCGTGTCCGGCGGAGCCCTCGCGCTGGCCTCACCAAACGACCTGTGGATCGCCCGGGACGGCTACCTCGCCGTGACGGCACCGGAGCTTGCGGTGTCGATACTCAAACTCGGCGCCCGTGACATCCCGCGGGTGGCAACCTGGCTGCGGCTGACCCCGGCGGAGCTGCTGAGCCGGGGAATCGTCCGGGGCATCATCGGCCCGGCCGCGAGCACGGTCGCGAGCATCGCCGGTCAGGCGGCTGACCCGAGGTAGTCGAGCGCCGCGCGGACGCCTTCGCGAGCGATCGGTACTCCCGCCCCGGCCAGCCCCATTTCCACCCCGCACAGGGTCCCGGCCAGCGAGAGGTCACCGAGATCTCCCAGATGGCCGATGCGGAACACCCGGCCGGCCAGCCGCCCGAGCCCGGCGCCGAGCGACATGTTGTAGCGGTCCAGGATCAGCCGGCGCACCTGGTCCGCGTCGAACCCGTCAGGAAGCATGACCGCGGTGAGCGTGCTCGAATAGTCATCCGGGTTCTGGCACACCAGGTCAAGCCCCCAGCCGCGGACCGCCCGGCGGGTCGCTTCCGCATGCCGGGCGTGGCGCGCGAAGACGGCAGGCAGGCCTTCTTCGTCGAACATGGCCAGCGCCTCGCGCAGGCCGAACAGCAGGTTGGTGGCGGGCGTGTAGGGGAACAGCCCGGTCTCGGCGGCCGCGAGCACCGGCGGCCAGTCCCAGTAGCCGCGTGGCAGGCGCGCTTGCCCGGCCGCGGCCAGCGCCTTCTCGCTGACCGCGTTGAGGCCCAGGCCCGGCGGCAGCATCATGCCCTTCTGGGAACACCAGATGGTGACGTCGACGCCCCACTCGTCATGGCGGTACTCGACCGACCCCAGCGATGAGATCGTGTCCACGATGAGCAGGGCGGGATGGCGGGCACCGTCCATCGCCGCCCGGATCAGCGGGATCTGGCTGGCGCACCCGGTGGACGTCTCGTTCCCGACGATGGTGACCGCCTTGATCTCGTGCCCGGGGTCCGCGGCCAGCTTCTCGCCGACCTGGCTAGCCTGGACGCCCTGACGCCAGTCACCAGGCACAAGCTCGACATCCAGGCCGAACTTCCTGGCCAGCTGAGCCCACAAGGTGGCGAAATGCCCGGTTTCGAAGGCCAGCACGCGGTCGCCCGGGGACAGCGTGTTGACCAGCGCGGCCTCCCAGGCCCCGGTACCCGACGAGGGATACAAGGCGACGGGCCCGGCGGTGCCGCACAACCTCGCCACCCCGGCGAGCACATGGCGGGCCAGATCGGCGAACTCGGGACCGCGGTGATCGATGGTGGGCGCCGCCATCGCCCGCAGCACCCGTTCAGGGACATTGGTGGGCCCGGGGATCTGGAGGAAGTGCCTGCCGCTCTGGTACGTCATACGTATGTCCCTTCCCGGAGCAGAGGAGGCCGCCGAACTCGCGCAGGCACTGCGCCGCGTGGTCGGTGGTGAGGTCCGGTTCGACTCTTACACCAGACACCTGTTCTCGCGCGACGCGAGCATGTACTCGATCGAGCCGATCGGGGTGGTCTTCCCTCGCGACGCTGCCGACGTGGCCGCGGTGCTGACCACGGCCGGCGAGTTCGGCCTTCCGGTGCTGCCCCGGGGTGCGGGCACCAGCCTGGCTGGCCAGACGGTCGGGCGGGCGATCGTGATGGACTTCTCGCGGCACATGACCAGGATCATTGATATTGATGCCGAACGGAACATGGCGCGTGTCCAGCCGGGAGTGGTGCAAGAACAGCTGAACCTGGCCGCCGCCCGGCACGGGCTGGTATTCGGTCCGGACACCTCCACCAGGAACCGGGCCACAGTGGGCGGGATGATCGGCAACAACTCAGCGGGCAGCCAGTCGGTCCGCTACGGAATGACGATCGACCACGTGCTCAGCCTCGACGTCGTGCTGTCCGATGCGAGCCGGTCCACGTTCGGCCCGCTGACGGCCGGCGAACTGGAGCGCCGCGCAGCCGTGCCGACGCTCGACGGGACGATCTGCCGGGATCTGCCTGGCCTCGTCGAACGCCACCGGGAGGCCATCGCCACCGGCTTCCCGAGGTTCTGGCGGCAATCCGGCGGCTACCGGCTGGACCGGCTCGCGCCCGATCCCCGGTCCGCCGGGCTCGATCTGGCCAAGTTCGTGGTGGGCTCGGAGGGCACCCTCGTCACTGTCGTGGAGGCGACGGTCCGGCTGGTTCCCGCGCCACGGCACCGGGTCATCGCCGTGGGCCACTTCACCTCGGTGCCGGCCGCCATCGAGGCCACGCAGGACGCGCTGGACTGCCAGCCCGCGGCCGTGGAATTGCTCGACCGGACCATCATCGAGCTGTCCCGTCAGAAGATCGAATACCGGTCGCTCGGATCGATCCTGGAAGGCGATCCGCAGGCGTTGCTGTTCGTGACGTTCTTCGGCGAGACCTCGGGCGAGGCGGAGGCGGGGCTCGATCGCCTGGACGAACGCTGGCGGGCGCACGGCCACGGCTATCACACGCTCCGGGCCGTTCACGCCGCCGAGCAGGCGGCCCTGCTGAAAGTCCGTGAGGCCGGCCTGGGTCTGCTCATGGCGGCCAGCACGGGCGCTCGCAGGCCGCTGGCGTTTGTGGAGGACACGGCCGTGGAGCCGGCCAAGCTGGCGGCCTACACGGCTCGTTTCCGGCAGATCCTGGACTCCCGCGGCCTCACGGCCGGCTTTTACGGCCATTGCTCGGTCGGCTGCCTGCACGTCCGCCCGTTCATCGATCTATCCGCGCCCGGGCAGCCGGAGCTGATGCGCGCGGTGGCCGAGGAGGTACGCGAGCTGGTCCTGGAGTACGGAGGGGTCAACTCGAGCGAGCACGGCGACGGCCTGGCCCGCAGCGAATTCAACCGCCGCGTTTTCGGCGACTCGCTGTACGCGGCTATGCAGGAGACCAAGCGGCTATTCGATCCGGACGACCGGATGAACCCGGGGAAGATCGTGAACGCGCCCGCGATGACAGAGCACCTGCGCGACGCCGCGCAGCCCGCCCGGCCGGTGCTCGCGACCCGGCTCCGGTTCGACGTTCCCGGCGGGATGCGCGGCGCCGCTGACCGCTGCATGAACATCGGGCTCTGCCGCAAAGCGTCAACCGGTGTCATGTGCCCGTCGTACATGGCCACGCGCGACGAGGAGCACTCGACCAGGGGCCGCGCGAACGCCCTGTTGTACGCCCTCTCCCAGCCGGACCCGCGCGCAGCCCTGGGCAGCGAGCGGCTGCACGACATCCTTGACCTGTGCCTGGAGTGCAAGGCGTGCAAGAGCGAGTGCCCGCTCGGCGTCGACATGGCGGCGTTGAAAACCGAGGCGCTTGCCACTTACCACGATCAGCACGGCATCCCGCTGCGCTCGCGCATGTTCGGATCTATCCGCGCGCTGAATCGCCTGGGCTCCGCCGTATTCCCGCTGTCCAACCTCGCGGCCGGGTGGCGGCCCGCCCGCCTGATGGCGCAGCGCTGGCTGGGGATCAGCGCCGCCCGGCCGCTGCCCCGGTTCCACCGGCAAGACCTGCGTAGCTGGTTCCGGCGACGGCCGGCCCGGCCGTCGCCATCGTCCCAGGGCGAGCTGATCTTCCTCGCGGACTCATTCACCACCTTCACCGAGCCCTCGGCGGGCCGTGCGGCCATCGAACTTCTGGAGCTTGCCGGGTGGCAGGTCCGCTTCGAAGGCACGGGCTGCTGCGGCCGGGCAAGCCTGTCCAAAGGGCTGGTTGACCAGGCCCGGCGGATGGCGGCGGGCATGGCGGAACGCCTGGGTGAGGCGGCCGCTCGCGGCGTGCCTATCGTCGGGGTGGAGCCGTCGTGCCTGCTGACTTTGCGCGACGAGTATGCAGCCCTGCTCCCCGGCGACCCGAGAGCGCAGGCCGTAGCAGCTGCCACGCGGCTGCCAGAAGAACTCCTCCTGGAGGCCATCGCCGAGGGCAGGCTCATCCTGCCGAAGGAGAACGGCGTCGGCAGCCGCCGCATCTTGTTCCACGGTCACTGCCACCAGAAGGCGCTCTCGGGGACTTCCGCGACGACGGCCTTGCTCCGCAGCATCCCAGGTGCCGAAGTCATCGAGGTTGACGCCGGGTGCTGCGGTATGGCCGGATCCTTCGGCTTCGAGGCAGAGCACTACGAACTCTCTATGCGCATTGGCGAGCTCCGGCTCTTCCCTGCCATCCGGGCTGAGGCACGGGAGACAATCATCGCGGCGACGGGCGTTTCCTGCCGGCAGCAGATCGAGCACGGCACCGGGCGGCCCGCCCGGCATCCGCTGGAAGTCATCCGGCAGGTGCTACTGGCCTGAAGGCTGGTCGAGTTCGGCGGCGATCTCCGCTATGGCGGGCCGCCGGCTGACCGGTCCGCTCCGTTACGCAGGTTGCGCCGCTACTCTTCGAGCAAGAGGTTGATCGAGAGGGTGGTGCGATGAAGCGGCCGGGTGCTTTGGCTCAGTACTGGCCGCTGGTGCGGGCCGGGTGAGCGGCCGGTTCGATGTGGTGGTGGCCGGCGCCGGGCCGGCCGGCAGCATCGCCGCGCTGGTGCTGGCCCGGTCCGGTGCGCGGGTGGCGCTGGTGGACAAGGCCGCGTTCCCGCGCGACAAGGCGTGCGGGGACCTGGTGGGGCCCCGCGGCGTGCAGGTTCTGGCGGATCTCGGGCTGCGGGTCCCCGACGCGGGCCAAGGCTCTGACCTGCTGGCGGTCGGCCCTTCCGGCCGGCGGAGCAGGCTGCCTGCCTTTACCGGGCGCACCTACCCCGGTCACGGGATCATCGTGCCGCGGCTCGCGTTCGACCACGCCCTGCGTGAGGCCGCCCTGGAGGCCGGCGCGGTCCCGGTCCGAGCCCGGATCGCCGCGGTCGAGGCGGGCGGGGACGGCCGGGTGGACGCCCTCATCTCCAGCGACGGGCAGCGCCTGGCCGCAGAGGTGATCATCGCCGCGGACGGGGCGCTGAGCCCGGTCGCCCGGCTGGCCGGGATGCTCGATCCGCAGGCGGCGCTGTGGGGGTTCGCGATCCGCGCGTATGTGCCGGCCGAGGTTCCGCTGCCGCTGCTGGTCCTGCTCGACGCCAGCCCGTGGCGTATCTACCCGGGGTACGGCTGGCTGTTTCCCGGCGAGAACGGCCAGGCCAACGTTGGCATCGGGGTCGGCCTGGGAAACAGCCGCAGGCAGGCGCCGCTGCGCGGCGACCTGGCCCGGCTGCTCGCGATGCTCGGCCGGCTTGGTGACCTGGGCCCGGACGCGGCGCCGGGGCCGGTCATGGGCGGATGGCTGCGCATGGGCGGCACCGGCACCCCGCCCGCGGCCGGCAACGTGCTGCTGGCCGGAGACGCCGCCGGATTGATCAACCCCCTGCAGGGCGAGGGCATCGGGCCGGCCATGGTCAGCGCCCGGCTGGCCGCCGAGGCGGTGCTGGCCGGCCCGGACCGGGCGGGCGCCGCGTACGCCGAGGCGATCGAGGCGGCGTTCGGCCGGTACATGGACGGCGCGTCGGCATTGCAGACCGTCATGTTGCGCCGACCCAGGACCACGTCGGCGGTCACGCGCCTGCTCACCGCGCCGGTCCTGCGGCAGGTGGTCGCGGGCACCTGGTCGATTTACTGGAACGGCCTGGTGGACGGCGCCCGCCCCCGCCCGTCGGCCTGGACCGCGCGTGGCGTGCAGATCCTGGCTGGTCACATCCCCGGCCGCCTCACTGGCCAGGACCGCTAGCATGGCCGTCGTGGCCACCTTCGACCCCGGTACGCCGTCCATCGCCCGGGTTTATGACTACCTGCTGAACGGGAAAGACAATTTCGCCGCCGACCGGGAGGTGGCGCAGCGGTTGCTAGCCGTGGCCCCGCTCACGGCCGAGGTGGCGCGGGAAAACCGGCAGTTCCTGGCCCGCGCCGTGACGTGGGCGGCCCAGCAGGGCGTCACGCAGTTCATCGACCTGGGCTGCGGCATGCCGACCGCGCCCAACACGCACCAGACGGCGCAGGCGATCGCCCCGGGCGCCCGGGTGGCGTACGTCGACAACGACGCGGTGGTCCTCAGTCATCTGCGCGCGCTGGCCGCCAAGGGCGATCCGGCCGTGACCGTGGTCGACGGCGACGTGCGCGAGGTAGCGGCGACCTTGGACGCGGTCGCCGCGGGCATCGACCTGTCCGCGCCGGCCTGTCTGCTCATGGGGTTCCTGCTGCATTTCTTCGCGCCCGACGCCGCGCAGGACCTGGTGGCCAGGTACGCGGCGGCGCTGGCACCCGGGAGCTACGTCGTGCTCTCGGCGGGCCGCGCCGATAGCGACACGACGAGCGCGGGTTTCGGCACCTACTCCGCCGCGGCGGCGCAGGTTTACAACCATTCGGTGCCGGAGTTCGCCAGCTTCTTCGGCCCCTTGGAACTGGTACCGCCGGGCGTGGTCGACGCCCGGGAGTGGCGTCCAGAGTGGGAGCAGGCCGTGCATCTGCCGCCTCGTGACGGCCAGGTAATCGCGGGCGTGGCCCGCGTCGGGTAGTCAATCGCCAGCAGTGAGGGCCCGGACGTCCCACAGGAGAGCTCCCGGAACCTGCCGCGACCGGTGCCCGGTCAGCTGGTCCAGGACGTTACGCAGCCGGCCATAGTCCGGCGCGGCCGGGCTGAGGACCACGATCGCGGCGTGCCAGTACCGAACGTCGGCCCGGAAGGCGGCCCGCTGGGCAGCGGTCATCCGGGTGCTCGCGCCGTACTGCACGATGTTGATGAGCAGCTCGGAGGTCGGGCGGAGCGGCGGCCCGTAGTTCCCCGAGTGGCCAGGGAACGGCCCGAGGAAGTACCCGCCGACCATCCGGTACCCCTGCCCGGTCGCGTTGTCCCAGTCCATCGTGGTGAACGAGCCGATCCAGAAGACGGAGTCCACGACGTAAACCGACTGGTCGCTGTCCACGTACTGGTGCCACTGCCCGCTGGTGAAGAACGCGGGTACCG
>Ga0209006_10002733_pt1 | contig 16050 bp, 10 predicted proteins | sample JacPin_JW_Ref_O2_FD_188567 | JGI IMG/M metagenome (GOLD analysis project Ga0209006, IMG submission 188567) | Forest soil microbial communities from Algoma, Ontario, Canada - Jack Pine, Ontario site 1_JW_Ref_O2 (SPAdes) (version 2) | ecosystem: Environmental > Terrestrial > Soil > Boreal... | reverse complement strand
CTCGACGCTAAACTGGCGCGATCGAACAGATTGGCGATGGTTCAGGGAGTCTCGATGTGGTCGTCGACGCGGATGACGTCGGTCGCTTCCATGATGAGCCCGAAGCTCATGCGATCAAAGGTCTTGAACACCATGAACGTACCGGTACGTTCCTCGGGGAGCTGCACCTTCTTCGAGAAGACGGTATGTGGGCTGACGAAGCCTCGCTTGGAGTCGTCTTCCACCGGAGGGCTCGACGAGTAGACCGCGAGCACGTTGCCCACGCGGTCAACGACGGCTATGGTCGCCTTGACTCCCCGGGCGTTCGCCTCGGCCACGCCTTGAGCGATGACGAGTTCAACATCGGCCGCCGTGAGAAAGGAATTCGCGTTCGCGCACTGACCGGTGCAGTTCGTTGCTGGCGAACCCGCACCGGCCGAACTCACGGCGGCGCCGCCCGAGCATCCGGCGATCCCGAATAGAACCAGTACGATTGACCATCCCAGGTGCATGTACGTTCTTATTCCGTAGGGCGTACTGCCTCTAATACTGCCGTTGGATGGTACAGATGGCAACTGATACATTGCAAAGTCACGAACTTATCTTTCTCCCGATCCGAAAGGAGTACGTCGGCGGCCGACACCGGCGTCGTTGGCGCGCTGCGCTTGGATGATTCTTTGTCTCGATGGCAGCGCAAGCAGCGATCTAGCTCGGGTAGCAATAAATCTTTGGCTTCCGAGGACTTGCGCGCCCGATGACAAGCCTCGCAGGCCGCGTCGCCGGTGAGAGTGCCTTGGATTCGATGAATTTTGTGATTGAACCGCACGTCCGGAAAGTAATCGGAGCCCAGCCGGACGGGCGTTACCTGAAAGCGTTCATGCACATCGGGGCTCCCGGTATCCAGTACCACGTGACAACTCACACAGCCTCGACCGATGAATTGATTCTCGACCTCGGCGCGCGCGCGCTGGCGAGCGCAAATCACGGCGGAAGCATTGCAGATGTCCACATCCCTATTTCGCGACGGATCGCGATCGACATCCGGCGTCCGCCGCGTTGCTTTGCTTGTTGTTGCGGGCGCCGGATCGCTGAATTTTCTTGCGAAGTAATCCTCTATCATCAAAATGGCATCAGCCGGCTTGCCATGTGGAAGTTGCCGATTCGGCGCGCTGAAATCGAAAGTCAACTGGTGACACATAGAACACGAGTTATTCATTGTAATGGGTAGAAAACCCTCGCCATCGTCGGTCGGGAGGTGACAATCGCCGCAGCCAAGCGCCTGACCGGTCGTAACGGAGGTCACTTTCGTGGCATCCAGGTGCTGCGCATGTGAGAATTTCAAATTGGATTGCTCGTGCGCACCCGCGAGCGACACGCGGTAACGTATCCACTGTTGATTGACAATCCCGTCAGCGCTGGTGTCTGCAAGTTTTTGCAGAGACACCGTGAAGGCAGCGTGCTCCTGCGGCGCGAATCCGGCCACGTTCTGTACGTGCAGAGACGCGAACTTTTCGTCAGCATGAGCATGACACGCAACACACATCGCATCATCGTCGGCGATCAGCTGCGCTTCGGCGCCATAATGCTCGCGATGACATTCGCCGCAACGCTGCTGTCCTACTTTCGTCGACTCCCGTAACTCCGCCGAGACGTGATCGTGCGTGGTTTTATGGCATTCCCGGCATGCATTGTCTTGAACCTGAACGAAGAGGGTCTGGTGACAAGCGGCGCATTTATCTCGAGTTGCCTGTGCGTGCACTCGGCTCAACGGCCCGCTCGACCATGAAGCATCATCCGGGAGACCCCGCGGCGTCATCGACCCATGTCGATGCAATGAAATAGTCCATAGCGGTATTGCAAGCATGAACGACACTGTGAACGCGATGAGCAACCAAGAAGCCGAGCGCTTCGACAGCCACGTATTGTCCAAATCCGTGGCGAATGCGGCTTCAAATTGACTCGCACCAATTTGGCTGTTGGTGCGCACTTCGATGGCGCAGTCGAACCCCGCGGGCGGTTGAATGATCGTAAGGTGGTGGCCGCCGACCTCGATTTTGTCTCCCGCCGCCAAATTCCTAGTGACGCAGAATTCGCCATTGACGGTGACACGGTGACGATGCCGGCAGGTGATTTTGAATCCAGCCCCTGCCGTCGCGATTACCGCATGCGCAGTCCCGACGGATCGGCCGAGCAGTTGGATCGTGCTGTTGGCGGCGCTGCCGATGGTGATGGCACTGCACACCACGGCCGTATCCAGGAAATCGACGGTACCGTTTGGCCTCGGCCGCACATTTCGAAGGAGGACGTCCATCGACCTACCAGTAGAGGAAGGAGACCAGGATGTGCACCAGTATGGCCACGATCGTGGCGAACGTGAGCGGTACGTGCACGAAGAGCCATACTTTGAGCCAACCTTGCAGCTGAATATCGCGGCGAATTCGCCGCAGCACCGTCTGCCGGCGGCAAAGCAGGAGCACCAGAGACTGAAGATTCGCAGCTTCGGTGCGCTTGTCCGCGCGTGGTACGCGACTTGCCACGTATTCGATGACCGCACTTTGATCGGCGTTGCGCATCAAACCCGGCTTTGCGCGCTGCACCTCGACAACCCCGGGATCGTACAAGGATTTGTCTATTCGCAAGAGTTGGGCGAATACTCCGCCACCGATCGTGGTGCGTTCGATGCTGCTGATCACCGCTGCGCCAGTCCGCGGATCGCAGCGCTGCGCAACCTCGCGACCACGTTTGTCGAGGTCGAAAAGCTCGCCGAAGAGTTCCGACCGCGATCCGCCTTCGCGGTTGGCCGACAACTGACCGGGAACATTCAAATAACTGAAAACGCCAACAATTCCGCTGAGGACGACTAAGCACATGAGCACGTACGCGAGCGTATGTACGTTCCAGTGAAACTGCGCGGCGCTGTGTAGGGTCGCGACCGCCACGACAACGACACCCAGGTAAATATGCGCGGAAGTCCAGCCTTGTACGGAACCGGATCCGGAGCCATATCGTCGCTTGCGAATCCCAATTGAGGAAAGCCAAACGACCATTAGGGCCGCCACGGATCCGAGCACGTATCCTTGCCAGGTATCGCCTCTGGCGGGGTACATTCCGCCTTGAGTGGCATACAGCCCACCACACGCCGCAATCAGCACGAGTCCAATCCAGAGGTAGCGTAGCCCCGCATAACGCAATATCCCTTGATGGATCATCCGCGGCGTTCCTCGACGAGATCGACGTACCGTTCAGGCCCGATGCGCATGGCCGCGCCGGTCGGACACGCCTTGACGCACGCCGGTCCGTTTTTGACGCTGATGCAGGCATCGCATTTCACGGCCTTTTTTCCCTTGTTCTTGGCCGCCTCGCTGGGTTGATAATCGGCTTGCTCGCCCAAGCCGGGACCCGCGCCCGTCAATAGCCAGGCAAGCAAGCCCGGTTTTTTGGGCGCGTCGTAGACCATGCGAATGACATCGTAGGGGCAGTTCGCCTGACAATTGCCGCAGCCGATACAGGTCTCGTTAATGTACACTTCGCCCGTCGGCGAGCGCCGGATCGCATTGGGCGGACAATCCTTCATACAATGCGGTTGCTCGCAATGCCGGCATGCGATGGGAATGTGCACGTTGGCAAAACTCGCGCCCGACTTGCGATCGAGCCGGCTGACACCGTCATGCGTCTCGGCACAGGCTTTTTCGCAATTGTCGCATCCCACGCATAGCGACTCGTCGATGACCAGCACATCTGTGGCTTCACCCAGGCCCTCCCTCATCAGGAAACCCATCAACGAGCCTGACTCGGGGCGAACCTGCATGCGCGCATTGTCGGTCACGCGGCGGCTCGCCGCGCGTTGCAAGGGATCAATCGGCGCGTCCGGGCGTCGTGCCAGGGTCAAAAAATCGTCGCGCCTTAACTCAATCAACTCGGCAGCCAAAGTCGCAGTGGCCGTCTCGCGCCGTTCGGGGTCGCCCATCAAGGCCATCTCGCCCGCCAAGCTTCCCGCGGCAATCTGCGCCACCATGACGTCGTGACCGTCGAGTTTGCGCGACAAAGTTAAACCACCCGAACGAATGATATAAAGACGATCGCCGGTCTCGCCTTCCGAAAATACGACCTCGCCCGCCTTGTAGCGCTTGACCGACAAGCCCGCTGCCATAGTGCGGAGGTCGCGGAAGGTCGCCGACGGCGCGAAGTGTCTTTGCAACTCCCGCACGATGAATATCCAATCGATACCTTTGCGAACCTCCTCGTTGGAATTCATCAACTTGACCATGGTTCGCCGCGGCGTTTCGACCAACACACAGGCAGGGCCGGCAATTGCGCGTTCGGTGCGTGGCCGGCCTGACAATAGGCTCATCTCGCCAAAAAACTCTCCGGCGGCCAGCTGGGCTGAAAGTGAAGGATTCTCGATCGATTGCAGCGTCACCGATCCATTGACGATCGTGAAGAAGGAAGTACCGAATTCGCCGGGCTCGTAAATGACATCGCCTTCCCGCATGATGCGGGTTGCCCGCGGTTGACGGCCTTGGGTCGCTTGCTTCGCGATCAAAGCGGCGATTTTGCGCGATTCATCGAGATACTCCGGACCATCTCGATAGGCGACGCTGATTTCGCTTTCGATGATCAGTTCCCGGAATGCGAGCGCATTCAACTCGCGGAACATGGGCACCTTGGACTTGAAGCGCTCGAGCGCCTCGTCGGGGTCCTTGAAAAACGGAATCCCGCAGAATTGCCACTCGACCAACTGATAATCCGCCGGCTTGAGCGTGGTGTTGCCGTAGATGAACTCGGCGACGTCGTAGCCCTGATTCATCGCCTGTTTTATCAGTGGATATCCGGCCAGCGAGCCGATGATGAAAATGCCCTGCACGTTGCTCTCGTAACGCCGTGATAGCTCCGGAATCGCGTCCGACCGCGTGTTCGGAAACCGGATGCCTATCGACTCGACGAAACGACGCGGCGGCTCAGCTCCAAGCCGCGCAATCAATCGTTGGCACTCCACAGTTTTCTCGCCAGCAGGCGTCTCCAATACCACCGCGAGCAGCGGCGTCTGCCCCGCTCGTTCCGTGATTCTCTTGATTTTGGTTTCGTAGAAAACATCGAGCCGGCCATTTTGATCGGAGATCGCCGCGAGCACGGCAGTCAAGTTGCCATCCTTCGCTCGACTGAATTCCTTGCCGCGATTGACTATGAACACGTCGTTTTGCTCGCTCAGCGCGAGCGCATTTTCGATCGCGGCGTCGCCCGCCCCCACCACGATAATCGTCTCGTTGAGGTAAGCCTTCGGGTCATCCAATTGGTATTGCACGGCTTGCGAATCATCCCCGGGGGCCCCGACCTTGCGTGGATTACCCTCTAGCCCAATGGCTAATACGACGTTCTCTGCGCGTACGATTGCGCCGCCTTTCAATTTAATGACGAAGTCGCCGCGTACACCCGTTATCGCCTCGACGACGGCCCCGAGATGCATATTGATGCCGATGCGCTTGTAGTCCTGCAGCCACGCATCGAGGATCGCCTCGCGACTGCCCGCCTCGAACCGCAGGTCGCTGCGCAGATTCAAGAATCCGGGCTCAGCCATCACGTGCTTGCCCTTTTGATAGCGCTGGATGGTCTTGGCGTGCGCCGGTGACCCTTCTAGCAGGATATGTGTCGGGACGGATCGACCCGCTTTGCGATCGAGTTCCGCGGCGCGCGCGGCTGCACTGAGACCCGCCGGCCCGGCGCCAACGATGGCGAGACGAAAGCGCTCGCTGGGCGTCTGCTCAGTCATGACGATTCATGCAGTGGCATCCCTGGCACCAACAATTATTGGATCGTTCTCACCCAAGCATGGCTCGAAACCGCTGGCGAATCAATCGCGCCGGCTTCCAACGGCGATGTCGCGGCGGGGGGGGGGCGACTCCTGAAACACTAAGATCAGGCGTTGTCGATACCGTAATCACCCAATTTGACGGGGGGTGATGAGCAGTTCGGCCCTGGCACGAACTACGTTTCCAATAATGGCGATTTGGTGTCCTACACCCGAGTGTGTGGCGACTACCGGCTTGATCGAAACTACGGCATGCCGAATTCGCTGGTCACCTTTAACCGATTTTGGGTCACGGCCAACGCCGCGAATCCGGCGGATGATCTTTCGCAGGTGGGGGTCAATTTCAATCTCGCCAATGGCAATTCTGATCCTGGCGTCTGCTATTCGCCCTAGCGTACGTCGACCGAAATCCGCCATTCGCGTGACGCGGCACTTAAAGCCTCTCCCTCGTCAGCTCTAGTTTCAATCGCATCCTGACGTCGCTGTCGCTATGCAGCGCGCCGTGATGCTGATGCACGGGATGAATTTCCGAGCCTTTGAGTAGGCTGCTGATTTCGGGAATCATGCCATCGCCTCGCGGCGTCACGACGAAACTCGCCTTCCGGCAGGTGCCGAGCTCTTCTCGCTCTACCGCAACGCTAGTCACCGTCTTGATGTCATACCCAACGACACTCACCGAGGGTACAGGGCACGCAGTGCCAAGCTCCGCACGGAACTTTCGTGCGTCTCGAAGCATCGGTCGGTGGCTTTCGGGCAGCCAAGTCTCGGCAGTCAAAACTTCAAATCCCGATCGCTGATCAGAGGCGAATTGATAAGTGGGAAGCAATTGATACCACGACGGATAGGTTGCCAGGAGATCGCGCAGCCGCGCGTTCAGCAACCCAAGAGGCAGGAGATTGGGTCCGCTCAAAAGGCTCATGAATGCGTACGGAGTGCCCAGGTGCGGGCCGCCAAGAAAAATAGCGCGCTCGACCTTGCTCTTACCGCCCAGGCATTCGAGGTAATACCGCGATACAAGAGAGCCCATGCTGTGTGCAATGAGAGTGATGGGGCCAGAAACATTCCAGCCCTCAATCGCAGCGGCCAGTTGCCGCGCCGATTCACGATTGTCCTGCCGGAAGTCGTAAGCGAATTCCAGCAAATCCTTACCGCTCTCGTATTCCAGGCCCTCCTTCAAATAGTTGATCAGCGAGCTGTACCGATCCAGCTTGATCAGATTGGGAATGATCACGACCTCGTCGACGAGTCCCCTGGCTTGAAGCGGGTTCTCCCGGTACATGACATCCGGGTGCAACAGGGCGGCGCGAGTCGGCCAAATCTTTTCACTTCCGTTCCACAAGGTTGATCCTGCAAATCCCGGCACAAAGACCACGGCCCGGCGTCCGCTTTTTGCTCCGCGCTGCGGGTCGTTGGTGAGTTCATCGGTCGCAAAGCCTCGCTTGAACATGAGCCGCACGGTCCCCACCCGGAGTGCGTCACCATCTTGGATGGCCTGCTCCGACACGCGCTGATCGCGCACCCACGTTCCATTTGTGCTGCGAAGATCGCGGATGATGAACGCTCCCGCCTTGCGTTCGATCACAGCATGCTGCCGCGACACGCTTTCGGAATCGATGACGACCGAATTGGTGGCCTTCGATCCAATGGTCAAGTTGTCGCCTTGCATCTGGACTTCCCAGGTTCGCTCGGGCGTAAGGACGACCACGCGTGGCAGCGTGGTCTCCTCGAGATTCATCGATAGCGGTGTCTCGGCAAGCGCGGTCTCCAAATCTTGCTCGGCGCTGATACAGGTCATTTCCGGATTGCGATCTTGCCCGCGGAAAATTCGGAACGAGCTGTCGCCGATGCCGAATACATCGCCGGATTTCAAAATGCAGCGCGCCACCTTGACGCCGTTGACAGTGACGCCGTTGACCGATCCCAAATCAACCACCTCAAAACCCTGGGCCAGGCGCTCGACGCGGGCGTGCCGTCGGGAGACGGATGGATCGGCTAGAACGATGTCGTTGGCGGGCGACCGCCCGATGACGATATTTGCCTTTGAGAGAGTGAATTCCTGCCTTTTGCCGCCGGGAAGGCTCAAGACAAATTTGTCTTCATCTAGTGGCGCCGATGAGATGAACCGCGTAACCGCATCTTCGACCGGCCGCGGCGGCGGCAGCGGCGGATCCCTTGAAAACAATTGCCAAAAGCGCTTCACGCGTGTCCGAATAACTCAGCACAGCAGAACGCACGCTGGCTCACCGTCCGCTTCTCCGAGCGGAGTGTTTCAATACGCTGGGCCGTTGAGCCGAGGCGGTCATAGATTCTCAATTATTTCCCCGTCGCTCTAGCAGAGTTTCAAAGTACCTTTGAATTGTCAACGGCAAGAGCGTCGCATGCCTCATGCGCTATTGCATATGGCACGTATTGCCTTTTGTCCGGCGCCTACCATTTGACGGACTCGAACTCTTTATGAAGTTCTTAGGAAATGATGAACTTTAGGGAGTGTTATAACCTCCAGAACCTCGCTCGGCGATCTCACGTCGCCAACATGCATCTAGATGCTTGGTGAGGTCGAAAGCTAGAATATGAGAATTGCCCACATCCTTTTGCGAAGACGCAGCTATTCGAACAACGCCGAGCTGCAGCGGCAGCTTGCGGCCTTGGTAGTGCGAATTGCTCAACGTGACGAGGGTTCCCTAAAGAAGTTTCGAGAAGTGACTGTAGCGATACTTCTTTCGCAGATACGCACCCACTACAAAGTCAGCGTCGACGAGCAAGAGGTCCTCAACGAAGTATATCTTCAGGTCTGGCGCAATTCCGCCAGATATGATGCGGCGCGCGGTGAGGTCATCACATGGCTTGCCGTAATTTGTGCGGCACGCGTGATCGACCATTTTCGCAAGAGTGAGTATCTAGCGAGAGGCGACGATCTTTGTGGGGCGGTCGATGCGTCCTCCGCGGTCGAGAGCCCTGAAGATGTGTTGCTGGCGTCAGAAGCCGAAATGACCATCAAAGCAGCCGTCGACGGCCTTTCCCCAATGCGAAAGCAACTGGTGACCATGGCGTTTTTTCAAGAATTGAGCCACGCCGAAATAGCACGGCAAACACACATCGCGCTGGGTACGATTAAATCTCACATTCGGCGCGCGCTAACGGGTATGCGGGCAAAAATGACCGTAGAGGAACAACATTGCGTCTCTTGCGCCACAAAGGCAATTGGCGCGAGCCCTCAGAGGTGCCCGTCGCAAGATGAAGCATCCATCCATGAGTAACGCTCGAACTGGTGAAATACTGTATACGTGCGCTGTCATTAACACCGTAATACGGTGTTTACTTTTTGATTCCTTGGTCATTTGGCGCTACGCTATCAAAGCCATTGCTGGGTCGATATAAAAAAGGAAGGGACACCGATGAAAACTCTCAGGCACCTCTCTGGCTTAGTTGTCGTCGCAATGTTGGGCTGGGGCGCCATCGCAAATGCTGATGATGAGTCCGGCGGCCCAACGGTGCGTGTGTCGGTGAGTGCGACCGATTCATCAGGCGCAATTCTGCACTATCGATGGAAGTCCACCGACGGATCGATTCAAAACGCCGATTCTCCGCAAACGACTTGGACCTTACCGGCCGGGCCCGGTTTGCATTTTGCGTATGTGCTGGTCTCCAACGGATTGGGAGGTTACACGGAACGTCGCATCACAGTGAACACGGATGGTCTGCCGAGCGCCAGTAATACGAACAGCGAGTATGAGGGGTCGAGTGTCCTCAAACCGCCACCGGCACCCGCGCAGGTTGGCGATTTTTATCGCGCATTCCTAGGGCTTGGTTTCACGGATTTGCCAGTGCCTGGCCTAGCCTACACATTGAACCACACAATTTACGCACCCAATCAACAGGCATACCTGCAGGACGCGACCACCGGTGTCCGGTATCCCTCGACGGGCGGCGCGGTTACCAACGCACGCGGCGAGTACGTCATTCCCAACGTTCCCGCCGGCGCCAACTACAATCTGATGTGTTCCGGCGACGGCGGAGTCACCTTCGCGCTGTGCGAGGACAACACCTCCAGCGAGACCCTTGAACTGCCGTTTGCGACGACGAATTATGACGAAGTCAACTACCTCGACGTTTTCCTCCCGACGCCGCCAGTGGTGCTCCAGGGCTCGCTGCGGCTGGCGGATGGTAATGCGTGCGGGGTCTCGGATGAGTTCTTCGGGGTGCACGTGTATGCCACGGTGACCCTGCTCAACGCATCGAATGCACCTGTCGGAAAGTCCGCGCTGGTCAACGAATTCGGCGATTTCTCGATCAACTATGATCCGCGCGCAACCTCTGCGTTGCTGCAGTGCGAAAACAGCGTCGTCAAGCTGCCAGTCAGTGCATCGCAGCGGGACCTGGCGCTCACTTCGCTGCCGGTAAGCGATCCGATCGTCGAGAACATGACGGCGACTCTGCATGGGACCTCGGTGGGCAAGTTCCTGCCGCCGCCTTCCGGATTCCCTTCCGATTACTTGCGGCGTTCCGACGGCTACCTTGCGGAGAAGGGTATCGATTCACGCGTTGGCGGCTGTCTTTACTACAAAACCATCGGGGCGGTCGCCGGCTGCGACCGGCGCGGCAACTTCCAAGGCGCGGCGCTGACCTATGACGCTTGGCAGCGCTCGGTGAAGATTGGGCGGTACGCCCAAAGAGGGGTGCCGCAATACACTGCTGCCTATATCAACAAAGTGGATCTGAACCTCACTCGCCAGCACTCCTCGATTTCTTACGGGCCGAATCAGACGGCCGCGGTGGTGTGTAATCACCTGGGACCACCGGCCAACACTCCGGATCAGTTGATGAACCCGCTGCCCGCGGATATCGAGACGGCGATCACTAATGCGGTGACCGGCAAAAATCTCGTCGCCTGTGTGGCGATGGACTACCAAGCCTATCCCGGCGTCAATAACGGACAGCCGTTCGTGCGGTTTTTGATATTTGGCCCCGATGGAACCTTGCTGCCGTCGATCAACCTGGACGGCCGTGCGGAGAAGTTCGTACCGGGAACCTGTGTGGCGTGCCACGGCGGCGACCATTATGCCGGGAAGTTCCCCGAAGACGGTTCAGGCGTTGCAAACATCGGTGCGCATTTTCTGCCCTACGACACCGGCAATTTCGAGTTCTCCACCACTCAGGCGGGGTTGACCGAGGCCGCCCAGACGGAGCAGATCTATCATTTGAATCAAAACACGCTCAGCGCCGGACCCACCGCGGCCGAGCAAGAACTCATCGCGGGCTGGTATGCGAATGAGCCCGCCATTTGCCCGGCGAGCAATCCACGGTGTCATGTCCTAGACACGCAGTACGTTCCGGGGAACCCGACCGACCCCACCACCTGGCAAGGACAGTCAGTAACGTATCAACAATATTATCAGCAAGTCATCGCGCGCAGCTGCCGCACCTGCCATGTCGCGCTCATTGAGGGCTTTAACTTCGACCACTTTCAAAACATTGCCCCCGGCAACTTTTTCACCAGCAATCGCTTTATCGATGCCCAGTACGAGTTCCAGCGAAGCGTCTGTGGAGAAGCGTTCTCTGCCTACACTCACAGTGGTTTCGAGCGACTTTACATGATGCCGAACTCTCTGGTGACCTATAACCGCTTCTGGCTATCGGGGAACCAACTCCCCTTATTTAACGTGTTACAGGAAGATGATTTCAACAAGGATTGCTTTTATCCGTCGACGATTGCGCCTTGAGGGCAGATCGGTACGCGACTAGCGCGCGGCAAAGGGAATCGGCAAACCACCATGATTGCCGGTGCTAGTTGCGTCAGCGCCCGACGCTCCTCGTGACCATCGCTTAGCAGCTATTATTACCACGCGTTCGCGGTGTTGACGTGCGCCAGCACGGACATGTCGGCTTAGTCGACGCGCTGAAAGATCACAACTCGTTAACAAGTTCATAAAGAGTTCGATTCCGCTAGAGGTTAATTTGTTTCCACGGCGAGCGGATTCCTAGCCACAAGCAAGGGGTCCTTGAGCCGAAAGTGAAGCACCTAAACCTTTTCAGCAGGAGATCAACATGAACTCGATTAGCAGAAATATTGTCGCCTCTTTCTTTGCCTTTTTCATTAGCGTTAGCCTGTTCTTGGTGGCAGGCGGAGCGATTGCAGGTGAAACCGCCGATGGCGCGCGTAGCGTCAAGGTCAAGTTTCAGGACCTGAACGTCAGCACGCCTGCCGGAGCGGCGGCACTGTACACGCGCATCCACATTGCGGCAGAAAGCGTGTGTGAGAGCGCGGATCAGACCCTGGTGAACTACTCGCCCGACAAGAAGTGCGTCAAGGAAACGGAACGTAACGCTATCGCCAAAGTAAATGCGCCTGCGTTGACGGCGTACTACCAGCAAAAGACCGGGCAACCGGTATCGCCACTCTCTGCCAATTTGACGAAGTAACCCAACAGCATGAGGTGTTAAGCAGGGGGTTCGGAATCAAGTCCGAACCCCCGTTTCCTACCGGGTAACTCTCGCTGAGGCGCACATCGCGCAGATACTTCTACAAGGGTCTTAGGTATAAGCATCTGCTCCGGGCACAGTCCGCGTTCCCATTGCCATATTTGCCCATTGGAGATTGGGGGGTCATTGGCACCCTGCCGGCGGACGGTGCACAATTGACACAGCGTTAACCAAGCAACGGGGATATCCGATGCGAATGCCGAATCTCAAAGGCGACCACGACGCTGCGCCTTGCGGACTTCGAGTGTCGTCATCGCACATCAGGCACGATTCACCGAGAACATAGACTGCCGGATGTCACGGCCCAGTTCAGCTGTTGCCATTTTGCTCGCGGACATCACCGGCAGCACACCCCTGTTCGAGCGGATCGGCGATGAGGCCGCGGCCCACGAGATCGCCGCTTGCATCGAGTTACTGCGCGCCATCGTTGCAACGAGGGGCGGCGACTACATCGTATCGAGGGGTGATGACGTCCTTTGCACGTTCGCCGATCCGTCCTCGGCTCTTCTCGCGGCGCGCGAGATGCAGTCGCTTCCACTGGGCGCCGGGCTCGCGATCCATGCCGGCATGCACTTCGGCCCCATCGTCTCCGGACCCGGCAGCATCCTAGGCGATGCGGTCAACCTAACCGCCCGGCTCGCCGCGCTGGCGAGGCCCGGAGAGGTCCTGATCAGCCGCAGCCTGGTGGATCAGCTGCCAGCTTCGGCCAAAGTGGGCTTGAGGTACTTGGACATTGTGGCCTTGAAGGGCAAGAGAGTGGAGACTGGCGTCTACTCGCTTCCGCCAGGGGATGAAGCGAAGCATACCGAAATGCTGTTCGATCACAGTTTACGAGCAAGGGCGCGCTCTAGGAACTCGGCGGAGCTGATGGTAACGCTTCGCCACGGAAGCTTCTCGCAGACCTGTAAGGACGAGGCGACACTGTGGATCGGGCGCTCGGCCGACTGCAGTATCGTTGTCGATCGGCCCTGGGTGTCGCGGCAGCACATCTTGATCAAGGTGGGCGGGGGCAAGGTCCACCTCGAAGATCGCAGCTCCGGCGGCACGTATGTGTCGATGGCCTCAGGATATGAATTCTTTATCCGCAGAGAGACAGTGTTGTTGACAGGATCTGGAATGCTATCGCCGGCAATAGGGCCTACAGACAGCGACGCCGCGATCATCTACTACGAGATCGTTCCAACTGCAGCGAGCTGACTTGCCGGGGCTCGTCGGCAGCCCACCCGCCGCCCAGCGCGCCCACTAACCGTACCGTGGCGAGCAGCCCCTCGGTCCGGCTGCGGGTCAGTTTGCGCTCGGCCGCCAGCGTCTCGCACTCGACCGCCGTGACATCGACATAATTGCTTTCGCCTTCGTCGTATCGCGATTTTGCCACCAGCGCCAACCGTTGGGCCGCGGCCAGCGTGTCGGTCAGTACCTGCATCTGATCCTGCGACGTCTGGATCTCGGTAAGAGCGTCATCGACTTCGCGCAAGGCGATCAGCAGCTTGCTCCGGTGCAGGTCGACTGCCTCGCGATACCGCGCCCGCGCTAGATCAAGAGTTGCCCGATTCCGGCCGCCATCGAAGATCGGCAGCGACAGCGCCAAGGGCCCAATGGAAAATTGCCGGGAATCGGAACGCAAAACCTCTTTCAATTGCGACGAGGCAAAGCCGAAATCCCCGGTGAGTCCGATCGTCGGGTAGAAAGCCGTCTCGGCAATTTGCTCCTGCGCCAGAAGCTCCCGGATGCTCTGGCTCGATTCGGCCAGATCCGGGCGCCGGGCCAGGATGATCGCCGGCAACCCGGGAGTGATCGCCGGTATTGCGGGCAAGTGATAATCCGGGTCATCCGGTACTGCAAATTCCCTGAGCGACTTCACCGCCAGCGTTGCCAACTCCTGCTCCGCCAAGGTGCGCTTCTTGCGCGCTTCGGCGCGCTCCACGTCGACATTTCCCAGCTCTACCTGGGCACGCGCCAGGCCCCGCTCATCGCCGAGACCCGCCTCCAGGCGTTGAGCCAGAAGCTTGACGGCTTCAGCCCGCTGGGCGCGGATCCGGGTCAGCAGAGCAACATCGGCATTCGCGTCTCGGAATTGCCAATAGGCCACCGCGACCTCGGTTGCAAGCACGAGTTCGGCGCTATGAGCGTCAGCATGCGCCATTCCGACGCGGGCCTCGGCCGCTTCGACGGCGTGCGCAACGCGCCGCCACAGATCGACCTGCCAAGATGCATTGCCGCCCACAAAGAACTCATCGCCGCTGATCGTCCGCCCGCCCAGCAGCCGGCCCAACGGCGTGTTGACCGAGCTATGACTGTTCTTTGCTCCGGCTTCGCCTCCGAAGTAGGGAAGCCGATCCGCCGCCGCGACCTGCAGCTGCGCACGCGCCTCGGCCACTCGCATCAGTGCGATATCGCTATAGGGATTGTCTCGCAGCGTGGTCTCGATCAGTTCGGACAGCGCCAGGTCGTGATACACAAGCCACCATTTCTGCGGCAAGTTGTTGTCCGGCTCCGGCCCGGCATTCTTGTACTGCGGCGGAGTGACGGCGTCAGGTGACGGTGTGAAGTGGCGGTAACCGGCACAGCCGGCGAGCAATCCGGCAAGGCCGGTCATGAGCAGAACTTGCCTCCCCATGGCGAGTCTCATTCGTGCGCGCCCGGCGCTGGTTTCTCGCCCGCGACCACGCGATCCGTCAGCCATATCAAGCCGATGGAAAGCAACAGCACGCAGCCCAGAACGAAAAAACAATCATTGTAGGCCATCACGAAAGCCTCGCGCCGGACCAGCACGCCGACGGTCGCCATCGCCTGGTGTGCGGCCTGGGAGAGATCGCCGCCCCAGGCGAGGTAGGCGCCGGTGAGATGTTCGAGACGGTCGCGTGCCGCACTGGAGAACAGCGAAACGGCATCGCCGATCCGCGCAGAATGCAAATGCTCGCGCGTCGTGATCACGGTCGCCAGGATGGCCGTTCCAACCGCGCCGCCCAGCACTCGCGACATATTGTACAGGCTGGAGGCTGACGACAGGCTCGCCAGCTCGACGCGATGGATCGCGAAATTCGACAGGGTCAACACGACCAGCGGCTGCCCCAGCGCGCGAAACACTTGGGAAACCACCAGTTGATCGCCCGCGGTATCGGCGCTCATCGACGAATTCATGAAGCAGGAAACCGAGAACAGCAGCAGGCCGAGAGAACAGAGGATCCGGTTGTCGATGGTCCTGGCGAATTTAGCGGTCAGTGGCGTGACCAGGATCTGAGGCAGGCCCATCCACATGATGACCACGCCGACTTGCCGGGGGCTGTAGCCTGCGATCCGGGCCAGAAATTGCGGCAGGACGAAGGTCGAGCCATAGAGTCCCATCCCGGCCGCCGCCCCAACTAACGAGGACACGCCGAAGTTTCGCTGCCCGAACAGACGCAGATTGATGAACGGTCTACGGCGCAGCAGCAGGATGCCGATCCAGGCACTGATCCCAATGAGCGCCAGCAGGCAGATGAACCGGATGAGATCGGATTCGAACCAGTCTTCGCGATCGCCCTGCTCGAGAAACACGATCAGCGAGCCTAGTCCGATCGTCATGGATCCGATCGCCAGCCAATCCGCCTTCGGCAGCAGGGACAGCCTCTTGGGCTCGACATCCAGGCCATAGGCGACGCCGCCGAGCATCAGAACGCCAGGGGCCCAGTTGATGAAAAAGATCGATGGCCAGCCGTAGGCATCGTTCAAAATGCCGCCGAGCGTCGGTCCTAGGGTCGGCGCCAGCGTGCTGGACAGCATCACCCAGGCGAGGCCGACCGTCC
>Ga0209006_10002732_pt1 | contig 16051 bp, 18 predicted proteins | sample JacPin_JW_Ref_O2_FD_188567 | JGI IMG/M metagenome (GOLD analysis project Ga0209006, IMG submission 188567) | Forest soil microbial communities from Algoma, Ontario, Canada - Jack Pine, Ontario site 1_JW_Ref_O2 (SPAdes) (version 2) | ecosystem: Environmental > Terrestrial > Soil > Boreal... | reverse complement strand
TGCGGTGTCAGCAGCTTGTAGCGGTCGCCGACGAGCTCGCCGGTGTCCAGGTCGACGATGCCGCCCTTGATGCCACTGCCGCCGACGTCGACGCCGAAGCCGCGGCGCGGCGGCGTCTCGGTGCCTCCGGCGGCAGGCGAGACGTTGGTCGGGTCGTCAGTGGTCATCGAATCTCCTCGGCGAGGTAGGGGTCGAAGAAACCCTAGTGCGTAGCTGGGCGGTTGGTTGACCTGTTACCCCGACGTTGCTGAACCCGGCAATACCTATGATGCGATGGGTCGGTGAGCACACCTGAGAACCAACCGGGGCAGCTGCGGACGGTGGCCGAGACACTGGCCGGCGAAGCGGCCGCGTTCGTTCGTCGACGCCGCGCCGAGGTCTTCGGCGCCGACGCCGGCACGGACGGCGATGCCGCGGTGCAATCCAAAACCACCCCAACCGATCCGGTGACCGTCGTGGACACCGAAACCGAACGGCTGCTACGTGATCGGTTGGCGCAGCTGCGATCCGGTGATGCCATTCTCGGCGAGGAAATCGGCGGCCCCACCGATCCGGCGACTGCCGCCGCCGGCGCGGTGACGTGGGTGCTGGACCCCATCGACGGCACGGTGAACTTCGTCTACGGAATCCCGTCGTACTCGGTGTCGGTGGCCGCGCAGGTCGAAGGTGTCTCGGTGGCCGGTGCGGTCGCCGATGTGGTCGGCGGGCGGCTGTATTCGGCGGCCATCGGACTGGGCGCGCGCGTCACCGACGCCGAGGGCACCCGCCCGCTGCGGTGCAGCGCCGTCGACGACCTGTCGCTGGCGCTGGTGGGCACCGGGTTCGCCTACTCCACGCGACGCCGCACGGTCCAGGCGGAACTGGTGTCGAAGATCCTGCCGGTGGTCCGAGATATACGCCGGATCGGCTCTGCGGCACTGGATTTGTGCATGGTTGCGGCCGGCCGGCTCGACGCCTACTACGAGCACGGTCTACACGTGTGGGACAGCGCAGCGGGGGCGCTCATTGCCGCAGAAGCCGGCGCGCGGGTGGTGTTGCCGCAGCCGGGGGACCCGGAGCGCAACGCGGCCCTGGTGGTCGCTGCGGCACCCGGCATCGCCGATCAGTTGCTGGCTGTGCTGGCGCAATTCGACGGCCTGGCCCCGATCCCGGGTTGACCGGGCTGCGATCAGCAGTTGCCCGCGTGGATCTTGGCCAGCAGCGCGGAATCGGCCGGCTCGGTGGCGCCCGGGCGCAGGCCGGCGAGCACCACGGAGATGTCATCGCTGTGCGCCAGCGCGCCGAACTCCGTGCCGATCGCCAGGTCGACGGAATCGTCGGTGCGGTCGTCGCGGTACAGCTCGGTGCACGGCGCCACCAGCCACACCGCGGCGGCGCCGGCCTGCCCGGCCTCGCCGAAGCGGATCTGTCCCTGGCAGGTCAGCCGCGTTGTGGCGTAGACCGGGTCGTTGGCCGCGGCCGGCTGCGCGAATCCCAGGTCCCGCAACGCGCCCGCGACGTCGGCGGCCTGGCCGCCGCGCCCGCTGGCGTTGAGCACGCGTACCTTGGCGTCGGCCAGTTTGGCCGGCGAGACGTTGACCATCGTGCTGCGCGACACCGGGGTGCCCAGATGCGGCTGCCCGGGATCCGCTTGCTCGGGGGGTGGATTGCACACCGTGGCCTCGTGGACCTCCGGTTGACGCGTCAGCGCGATCGTCCACACCACCGCGCTGGCCACCAGCAGCACGACCAACAGGGCGATAGCGGGCCGGGCGTTACGACGGCGGAAGGGGCGACCGTGCTTGTCGAACGCTGTGCCTTCAGTGATTTGCGCGACCACGTACGCACTCTAAGGCCCGGTGTTTAGCGCGTGGTAGCGCGGCTAAATGCCTGATGTGACGTAAATCACACTTGCAGACTCTGCGATACGGGCACGAATCGTTTTGCGGATGCGTTCGACGCTGGTACAAAGCTTTGCTTGCAGGGTTACGAGGGGACAGATGATGGCCACTGATTACGACGCCCCACGGCGTACCGAAACCGACGACGTTTCAGAGGACTCTTTGGAGGAGCTCAAGGCACGCCGAAACGAAGCGGCGTCGGCGGTCGTTGACGTCGACGAGTCAGAGTCCGCCGAGTCCTTTGAGCTGCCTGGCGCCGACTTGTCCGGCGAAGAGTTGTCGGTCCGGGTGATTCCCAAGCAGGCCGACGAGTTCACCTGTTCGAGCTGCTTTCTGGTGCAGCACCGCAGTCGCCTGGCCAGTGAAAAGGGCGGCGTGATGATCTGTACGGACTGCGCGGCCTGACTTCGATGGTCTCCGAAGTTGCCGACTAGCTGCGCAACGCCGATAACACCCGCTCGGGGTGGCGGGAGCTCACCAACCAATACGGCGTCGGGTCGTCGGCGTCGTCCAGAACCACCAGAACCATCGGGCCGACCCAGCCGCGGTGCAGCACATAGGCCGCCGGATCGAGTTGTCGCCCGAGCGCCGCGGACTTCGCCGAGCGGGGAATGTCAGCTGACCGGGCGATCACGGTGACCGGCAGATGCGCCTCGCCGGCCCATAATTCGACTCCGCCGTCCCCGGCGGTAACCCGGACCTCGATGCGGCCCAGCCACAACAACGCCCCGGCTGCCACCACGAACAATGCCGCGAACGGGAGCCAGTCCGGCAGGCTCGGCACGCCCATGTTGACCTCGACGGCGATCAGTCCCGCCAGGCCGAAACCTAGTGGCCACCACCACCACGGCACCCACAACCGCTCGCGGTACCGCATGCTTTGCGGCGTGACTGGCGTCCCTGACACCCGGTCAAGGGTAATCTGTGGCCCCGTGTCGACCAGTCTGGCGGTTGTTCGTCTCGACCCCGGGCTTCCGCTGCCCGCCCGGGCCCACCACGGTGATGCCGGCGTGGACCTCTACAGCGCAGAAGACGTCGAGCTGGCGCCCGGACACCGCGCGCTGGTGGGAACCGGGATCGCGGTGGCCATCCCGGTCGGGATGGTGGGGCTGGTGCACCCGCGATCCGGATTAGCTGCGCGGGTGGGACTTTCGATCGTCAACAGCCCCGGCACCATCGATGCAGGTTACCGTGGTGAGATCAAGCTTTCGCTGATCAATCTCGACCCAGCGGCGCCGATTGTCATCAACCGCGGCGACCGGATCGCCCAGTTGCTGGTGCAGCGCGTGGAGTTGGTCGACCTGGTCGAGGTGTCCTCGTTCGACGAGGCCGGACTGGCCGATACCACGCGTGGCGACGGCGGCCACGGCTCCTCCGGCGGACATGCGAGTTTGTGACGTCGGCGACGATGCAGTGGGGACGCCCCCGGCCGCGCAGCGGCGAGGGGGACGAAGCGATGACGAGGAGCGGCGCGGCTGATGGCATTCGGAAGACGTAAACCCAAAGAGCAGCCCGTCGACGAGCCGGAATCTGTGGGCACACACCGGAAGCCGGAAGCCCCGGTCGAGAGCCCGGTTGCCGACGACCTCGACGGCCCCTTCGACATCGAGGATTTCGACGACGCCGCGGCGGCCACGGAAGCCCGCCTCGATCTTGGCGCGGTGCTGCTGCCGCTACCCCCGGCGGCCCAGCTGCAGGTCGAACTCACTGAGACCGGCGTCCCGAGCGCGGTGTGGGTGGTGACGGCCAACGGTCGCTTCACCATCGCCGCGTACGCCGCTCCCAAGACCGGCGGTCTGTGGCGAGAGGTGGCCGGCGAACTGGCCGAGTCGCTGCGCAAGGACGGGGCCACGGTGAGCATCCAGGACGGCCGCTGGGGCCGTGAGGTGGTCGGCACCGCAACCGGCGTGGTGCGGTTCATCGGGGTCGACGGCTACCGCTGGATGATCCGCTGTGTGGTGAACGCCTCAGCCGAGACCGTGGACGCGCTGACCGAAGAAGCGCGGAATGCGTTGATGGACACCGTGATTCGTCGCGGCGATACCCCGCTGCCGGTGCGCACGCCGCTGCCGGTGCAGCTGCCCGAGCCGATGGCGTCGCAACTGCGTGAGGCGGCGACCTCCCAGGGCGCGGCGGGCGGCGAGCAGGTCGCGCCGACGGAGCCTGAGGTCGTGGACGAAGAAGGCGCGTCCGCACCGACCGAGCGCCGCAGTGCCTCAGGGTCGGCGATGCAGCAGTTGCGCGGTACCAGCGGCTAGCTCAAGCCTCGTCGAGCGCCGCCAGACAGGCGGCGCCGAGCGCGGCCGGGTCCGCGCCGATCTGGTCCAGGGTTACCGTGCGTAGCGCCGCGTGCGGCGCGACAGCGGCCCAATGACGCCCGACGTCGAGCGGGTGGATCGGGTCGTCGCCGGCCGCGGCGACTCCCATCGGCGCCGTCAGCCGCTGAAGTTGCGCGTCGGTCGGGGCGACGTAGCCCGCCGCCTCGTCCATCGCGTCGGGCAGATGCGGCCACTGGCTTCGCCACGACCGGGTCAGCTCCGCGGCCAGCCACGGCGGGGTGGACGCGCGCATCTGCGTCGTCGTCGCTTCCAGGCCGTCCTCGCGGAGCCGTTGAGCCGAGTACCGTGCCGCGATCGCGGCCGGCGAACTGCCCGGTGCACCCGACCAGGCCGGCAGCGCGGCGAGAACCGCGACGGTGCGCTCGGGATGCCGTAGCGCCCACGCAACGGCCACCGCGGCGCCGATCGATACACCGCCGACCACGATCGGACCTTCGCGTGCGGCGTCGTCCAACGCACTCAGATAACCGGCGATCAGGCGAGTCGGCTGCGGGGGCGGTGCCAGCAGCGTCGCGCCTGCGTCGCGCAGCGGTCCGCCGAATGCCCGGGTGATGTAGTCGTCGTCGGATCCCGTTCCCGGCAGCACAACGGCGCGCACTGCGCGCAGGTCGATAATCACCCCTAGATATTGCCTGGGCGCCGCTTGGCGTTTGGGGAACCATCGGGTCTAGGTTGACCGTTGTCGTGAGAAGATCGGCATCACCCGGTCCGAAGTGAACTACAAGCAAAACGCTCAGGAGAGGCCATGGCGGCGGAAGGTTATCTGCGCCGGCTCACTCGTCGGTTGACCGAGGACCCTGAGCAGCGTGACGCCGAGGATTTGTGTGACGACGCGGTGACGACCGGCGCGCAGCGGGCCATCGATTGCCAGCGCGGCCAAGAGGTCACCGTGGTCGGAACGCTGCGCAGCGTGGAATGCAACGGCAAAGGTTGCGCCGACGGTGTTCGCGCCGAACTTTTCGACGGCACCGACACCATCGAGCTGGTCTGGTTGGGACAGCGCAGGATTCCCGGCATCGAGTCGGGCCGCACACTGCGCGTGCAGGGCCGGCTCGGCAAGCTGGAAAACGGCGCCAAGGCGATCTACAACCCGCACTACGAAATTCAGCGGTGAGGCACTCTCAGTGAACCGTGCGACAGACGCCGGCGACACGGCAGATGCCGTCGACGGCGAAGTAGAGACTGCGGACGTCGACCGCACCCCGGCCGACCGGGTGATGGAGCAGCTGGGCGGCGTAGCGGGGATCATTTACTCGTCGGTGCCGGTGCTGGTCTTCGTGGGCACCTCGCGGCTGATGGGCCTGGCCGCGGCGGCCGGCGCGGCGCTCGGCGTCGCTACGCTGATCCTGCTGTGGCGACTGCTGCGGCGCGACTCGGTCCAGCCGGCGGTGTCCGGACTTGTCGGAGTCGCCGTCTGCGTGGTGATCGCCTACCTGCTGGGGGAGTCCAAGGGTTACTTCCTGCTCGGCATCTGGACATCGCTGATATGGGCCGCGGTGTTCGCGGGGTCCATGCTGATCCGCCGGCCGGTCGTCGGCTACCTGTGGAGCTGGCTGCACGGACACGATCGGCAATGGCGCGACGTGCGTCGCGCGGTGTACGCCTTCGACGTCGCCACGCTCACCTGGGTGCTGGTGTTCGGCGCCCGTTTCGTGGTGCAGCGGGTGCTCTATGACACCAACCACACCGGCTGGCTGGTGGTGGCCCGCATCGCGATGGGCTGGCCGCTGGCCGCCTTGGCGGCGTTGGTGACCTTCCTGTCGATCAGGGCGGCACAGCGCGCCATCGAGGCCGCGTCCGTCACTGATGCGGCAGTAGAAGCTGGCGCAGTTCCTCTTCCGCCTCGCTGACGGCGACGAACAACAGCTCGTCGCCTCCTTCGAGTGGCTCGTCGTCCTGCGGCACGATCACCCGCGGTCCACGCAAAATCGTCACCAGCGCAACGTCTCGCGGCAGCTGCAGCTTGCGCACCGGCTTGCCGCCCCACGGGGTGTCGTCGGGCAGCGTGATCTCGACCAGGTTGGCCTGACCCTTCCGAAACTCCATCAACCGCACCAGGTCTCCGACTGCGACGGCCTCCTCGATCAACGACGCCAGCATCCGCGGGGTGGACACCGCCACGTCGACGCCCCAGGCGTCGGTGAACAGCCACTCGTTGCGGGGGTCGTTGACGCGGGCCACCACCCGGGGCACGGCGAATTCGGTCTTGGCCAGCAGGCTGAGCACCACGTTGGCTTTGTCGTCGCCGGTGGCGGCGACCACCACGTCGAACTCATGTAGCTTCACCAACTCGAGCATGCTCACTTCGCAGGCGTCCCCGAGCTGCCAGTGCGCTTCCGGGATGGCGTCGACGTCGATGTGTTCGGGCTTGCGCTCGATCAGCGTGATGTCGTGCTCGTTCTCGATCAGCTCGCGGGCCACTGAGCGCCCGACCGCGCCTGCGCCTGCGATAGCGACTTTCATTCGAGGTCCTCGCTCGGCGGCAACGCCGCGATGGCCACGGCCTCGGCCGCACGTCCGGAGATCGCCGCGATGTAGACCTGATCGCCGGCCTGGATGATCGTCTTGGGTTCGGGAAGCACGCCGGTACCGAACCGGATCAGAAATGCCACTCGTGCGCCGGTGGCCGTCTCCAGATGGGTGACCGGGTGGCCCACCCAGTCTTCGTGCAGGACAACCTCGACCACGGCGACGGTCCCGGTCGGGTCCCGCCACCTGGCGGTCTCGCTTTCCCGGGTGAGTGCGTGCAGCAGCCGGTCGGTGGTCCACGGCACGGTCGCGATGGTGGGAATGCCGAGACGTTCGTAGACCTCGGCGCGTTTGGCGTCGTAGATTCGCGCGACAACGCGCCGGACGCCGAAGGTTTCCCGAGCCAACCGGGCCGAAATGATGTTGGAGTTGTCACCGGATGACACCGCGGCGAAGGCGTCGGCCTCCTCGATACCGGCTTTCAGCAGTACATCCCGGTCGAACCCCAAACCGAGCACGCGTTCACCGGCGAACTCGGGACTCAGTCGGCTGAAGGCACTGCTTTCACTGTCGATCACCGCGACGTCGTGGCCGATCCGCGACAGCCCGTCAGCCACCGACGAGCCCACCCGGCCGCACCCCATCACAACCACTCGCACTTGAGGTCCTCTCGGCCCGACCAGCCGCCGTGGCCAGTCGGTATGGGAGACATTCTCGTCTAGGGAACCGTACCGGCGGGCGCGGTTGCGCTTACTCTTGGCTCTCGTGTCCAAAGTTTCGACCGCGGCGCGTCGATTGGTTTTGGGTCGGCCGTTTCGCAGCGACCGGCTGAGCCACACCCTGCTGCCCAAGCGGATCGCCTTGCCGGTGTTCGCCTCCGACGCACTCTCGTCGGTTGCGTATGCCCCCGAGGAGGTCTTCCTGATGCTCTCGGTGGCCGGCCTTGCGGCGTATTCGCTGACACCCTGGATCGGTGTCGCGGTGGCGGCGGTGATGCTGGTCGTGGTGGCCAGCTACCGGCAGAATGTGCACGCCTACCCGTCCGGCGGCGGCGACTACGAGGTGGTCACCACCAACCTCGGACCCAACGCCGGCCTCACGGTGGCGAGTGCGCTGATGGTGGATTACGTTCTCACCGTTGCTGTTTCGACGGCATCGGCCATGTCCAACATCGGGTCCGCCATTCCGTTCGTGGCCAACCACAAGGTGCTGTTCTGTGTGTGCGCGATCGTGCTGGTGATGGCGCTGAATCTGCGCGGTGTGCGCGAATCCGGGGTGGCGTTCGCGGTTCCCACCTACGCGTTCATCGCCGGTGTCGGGCTGATGCTCGCCTGGGGCCTGTTCCGGATTTACGCGCTGGGCGAGCCGATCCGGGCTGAGTCCGCCGGGTTCGTGATGCACGCCGAACGCACCTCGATTACCGGCTTCGCGCTGGCTTTCCTGGTGGCGCGGTCGTTCTCGTCGGGCTGTGCGGCGCTGACCGGTGTGGAGGCAATCAGCAACGGGGTACCGGCCTTTCGAAAGCCCAAGTCGCGCAACGCGGCAACGACACTGCTGCTGCTCGGAACAATCGCTGTCAGCCTGTTGATGGGCATCATCCTGCTGGCCAAGGAAACCCGCGTCCAGATCGTCGACAATCCCGCTGCGCAGCTCACCGGTATCCCGCGTGACTACCAGCAGAAGACGCTAGTCGCCCAGATCGCCCAAGCCGTCTTCGGCAGCTTTCACATCGGTTTCCTGCTGATCGCCATCGTGACCGCACTCATCCTGGTGCTGGCGGCCAACACGGCGTTCAACGGGTTTCCGGTACTGGGCTCGGTGCTCGCGCAGGACAGCTACCTGCCCCGCCAGTTACATACCCGCGGCGACCGATTGGCGTTCTCCAACGGGATCGTGTTCCTGGCGGTTGCGGCTCTCGCGGCGATCATCGCGTTCCGGGCGCAAGTCACCGCGCTGATTCAGCTCTACATCGTCGGGGTGTTCATTTCGTTCACGTTGAGCCAAATCGGCATGGTCCGGCACTGGACTCGGCTGCTGCGCAACGAGACCGACCCGGCTGTGCGGCGAACGATGATGCGCTCCCGGGTGGTCAACACGGTCGGTTTCGTGGCCACCGGTACGGTGCTGCTGGTCGTCATGGTCACCAAGTTCCTCGCCGGGGCCTGGATCGCCGTCGTGGCAATGACGTTGCTGTTCGTGTTGATGAAGATGATCCGTAAGCATTACGACACCGTCAGCCGGGAAATCGAGCAGCACGCCGACGACGAGGGCGTCGTCCTGCCTAGCCGCAACCACGCTGTGGTGCTGGTGTCGAAGCTGCATCTGCCGACCCTGCGCGCGCTGTCTTACGCGCGCGCGACGCGGCCTGATGTGCTGGAGGCCGTGACCGTGAGCGTTGACGACGTGGAAACCCGTAAGCTGGTCCGCCGCTGGGAAGAAGGCAATCTCAGTGTGCCGCTGAAGGTCATCGCTTCGCCGTATCGCGAAATCACCCGCCCGATACTGGATTACGTCAAACGGGTGAGCAAAGAGTCGCCGCGCACCGTGGTGACGGTCTTTCTCCCCGAATACGTCGTGGGCCACTGGTGGGAGCACGTGCTGCACAACCAGAGCGCGTTGCGGCTGAAGGGCCGGTTACTGTTCATGCCCGGGGTGATGGTGACATCGGTTCCCTGGCAACTCAATTCGTCGGAGCGGCTCAAGACGCTGCATCCGCATGCGGCACCCGGCGATACCCGGCGGGGGATTTTCGATTGACCACGCCATCCGCCGCGGCGCCACCACCGGCACCGGAGCATCTGACGCTGACCGTCGGCGCGCCGGCGAACGGGGGCAGCTGCGTGGCCCGCCACGACGGCCGGGTGGTGTTCGTCCGCTACGCGCTGCCCGGCGAGCGGGTGCGGGTCCGGGTTACCGCCGACCGGGGGTCGTACTGGCACGCTGAGGTCATCGAGGTGATCGAACCGTCCGACGACCGGATCGCGTCGCTGTGCCCGATCGCGGGGGTGGACGGTGCCGGCTGCTGCGATCTGGCCTTCATCGACCCGGCGGCGGGGCGCGCGCTGAAAGCCGAAGTGGTGTCCAATCAGCTTGCCCGCCTTGGCAATTATCAGTGGAACGACGCGGTAGCTCCGGTGTCGGCTGCCGGTCCGACCGGCTGGCGTACGCGGATCAGGCTCGACGTCGGGGCTGACGGCCGCGCGGGTTTTCATCGGTACCACAGCGATGAACTGGTCACCGATCTCAACTGTGGTCAGCTTCCGGCCGGGATGATCGACGGCCTGACCGACGTTGCGTGGCCGCCGGGAGCGCACCTGCATGTCGTTGTCGACGACGACGGTCAGCGGCATGTGGCACGCACGGTGCGCCACGGCCGGCGCAACTCGACCGACGTGGTCGAGGGCAGCTACCAGGGCGTGCAGCGCGCCGGACGGCACAGTTGGCAGGTGCCGGTGACGGCCTTCTGGCAGGCCCACCGTGACGCAGCGCGGATGTACAGCGACCTGGTGGGCGATTGGGCCCGTCCCGACCCGGGCATGACCGCCTGGGATCTCTACGGGGGCGCAGGGGTTTTCGCCGCGGTCCTGGGCGACGCGGTGGGGGAGTCAGGGCAGGTGGTCAGCGTCGACAGCTCGGGGGCGGCGACGCGGTCGGCCCGCGCCACGTTGGCTGATTTGCCGCAGGTGAAGGTGATCACCGATTCGGTCCGCCGCGCGCTGACCGCGCAACGCGCCGGCGCCGATGTGGCCGTGCTCGATCCGCCGCGCGGTGGCGCCGGGCGCGAGGTGATCGATCTGCTGGCCACGGCCGAGGTCCCGAGGCTCGTTCATATCGGTTGTGAGGCAGCGTCCTTCGCTCGCGATATTGGCCTTTACCAGCGTCACGGATATGCGGTGGACAAGATCTCGGTGTTCGACTCGTTTCCGCTTACCCATCACATCGAGTGCGTCGCGCTGTTGACCCGCTGACCACTCAGGCGAGGACGAAGACGAAGTAGCGCAGCCACAGGTAGAGCGCACAGACCACGGTGGAGAGCGCGGTGGCCAGCACGCCCTTGCGGGTGAATTCCCAGAACGAAATGGTGTTTCCGGATCGCAACGCGATGCCGATCATGACGATGTTGGCGGTGGATCCGACGGCGGTCATGTTGCCGCCCAGATCGCCCCCGAGCGCCAGCGACCACCACAGCACGTTGTGGTGTGTCGGGCCCGGCATGGTCGACGCGAGGTGGTCGACGATCGGCGTCATCGTGGCGGCGTAGGGGACGTTGTCGATGAGACCCGACGCCACTGTCGAGACGATCAGGATCATCATCGTCGCCAGCAACATGTTGCCGCCGGTGGCGCCGGCCGCCCACCGGCCCAGGACGCCGATCACCCCGGTTTTCAATAGGGCGCCGACCATGATGAACAGGCCGACGATGAACAACAGGGTGTCCCACTCCACGTTGGCCGTGTAGTCGGACTGATCCAGTCGGGACCACAGGATAAGGACGCCGGCGCCCAGCATTGCCACCAGTGACGGCGCCATGTGGATGGTCGGCGACACGATGAACCCGGCGAGTACGGCCAATACGACGATGCCGCACTTGATGAGCAGCCCGCGGTCCTGAAGCAGGTCGTTGTCGTCCGTGGCGATCACCTCGGCGACGCGCTCGGGATTGACGGTGGAAAGGCCGCGGAACAACAGCGGTGACGCGACGATGAGAACCAGCATCACAAGCACAACGGCCGGCGCCATGTTCACAAAGAAGGCATTGAACGACAAGCCTTTACGGGCGCCGATGATGATGTTCGGCGGGTCGCCGACCAATGTCGCTGCGCCACCGACGTTGGAGGCGAATACCTCGGCGATGAGGAACGGTACGGGGTTGATCTCCAGTCGCTCGCACAGCAGCAGCGTGACCGGCGCGATCAGCAGCACCGAGACGACGTTGGGCAGGATGGCCGATGCCAGGGCCATCACCAGCATCAGCAGGATCATGATGCGCAACGGCGAGCCGTTGGCACGTTTGACGGCCCAGATCGCGGCGTATTCGAAGGCACCGGTCTGGCGCAAAATGCTGACGATGACCATCATGCCCAGCATCAAAAAAATGACATCCCAGTCGATTCCGCTGTTCTGGGAGTAGAAGACGTCGGGAGAGTCGATTACCGGCAGGCAGACCATGAAACCCGCGCCCACCAGCGCGACGGTTGTCTTGTTGAAGCGCTCGCTGATGATCAGTGCGTAGGCGATCACGAACACCGCGATCGCGTAGTACATCATCGGCGCCGCCTAGCCGGGCGCGCGCCCGACCCCTTCCTGCGGGCCCGTCATTCCTTCAGTGCGGCGGCCAGCAACCGGGACGCGGTTATCACACCGTGCAATTTGCCGTCCTTGACCACGGCTACCAGCGGACTGCGCAGCCGCGCCATGACCTCAGCCACCTCGATGATGGTGTCATCGGCTTCAGCAACGGGTATGTGCTGGCGCTGCTTGGGCAGCATGTCGCGGATTGTCCTGCCGCTCAACTTCTCTGCTGCGTGATCGGCCATCGATTCGGTCACGACGCTGGCCAGTCCAGGATCATCCTGTACGTAGCCGGGCACGATGAACCGTACGACTTGCGAGGCCGGCAGCACGGCGTACGGCGCTTCTGAGGTGTCGGTGACAACCACCAGGCCGTTGAGTCGGTGCTCAGCAAGCAGACGAACCGCGTCAAGCGCATTTGAGTCGATTTTTACAACTGGGAACTTCTCGTCGAGATCCTCTGCCCGCACACCGACACAATACGTCCGCCGAGAGCTTTCGGTTAGCGGGACTGGCGTTAGGGAACCCTCAGGTTGGATTCGAGGTGGCTCGGGCACGCGCGCGAGCCGACGTCAGGCGAAGTAACGCAACCAGAGATAACCGACAGAAATTGCGAATGAGACACCGGTCACTGCCGCTCCTCGCTTGGTGAAGTCCCAGAACGACACCGGTTGGCCGGCACGTTGCGCGATCCCGACGACGACAACATTGGCGCTGGCTCCCACGGCGGTGAGGTTGCCCCCTAGGACGGTGCCCAGGATCAGGGCCCACCACAGCACACCGGACGTGGCGTGCCCGGGGATGGATGCGACGAACTGCCCGACGATCGGCGTCATCGTGGCGGCGTAGGGAACATTATTCACAAACCCGCTGAACAGGAATGACACGCTGAGGATCAGCATCGTCGTCACCCACTCGTTGCCGTGGGTGGCATGGCTGGCGGCGTGAGCCAGGTTGTCGATGACGCCGGTCTTCACCAGGGCACCGACCATGACGAACAGTCCCGCGAAGAACAGCAGCGTTTCCCATTCGACGCTGGCCAAGTAAAACTCACGATCCAGGCCCGAGATCAGGACCAGGATGCCGGCGCCGGCCATCGCCACCAGTGAGGGCTCCATATGGATCTGTTCGTGTGCGACGAACCCGGCGAACACCGCGACCAAGACAATGCCGCACTGGACCAGCAACCGGCGGTCGCTGATCGCTTCGCTCTCGTCCAGCGACATGACATCGGCGACCCGCTCGGGATCGACGGTGAACGAGCCCGGGAACAGCCACGGCAGCATCATCAGCATGACGACAAGGACGAGCAGCACCGCCGGGGCCATGTTGGTCAAGAACGAGACAAAGCTCAGGTGGGCCCCGGTGCCGATGATCATGCTGGTCGGGTCGCCGACCAAAGTCGCCGCGCCTCCGATGTTGGCGGCGAACGCCTCGACGATGAGAAACGGCGCCGCGCCGACCGCCAGTCGCTCGCACACCAGCAGGGTCACCGGTGCGATCAAAAGAACCGTCGTCACGTTGTCCAGAAAGGCTGAGCCCACCGCGGTGACCAGCACCAGCAGGATCATGATCCGCAGCGGGGAGCCCTTGGCGCGTTTGGCCGACCAGATCGCAACGTAGTCGAATACGCCGGTCTGGCGGACGACGCCGACGATGATCATCATTCCCAGCAGCAAAAAGATGACGTCCCAGTCGATTCCGGTGTTCTCGGAGTACCAGACTTCGTGAGAGTTGATCACCGGCAAAAAGAACATGGCCGTCGCACCCGCGAGCGCCACCATGGTCTTGTTAAAACGCTCGGTGGTGATCAACGCGTAGGCGACCACAAACACCGTCGCCGCGTAAACGGCGTGAAAGACGCTCACTGGCCGTCCTACCGTCGGCAGCGGGCCGGGTTCGGCACGGGCACCGGGGCGGCAGTCAAGATTTGAGCGCCGCGGCTAGCAGGCGTGACGCGGTGATCACGCCGTGCAGAGTTCCGTTCTTGGTCACAGCGATCAGTGGGGCCCGCTGCTGCGCCATCTCCGCGGCCACCTTGATGACGCCGTCGCGCACATCGACGCAGGGGATCTTGCGCGGTTGCTTCGGCAGTACATCGCCGACCGTCTTACCCGCCAAATTCTCGGTCGCGTGGTCGGCGAGCGCGTCGCCCAGGACCCCGGCCAGCGACATACTGTCCTGCACGTAGCGCGGCAGCACAAAAGGCAGCATCTCGGAAGCCAGAATGACCGCGCACGGCTTGTGAGACGCGTCGGCGACGACGACGCCCGGCAGACCATGCTCGGCGATCATCCGGGCGGCGTCAATCGCGTCGGAATCCAGCTGCACGATTAGAAACTGCTCGTCGAGGTCCTCTGCTCGCACAGAGCCACAATACGGCGAAATCGCGACTCTAGGCGAAGTAGAAGTAACGAAGCCACAGATAGCCGAGGGACAACACGAACGACACTGCGGTCACGACCGCGCCTCGTTTGGTGAAGTCCCAGAACGAGACGCGATTGCCGGATCGATTTGCGATCCCGACCGCGACGATGTTCGCGCTGGCGCCGACGGGGGTGAGGTTGCCGCCAAGTACGGTGCCCAACAACAGGGCCCACCACAGCACGCCCGAGCTCGCGTGCCCGGGAATCGAGTCGGCGAATTGTCCGACGATCGGTGTCATCGCGGCGGCGTACGGGACGTTGTTGATGAAGCTGCCCAACGTGAAGGAAACGGTGAGGATCAGGACGGTCGCCGTCCACGCATCGCCGCGGGCGAAGTTGCTGGCCACCGTTGCCAACTCTTTGATGACACCCGTCCGCACCAGGGCCCCCACCATGACGAACAGGCCCGCGAAGAACAGCAACGTGTCCCATTCAACGCTGGACAGGTAGAACTCCGTTTCCAGACCCGAGATGACGATCAGCATCCCGGCGCCGGCCATCGCCACCAGTGAGGGCTCCATGTGGATCTGCTGGTGCACAACGAATCCGGCGAACACCAACGCGAGGACAATCCCGCATTGCATGAGCAGCTTGGGATTACGGATCGCTTCGCGTTCGTCCAGCAACATGACGTCGGCGACCCGCTCGGGATCGACGACGAAGAAACCCGGGAACAGGCGCGGCAGCATCGCTATCAAGGCGACGAGCACAAGGAGCACCGCCGGCGCCATGTTCGCGCTGAACTCGATGAAGCTCAGGTGCGCGCCGGTACCGATGATGATGCTCGTCGGGTCACCGACCAGGGTCGCAGCGCCGGCGATGTTGGCGGTGAGAGCCTCAACGATGAGAAACGGCGCGGCGCTGACCGCAAGCCGATCGCAGACCAGCAGGGTGACCGGGGCGATCAACAACACCGTGGTGACGTTGTCCAGAACGGCCGTTCCGAGCGCGGTGACCAGGAGCAGCAGGATCATGATCCGCAACGGGGATCCCTTGGCGCGCTTGGCAGACCAGATCGCTACGTATTCGAACGCACCGGTCTGGCGCACGACGCTGACGATGATCATCATGCCGAGGAGCAGGAACAGGACGTCCCAGTTGACCCCGGTGTCGCGGGCGTAGAAGACCTCATCCGAGTTGATCAGCGGCAAGAAGAACATCAGCGTCGCGCCGCCCAGCGCGATCTTGGTCTTGTTGAAGCGCTCGGTGGTGATCAGCACGTAGGCGACCACGAACACCACCGACGCGTAGACGGCATGGAAGAGACTGCTGCTCATCGACCGTCCTGCGGTCGGGCGTATGCCTGGCTCAGCATGGGCGGGGAACCGGACCTCAAGATTCGAGCGCCGCAGCCAATGGGCGTGAGGTCGTGATCACGCCGTTGAACCCTGACGTCCGCCCGGAACGCGCAGTCGCGTCGACCGTGCAAGTCATGCCGCACTCCTGAATTTCGCGTAATAGCAGGAAGACCCCGAACAGCACCACAAAGACCGCCGACCAGGCTTCCCGGCACACCGGGGCAATACGCTAGCAGGCTTGTCTGTGTTGTTTCTGAGCGCACTGGTGTGTGTCGGGCAGGGTATCTTTGCAGGTCCGCGCGGTGGGTTGGCGGCTCTGCGTACACTAGCGAAATGCTTGAACGGAT
>Ga0209006_10002731_pt1 | contig 16052 bp, 12 predicted proteins | sample JacPin_JW_Ref_O2_FD_188567 | JGI IMG/M metagenome (GOLD analysis project Ga0209006, IMG submission 188567) | Forest soil microbial communities from Algoma, Ontario, Canada - Jack Pine, Ontario site 1_JW_Ref_O2 (SPAdes) (version 2) | ecosystem: Environmental > Terrestrial > Soil > Boreal... | reverse complement strand
GACGGGCACCCAATAGTTGAACAGTCCCCAATTGCGATGAAAAACATCGCTGGCGACGAAACGATTGAGATCGTGCTTGATCGCGAAGCCCAGCGCCCGCGACGACGGCATAGATGCCGCGGTCCACCGTTCCGGCTGGACACAACAAGTCAGCGAATGAGATTTTCCTAAAACGCTGGTGTTGAGCGAAAGAAAGCTGAAATCTCTCAGCGATTTGCCCGTTTTCCTTTGTTTCTATCGTTACAGAAATTGCGGCAGATACGATATCGTGTCAAGCGTTTCTCTGCGGAAGCTCGACTGCCAGGAAAAAAAGGAAGATCGTGCTGGGCCAGAGTTGCAGCAACAGGCGGGTCAGCGAGAAGCGCAGATGCCAGTAGATATCGTAGGGAGTGATGAGGTAGACGGCGAAATATCCGGCGAGCGTGAGAATCAAGGCTAAACGGGCGCAGCGAAACCCTGGCGCGAGTTCACGCGATTCCTTGGCGCCTGCCGCGCAATAGAAACCGATCAGCACGAGTGTGCCCGGAATCAGGAGCCAGTGTCCGAAGCGGAGAAATCCTTTTGCGTACCACTGGAGAATGGCCCAGTAGCGCTTGGGATCGAGCAGCTTGTGAAACGTCGTAGCTGGGTCGGAGAAGAGTTCGCTCGCAGGCACGACGGAATGTTTGAACCAGCCGATCAGGATCAATACGGGGGCGACAGAGGCGACAAGGACGACGAGCGCGATCCAATTTTCACTCGCGGTTTGAGCAAACGGACGCGAAGGATCGCGACGACTCTTGTCGCAAATGAGGATCAGGAAGCGAGCGACGAGGATAGCGCAGAGGAACAGCAGGCCTTCGTTCTTGGTCCATGCTGCGAAGCCGGCGGCCAGACCGGCCTGCAATAGCAGGCCGTGAGAAGGAGGACCGTTGGCCGAGTCGTAGTCATGAAGGCAGAGGATCGCGACGGTTGCGAGAACGAAGAAAGATAGAGGAACGTCGGCGTATTGGGAGGTTCCCTGTTCGACGAAGAAAGGCGTGGTCAGCAATGCGAGCGCACCCATCATGGCCGCGGTGCGGCCGCGAAGAATAGAAAGAGCGGAGAACAGGAGTGTGACAGCGCTGAAGGTGAAAAGGAAGCTGATGACGGCGGGCACACGCGGGTCGTCGTGGCCGAGACAGGTCCAGAAATGAGCGACCGCGGCGGGAAGAAGCAGCGGATAGTCGGGATGAGACCAGGGAATGAGCGCGCTGAATCCGTCCCGCCAATGCGTGCCGGCGCGAAACAGAAACCTGGCGTGAAGATTCCAGATGGCGAAGGCATCCCATCCGTCACCGTAGGGATGGGCCAGCGTGCGCATGACGGCGGAGTAGATCGCGGCACAGAGAGCGATTGCGCATGCGGCTGTGAGGATGCGATCAAGCCAAAGCGGGCGTTCCAATTGCTCTCTTACGGGAGGGAAGGTCAGGACGGCGGAGTTTCGACCCAGGAAGTTTCGGGCCAGGAAGACGACGGCAAGGAGCGCGGCGAGGACTAGAAGATCGAGTGCGAGCAGGTTAATAGTGCCGCCGACGCGGGCGACAAAGAAAACCACGGAGAAGACTCCGATGCCGTAACCAACCGCGATCGATGCGCGCAATGGCAGGTCAGCGGCGAGCCGAACGCGACGCCGCCAACCGATGCTGACGAGCGCAAGTCCCGACGCCATACAAAGCAGCGCAGGCAGCACGAGCGCCATCTACTTCGCGTCCTTGGTGGCGAAGAGAAGGACGCCGCTGCCGAAGTCTTTCACAAGTTGCAGACGATCGGGAGCAGGGACCGGCGGCGAGCTAGTGAAGTTTCCCACGACCAGCGGATGATTTGGGGAATGATCGACCACCAATGGGGCCAGCGCGTACTGTGCGAGATAGTAGTCCGATGGATCGCTGGAGTCGCCAATGTAACCCACAACACCCTGTTGCGGCAGTAACGCTGACGCTTTCAATGCGGCGAATCGCTGGTCGGAGCGTTGCTGGAGGTGGTCGACGTGAATGCCAGTGGGAGGGGGAGCATCCCGCAGCACTCGGAAGCTCGACAGGAGGCAACAGAAGATGAATATCAAGATGGCAACGGTGATCTTGCGGGATTCTGCCGGGGCGATCTGCTGCATGAGAGTTTGAAAAAGCTGGCAGCATTATACGTCGGAGGTTGGCTGGCAGTTGAGATCGCGAGCCATGGGGACGCGGCGTGTTCAGACTGTTTTGTGATTTATTCGCAACGCAAGGCGACCAACGGATCGACCTGGGCGGCACGGCGTGCCGGGATGTAGCAGGCGATCATGGCGACCGTAATCAGCGCGACGGGAACGCACAAGAACGTAAGCGGATCCGTGGGGGCGACGCCAAACAGCAAGTTGGCGATGAGTCGGGTCAGCAAGAAAGATGCAGCCACGCCAATCAGCGCTCCGGTGCAGGCCAGAATGGTTCCGTTCTTGACCACCATGCGGAGGATCGAGTTGCGCTTGGCGCCGAGTGCAAGGCGAATCCCCATCTCTCGCGTGCGCTGAACCACGGTGTAGGAAATGACTCCGTACAACCCGACGGCAGTCAGCAGAAACGCAAGTCCGCCGAAGGTTCCAAGCAGGACGGCTTCGAAGCGAGTGCCGGTGATTGAATCGTCCACATAGTCATCAAGCGTCTTGACGTGCAGAAGAGGCAGAGCGTTATCCAGTGATTGAACTTCGCGGGTCAGAGTGGGGACCATCAATTCAGGCGCAGTTTCCGTGCGAGCCACAACCGACATGGAAGCGAACGGCAATTGCGCATAGGGAACGTAAGACTCCGGAATGGCAGGAGCACTAAGGCCCTCGGCCTTGACATCGCCGACCATGCCCACGATGAGCCGCATGGGTTCCCCACTGTCTCCGCTGGAAATGCCTGGTTTGATTCTCCGGCCGATGGGATCTTGCCCGGGAAAGGCCTGTTTCGCGAGCCTCGCGCTGATGATCACGGCGGGTGTGGCTCCGACTGCATCATCTTGAGCCGTAAATTCGCGGCCACTCAGAAGCGGAATTCCCACGGTGCGGAAATAATTGCGATCGATGATGTGCAAAGTTGTAACTGGAAGCTCCGACTCTTTCATTGGCTGGCCCTCGACATCGAAGCTGGTTTTGATGTCGTCCGCCGACAGCGGAAGAGGAAGTGCGGCGCTGGCCGAACGCACGCCGGGTGTGGCGCGGATGCGTTCCAGCAGGCTGCGATAGAACTCGACTCTTTGAGCGTGTCCGTAGCGGCCGGGTAAGTCGACGCCGAATGTAATCACGTGGTCTTTTGCGAAACCCGGATCGACGCGTCCTAATCCAAGCAGGCTTCGCAGCAAGAGACCGGCTCCAACGAGCAGCACTATGGCGAGAGCCGTTTCCGATACGATCAACCCGGAGCGTAAGCGTCCGCGCCCCAGGGTTTCAGTCCCGCTGCGGCCGCCTTCCTTGAGCGAGGTCGATAGTTCAGGTTTGGCCGCGTGCAGCGCGGGGACAAGTCCGAACAAAACGCTGGCCAGAACAGCGACGCAAGCGGTAAAGATCAGCACTTCGAGATTGAGGCCGCTCTCTTTAATCCTTGGCAGGTCAGCTGGTGCCAGCGCGGTGAGCAACCGGATGCCCCACATGGCCAACCCAAGGCCCGCGGCGGCGCCCGCGGCGGAGAGCAGTATGCTTTCGGTAAGCAACTGACGCACGATCACCCAACGCGACGCTCCCAATGCCGTCCGCAGAGAGATTTCTCTGTTTCGCACGGTAGCTCTCGCTAACAGCAAATTCAGAAGGTTTGCGCATGCAATGAGTAGAACCAGTCCTACGGCTCCGAGAAGGATGAAGAGGCCCTTGCGCATTTCTCCAACGACCGCATCGGCTTCCCCAACGAGGCTAACTCCTTTGGGTCGATTCTCCGGGTATTGCCGGTTTATATCGCTCTGGATTCCGGCCATTTCCGTCTGCGCTGTTGCCCGATCCACTTGAGGTTTCAATCGCGCGATGACGTCGAGATAGGACGCTCCGCGCTGAGTGGTCATCGGCGGGTTGCCGTTCGAAGATTCCGCATCGAGAGCGATCGTGGTCCAGAATTCGACAAGAGTGCGCTGCACCGGAAACTGAAAACCTGCAGGCATGACGCCGGCGACGGTGAACAGTTTACCGTCTAGCGTCAGGCTTCGGCCTACGATTTTTGGATCGGAGCCGAACTGATTTTGCCAAAGGCTATGACTGAGAATGACCGGCAAGCCATCGCCGCTTGGAGTATCTTCTTGGGGAACAAAAGATTGGCCCACGGCGGGAGCGACGCCGAGCAGCGAAAAAATATTCGCAGAAACTACCGCGCCGGTGAGGTGTGCGGGCTCGCCTTGTCCGGTGAGAGTGAAATCGTCCACGCGAAATACGGAGAGTCCCTCAAAAACATGATTGCGAGACCGCCAATCCAGGAAAGCGGGGTACGATACTCCGATGTCATCGGTCCGGCCGGGCTCGGTGGGCTTTACCGCCACCAACCGGTTCGGTTCATGAAAAGGAAGCGGGCGCAACAGGACTGCATCCACGACGCTGAAAATCGCGCTGTTAGCGCCAATGCCAAGCGCCAGAGTCAAGATTGCGACGGCCGTGAAACCCGGACTCTTACGCAACTGACGCAGCGCGTAAGGCACGTCTTGAAATAAGTTCTGCATGTTTACCTCTCGGGGCGTGCTCTTCCCTCGTCGCGAGATGCAACCTTGTGGCCAATTTAGTTCTGAGGCAACTCTTTGAGAATGAGCGCGCGCTCGCACTGGCAGACGATGTGGTGTTCGAACTCGAAAAACCCATGTCCGGAAACGAACATTTCTAACGCAGCACAGACCTACACCAATTCGCGAATCTTCACGGCGAGGGAATTCAACTCGAAGGGCTTCTGCAATAGCGATGTTCCAGGTCCGCGGTTTTCGGGAGGAACGGCGCCGAATTCGCCTTCTGTATATCCCGACATGAAAATCACTTTCATATCCGGACGGGTTGCAGACAGCCTGCGCGCCACCTCAGGGCCGCGCATATTTGGCATTACCACGTCCGTCAGGAGAATATCGATCGTGCCCTCATATTGGTCCGCGAGAGCGACCGCATCGGCGCCATCTTTGGCCTCGAGGACGCAGTAGCCAAGTTCCTGAAGGAACTGGCAGATCATCCAGCGCAAATCGGGCTGATCTTCCGCCACCAGGATCGTTTCCTTGCCGGTGCCAACAATCTTAACGGGAGATTCCTCGAGTTGAGGTTTGGGCGGTGAGACGACCCGCGGGAAGAAAACCCGCAGCGTTGATCCGTGTCCGGGTTCGCTATGCACCCGGACATGCCCGCCGCTTGCCCGCACAATGTTGTAAACCACCGAAAGGCCGAGCCCGGTTCCCTCATCCCTGCCCTTGGTGGTGAAGAATGGCTCGAAGATTTTGCTTTGCGTGTCTGTATCCATGCCGATGCCGGTATCGATTACCGCGAGCGTCACATAATCGGCGCGCGGCAACGAGGACGAACGCCGGGCACGGACGGCGTCCGCGGCAAGGCGCGCGGTTTCTATCGTGAGTTTTCCGCCTTGCGGCATGGCGTCGCGGGCGTTGACCACGAGATTCATAATGATCTGCTCGATCTGTCCGGGATCGGCGCTGATGTAGCAGGGTTCGGGATCAAGTTGGATGGCGAACTCCATCTCGTCGCGCAATACGCCGAGCAGCATCTCGCTCATACGGTTGACCAAGGAATTGAGATCGAGCACTTGCGGACTGAAGACATGCTTGCGGCTGAAGGAAAGCAACTGCCGCGTCAGGCCAGCTGCGCTCTCGGTGGTGCGGACGATGGTTTCAACGCTCTTGCGCACCTGAGGAGTCGCACTGTCTTCCTGCAACACAATCTCCGCGTACCCCTGAATGACCATGAGGAGGTTGTTGAAGTCGTGCGCAATACCGCCTGCCAGGCGGCCGACCGCTTCCATCTTCTGCGATTGCCGGACCTGCTCCTCAAGTCCCCGGCGGCCGGTGACATCGCGCGAGGTGACCACGATGCCGCCAACCGCAACGTCGTTGAGCAGATTATTGCCAACGGATTCCAGCCAGACCCAGGTGCCATCCTTGCGTCGAAAACGATATTCGGGAGGAGCCGCGCTTCCTACATTGAGCGTGAGGCGCTCCAACGCAGCCCGCACCGCGGGCTCATCTTCAGAATGAATAAAAGAGAGAAGACTCTTTCCCAGAAGCTCGGACGTCGGATATCCTGCTACGCGTTCGATCGACGGGCTGTGATACAGCATAGTTCCGTCGACGGCAACGACCGTAATGACGTCGGAAAGGTTCTGAATGAGATAGCTAAACCGCTCTTCGCTGCGTCGCAAGATTGCGGCCGCGTCCAAGCGGTCCCGGATATCGCGGAAGATGCCAAGGACGGCAGGCTTTCCGCCTAACTCAGCAGCGCTGGCACTGACTTCGACAGGTACCGAGGCTCCGTCGGCGCGCCGCAGTTTCAGTTCGCCGCTCCGCGCTGATCCTCCTCGATTCGGAGTTAGAAATTGACGAGGTCCTGCGCCATCTTGGGCCAGATAAAGCTGGGATTCCAGCTTGCCGACGAGTTGTTCGCCGGAATATCCCAGCATCTCACCGGCTTTGGTGTTGGCCTCGAGAACGACTCGACTCTTCGCGTCGATGACCAGAATGGCGTCATTCGCCGTGTTGATCAGGTTGTGATATTTCTCTTCGGAATCGCGGATCTGATTGAGCACGGCTGAGGACACGGCGATCCCAAGCATCAGCAACAGCCCGCTGGCGATGAGACTGACCAGGGACAGCACACGATCGATCCAGCGAGCTCCCTCGCTCAGAGTCGATGAGAATTCGTCCTCGAGAGGAGTGACATGGGCGTCGACCTCAGCCACTTGATCGGTGAGCTTCTGGATCTTTTGCGCGTCCGGGCGAGGTGAGTAGACCTCGCGATGGAGGTCCTCAGCCAGTGAGCGCAGCTGGTCAATGTATTGGTCCCCCCGCGTCCAGACGTTGATGGCTCGCGCCATGTAGCCCACGCTGCCAAAATGCCGAAAAAGCGTGGACATGCTATCCACATCTTCGGTGTTGTTTCGGCCCTGGACGAAGCCCTGACGAACCAGCTTCATATCGGGGGAGGAACTCTGGAGTTGCAGCCGTGCCTGTTTGTCTCCGGCGGGAACCGCGATTTCCGCGAGGTATTGCTGGTAATCGCTTTCCGCGTGGCTAGCAGCATAGCGCGTCAAAATAAGGACCGCTCGTTTTTCGGCCTTCGACCAGAGGCCTTCGCCGCCCACGTAGGCGCGGGTCCCACTGAGGATCTGCGAACGCAGCGCGCCCAGCGAAAAGACACAGATCACGATGGCGACGAAAACTCCGACAATGACTTGCAACTTACCGGCGATCGGAAGGCGGCGGAACATTTCTCCCTTAAACTCTCATGCAGGAGTCCGAAGCCCGAAAACGGAGCCCGGAAACCAGAAGGTAGCGGAACGCCCAACTTCCCCGTCCGCAGGCGCGGAATGGTTACTCGTAGCAACACAGTTCTGGGGCCCGGTGTAGCTGAGTAGGCCTTGACCAAAGGCTGCTTTGCGGGGGTCCGAATGTGCGTACAGAATATCGTATTCCGGGGACAACGCGTCAAGGGCAATGGCTCGAGGAATCCGCACCTCGGAGTCCCCATCGTGGTTACTGAGGCCAGAGTCCAAAGCTTCGGTCAGCGCAAAACCCGATAACGGAAACAGCCCACCAGGTGATCGTTTGCCATTCCCACCGCCTGCATGAAGGCATAGCAGATCGTCGAGCCCACGAAATTGAAACCGCGTTGTTTGAGATCTTTGCTGATTGCATCGGAATCTGCGGTTCGCGCGGGGACTTGCTTGAGAGACTTTGGCGAGTTCAGTCGGGGGTGGCCGTCCACGAAGCGCCAGAGGTAGCGGTCGAAGCTGCCAAATTCTTTCTGCACTCTGAGAAATATTTTGGCATTCGCAACCGCAGAGGCAATCTTGAGTTTGTTGCGAACGATGCCGGGATCGCGCAACAGCCGCTCCAGTTTCCGCCGGTCGTAGCGCGCGACCCGCTGGGGATCGAATCCATCGAAAGCCTGGCGATAATGGTCGCGCTTGTTAAGAATCGTGCTCCAGCTCAGGCCCGCTTGTGCGCCTTCGAGAATAAGAAACTCAAAGAGCGTGTGGTCGTCGTGCACCGGCACGCCCCATTCCTCATCGTGATAGCGGATCATCAGATCTCCGGTCGCCCACCCGCAGCGAACCGCTTGAGACTCGGCGTTCTTATTAGCGGCCATCGATTAACAGTTGCGCTTACTCCAGCGACTTCGGTTCTGACTTGTTCGAGGGCGATTTTTGATTGAGCAGCGAAACCAACTGATGGGCGGATGCCGGAATCCCGACTTTGCCATCCCGGATGATTTCCTTGGCTGTCAACCTTCTGCCATAGAGCTTTTCATTCGCGCTGCCATCGGAACGCAGTGTCGAGCCTTCCAGCGAGACTCCGGCAAACAAGCCCTTGTTCCGCGAATAGGAGAGGATCTCAGCATTCATGACGATGTCGGTGGCGCCTTCCGCCGTGCGGCCCTTCGGACCTGCCGCAGCAGAAGCGTCCGCCCCCAACTTAACCTTGCTCGTAAGCAGCGACTTCGCGCCTTTGGGATTCATCACAAGGAGGACGAAGTCGGTCGCCTGACCGCCGATCTGAAATCCGATGCTGACGCCTTCGAGGGCGTACAGTGCAGGAGCTCCCCACTTGCCCTTGTAATGCTCACCGCTGCGGCACACCAGCACTCCCCGTCCGTAGCTGCCGCCGATGCCAAATGCACCTTTCTTGACGGAAGGCAAGACCGCCACGCATTCGGCCTTGTCGAGCAGATCTTGGGGAATGTCGTCGGGGATATTCAAAATCTCTCTCATGACGATGCCGGCATCTTTGACGCGATCTGCTTCGCGCACGTCATTGGCGGCGAAAGCGGTCACGCCCGACATCAGGGCAGCGATGAAACCGGCCATGTATTTCTTCACGAATCCCTCCAAGGAGATTTTAAGAAAAAACAATTAAACTTGTGCCACTATGTTAACCCCCGCATCCGACTGGCTAATAGAAGCGCGTTACCCGGAAGTGCGCGCCCACCGTAAGTGATAGAGGGGGCGGGTTTTGCGGGATGACCAAACGTGTGCTCCTTTTGTAACTTGGCACCTTGGAGGCTGCGCTCCTAGAGTCAATCAGATAGCCGCTTGCGGTCGGAACTGTATTCGGCATCTGGCGTGCATCCAATAGCTTGGGAGTGTGGTTGGACGCGCTTTAGGGTGAAAAATTTGGATTTTATCGGCATGAAGTACACGAATTCGATTTTTCGAATTCTTACGCCTCTCCTGGCAATCTTTGCGTGGGTCGCCCCGTCCACGGCGCAGTCTGCGTATGCTTCGGGCGCTCCCAGCCTGAGCGCCTACGACGTGGCGGGCAGTCCGACGGCGAACCCAACCGAAAATGCGGACGACCAGAGTTCGATGATCACCCTGCACGCGCGGGTGAACGAGGTTAACGTGTTGTTCATCGCGACCGACAAGCATGGCAAGTTTGTCCGCGATCTGAATCAGAATGATTTCAGCATTCTTGACGACCACAAGCCGCCGCAAGCGATTCTCAATTTCCGTCGCGAAACCGATCTGCCTTTGCATATGGGTCTGCTGATCGATGTCAGCGGGTCGGTGAACGGCCGGTTTGATTTCGAGCAGGGCGCGGCCACGAGTTTCCTGGAGCACACGCTGCGAGTCGGCTTCGACAAGGCATTCATTGTGGGCTTCAACACTCATAGCCAGATGGCCCAGGATTTCACCGACAACGTGCAATTACTGTCGGCGGGAGTTCGTCGGCTGCACGACGGGGGTGGCACAGCCTTGTACGACGCGGTCTATCGCGCGTGCAAAGAGAAATTCCTGAAGGACCGTCCCGATCGTCCAGTTCGAAAAGCGATTGTGATTGTCAGCGACGGAGAAGATAACCAAAGCGAGTTTTCGAAGGCGCAGGCCATCGAGATGGCGCAGCGCGCTGAAGTAATCATCTACGCGATTTCTACCGACGATAGCGGCCTGGTCATGCGCGGCGACAAAGTGCTTGAGCAGTTGGCCGAAGCGACCGGTGGACGAGCGTTCTTTCCGTTCAAGATGAAGGACATCACGCATTCGTTCGCTGCGATTGAAGACGAACTGCGCAGCCAGTACGTGGTCTCCTATAAGCCTGCCAATTTCGATGCCGATGGACGGTACCGGTCCATTGAGATTTCCTCTCTGAAGAAAGACCTGCAAGTGCGGGCGCGCAAAGGATACTTCGCGCCGCAACAGTAAGCGGACAGTTCTCAGCTCCCCGTGCGCCGTCACTTTCCAAACGGCTGAACTCTTTCCTGCATCGTCATTATTGCAAAATGCAAAAGAGAAGGCACTCGTTCGCGTTTGCGAGGGTGCCTCCGCTGTGTTAACGTCCCTGTGAATTCGAGTTCATCTTACAATCGTCGTGTGAGGAGAGGATCATGATCGGCATCGCCTTCCTTGTAATTCTGGTCGTCATCGCCGTTGTGCTGATCAGCATGTACAACAGCCTGGTGCAACTGCGGGTGCGCTGCGATTCAGCCTGGTCCGACATTGATGTACAGCTGAAACGGCGGCATGACCTGATTCCGAATCTAGTGGAAACGGTGAAAGGGTATGCCGCCCACGAGAAGGGCACGTTTGAGAACATCGCCAAATTCCGGTCGCAGGCGATGCAGGCCACTACGCCAGAGGGCAAGGCTGTAGCGGAAAATCAACTCACCGGGGCGTTGAAGAGCCTTTTCGCTGTGGCGGAAAACTATCCCGAGCTCAAGGCTTCGGAAGAGTTCACGCAGTTGCAGGGATCGTTGAGCCAGACAGAAGACTCGATTCAGAATGCGCGGCGCTACTACAACGCCGTGGTGCGCGATCTGAACACGAAGATCCAGTCGTTCCCGACGAATATTCTGGCGGGTATGTTTGGTTTCACGGCGCGGCAGTTCTTCGAGACGACGGACGCCGACCGCGAGCCGGTGCAGGTCAAGTTCTAGTTCGATGAATGCCCTCTCCTATGTAAAGAGGTTGCCGGCACCGTCTTTTTCACGCCGCCGGAAGGGACTTTGCAAGCAACGTCTCTACCAGATGTTCGCATGCGTCCTCGCCCTGGTCGCACCTCTTGCCGCAAAATCTTGGCGCGTCAGCGACTTTCGCGACAACATCACCGTGAATCAAGATGGCAGCGCGGTGGTGACCGAGCGCATCACGTTGATCTTCGAGGGTGAATGGCACGGGATTCATCGTACGATTCCCATTGAATATCCTGGGCCGAACGGAACAAATTACGAACTCTTTCTCACTGTCGCGAGCCTGACCGACGGCAGCGGCAGCAAACTCAAATATGAATCGTCGATTGTGAACGGCGCCCGCGATCTCAAGATTTATATTCCGGACGCGGTGGATGCGACTCGAACCGTCGAGATCACCTACGGCGTGCGCAACGGAACTCGATTCTTTAAAGATTACGACGAGTTTTATTGGAACGTGACCGGAAACGATTGGCCCGTGCCGATCGACCACGCGGCGGCCACGGTGCGATTTCCGGATGGGGCTGCGGGATCGTTGCGCGCGCAAGCCTTCACCGGCGTCTACGGCTCAACCCAGCGCGATGCTTCTGCAACTGTCGAGGGCCCCGAGGCACGGTTCGAGACGACCAATCCGCTGCCGATGCGGGGCGGGTTGACCATTGACGTCTATATTCCCAAAGACATTCTCAAAGAGCCGAGTTCGCTGACCAAGTTTTTCTGGTTCCTTGGCGGCAATCCTGTGCTCTTTCTGCCGTTGGTCATGTTCGCAGGAATGTTGACGCTCTGGTGGTACAAGGGACGCGACCCCGATCCCGGGATGTCGGTGGCGCCCATGTATGAACCGCCGTCCGGTATCTCGCCCGCAGAAGCGGGTACATTGCTCGACGACTCCATTCATCCGCGCGACATCACGTCGACGATGGTGGACCTGGCGGTCCGCGGATACATCAAGATCGAAGAGACCGCGGAAAAAATTCTGCTCTTCACCCACAAAGACTACGTCTTCCACCTGCTCAAACCCCGCGAGCAGTGGGGCACGGACCTTGCTCCGCACGAACAAGTCATGCTCGAGAATATATTCGCCGGCGGCACCGAGACTCGCCTTTCCAGTCTGAAGAATCGCTTCTACACGGCAGTTCCAGTCATTCGCCAGGACATTATGTCGGCGCTGAAGCTAAAGGGAATCTATCTTCTCGATCCGCAGTCGGCGAATGGCTACAGCGTGGTGGCTGCAATCCTGATTCTCGCTCCGTTCGGCATTATGCAATACCTGGGATGGGCGAACTTTTTCAACTCCGCGATTTTGCTGATCGTGAGTGTGGGGATCTCGGCGATCATCTGGTGGTTGTTCGCGCGAGTCATGACTGCAAAGACCGTGAAGGGAGCGCAGGTTCGAATTCAGGTTCTCGGGTTCCAGGAATTTATGAATCGGGTGGATGCGGAGCGGTTGAAGGTCATGCCTCCAACGATCTTCGAGAAGTTTCTGCCATACGCGATGGCGCTGGGGGTGGAACATCACTGGGCGCAGGCTTTCGCGGGATTGATCCAAACTCCCCCACAGTGGTACGTAGGGCCGGGAGGGCCCTATGTGGGCTTCAATCCGATTTTGTTCTCGAGTTCGATGCACAGCATGGCGACCGATATGCATCAGGTTTTTGTGTCAGCTCCGCGCGCCAGCTCTGGTGGTTCCGGCTTCGGTGGTGGCGGCGGGGGCGGCGGAGGATTCTCCGGCGGAGGCTTTGGTGGCGGCGGCGGAAGCGCGTTTTAGACCCGGTGGGGTCGTCAAGCCGGCCGCGAGGGCAAGCTGCCGGCGGGACTCCGTTGCTGCGGTTCGGATACTACTTTCTTATTATTGATCTTCCTTTGGAGCTACCTATAATCGACGCACTTCGTTCTGGGGTTCGAGTGCTGATCGCGTGAATACCAAATCTAAACCTGTCATGAAAGCAGTGGTCGTAAGTGTGTGCCTGGTCGCCGCGCTCTGGATGCTGGCTTGCGCCGGGCTGTATCGCGTGATGCGGCGGTCGCCGGAACAATTTGCCCGGGTGATGGCTAAAATCCCGGGACCGATCCCTTTTCTGATTCTGCCTTTCGAGACGCTGTGGATGCGCGCCCGAGCCGGCACCTTGCAGGTCGGCAGTCCCGCACCGGACTTCGCTCTGACCAAGCTCGACAAGACGGCCCAGGTGCAACTGTCGTCTTTGACCGCGCAAAGTCGTCCGGTGGTGCTGGTATTTGGAAGCTATACATGACCGCCATTCCGGCGGGAGGTTCCTGCCCTTAACAAGCTCTACGATCAGTTCCAAGAACGCGTCACGTTCCTCGTGGTCTACATCACCGAAGCCCACCCGAGCGATGTTTGGCAAATGCAGAGCAACGTGAAAGAGAAAGTCGTGTTCGCCAGTCCCCGCAGTGAAGACGAGCGCGCTTTCGTCGCGGGAGCTTGCGTGCGCAAGTTGGGAATTGAGATTCCCGCCGTGCTCGATGAATTTGGAAACTCAACCGAGACTGCGTACACGGGCTGGCCCGACCGGCTTTATTTGATTGATGGCGCGGGCCGCGTGGCCTACAAGAGTCGCCCCGGGCCGTTTGGCTTTCACGCAGACGAATTGAAGACCGCCATACTTACGCTGCTACCTGCTCCTGAACCCAAGCAGACCGCCGAGCGCCTGCCCTGAGCGAAGCCGAAGGCCGGCTGTCTCTAGGTGCTCATCAGAATCTTGTTGCAAAGAAAAAGGGCCGCGAATGGATCGCGGCCCTCTTTTCACTTGCAGGGTTTACTGCTCGCCGGCGCCGGCGTCGGTGCCCCACATCGCGTTGGTCCCCCACATCGCGTTGGTCCCCCACATGGCGTTGGTCCCCCACATCGCATTGGTGCCCCACATGGCGTTGGTCCCCCACATCGCATTGGTGCCCCACATGGCGTTGGTGCCGGTCATAGTGGTTGACGGAGCGCCTGCCACGAACTGCTGCGATCCCCACACCGCCGCGTTCGACCACGTGGCGGAAGTGTTCCAGACCGCAGTCGGACCGTCTTTGAGGTAGACGTTGCCCGAGGTCGGATCGTAGGAAGCTACCGGAGACATCGCAGTCCCGCGGGCCACGTCCGCACTGTTGATGGCGGCTTCGACGTCCACGTAGCCGGCGCCGACGGTGAACACGTCGTACTGATCGGTGTAAGTGATGCCGGTGGTCGGGTCGGTCGTGCTGCTATAGGCCGGGAGCGACTTCCAGGCCGTCTTCATCAGCCTGGCCTTGACCTGATCGGGGTTGAGGTTCGGACTCTTCTGCAGGAGATCCGCCACCACTCCGCTGACCACGCCTGCGGCCATGCTGGTACCGCTTAGGGTGAAGTAGCTGGAAGACGATGCTGTGCTGCCACCGTTCACGTAAAAGCTGTACTGGACGCGGTTGCCGGGATACTCGTTGTAGAGCGTGGAATTCGGAGCTTCGAGCGAAACCAGCAGGTTGCCCGGAGCGACGATGTCAGGCTTGGCCACGGCGTCGAGCGCGGTCGGCCCCTTCGAGCTATAGCTGGCGATAAGGTCATCCAAGCGAGTGGGCGTGCCCATCGGCTTCATCGCGCCAACGGTGATCACGTAAGGATCATTGCCGGGAGAAGTGATTGTCCCGTAACCATCGGTGGGCTGGTAGCGGCCATTATTGCCGGCGGCGACCACGACGACGATGCCGCTCTTCCACGCGGCCTCGACCGCCTGGCAGACCGGATCAAGCTTGTAGCTTTCGTAGACCGGACGTCCCAACGAAAGATTGATCACTCGGATGTTGTACAGCGGCTTCAGAGAAATGGCCTTCCCGATGGCCGCAATCACAGCGCTATCGGTGCCCGCGCCGTTCTGATCGAGGACACGAAGATTGATAATGTTGGCCTGCGGCGCGATGCCTTCAAAGGTTCGCGAATACTTGGAACCGATCGAACTGGAACCGTTGCCGGCGATCAGGCCCGCGATGTGGGTGCCGTGGCCATATTGATCGTTGGGGCTGTTGTTGCCCGGAACGAAGCTCTGGTTCCACACCACGCGCGACCATCCCAGGAACCCACCATTCAAGTCGGGATGATTCGCTACGCCACTGTCAATCAGCGCGACGCCGATGCCGGCACCGGTATAGCCCGATTGCCACGCGGCAAAAGCGTTCACCGCAGGCGCAGCGTTGCTGAGCGTCGGAGTCAGAGGCCGGTCGGTGCTGATGTACACCACATTGGCGCTGTTCGAAAGGGTTTGGAGGGCGGGACCGCTCAGCGAAGCCACCAGGCCATTGACGATTGGCAACGGAGCCAGGATCGTGCCCCCAAGCTTCACAATGTCATTGACTAGGCAGTCCACCAGTCCGAGCAGGCTGTTGCAGTTGATCTGTGTTCCAGGTGCGTATTGCACGATGACCCGGACCTGCTGAGTTGATTGTTTGCCTTGCAACTCAGGCGCTAACTTAGAATTGTCGGCGAAAGCCACCGTCGCCGTAGCAATCAGCAACAAAAATATGAGCTTCTTCATTTTCCCCCCACAAGGTCGCCCCACAGTGCGTTGAACCGCACTCCAAGTGACTCGTATGTTTGCAGGTGCGATACCAAAGGGTGACCCTTATTACCCCCATTTATCAATGACTTAGGGGAGGTTGTAGCGAAACTCAAGGGGCGATTTGTCCCACGACCTGAAGCGTGAGACAACTTGTCCCGTTCCTGGGTCCTTTCGTTCCCGAGCCAGCGGTGTCCGGCATGCGATCTAAGTGATTGATTTGGCTGGAAAAAACCATGGTAATCACGCGAGTCTTTTTGGGGCGGACATTGGCCCGCAATTCGTTGAAAATTTAAACACTTATCATGTCTTGGGTTCGATCCATTGGCGCACATGCGTTTATCGTCTCGATGGCTCTGGCGGGGTGCATCTGCTTTGGATTTTCCTTCGCGCAC
>Ga0209006_10002729_pt1 | contig 16061 bp, 7 predicted proteins | sample JacPin_JW_Ref_O2_FD_188567 | JGI IMG/M metagenome (GOLD analysis project Ga0209006, IMG submission 188567) | Forest soil microbial communities from Algoma, Ontario, Canada - Jack Pine, Ontario site 1_JW_Ref_O2 (SPAdes) (version 2) | ecosystem: Environmental > Terrestrial > Soil > Boreal... | reverse complement strand
AAGCTGTTTCACGCGCGGCTGGTGGACGATAGCCCCTATGACGATGGCTACATGCGGACCGGCGATATGGGATTTTTCCACGACGGAGAGCTGTTCGTCTGCGGCCGTATCAAGGACATGATTATTCTCCGCGGGCAAAATTATTACCCGCAGGATATTGAAGCTGTGGTGGAAAAGGCGTCGGGGCTGATTCGGACGAATTGCGTGGCCGCGTTCCAGATTAATGAAGAGAGCGAGCCAGCGCTGGCGATCGTCGCTGAGGTGAAAAATCCGAAGGCGCTGCCGGATGCGTTGCAGATTGCGGCGGCCGTGCGGAATTATCTCAACGTGGAAGTGGCGCTGATTTCTTTTATCGCGCCGCGTGCGATCCCGAGAACGAGTTCGGGCAAGATCATGCGGCACAAGACCAAGCACATGTGGCTGCAAGGTCAATTTACCGTTCTCTCGGAGTTTTCGCGGGAGAAGGACGATGGACTTTCCACGTGTGGTTCTGCTGGGCAGTCGCCTTTCGACGTATTGAAAACGCGTTACAACCTGACGGGCACGGAATCTTACAACCTGGTCGAAGCGGGGCTTGATTCCCTGGATCTTGTAGTGTTCATGCACGAGATCAAGGAACTTTTAAAAGATAAAGGCGCCGATATGCTGGCGAGGCAGGTGGATATTGGCCTCGTGCAGCGGGTGAGCGTAGCCGAGTTGTTTCGACTGGCGGAGCAGTTGGAGCGGGCTCCGGAAGAGGCGCTGGTTCCGCTGCGGCATTCGTTGGCGGCTTTCCGGGACGAACAGCGCGCGGCAGAACAGCGCATGATGCGCAGCGACAGAAAGCTCATCTTCGAGCCTTCAGGGCCGGCGGTGTTGCCGGAAGCACCAATCGTGAATAATGTTCTGCTCACCGGTGGCACCGGGTTTATCGGACCGTTCCTGGTGAAAAGTCTGCTGGAACAAACGCAGGCGAAGATCCACGTGCTGGTGAGATCTTCCGACGAGGATCAGGGCAAGCAAAGGCTGAGGGCGGCGATGGAATCGATGGGGCCGTGCCCGGCGGAGCTGATGCAGATGTTCGAGGCTCGCGTGAGTCCGGTTTGCGGAGATCTTGGCCAGCGGGAACTGGGATTGACGCAGGGGGTTTGGGATTTTCTGGAGAATGAAATCGATACGGTGTTCCACAACGGCGCAACCGTAAATTACCTGCTCAACTACGACCGGATGCGCGACGCGAATGTGCGGGGGACGAATGAGGTGTTGCGGCTGGCGTTCGAAGGACGGCCGAAGAGCTTCAACTACGTTTCGACTACGTTCGTGTTCGGCTGGGCGGTCAAGAGTGTTCTGTATGAGACTGACCTGAACGAGAACATGGAGCTTCTCGATTTTGGATATAGCCAGTCCAAGTGGGTCTCGGAGCAAGTGGTGATGGAGGCGTGCCGGCGGGGGTTGACGACGCGGATTTTTAGGCCCGCTCTGGTGAGTCCTTCGATTAGCGGCGGAGGCAATAACTTCGACATCGCTGTGCGTCTGGTGGCGTTCATGGTGAATCACGGGATTGGAGTGGATGCTTTGAACCAGGTGAGTTTCGTTCCCGCAGACCTCACGGCGAACAATATCGTTGCGATTTCCACGACCCCCGGCACGGAGAATAAGACATACCACGTAGTGAGAGACGATTACGCGAACATGCTGGATATTACCGGACTGATTACAAAGGCGACCGGGCGGCAATTTGAAGTGTTCAGTCTTCCTGACTTCGTTCCCGAACTGATCCGGAGATGCAGGAAAGAAGATTTACTGTTTCCGCTGCTGGATTTTCTGGTGGGGTCGGTGGATAACATCTCGGCGATGGAGTTCAAACGCTACGACAGTTCTTCGTATCAGGCGGCTCGGGATGCTTCCAAATGGGGCAAGCCGGATCCGTCGCTTGAAGATACGGTGAATGGCATTTTGCGATTCATGCAGCGGAAGGGAATTATTTCGGTTGCGGCGCGGGAGTTTAATACTGTGGGGAGCCGGTAGGGTTTCAGCGCGGATCTATGGGCACCGCGACGTTACGGTTTGCGAAATACCAGCGTCTCTTTTATCTGCTGACCGGTTTCCAGCGTTCCTGCCGTGGTTAGCGTCATCTGTGATCCGTCGGCGGAAACTACCCAGCGATCTTTTTGTGAGATTTGATCATCTCGGTGGTAGATCGAATCGACGGTGTGAGCGTCGACGAGCTGGAGGGACACGGTGTCGTTGCTGGAATTTTTCAGATCGTATTCCTTGCCGTCGAAGCGGGCGCTGTAGCTGAAGTCGCCCAGGAAACGGACTCCTCCGCTTCCGTCTCCTTCGATCTTGAGCGTCATCCCTTGGCGCAATCGAGTCTTACTCAAATCCTCGGTCCACTCGCCGCCGAATAAGTCATCGGGAGCCTTCGTTCCGCCGGTCCGCGTCCACACGGTGATCTTGTCGGCATGGCCTTTCTGTGAAGTCCTGCTGGTTAACTCGTTACCATCGCTCGAAAGTTTGTCACGAACGGTCGCCACTACGGCTCCATCCTTCTTCTCTTTGACTTCGACCTGATGCTTATCGATCCTGCGTACTTCGATTTGATTAATTGCCGGATTGCCTTGCACGGGGGCTTCATGGCCGTCTAACTTCGCCGTGAAATCGAAGCGGGATTCGCCTGAACTCACCACGTGCACTTCGTGGTGGAGAGATGTGACGGAGAGTTTGTTGGGGGGATCGAGGGTAGACTCCGCGGAGATGAGCGTCCAGGAGCCGACGCGGGGGTCCGCCGCACCAACTTGAAGGGCGACAACCAACCCAAGCAACGCTAGTTTGTACATTGGTCCTCCTACATGGGTAACCCTGCATTAGCTCTGCTGAAAACCGTGTATCCTTACCACACCATAATACGAATCCGTTCGCAATGCGAACCCGCATGCACCGGGTTAGTCGGAAACAGGGGCGTCAAATCAAGATCGACCGGAGCCCGAAACGGGCTCCACGCGGATGGGAATCTCCTTAATACTAACGATTTTGCGTGACATCGTGACATTATGAATCTCATGTATGTGCGCCGTTTTTGGCTGGCCGGGCTGGTCCTTGTCGCGGTCCTTGCGCTGCTCCCATTTTCCTTTCATGCCGAGCACCATCTGGAAACTGCAACACGCATAGAAGGCAGCGAAGCGCAAATTGTGACGCAGGATTTGGCCACGCGCTTTCGTTCGCCATTCGTGGATCGCGTGGTGCTGGTGGTTCAGGGACTTCCGCCTGTCGATTCGGAAGAGGGCGAGCAAGCATTAGGGACGATTGAAGAGAGACTGGGGCAGGAACCGGGCGTGTCCGGGGTGGTCTCGCATCTGGATTTTCGCGATCCGATTTTCCTGGGCAAGGGAGGAGCAACTTTTATTCTGGTGGGACTGGCGTCGACCGAAGGTCCTGTGGAGTCGCTCGTCCCGAAACTGCACGAACTGGCGAGCTCTCTGCAAAACCAATTGCGGAGTCGTTATCCGGCGGTGAAGCTCGAACTGACGGGAGAGACGCCACTTAATTTCGACATTCGGAAAGCCAGCGCCGACGATGTACGGCACGCCGAAACCCTGGTGATTCCTGCCACACTCGTACTTCTGCTGGTAGCTTTCGGAAGCCTGGTGGCGGCGCTGATTCCATTGGCGGTGGGTCAGCTTGCCATCGCGACCGCTCTGGCGATTGCGGGATTCCTAGCATTGCGCTGGCACTTATCGATTCTGGTTCAGAATTTGTCCACGATGCTGGGGCTGGGCTTGGGGATCGACTACGCGCTGCTCATGGTGAGCCGATTCCGGGAAGCGATTGCCGTCGAGCCAGACGGACTTAAAGCCGCGGCCATCGCGGCACGGCAGGCGGGGCATACGCTGGTGATTTCAGCTTCGACCGTGGCCATTGGATTTCTGGCGCTTTTGACCGTCCCTATCAGCGAAGTCCGTTCCATCGGTGTGGCTGGATTCCTGGTGGCGGGAACGAGTGTGTTGCTGGCAAGTACAGTCGTTCCGGCACTGCTGGGAATTCTCGGAACGCGAATTAATGCGGGGCGGCTGCCGTTTCTTGCGAGTCTGGATGCTAACCGGGCAGCACGCACGGGAAACCGCTGGAGGCGATGGGGGAAGGTGATTGTCGCGCGTCCCTGGGTTGCAATTTTTGTGGCCGGTGTCCCGTTGCTCGTGCTCGCCTCGCAGGCCATGCGGCTCGATACCAGCGTTCCCAGAGGAGATTGGCTTCCGCCGGCGGCGGAATCGGTGCGCGCGCTTCACACGCTTGAACACATGGACCGGGCGGGCATTGTTTATTCGTTGCGCGTGATGCTGGAACTTCCAAACGATTCGATTGCGCAAACGGACTCGGGATGGAATGCGCTTGACCGTTTCAGCAAGCAGCTTGCGAGCGATCCGCGTACCGGCCGCGTGATCTCGATTACGACGATGGCGGGGAGCGACCGGACTGCGCTTGGCAGCCTGTCGCGTGAGACGCGTCGAACGTTTCTGAGTCGCGACGGGCAGGAGGCGCTGCTGGAAGTTTTGCCCGCGCCTGGGGTTTCGCTGAACGATCAGGTCAAGTGGGTGCGGGAACTGCGGAAACAGGGCGCGGCAACACTCACGGGAATACCCGGCGCTACACTGCGCATTGGAGGCATTCCGGCGCTGACGGCCGATTATCAGACAATCGTCAGGGACCGGTTTGCTTCGGTGATGGCGCTGGTGGTGGTAGGGACGCTCGTGGCGCTGCTTGCCGGGTTCCGATCGCTTTTCGCCGCGGTGAAAGCTATTGCTTTGAACTTGCTCTCGGTTGCGGCCTCGTTCGGAGTATTGGTTCTAGTGTTTCAGGACGGGCACGGAGTCAGGTTCTTTGGAGTTCCGGAGGGAACGGGCAGCATATTTCCGATTGTGCCCATCGTTGCGTTTGCCATTGTTTTCGGGCTGAGCATGGATTACGAAGTGTTCCTGGTCGCGCGAGTTCTCGAAGAGCGGAGGAGCGGGTTGAGTGAAGAGGAGGCGATCCCCGAGGGGATGGCCAGAACTGCGGGACTGATTACAAGCGCGGCCGCGATCATGATTGTGGTTTTTGCGGCATTCACCTTTGGGAGTTTCCTGGTGGTGAAAATGCTTGGATTTACGCTGGCGGTAGCGGTGTTAATTGACGCAACCCTGGTTCGCATTGTGATTGGGCCTGCGCTGCTGCGCGTTGCAGGCGATTGGAACTGGTGGCCGGGAGGGCTTGCTGCTACTCGGAGTACGCCGGTGATCGGCGGTGAATGAGGCAACCGGTTGAGAGTGTAAGCGAGCCGCTAAGGTTTCCAATCCAATTTGGAATCCACTTTCCAATCCAAATTCGAATCCCAGGAGTAAGCCGAGAAGGAAGTGGGGCGCAGAACGTCAATCTGGACGTGGACCGGCGGCTCGCGCTGGGTGCATACGAGTTCTAATTTCGTTTTGCTGCCGGGCGCGGCGTCCGGGATGTTCACTTCCTGTCGCTCGACGGGAATATTGTCTGCGCCGAAAAACAAGCCTCGCAGTTTGTAGCCTCTGAGCGTGTAGGCGGGAAGATCGCGCCGGACTTTGATGAGCACCTGGATCAGCGCGTTCGAATGGTTCAGTTGCCGCACCTCGAGTGATTCGATCGGGCTGGATTCGCGGCGGAGCAGTTCGTGCGATGGTTTTTGTGCGCCATAGAGATCCACAACTCCGTGGACCCGCTGCTGCAAGGGACCCACACCGCGGTCGCCCATCTGAGTGCGGTAGTCGTTGTAACAAAAGAAAATGGCGCCGGCAACGAAATCTTTCGAGCGCATTGCGTTGGTGTGCGAGCGCAGAATCTCCACTCTTTTTTCGTCGCCTTCGGGCCGGTCGGGTGTGCAGGCACAATATCCGTATTCGGAGACGACGATGGGCTTGCCGGGAAATGCGGCGTGAATTTTGTCGAGATAGTGCGCAGTGTCCGCCGCCGAACCTGGCATCCAGGTTCCGAAATATTCATTGGCTTCGATAAAGTCCATAAGGCCGGCTACGTCGCGCTCCGGGGTGCTATCCAGGGAATTCGAAGCGTAGGAACATAGACGGCTGGGATCGAGGCGCTTGGCTTCCTCCAACATGCGCTTGGCGAATTGGTACGCGGGCGGATTCTGTCCGCCAATTTCATTGCATAGTCCCCAAGCTACGACCGAGGGATGATTGAAATCACGAGCAATCATTTCGCGCAGTTGACCGAGACCATTTTCCAGAATGTCCGCGTCAGGCTCGGCGGTCATGCCGTTGAATGTGTCTGGTCCCCACGCGGGGATTTCGGTTTGCATGAGAATGCCGTGGCGGTCACAGTAATCCAGAACGCGCTTGTCCTGGGGCCAATGGACTCGGGTAAAAACGCAATTCAGATATTTCATGTCGGCATGGTCGTGGGTGATCCAATTCGTTGGTTCGGCCATTCCGAACTCGGGATTGCTGCCGGCCATGCGTTCCACGCCCATCAGGCGGACGGCCTCTCCGTTAAGGTGGAACTTGCCCTCTCGAGTCTCGAACTTGCGAATGCCGAAAGTGGTGGTGAAGCGGTGGGTGGCGCTTCCATCTGAGATGGAAAATTCCAGGCGATAGAGGTGGGGATGATCGAAGTGCCACAGCTTAGCTTTCAGCAAAGTCGCTTTAAGGGTGAGAGTTTCGAGTGCTCCCGGCTTGATGGAAAAAGATTTAACCGGGGAGTCGGAGGAAACTTTCACCGGCTCCTCTTCTTCTGTGATGCAGAAGGATGCGTTGCTGGTCGAGGTCGTCGCACCTGTGTTGCGGATGTATGCGGTAATCGTCAGGTTCCCATCGCCGCTGGCGAGGTCGGGCACGGTGTCGACGTCAACGCGTTCGATAAATGTCTTTGGCGTGATCAGTAGTTGTAGCGGGCGGAAAATGCCTCCGTCATTGGCCCAGTCGCTCGACTGCCCGCGCGGAAGCATGCGGTCGTTGAAGGCATTATCCACACGGACTGCGATCGTGTTCGTGCGATCCCACTTCAGAAAGTTCGTGATGTCTAACTTGAAGGCGGTGTAACCCTTGTGTGCGTGTTCTCCCGCGAAGTGACCATTGACCCAAACTGTGGCGGAGTGGAAGACGGCTTCGAACTCCACGCGCACGGCGCATTCCTTTCGACTTGCGGGCGCGAGCAAATCAAAGGGCCGCCAATACCAGGCAATTCCGCGATAGTCGGCCAGCGCGGTCTCCACCTGCCAGGTGTGAGGTACAGTGACAGTTCGCCAATCTTCACCTGGAACACTTTCGCCATGCCAATTATTTTGCGTGCCTCGATCGTCTGGGTCGGTGCGAAAGAACCAGTCGCCGCACAGGCTTGTCACTTCCGTGATGCACGGTTCGCTGGGTGTTGTGGCTGCCCAAGAGTTGGGCGCGGCGAGTGCTCCGGCGACAGCGCCGACGGAGCGGGCGAGAAAAGTTCTGCGAGAGCGCATGAGAGCGTTCGGCGTGGATTTACGCCGCTTGCAGTTAAGCAGTCTGCGGTTTCCGGTGTCAAACCAAAAAGTCCGCATGGGGGGAATCGCCGTGAGGAGAATGCGAATTACTTCCAGCTATAGGTGGCGAGAGCTCCGGCGGGCAGCGTGTAAGTGAAGGATTGGCCTTTGAAATTCACGGTGAAGGTTCCGGCGTTGCGGGCGGAGTTCAGCACCAGCAGGACGATCGATCCATCGGGATTCTGGAAGGCGACATCTTCGATACTTCCTGCGCCGAAAGTGTTTGAATCGATTCGGTGGGCGCCCGGGGCGACGAACTTTCCCAGATGTCCGAGGATGTAGTACTCCACATTGAAAGTGACGCGGGCCGGGGAAACACTGTCGTCGATCGTTACGATTCCCCGGCAGTTGGAACACGTGCCGTTCCTGGGGCCGGAGTTCTGATCGAGAGCGAGATTCCAGAGAGAGACGCTGCGGGCCCAGTTGCGCGTGGCGCTGATCAGCAAGTGCTCGGCGTTCCACACCAGGTCGCCGGCAAACGTGGTTGAAGTAATGCCAGAACATTCAGTGAACCAAATGTCTTTGGCGGGAAAGGCAGATTTCACCGTGGATTGCGCGCTTGGGTCGCCGGCGTAACAGTGAAACGCGCTGCCGGCGAGATACTGCGCGGCGGAGCTGCCGAGCACGGATTCCGGATAAGCGGTGTTATCCCAATTGTGGTCGTAGGCGAAGATCTTCACGTTGCCGAGTCCGGCAGTGTTGAGCGCAGGTCCGAGATTATTTGCGATGAAGGTTGCTTCATCGGTCGCGGAGAGAGATTCTGAGGCGTACCTCGCAGTCGAGAAGAGGGGTTCGTTTTGCACGGACAGTGCGTAGATGGGGACGCCCAGCTGCTGGTAGGCCTGCACGAAATCGACGAAATACTTTGCCAGGCTCGGGAAGTAGGAGGGGTTCATGTTCCCGCCGTTCATTGTCTGGCTGGATTTCATCCAGGCAGGCGGGCTCCACGGGAGTGCGATCACCTTGAGGCTCGGGTTGATAGACAGGGCTTGTTTGACGAGAGGGACGATGTAAGCCGTATCGTGCGCGATGGAGAAGTTTGCGAGATTGGGATCGATCTGGCCTGCGGGCATGTCGTCGTAACTATAGTTGCCGCTCGCGGAGAAGTCGGATGCGCCCATGGGCTGGCGTAGAAAACTGATGCCGATGCCGCTGCTCGGACTGAAAAGTTGTTGCATCAACATGGTCTGTTGCGAAGGGCTGAGCTTGTTCCAAATTAACCAGGCGGAAGAATCGGTGAGGGAACCGCCGAACCCATCCATCTGCTGATATTGGGTTGTGGCGTCTATGGTGATGACGAGAGCGCTGGAATTTGGGGCGGTTGCGAAGGAGACGCTGGGCTGGGGTTGCAGCAGCATCGTCCGGTCGCCGGTGGTTTCGACGATTTGCACTGTGGGCCCGGATGTGGCCTGTGCGGTTCCGGTTGAATGAGGGCAGCTGGTCAGCAGGAGGCAGGCCGCGGATACAGCGGCGCATACAAACGAAAGCTGGAAAATTCTGGCGATGTTACTCTGACGTCGGATGTCGGTTCGAGCATCCGATCTGATGTCACTTCGAATACCGGAAAGAATCGTAAGTTCGTGTTCCGACATTCTGGTCTCCGGTTGGCGGGCACTTTCCGAAGTCAGCGTTGCCGACAAGAATCTCATGCGTGTCAAATCAGCGTGTCAGATTACCTTGAGGTCTTTCTCCGCAAGAAAGAGTGGAACTCGTCGGAGCTGTCCAGCGGGCCTGACTTCCCCCCGCCGCAGGTTTGGACTACGCTAATGCGAGCACGGACTGGTGGACACGTTGTGAAGGCCGCCCTCAACTTGCCTTTAGAATTCGTAGTTACGCGCAAGGGAACTATCCGAGCTCGTAGTGTGGATGCGGCGTTTGTACGAGTGCTGAGGCTGGTTGCGGTGGCGGTTCTAATGGCGGGGGCTTTCAGCGCTGGAGTTCGGGCGCAGGTTCCAGTTGCTGCGAAACCGCTACCTACACTTACGCATGTCGATCAGATCCGAAGTTTGACTCCTGAACAGGCGTCCCTGGGTTATCCGGTGCTGGTGCGGGGCGTGATCACGATGGATGCTCCGGCGCCAGACTTTTTTGTTCAGGATGCGACGGCCGGTATCTATGTGGAGGGAAGCATCTCCGCGAGGTTTCCCCATCTGCTCAGCCAGGTCGTCGAAGTTGAAGGAGTGACGGGGCCGGGCAAATTCGCTCCTGTAATTCGCGAGACGACGTTGCGGGTGCTGGGCGAGGGAGCGCTGCCCAAGCCGCAACTTTTTCCTTTCTCCGAACTGGCCAACGGGGAACACGATAGCCAATGGGCGCAGGTGCGAGGCATTGTGCGGTCTGCGGCCGTTGATCGCAGCTCGTGGCAGGAATTGACGCTGGCCATGCGCATCGCATCCGAAGGAGGCGAGTTCAACGTTCGCGTGCCGATTGCTCACGATCAGGATTCGTCGTCGTGGGTTGATAGTTGGGTCGACAGCGAAGTCCTGATCGAAGGCGTTTGCGGCAGTCTTTACAATGCTAGCCGGCAACTCACGGGTATTCTGTTCTACATTCCTCGATTGAGCTTTATTAAGGTGGAATCTCCCGCCACGGAGGTTCCACTGTCGGCGTTGTTGCGTTTTTCGCCGGCGGAGGGAACGCGGCATCGGGTGCGAGTGCGGGGCGTGGTCGGCTACCAGCAGCCGGGCAACGCGCTGTTTCTTCAGAGTCAAGGCAAGGGACTGCGCGTGCTCACGCAGCAGAACACGGCGCTTGAGATCGGCGATCTGGTGGACGTGCTGGGGTTTCCTGCGATGGGGGATTCGGCGCCGATTCTAGAGGACGCGCTATTTCATCGTTTGGGTCACGAGAAAGCGCCGGAGCCAGTGAACCTTAATCTCGAAGTACCGTGGGAGCAATTCGACGGCGCGGTCGTGACCACCAACGCGAAGTTGCTGAACCGGCAGGCGCAGCCGGATGGTTTGCGGCTGATGCTGCAGGATGGTGACACGTTTTTTGATGCTGCGCTGCCGGCGAGCGCCTCCACGGAGCGACTGCTATCGATCCCGCTGAACAGCGAAGTGCAAATCACCGGAATTTGTCTGGTGCGCAGTGGAGGTTTGTGGCAGACGCCACAATCGTTCCGCATGCTGCTGCGCTTGCCGCAGGACGTTGTGGTGCTTAGAGCTCCCTCGTGGTGGAATTTACGGCACACGCTTTGGCTGCTGGGCATGATGGGTGGTGTTCTCCTGGCGGTGATCGTATGGGTTGTGGTGCTGGGCCGGAGACTGCAGGAACAGATGGCCGTTATTCGCCAGAAGTTGAGAAGCAGCGCGGTGCTTGAAGAACGCAACCGGATTGCTCGCGAACTGCACGACACACTGGAACAGGAATTGGCCGGGATCACCATGCAACTCGATTTGGCGGTCGATTGTTTTCAGCAAGCGCCGGGCGTGGCGCAGCACGCTCTCGAAACCGCGCGCGATATGAGCCGCCACAGCATGGTGGAAGCGCGGCGTTCGGTGTGGGACTTGCGTTGCCAACTGCTGGAAAATGGAGATCTGGTTTCTGCATTGGCGCAGATTGTTGAGCCGCTGGTGCCACGCGAGCAAACGAAATTCGATTTCAAGGTTCAGGGCAGCCCGGTGCGACTGCCTGGTCCCGTGGAGATGAACCTGCTCCGTATTGGCCAGGAAGCCGTCGCCAACGCGGTAAAGCACGGACGAGCTCAGCATGTTTCCATTGAATTGCGGTATTCTCCAGCGTCCGTTTGTCTGACCGTCAGCGATGACGGTCAGGGCTTCGTGGCCGCGCAGGCGTCTCCTACGGGACATTTCGGGCTCCTCGATATGCGGGAGCGCGCGCAATCGATGGGCAGCCATTTACGAGTGGAGAGCGAGCCCGGATGCGGAGCCCGCATCGCCGTGGAGGTTCCCGTGCACTCCGCGGAAGCGATTGATGAAGAGCTCAAAACCAATACGCATTTTGGTGGTTGACGATCACTTCATGGTCCGCATGGGTCTCTCTGCGTCGTTGAATGTGGAACCCGACATGGAGGTGGTGGCCGAAGCGAGCAACGGCAAGATCGCGCTGGAAGCCTACCGCAAACACCGTCCCAACCTGGTGATGATGGACCTCCGGTTGCCGGGGATGAGCGGTATCGAGTGCACGGTTGCGATGGTTCACGAGTTTCCGGACGCATGCATTCTCATGCTTTCCACGCACTCGGGCGAAGAAGAAATCTACCGCGCCATGCAGGCCGGAGCTCGCGGGTACATTGTGAAGAGCATCATCCGCGAAGAATTGCTGCGCGCGATCCGCGAGGTTCACCAGGGCGGGCGCTACCTGGATCCGGTGGTGGCTTCGCTGCTGACCGAGCGACTCTCGCACCGCTCCCTGACAAGCCGCGAACTGGAAGTGCTGCGCATGGTGGCCAAGGGGCTGGGAAACAAAGAGATCGCGAGTGAACTGAACATCGCCGAAGTTACGGTGAAGCTGCATGTGAGTCATGTGCTGGAAAAGCTCAACGTGAAGGACCGTACTCAGGCGGCGACCGTTGCACTGCAACGTGGGATTATCTCGCTCGATTGATTGCGCGGGTGCTAATCCCGACAGTGCTGAGCGCTTGCATGCACTCGAGGCGGCAAAGAGTATTCGCCTCTTTATCTGGAATTCCAAGACAGTCCGGCAGCTGTACGAAAGTACAGTTGACAGCCCTCGTCCGGTGTTTTCTATTGGTACGTTCTTTGCGTTTGATAGCAGACAGAATTCATGCTTGGGAACCGCATTTTTTTCGTGAAAGCCACGAAGCTAGTTTCGTTCTTTTCGACCCTAATCAAAATTGCCTATTTTTCGGGTTGACCGATTACACGTTCAGACGGCTCCACGACGAGCCGTCGACCGCTCCCTGGAAGGAGAAGTCATGTCCCGCTGGTCTCAATCGATAAATTTCCGAATCGCTGCCATCGCGGTGTCTGCCATCGTGCTGTCAGTGTGCTGCGTAACGCTGTCGGCGCAGGTGACCTCCGGCACGATCTCTGGCCGGGTGCAAGACGCAACTGGGGCCGTCATCAAGGGTGCCTCCGTCAGCATTTCGAACCCGGCAACTGGACTCACTCGCCAGTCCACGACTTCCGACAGTGGGGAGTTCGTGGCCCCGAATCTTCTTCCTGGCACTTACACCATCACCGTGGAAGCAAAAGGCTTCAAGAAGCTGGAGTCTCAAGGCTTTGTGCTCAGCGCCGCCGACAAGCTGAACGCGGGCGATCTGGTGCTGGCTGTCGGTGCGGCCACCGACGAAGTCACAGTTACTGCTGACGCAGGACAAGTACAGCTCCAGTCGAACTCCGGGGAACGCTCGGACCTGATCACCAGCAAGCAATTGAATGATGTCGCTTTGAACGGCCGCAACGTGCTGGACTACATGAAACTCATTCCCGGCGTGGCCGGCACGCTCGATGCTCACCAGTCAGGCACAGGCGGACTTGACGCTTACAACATCAACGGTACGCGCGCCAATGAGCACGAGTTCACCATTGACGGAGCCTCCAACGTGGACACCGGAAACAACGGTGGAACCCATGTCACCATCAACCTCGACGCGATTGAAGAGGTGAAAGTGCTGACCTCGAACTACCAGGCCGAGTTCGGCAAGGCGGCTGGAGGACAGATTGCCCTTACGACGAAGGGCGGTACCAACCAGTGGCACGGTGATGGCCGCTTCTTCCATCGAAATGATGGCCTGAACGCCAATGAGTACTTTAATAAGCAAAATCAGTTAGCGGCCGGCTCGCCAAATGAACCCGAAATCTATCGCTACAACTACGTTGGGTACCAGATCGGTGGACCGATCAAGAAGGACAGGCTCTTCGTTTTCTGGAGTCAAGAATTCTACCGGCAGTTGATTCCCCTTGCCCTCGCGCAGTTCTACACCCCGACGGCTCTGGAGCGCACGGGAGACTTCTCCCAGTCTACGGACGGAAATGGCTTGCCGATCGTGATTTCTGGACCTGGCGTTACGAACAACAAAATTGATCCAACCCAGCTGTCGGCGACGCAGCAGGCGACGTTCCAGCAAGTGGAGAAGATGCTGAATCTCTTTCCACTGCCGAACGCGAGTGGCATGGTTAACGGCTCATTCTACAACTACTCGCAATCACTTTCGGGCGAGGCTCCCCGGCGGGAGGATATTCTGCGCGTCGACTTGCAGATTAACAGCAAGAATCATCTTTATGGCCGCTACATTCACAATTCCGAGACCGATACATCACCATTCACGCCCTTTCCCGGACCATTTGGTATCTTCGCCTGTTCGTCAGGAACGACTTTCACAGGCGGTTGTATCCAAGAACATCCAGGCTGGAACTTTTCCGCGAACCTGGTCAGTACGATCAAGCCCAACCTTTTGAATGAGTTTTCGGTTGGTCCCAGCCACACACTGTCATTAGCGGAAGGAAAGAACGGAAATATTTCCCGTGCCGCGAATGGAATCACGCTGCAGCTGCTTTATGCGGTTCCCCAGAGCGAGGCCATTCCCGATATGAGTTTCGGCGGCTTGAACGCCATCGATTTCCAAGGCCCGTATCTGGGGGCGACGCCATGGCATCAGTCCAACACCACGATCAACGTGAACGACAATCTGACGTGGGTACGGAACCGTCATGTCTTTAAAGCGGGGATGTTCTACCAGCGCAATCGCAAGGACCAGATTGCCTGGGGCAATTTTAACGGGCAGTTCACCTTCGGCGACAGCCCCACCAACGGTGGCACCTGTCCGCAAGGGCCGGGAACTTGCCAGCTTGGCGATCCGTTTGCGAGCGCACTGGAAGGAGGGTTCCAGGGCTTCGACCAGTCCACTGCGCGTCCGCTAGGGAAGTTCCGCTATAACCAGCTCGAGTTCTATGTGCAGGATACCTGGAAGGCAACGACCCGGCTAACGCTCGACTACGGCATGCGGTTTGTCTGGATTCCGCCGCAGTACGACGCCAATAACCAAGTGGCGCTCTTTGAGCCCTCGGCATACAACCCGGCCAACGCCGTGACGATCGATCCCAACTCAGGCAACATCATCACTGCCGATGGCGGCAATCCGCTGAACGGCGTCCAATTCACTAAAGAAAGTCAAATCCCTATGGGAGGTTGGGATGACCGCGGCATAATGCCGGAGCCACGGTTTGGTTTTGCCTACGACCTGTTCGCCAACCACAAGACGATCCTGCGCGGCGGTTTCGGAATGACTCACGACCGTACGCAAGGCAACCTCATCTTCAACACAGTATTCGACAACCCGGCGCTGGTGGAGACCGCCTCGGTAGGCGCAGGCAGTATTCCCAGCCTTCCGAGTTTGCAGTCCAGCTTCGGAAATGGAGTGTTGAGCAATATTGTCGGTGCGGATCGAAACGGACAGGTACCGACGGTTTATAGCTTCAGCCTGGGCGTTCAGCACGAAATCGGCTCCAGCACAACGCTCGATCTGGCCTACGTCGGTACACTATCCCGCCACCTGGTGACGTCGCGAGATCTCAATGCCGTTCCGTATGGCACAGCGTTCTTGCAGTCCTCCCAAGATCCCAACTGCGTAGACAATAACGGTAACCCCGTTTTTCCGGGGGGCATTGTCCCCAGTGTCCAGCCAAACCTGCAGCCGCAATATGCAGCGGCGGGCTATAACTTCAATGGATACTGCGCATATGGATTCAACAATTACGCGAACAGTTCGGCATTTTTCGAGCCTTACAAGGGTTATGGGCAGATGGCATACCTCGAATTCAACGGCACTTCTAACTACAACTCGCTCCAAGCATCGCTGCAAAGGCGCTTCAGCAAAGGACTAACCTTCGGGGCAGTCTACACCTGGTCGAAGTCACTGACCACCGCAGGTTCGGATCAAGACACACAGGATCCGTTTAATGCCCCCTTGGACTACCGCGCAGCGCCCTGGGACCGGACGCAAGTGTTCGCGGCAAACTACGTTTACAACCTGCCCAATTTGACGAAGCACTTCAGCGGGCCGAAGTGGCTTTCCTATGTAACGGACAACTATCAGTTAAGCGGCGTGACGCAGTTCATGACCGGCACTCCGGTGGACTTGAATAGCGCCTTTTCATTCCCTCCAGGGAGCATAACCGGTTCGGATCAATACGGAGCTATCCCGTTCTACTACAGCCTCGACGTGAACAAAAACCTGGTTTTGCCGAAAATCGGTTCCCCGGTCAGAGGAACGCGCGACACCTTGCGATACGGGGGGATTCAGAACTGGGACACGTCCTTGTTTAAGAATCTCCCGCTGGGGAAGAACGAGGCGCGATACTTACAAATGCGGCTCGAAGCGTTCAACGTCTTTAACCATCCGAACTTCACTTCGCAAAACTACGGCGTCACTGTGAATGGGCCGTGGAATTATGAGACCCCCACGACTCCGCTGACGATTTCGCAAAACCCAGGCTGGGGTACGAAAGCGAGCACGCCCAACACTGGCCCAGGAGGTTTTCGTGTGATTCAGTTAGGCGCCAAGGTCTACTTCTGACCGCTTGCAGCTGATGGACGGAACTGAGAGTACCCTCCTTAGGAC
>Ga0209006_10002728_pt1 | contig 16066 bp, 12 predicted proteins | sample JacPin_JW_Ref_O2_FD_188567 | JGI IMG/M metagenome (GOLD analysis project Ga0209006, IMG submission 188567) | Forest soil microbial communities from Algoma, Ontario, Canada - Jack Pine, Ontario site 1_JW_Ref_O2 (SPAdes) (version 2) | ecosystem: Environmental > Terrestrial > Soil > Boreal... | reverse complement strand
GCCGACATGGTGAGCACGTCCACCTGTTTGCGCATTTGCTTGATGCGTTCTTTGTGGCGCACGCCGAAGCGCTGTTCTTCGTCGACGATGAGCAGGCCGAGGTCGGAGAACTTGATGTCTTTGGAAAGAATGCGGTGCGTGCCGATGAGGATATCGATTTTGCCGGCTTCAGTTTTCTGCAGAATTTCTTTTTGCTGTTTCGCGTTGCGGAAGCGGCTGATCATTTCAATGGTGACGGGAAAAGCCGCGAAACGCTGCTTGAAAGTTTCGTAGTGCTGAAAGGCGAGCACGGTGGTCGGAGCGAGCAACGCGACCTGCCGGTTGTCGCCGACGGCCTTGAAAGCCGCGCGCATGGCCACTTCCGTCTTGCCATAACCGACGTCGCCGCACAGCAGGCGGTCCATGGGCTGCGTTGATTCCATGTCGCGGGTAACGTCGGCAATGGCCTGCGCCTGATCTTCGGTTTCGTTGAACTCGAAAGCGTCTTCGAACTCGCGCACCCACTCGTTGCCTGGCGGGAAGGCATGTCCCACCGCCGTTTTGCGTTCGGCATAAAGTTTAAGCAGTTCGTCGGCCATATCTTTCATGGCCTTGCGCACGCGAGCTTTCGTCTTCGACCAGGCCGCCGTGCCCAGACTGCTGAGCGCCGGCTTGGCGCCTTCGGACGAGCGATATTTCTGGATGAGGTCGAGACGGGTGAGTGGAACGTAAAGCCGCGCGGCGTCGGCGTATTCGAGCAACATGAATTCGGCGTTGCCGTCGCCCTGATTGATTTCCTTCAGTCCCTGATACTGGCCGATGCCGTGCTCGACGTGCACGACGTAGTCTCCGACTTGCAGATCGCGAAAGTCGGAAAGAAACGCGGACACTTTTGATTTCTGGCGCTGCGGGCGCGTGGCCACGGTGTCAGACTCGTCAAATAAATCACGCGCGCCGAAGATGGCGAGATTCGCCTCGGGGAAAACAACGCCGTCGGGGATGTAGGCCTTGGCCAGCGTGGTGGTTAGAACGTCACCGGCGAAGTAACTGGTTTCGTCGGCGTAACTTTCGCCGCCGCGGGTGCGCGTGCCGAGACGGAAGGAAACGTTGTACTCGGTGAAGATATCGGCGAGGCGTTCGACCTCTCCATTGTTGGGAACTGCCAGGAGAACCTGCATATTTTCCTGACGGAGCTTTTGCACCTGCTGCAGCATGGCCGGAACCGCGCCGTGGAAGCGAGATGCGGGCTGGGAGAGAAATGTGGCGGATGGGCTGTCGCCGTCGGGATGGGCAATGCCGAGGTGTTCGATATCGGCGCCGGGGATGGTCACGAGTTTTTTCCACCAGTCGTCGGGCGGCAAATATAAGTCTTCGGGACGCACGAGATTCCCTACTCCGCTGCGCTCGTGCATTTCTTCGACGCGAGCCCAGAAACGGTCGAACTCCTGATGGAGTTGTTCGGGTTCATCGAGGAGCACAGCGTTGCGGGGGAGAAGGTCGAAGATGGTGCGATCGGCTCCGGCGACGGGCGCGTAGAATTCCCAGCCGGGAAAAACGGTGACTCCCCCAGCGCGGATGGCGGCTTCCACAATTTCTTCCGAGCCCGGTTCGCCCGAACCAACGATGCGCTTGCCGGAGAGGCGCGTGTGGATCGCGGCCAGCAAGTGATCGCTGACCGGAGTTTCGGTGAGAGGCAGAAGCAGCGCTTCGTCCACGGGAGTGGAAGAGCGTTGCGAGGCGGGATCGAACCTGCGAATCGAGTCGACTTCGTCGCCGAAGAATTCGATGCGCACCGGGCGCTCGGCTTCGGGGGAGTAGACGTCGAGGATGCCGCCGCGCAGGGCGTACTGGCCCGGCATCTCGACGACGTCGGCGGGACTGTATCCAACCGTGTTCAGGTGCGCGAGTAGCGCGTCGGTGTCGAGCGATTCGCCGCGGCGAATGGTGCGCGCGAGGTCGGTGTAAAACTCCGCCGCGCGCAGGCGGATGGCCGTAGCCGCGACTGGCGTCACTACGATCGACGCAGTACCCGTGGCAATCTTCCACAACGCGGTAGCACGCTCTTCCTGGAGTTCGGGATGCGGCGAAAGATTCTGGAACGGCAAAACGTCGCGGGCGGGCAGCGAGACTACGGCTTCCGGATCGCAGGCGGCGGTGAGTTCGCAGAATCCGCGGAGGATAGGGATGAATTCCTCGACGGCGCGGTTGTCATTGACAACGAAGATGAGCGGACGCTCGGCTCGACGCTGCAAAAGCACGAGCAGCAGGGCTTTCGCAGTAGGAGTGAGGCCGGAGACACGCGTCCGCCCCGTGCCCTCTCGCAGGTGGGAGGCTACACGCGCAAAGGCGGAAAGTTTTTCCACGTCCGCGAAGAGTTCGCGGACGAAGGGAAGAAGCATGCAGGATTATTTTAGCAGGTGAGCAAGTGTGGCGCGGGCACTGTTGCCCGCGGCTTTTGAGGTGAGGGAAACGAAGCAACCTTGAAAATCTAGGCCGCTCGGATAGACCCAGGACCCAAGGCGCTCTCTACAATACAATTCCGCGAATAGTATTTCCGTCTTCTCGAGAGCTACAAAAGCGTCTCCCGAATTTCACGATTTCCACAGGTCTCAAACTGAGGCGTGCAACCTCTTCCAAACAAGGCGCTTGCGATCCCCAGAGAAGAGTTTGCACAAACGTTCCTGAAGGAACACTTCGCGCGTTTATCCGCGCAGCAGGGGGCGGGTCAGGCAGGTGGGGCCGCCGCTGCCGTTGATGCAGAGTTCGCTGCCGGGGAAGGTGCGGACGTCGAAGCCGGCTGCGCGCAGGCGGGCGTTGGTTTTGCCGTTCTCTTCAATGGCCAGCAGGCGCTTGCCGCCGAGGGCGACGACGTTGCAGGCGAGAGTGTCGCGCTCGGAGGAGTCGATCTCGATGAAGTGATAGCCGCGCGACTTAAGCAGTTCGACGGTTTCGACTGCGAGCCATGGCAAGTCAACCAGTGCGGTTTGTTCGTCGAGCAGGCTGATCAGCGACATCAGGTGGAGACAAGCAGAGGGTCCGGGACCGTAGGGCAGCGGCGCGGAAAAAACGTCGACGCCTTTAGGCGCGAGCAGATCGCGCAGTTGCTGAATGCCAGCAGCGTTGGTCCGGTAGCCGTGGCCGATGAGCAGCGCATTTCGATCTAGCCAGAGGATGTCGCCGGCTTCGGTGGCGCCGGGAGCGATGATTTTAGCCAGCGTGGGGATCGCGAAGCGCGAGCAGAACGCTCCCTGGTGCTGGCCTTCGAAGACGCGGTTGTTTTTTCCTGGGCGCATGACGATGAGGCCGAAATCGGTGGACAGAGAGGCGTCGTGGGCGTAAACGGCGTCGAGTGAGAGTTCGGGCGCGGGCGCGAGTTCGATGACTTCTGCGCCGGCGGCGGCGAGTTCTCGGCATAGCGCGTCGTGCTGAGCTTGCGCGGTGGCGAAGTCCGGCTCGTGGTGGAAGCCGAGGTCGCGCCAGCGCGCAGCGTACTCGGGACGGTTCCATCCGGCGGTGCGGGGCGAACAGACCAGGACGCGCTGGAGTGAACCGACCATGGAGTGTCCGTTGAACTGGGTCGTGGTGATCGGGTCGGCTGGGGTTACTTCCATCGCGCCTCCAGGGATTGCTCGTACTGATTGCTCGTGCTTCAGAATTGTTGATTGCTGATTGAAAACCGGGCTTGCGGGCCTTGGACTTCGCTCGAACAATCGTCTGAAACCATTGTCCCTGATAGGAATCTAAACGGGCATCATGGCAAAAGCAATGTGGGAAGGCGCGGTGCTCGCCGAAAGCAGCCAGACTGTGGAAGTGGAAGGCAACCAATATTTTCCGCCGGATGCGATTCACAAGGAATATTTTCGGTCCAGTGAACAGCAGACCACGTGTCCATGGAAAGGGACGGCGAGTTACTACGATGTGGAAGTCAACGGCAAACGCAATGCCGGGGCGGCGTGGTATTACCCCGAACCAAAGCCGGCGGCGAAGCAGATTGCGGGGTACGTGGCGTTCTGGAAGGGCGTGAAGGTGGAGAAGTAGTGGGCCTGGCCTGGGTGGACAACAGATATTAAGATGCGGATCCCTTTACTTTCTGCTAAAATGTAAAGCATGGCTCAAGCCACAATTTCTTCGAAGAATCAGATCGTAATTCCGCGGGAAGCACGTCAGGCGCTCGATTTACGAGCCGGTGATAAGGTCCTGGTGGTAGTACGCGGAAAGCGAGTGCTGGTCCTGCAGAAGCCAGACTCGTACAGGGCGGCAATTCGAGGTCTGGTGGGTAAGCGCTATCTTTCAGACCATGTCAAGAAGGAACGCCAGAGTTGGGAGTAGAGCGACTTCGGCTTCTTCTCCGGCGCCACCGCCGGATCGCGATCGACACCAGCATCTTTATTTATCAACTGGAGGCTAATCCCCATTACCTTGCGCTTGCCGACTCGGTTTTTGCGTGGGTTGAGCGCGCGGGCCATGAGGCGGTGGCCTCGACCATCACGATGACGGAATTGCTGGTGCCGTCTTATCGGGACCATGACGAGAACAGGATCGACGACTTCTACGGACTGCTTTCCACGTATCCCAACCTGCAATGGATTGCCCCCGACCTGAAAGCGGCTGACATTGCCGCACGAATCCGCGCCACCTGTAAGTTGCGAACGCCGGATGCTCTGCAGGCAGCTACTGCTATTCAAGCGAATGCAACGGGATTCATCACGAACGACCCGGTCTTCTCGCGGATACAGGAATTCGAGACGGTTGTTCTGGATCGACTTCTTTGATGGTGCACCGATGTGTGACCTGCCCTGTGCATAGCAGCCTTCCTCAGCGGCTGAAGCCGCGTCGCATTGCCCCCTTTGTGGCACGATTGAAGTCGTGCCCTTCCCATTCGTGCAAATGGTGACGTCAGCGCGTGGTGGTGCCCAGCGGGGCTAGATTCCGGGTGGACGGCGGGGTTAGAACTCCATGTGGGCGCGGAAGGAGCCGACGAAGACGGGGCCGCGGTCACGGTTGTAGCCGGGGTCAACGATGTACTGTGCGCCGGGGGCAACGTAGAGGCCGCGCCATACGTGCAGAGTGTAGTAGGTTTCGAGAATGCTTTCGCGGCCATAGTTCAGCTTGCCGTCGCCGAGGAGAAAGCCCAGGCCGCCATCGGCCAAGTAGTTCTGATGGTCTTTCTTGATTCCGTTGGTAACGAATGCGATGCCGGCGCGGTCCTGCTTGCGATGCCACTTGGCCCCATTTGCTCCGATGCCTTCGGCCACCGTGGAATCGATTTCTGTGTAGGCGAATGATTCGGTCTTGCCGTCGTCCCATCCCCAGCGCGCGAAGGCGGTGAGGGTGGGAGTGAGGTTCTGCTCCAGATTCACGCCGAAACCATACTTCGCGGTGATGTGCCAGGGATGATTCGTGATTTCCGGCACGGGCTCGCTTCGCTGGCCATCTTCAAATTGAATGACAGCGTCGCGATAGATTCCCATGTTGGCATGGTTGACGTAGGCCAGAAGGCGCACTACTCCGGTTTTCTGAGGGATGAATCCGTGGCGGAGCTCGTATTCGAAGTTCTCCCCGCGAGCTTGCCAGGGACGCCAGACGAGATCGATTCCGTTGGCGACTTTGGGCATGAGGGCTTCGACGAAACGGAATCCCCAGTTACGGTCTTCGAAGTCAGCCATGGCGCCGACGGTATAGCCGCGGGTATCGGCGGCGTAATCCCATGCGCCGTTATTGTCGGTGGACCAGTTGATGAACTGCAAGTGAGTATCGGAGCCCACCGAGTTGACGTCGAAAAAGTCGGGCAGGCTGAATTTGCCGAAACGAATTTCCAGACGGCGGCGGGGCAGTTCGTCGAAGAGCGATAAATAGCTGCGCGTATTTTCAACTTTGTCTTTGCTGAGCGCGAACACTTTGTGAATCATGCCGCGGCCGAGATAGGGAGCTTTGCTCAAGAGCGGGTTGCGGACAATGTCGAGATCGGTGTTGCCGGCGAGACCCAGGCCCAGGCTGAGCGCGGATCCGCCTGCTTCTTCGATGTCGACGAGTATCTCGGTGGAGTGGTCGAGGCGGACGCCGGTGTAGAGTGTCAGGACGCGGGAAGTGGCCTTTTGATAGTGTCCACTGAGGCTGTTTGTCCCGCTGTAGGGGGAGTGGAAACCAGGATGCGCTTGGAAAATGAAGTTCGCCTGACCGGAGAGCCAGAAGCGTGTGTCCTTGAAATGGGGGAACAGAGTCTCGGGATTGTCGTTGTCGGGAGAAGCGGCGGACGGGTCAGCAGGAGTGTCGGCCGGCTTGGCTTCGTTGGCTGGGGTGCTTACGGTCGCGGACGCCTGGGGTGCGGGAGGTTGCGCGTCCGATTGCCGGGCGAGGGCGGGGAGGGCTAGAGCGATCGTGACCGCGATGAAGGAAACAAAGCGTCTGCCGGGATGCGCGAGTTGAATGCGACTTCTCATGGATCAATTTGTAACGTTCGGCATCGAAAGGATGGTTAAGCTCTAGATGGATCCTACCTTCGTCGGTTTAGCGCCGCGCCTTCATTTCCCGGCGCGAAGAATTAACGCAAATATATCATAGGTGGTTAACTATAGTTAACCATTGATCATAGCCAGGATCGCAACTGTCGAACTCCGGAGCGTTTCGTGGTCTGGCTATTTTTCTGGTGCACCGAGCCTACGCAAGGTTTATTAAAGGAATGTTAAACGGGACACGACGGTGGATGGCTCCCCTCCGCTTTTTGTTCCTTCGATCTTTGTGTATTCGATCTTCGTGCGTTCATTTCCGTGCGTTCTCTTTTCTTGTACCATACCCCCCTATGGTATAGTCCAGAGAAAAGTTCATAAAAGTTTCGCAAAGGAAACGCCATGTCTCACACATTGCGGGAAAAGGAAAAACTAAGGCTGCGAGTGCGGCGCATTCGGGGGCAGATCGATGCAATCGAGCGCGCGCTCAGCGAGGAGAAAGATTGCGGAGACGTTCTGCAGTTGATCACGGCGGCGCGAGGCGCGATGAACGGGCTCATGGCCGAGTTGCTGGAGGATCACGTACGTTTTCACGTGCTCGACCCAGGGCGCAAGCCGACCTCGGAGCAAGCGATTGCGGCGGATGAATTAGTGGACATTGTGAGGTCGTATCTGAAGTGAGGGGGAGCTTCGCCAGTTGAAGCCGTGACCTTCCCGAGTCCCTTTGGGGCCTGGAGCCTGGCTCGGCATCGTGGCGCGGGGCAAAATAAAAAAGACGGCTCGGAGCCCCCGAAGCCGTCTTTCAAACCCTCCCGGTTAGAAGGGCATCTTGATGGACTTTAGAGTAGCGCCGCAATGTTGCAGAATGATGGACGCGCGGTGAATATCTGGTTAATTTGCGCGGGTGGGCGCTGCTATAGTGTTCGGTGCGTAGAGCGGCGGCGGTAGGGGCGCGACGCACGCGGTGGTAGAAACTCCCTCAGGAGCCGCTGGTAGCGCGGAGATGCAAGGGGTTCATCGCCTCGCTCAGAATGACAAGATTGTTTTTGGATGCGTGCTTCCCTGATTATTTCGTGCGACGTCGCTGGATCGAGTCCGATCAGGTGAGGTCTCTGTCCTGATTTCTAACAAGCGTTTCCGCTGCTGGAGGATTTAATGCCGTCGACAACATCGCGGAAGGTCGAGCAGTCGCAGCGGCTGCAGAAGCGTGCGGAGAGCATGATTCCGGGCGGAGTGAATTCGCCGGTGCGGGCATTTCGCGCGGTGGGATGCGATCCGGTGTTCATAGTGCGGGGCAAGGGGTCACACATTTGGGACGCGGACGAAAACGAGTACATCGACTACATCGGTTCGTGGGGGCCGCTGATTCTGGGGCACGCGGATCAGGATGTGCTGGACGCGATTCTGGGCGCGGCTTGCAATGGCACGAGTTTCGGGGCTTCGACGCCGTCGGAGGCCGACCTGGCGGAGTTGGTGATATCTGCGTTTCCGCAGATGCAGAAGGTGCGCTTCGTGAGTTCGGGGACGGAAGCGACCATGTCTGCGATCCGGCTGGCGCGGGCTTACACGAAACGAAAATATATCGTGAAGTTTGAGGGCTGCTATCACGGGCACGCCGACGCCCTGCTGGTGAAGGCGGGATCGGGTGTCGCGACGCTGGGGATTCCGGGATCGGCGGGGGTTCCAGAAGAATTTATTCAGTTCACGGTGGCGTTGCCGTTCAACAACATCCAGAGGGTGGAGCACGCATTCCAAAAATTCAAGCATCAGATTGCTTGCGTGATTGTGGAGCCGGTGGTGGGGAACATGGGATGCGTGCCGGCCGCCGACGATTTTCTGGTGGGGCTGCGATTGATTACCGAACGCGAACATTCGGTGCTGATCTTCGATGAGGTGATGACGGGATTTCGGCTGGCGTTTGGCGGGGCGCAGGAACTTTACAACATTCGTCCGGATCTGACGACCCTGGGAAAAATCATTGGAGGCGGTCTGCCAGTGGGCGCCTACGGCGGGCCCAGCGAGATTATGGATCTGGTGGCGCCGCTGGGCCCGATGTACCAGGCGGGGACGCTCTCGGGGAATCCTCTGGCCATGGCCGCGGGATGCGCCACGTTGAAGCATCTACGCGATCACAAACCGGAGATTTATCCGCGGCTGGAAAAGTTGAGCGGCGAACTGGTGGAGGGCGTCGCGGCGGCGGCAAAAGAGGCGGGAGTTGTGTTGTGCCACAACCGCGTGGGATCGATGTTCACGTGGTTCTTTACGCCGGGGCCGGTAAAGGATTGGGACGGAGCATCGAAATCGAATACGGCGGCGTTTGGAAAATTTTTCCGCGGGATGCTCGACAACGGGGTGTACTTGCCGCCATCGCAGTATGAGGCGGCCTTTCTGGGCGCGGCGCACACGGAACAGGATGTGCAGCAGACGATTGCGGCGGCGAAGGCCGCGTTTGCGAAGTCGTGAATTTCCTGAGATGAATTTTTATTGGTGCGACGGCAGCACGGTCCAGATCTGGGGATCTTCGGTGCCGAGCACCCACGAGCAGAAGCCTTGCAGCTTGCGGTCGCGGGCCAGATTCCAGCGCTCCTGAAAGCCGCGCTTGTCGGTGTAGAAAACCCATTCCCGAGTGTCGTCTCTGTAGAAATAGAACCAGGCCACGCGGTCGGAAGCGTCCCACTCGAGATGCGGATGATAGGCGGCGAGATATTGGTCGACTTCCTGTTGGCCGATGTATTCGGCGGTCGGGTTCGGCTTGTCACTCTCACCGGGATCGCCGGCGAACCAGTGATAGCCATAGACGGGAATGCCCAGCGACAACTTTTCCCGGGGAACAAACTGCAGGGCGTAGTCCACTTGCTGCGCCGTCCAGAGATAGCCGGCGACGGGACCGGGCTGGGTATAGCGGGTGTTTTGATCGTAGGTCATCAGGCAAATCAGATCGACGGACTGGGCCAACACCTTCAGGTCGTAGGCGCCGCGCCAGTTGGCGTAGAGCCAGTGCGCGAAGCCGCTTTCTCCGGGAGCTCCGGGGGCATTGGGCACGGTGGCGATGGTGAGTTGCAGTTTCTCTTTGTGCAGCGCGGCGGCGGTTTCGGCGACAAAGGCGGAGAGCAGATCGCGGTCGGTCCACTTCACGTTTTCGAAATCGATTTGAAAACCGGTGTAGCCATTCTTTTTGCATTCGTTGAGAACGGAGTCGATGAAGGCCTGGTGCGCGGCTGGAGTGGTGAAAAGTTTGTGGAGATCAGACTGCACGGTCGTGGCAACGATGGGCATAACCGGCACATGGTGCTGGGCGGCGGTCTGCAGAACGAACGGATTCGGTCCTCCCCACATGAGTCCGTTGCCGTCGACTCCATACCAGGCAGGCACGAGGATGTCGATTTTGTCGGCGTGGTCGGCGAAGGACTTCACGGAGGTGGGATTGGCCGTCATGTAGAACAGCGCCTTGGGCTGGGCTGCGGATGTGATGACGCTGGCGAGAAGAAAAAGGAGGACGCGGTTCATAGGAGCTCCTGAAGTCAGTTCTGAGAAAGTACCGCAGCGGCGAAAGCCGCAATCAAAGCAAAATCTTTATCGCAGCGCTGGAAGCGCTGCGCCACCCAAAATCTACGCTCGCCAATTCCGGGCGCTCATCTTTTATCGCTCATCATGCGCGGGATGGTGACGAAGTCGTAGCCTTCGCACTTATAGATCGTGAGTAGCTGGTCGGTGGCGGCGACGGTCGGGGAACGGTTGGCCCCCATCGCCTTGTGACCGCCGTCGTGTAAAAGGATCACGTCACCGCCGCGGATTTGCTTTGCGACTTTCCGTTCGATGACCGTGGCTGGCGGCGCGGTCCAGTCGTAGCCGGTTACGTTCCACATGACTGGCTCCATGCCTAACTTGCGCGCGATGCGGAGCACGGCGGGGCGGCGTCCACCGAAAGGAGGACGAAAAAGATTGGTGTGCTGACCCACGGCGTCGCTGAGGGCGGCGCGGCAGCCGGAGAGTTCACGGCGAATCTCGGCGTCGCTCTTGAAGATTAGCAAGGGGTGGGTGAAAGTGTGATTGCCAATGGCGTGACCAGCGCGGGCGACTTCGCGGGCGATATCGGGGCGTTGCTGGGCGTAGCGTCCGATCATGAAAAAAGTCGCCTTCACGTTGTGCCTAGCTAGAATCTCGAGCAACTTCAGAGTGTGGGGATCGTTGGGGCCGTCGTCGTAGGTAAGCGCGATTTGTTTTGTGTCGCGTGCGAGGCCGATGAAAGTTTTTCCATACCACTGGCGAGTGGGAGCCATGGATTGGTAACTGGCCGCAGCGGTGGCGGCAGCTGCAGTGACGGCGGCGGTCGTTATGGCGAGCGCGAGCATTGGGGGGATTGTAAACTGAGGGGCTTGTCTTCGTTGCCGTCGTTACTGTCGTAAGTATTTGTCGCGCAGCGTTGCGAAGGTTGCCCAGTGGTGAGAACATAGCCGTCGCAGTCTGGGAACTGGAGATAACGCAATGATCAACGGAGCGCACGTGATTATTTACACGAAGGATCCGGAGGCGGACCGGGCGTTTTTTCGCGATGTGCTGCAGTTCCCTTTCGTGGATGCTGGCCGGGGCTGGCTGATTTTTGCGATGCCGCGAACGGAAGCGGCTTTTCACGAAGAGGGGGTCGGTGCGATAGAGAGCCACAGTTCGGAGGACGCGTCGTCGAAGAATCAGAACAGGCACGAGCTGTCCCTGATGTGCGATGACATTGCGGCGACTTTGAAGGATCTCGAGGCAAAGAACGTGAAGGTTTCGGAAGTGAGCGAACAGCGGTGGGGGAAACTTGCCAGCTTCACGCTTCCTGGTGGCGGAAGAATCGGTATTTACGAGCCGAAACATCTGAGTCCGTGGAAGAGCTAGGGAAAGTGGAGTGGGGGCAAGACTCCGCAGTCAGAAGCATCCCCGTGAAATGAATGTCAAAAATCCCACCCTAAACGCCAAACAGCGCGTTTAGGATGGGGCACCTGCTTTGGGGTGGCTAATCGCTAATGGCTTATAACAGCTAATGGCTTAGTGGAAACCGATTCGCGCTAAAATGAATTCCCACTTGGACATTTTCCTATGATTGGCCAGACCATCTCGCATTACCGCATCACGGGACAATTGGGGAGCGGCGGGATGGGGATTGTTTATGAGGCGCAGGACCTCGATCTGGGGCGGCGGCTGGCGCTGAAGTTTTTACCGCCGAAACTCTCGGGCGATCAAAATGCGCTGGACCGCTTTCTACTGGAGGCGCGCACTGCTTCGGCGCTGAACCATCCCAACATCTGCACGATTTATGCGGTCGAGAGAGCGGGCGACCAGTCGTTTATTGCCATGGAGTTGCTCGAGGGCGAGACGCTCTTTCATCAGCTGAATATGGGCGCGGCGCCCGTGGACCGGCTGCTGGATTGGGGGATTCAGCTGGCGGATGCGCTCGATGCGGCGCACGCGAAAGGTATTATCCATCGCGACATCAAGCCGGCAAATATTTTTCTGACCAAGCGCGGAACGGTGAAGGTGCTGGATTTCGGACTGGCCAAACTGGCGCGTCCGGAGATAGCGATCGAGACCATCGGGCCTACGCAGGACGATCCCAGCCCCGTGCACTTGACCAGCCCGGGTGCGACGGTGGGCACGATTGCTTACATGTCGCCGGAGCAGGCACGCGGGGTGGAACTGGATACGCGAACAGATCTGTTCTCGCTGGGAGCGGTGATCTACCAGATGGCGACCGGGCGGCTGCCGTTTGCGGGCAATACTTCGGCGGTGATTTTCCACGCCATTCTTGAGTTGGAGCCGGTTCCGGCGCTGCAGCTGAATCCGGGATTGCCGCCGAAGCTGGGCGAGATTATCGAGAAGGCGTTGGAAAAAGATCGCGAACTGCGTTACCAGTCGGCGGCGGATCTACGGGGAGATCTGAGGCGGCTGAAGCGGGATGTGGAATCGGGACGTAAGCCTGGGCCGTCGCCTGTTGCGTTAGGCTCGGGTTCGAACTCTGCTTCCGCCTCGGGTTCGGGCTCCGTATCGTCAGTTGACGCGACGGCGGCCGGGACACCGGGATCGCCGGCGGCAGTCGTTGCCGCGCGTCCCTCGCAGAGTTCTGCCGTTGTGGCGGCGGCGGGACAGCACAAGGTAGAAACGGGCGTGCTCGCAATTCTTGGCTTCGTGGTTTTGCTGGCCGCCGGTTACGGCGTCTATTCGCTGATCGCACGGAAGCACGCGCGAGCCTTCGAGAATTTTTCGGTCACTAAGGTGACGGAGAGTGGCGATGCCGTAGATGCGCAGCTCTCGCCGGATGGCAAGTACATCCTGAGCCTGCTGAGAGACAAGGCCAACAAGGGTCTGGCCAGCCTGTCACTGCGGAATGTCCCCACGAACAGCATGACCCAAGTCGAGCCTCCGGCTGAAGTCTGGTACAACGGCTTGCGATTCTCTCCTGACGGAAACTATTTTTACTTTGTGCGCAGCGATCCGGGGAATTCTTTTTTGAAGTATCTCTACCGCGCGCCGCTGCTGGGAGGTACGCCAGAAAAACTGGCAGCCGATGTGGATTCGAACGTTACATTTTCTCCGGACGGCCGGAAGTTAGCCTTCATACGCGACGACAATCCCGAGCCCGGAAAGTACCAGTTGATCGTGCGCTCGGTCGACACGGGTGGCGAGACCGTGCTGGTCAGCGGGCCCAGCAATCAGGAGCTCTACAACCCCGCGTGGTCACCCGATGGCAAAACAATTATGTGTAGCGTAGTTCAGCCCGGAGAGGCCGATTCCGGATTGATGGCGGTGGACGCCAGCACCGGGAAACAGCGACTGTTTCTGAGTTCGGATGACTCCCTGACCTTGCCTGCATGGACGCCGGACGGGAGCGGCCTGCTGGTTCTGGACAGCGACCAAGCTTCGAACTATGCGCGAAGCCAGATCGCCTTCGTCTCCTACCCGGAAGGAAAGTTGAATCCACTTACGCGCGATACCAACAACTATTTCGATCTGAGCGTGGCCTCGAGCGGCCGGGAGCTGGCTACGGTGCTCAGCGAGGAGCGATGGAATCTTTTCGTCATGCCAGCCGTGTCCGAGGGCAGCGACGCGCGCATGGTGCACTCTGCGAACCCTTTCACGATCTTCACCTGGACCCACGACGGCCGGTTGATCTACGACAAGGACAGCACACTGAATTGGGTCAACCCGGACTCGGGAGCCAAGGGCGTGATGGCCCCGGAGTCGGACGTGTCAAGCGGCGATCCCTGGGAATGCTCCAACGGCCGCTACGCCCTGTTCGATCGCCGTCCGCGATCCGGGAAGGCCGGACGGACGGTTTGGCGCGCGGACGCCGATGGGGGAAATCTAAAGCAGCTCTCGAATGGGAAGCGGGACTCTTACCCAGTTTGCTCCCCGGATGGGCAATGGGTTTATTACGTCGACGGGAGCACAGAACAGATCATGCGAGTAGCGATTGACGGCGGTTCCGCACAGAAGGTGGCCGACTTGCCTTTCCTGCAGACCTTCGACATATCGCCGGATGGTGGCACAATTGCATTTGCAGCCGTTGACCACGCCGCTGGTCACGAGGTAAAACTGGCGCTGGTGGCGACGGATACGGGTAAAGTTCGCCAGGCGGTTAAATTCGAACGGGGACCAGCGGCGGCGGTAATCCGTTTCTCGCGCGACGGCAAGGCCATCGTTTACGCCATCCATGAAAACGGAGTTGAGAACTTGTGGCAGCAGCCGTTGGATGGTTCGCCAGGAAGGCAACTCACTTCATTTACCTCGGAGCGTATCCTGGACTTCCACTGGTCGTTTGATGGAAGCAAACTGGCAATCGTGCGCGGGCACAATGATTCTGACGTAGTGCTGATCCACGACCGGCAGCCTTAGCTCGAACTCGAATTGCCCTCCTGCAAGAATGCTCTCAGTACAAGAATTGCTCTCTACAAACCGGCAGCGGCAAGCTTTGACAGCGAGACAGGACTTGCGGTGGACCTGGGGCGTAGCAAGAGTACGGCGATGATGCCCAGAGGCGCATTTTGCGTGAGGATCTCGATGGTGTGGATCATCCGCTGGGTCGGGCCCATGGCCGCGTTCGGCACCAGCAGCAGCGCCAGACCGCCTGCGACCCAAATCAGCATGCCGATTGCGATTGCCGACTGCCAGCGCTGCATGCGCAGCGTGTAGATCGCAGGAAGCACCGCCATGGTCATCAGAACTCCCCGCGCGAATTGGATCACCCAGAGCCACAGCCCGAAGCTACCGGCAATTTGGACGGCGTCTGGATAATATTTTTTGGTGAAGAACTGGTAGGTAATTCCGCCGGTGACCAGGTAGAGAATCTCATAGACAACTCCGCAGACGAGCACCATGGCAACGGCTCCGGCAATCGAACGGCGATTCAGCGAGTCGGGGGTTGAGGTCGGCGACTTCGGCAGGCGCAATGCCCATGCCAGAATGGCGAGCACAGCAGCCATTATGAGATACAGCAGCAAAGCTCCGGTCAAGTCGCGAAGCGCATGTGGACGTGCCAGGGGTATGAACATCACCCCTTCGGACCAGGTGCAGAGCGCAGTAACGATGGCCATCACGGGAACGATCACTCCGAATTGACCGAGCGCGCTGCGTGGACCGAACAGCGCCACGGGCACGAAAGCTGCCGCCATCACCGCGCCCGATAACCACCACCAGGCGAAATTGCCAGCGCCGAGCGTTGCGATCGTCATCGCCAAACCCGCTAGCAAACAGTACAGAACGACTCGTGTTTTCATGATGGCTCGACCCCTTTAGTTTTTGAGCTTCTTGGTTTCTTTAAGTTCTGATCTCCAAACTTTCATTTCTTGATCTTTCGGTCGGCCGCCCCTGGGCGGTGCAATTTTTTCGAGCGCATAAGTTCCGAGTGCATCTTTGGTCCATCGCAAAAGACATTCGTACCCCTGGATGCCACTTTCGAGAGCCAATCTGCCCGACGTGGGCATGGTTGCCTTCCCTGCGCCGAGTTGAGCGTGGAGATCGGGAATATACGACGCTAACTCAGCTTGCAGCGACTGCAGGATGCGAACGGAAGCGGAAGGTCCCACGGCCTGTTCGGAAAAAGCAAAACGCAACATCACTTCATCGAGGCCGCGGATTACGTCGGCTCGTAGTACCGGGCGGGCGATCCACTTTCTGAGTTCGGCCGTGCCCTGCGCGGTCAGTCGGAAAACTTGCCGGCGGCGCATTCCGGAGCCGCTTTCGATGCTGCCGCGGATGAATCCCCGCTGTTGCAATCGCTGCAGAGCCGGATAAATGGCGCCCGGACTGTCGCTGTAGGTAGTCATGGCGGTGGTAGAGAAAATCTTCCGCAGGTCGTAGCCCGAAGACGGCCGCTGCTGCAGCAAGCCGAGCAGGGCGCAGCCGAGTTTCGAGATAGCCGCTTTCGCCATATAGTACGTATCGTACTATTACGCGTCGTAATGTCAAATAACTTCTTGAAGACTTGCGTGCGATAGAGAGCGGAAGAACTGCGGGGCTGCGGAATGTAACGAGCCGGAAGATAGGCAAATAAAAGGCGGCCATTTCTGGCCGCCTTTTTTCGGATTGTTTCGGTGAAGCGGTTTAGTTAGACACCCTTCACGTTCTCGGCCTGCCAGCCCTTGGGGCCTTTGACCACGTCGAAC
>Ga0209006_10002726_pt1 | contig 16070 bp, 11 predicted proteins | sample JacPin_JW_Ref_O2_FD_188567 | JGI IMG/M metagenome (GOLD analysis project Ga0209006, IMG submission 188567) | Forest soil microbial communities from Algoma, Ontario, Canada - Jack Pine, Ontario site 1_JW_Ref_O2 (SPAdes) (version 2) | ecosystem: Environmental > Terrestrial > Soil > Boreal... | reverse complement strand
TGCCAGCCGCTTCTCCTTCAATACCAGTGGCGGGCGCTGCCCTGAGTGCGAAGGCGCCGGCACGCGCACCATCGAAATGAGCTTCCTGCCGGACGTCAAGGTGCTGTGCGAGCGCTGCGGCGGCAAGCGCTTCGACCGCGAAACGCTCGAGATTCAATGGCGCGGCCGCTCGGTGGGCGACGTGCTGGCGATGAATGTCGAGGAGGCAGTCGGGTTCTTCGCAGCCCATGCGCGCATCGCGCGCCCGCTGCAGCTGCTCGCCGACGTCGGCCTGGGTTACCTGACGCTCGGCCAGCCGAGCCCGACGCTCTCCGGCGGCGAAGCACAGCGCATCAAGCTGGTGTCGGAACTGGCGCGGCTTACGCCAGCGCTGCGGCGCCGCCCGGCGCACACGCTGTACGTCCTGGATGAGCCGACCGTCGGACTGCACATGGCGGATGTCGAAAAACTCATCACAGTGCTGCACCGCCTGGTCGACGCCGGTCATTCGGTGGTGGTCATCGAGCACAATCTGGACGTCATGGCAGAAGCCGATTGGATCATCGACCTGGGACCGGAGGCCGGCGCGGGCGGCGGCCGGGTAGTGGCCGCCGGGCCGCCCGCCGCAATTGCGGCGCGCCAGGCACGCTCGCATACTGGGGCGGCGCTGGCGCGCTTCCTGCGCGAGCGCGCGGCCTGAAGAGGCGGCACGGCGAATACCATCATGGCCCACAATCTGGTCTGCTGGAAATGCGGCGCTGATCTGGCGGCGCTGACCCTGCCGCTGTCGCGCCGCGATGAATGTGCGCGCTGCCGCGCCGAGCTGCACGTATGCAGGATGTGCGCCGATTACGACGAGCAGGTCGCGAAGAAATGCCGCGAACCCATCGCCGAAGAGGTCAACGACAAGACGCGCGCCAATTTCTGTGACTATTTCGCGCCGCGGCCGGGCGCCTATGCAGCGCCGCAGACCGATGCCGCGGAACGCGCCCGCGCCGAGCTTGCCCGCTTGTTCGGCGGCAAACCTTAGTCGGTCACGATTGGCTTGGCGGAACTGTAGACCGGCCGCCGGTACTCGACCTCCTCGTTGGAAGGCCGAAACGGCCGGCGAAACACCTGCTCGAGCCAGCCGCGCCACCATTCATAGGGCCGTGTCGCAGGGGCATTGCCGGCGTTGGCCGGGATCTCGATCGTGACGCTGCCATCCTGCTGTCGCCCGGATACGATCCAGCCCAGCTTGTCGTACACCAATCGATAGTCGGCCTGTTCGACCGGCAGCGGTTGTGGTTTCGACTGCCAGAAATCCGAGCCGGGCGGATGCAGATACGCCAGCACGAGCGAGCGCAATCCCCAGTGACAGCTGCCGGGACCGCTGTAGTAATCGAGAAAGCGAAGATCGGTGCGGTAATAGCCCTGCGTCAGGGCGCCGTCCTGCAGCACGCCGTGCGCGATGAAGTGCCGCCAGACCACGTCCATCGCGTGACGGGCGAGGCCCGGATCGAGCGCCTGATCGTCGAGCAAGTTCTCTGCCAGGATCGGTACCGACACCGCGGTTCGATAGCAGATGCTGCGTCCCATGATCGGTATGCCGTTGGTCCCGATCAGGTGCAGCGTGACATCGGCGGATTGTCTGATGGCGGACCGAATGAAGTCGCTGTCGAACTTCGGGTCGATCGAGGCGATCCAGTACAGCTCGTACGGCATTCCCCAGGTGTTGTAGAAGTCCACACTCAGCGGTGGATCGGAGAACCAGCCGTTGCCCAGGTAATTCTGTTTGAATCGCAGATAGTTCGCATTCGAGGCCGGATCGGTCGCACCGGCCGGACCGGCATCGCCCAGCGAATGCAGCACCACGTCCACGGTCACCGGAAACAGCAGCCATACGTTTTCCGGAGTCTGCAGGCCATCGACCTGTCTCAACCAGGCCGCCACCTGCGTGCGCTGCTTCTGGCCGAGTTGCTGCCAGATCTGTGCACGGGTCATCCACAGAATTCGCGCGACATCGCCGGTCTCGACGATGCGCGGATCAAAACTTCGGAACCGCCCCCAATAGCCGTGGGAGGCCGGATCGGTGCCCGCCAGGATGCCGCGCTGCAGGTACGCCGCCAGGTCGATCGACTTGCCGCTGGCGGCATCGGTCACGATCGGACTGCGGCCCGACGCTATCCATGCAGCCAGCAGGCTGCCGGTTCTGACGAATCCCTCCAGTCCGGTGTTGTCGTAGCCGCTCGCCGCCGCGACGCCCGGATAATGCACGCGCGAGCCCGTCTGGTCGGTATATCTGACCGCGCCCGATAAGAAGTACCGGAACAGCGCATCGTAGCGTTGCTCATCCGCGGTGGACTGCGATAGGAACTCGGCTTTGACCGCTGTCTCAGGCGCACCTTCCTGGCTGGAAGCGGGGACATAGTGGCCCCAGCCACGCGCGGAATAGTGTTTGAGCACCGCTGCGTACAGCAACAGCAGCAGCACCACCACGCCCACGACGATGCGCCTGGAAACCAGCTTCGACATTGGGTGTGGCAGTGATCCGCGGCAGATGGGTGGCGATGGTTAAGCTACCAGAGCCTGCCGCCCGCTGTCACCGTCGCGTCCTAGCTGATGCGCTCCGCCAGCCGCTCGAACAACCGCCCCAGACGCGACGCCTTCTCCTTGGCAGGCTTGGATCGCGCCTGCGCCGTGTCATTGATCAGCGGTCCGCGGCTGTCATCCATCTGCAGCTCCCCGGCGCCGAGGATCTCGAGCGTCTCTTCGAGCGACATCGGTTTGTTCCTGGAGCGGCCGGGAACAGAGCTCTGCGTTCGCAGCTTGGCGCGCTTTCCGGGCGCGCTGCGCGGCGTGCGGGCAGAAGCGTCGCCCAGCTTGCCGGCCGCCGGCGCGGCGGTCTCCTTGTCTTCGATGAATTGGAATTCGGCCTTGGCAGGCGAAAGCGCCGCCGGCGGCGGCGCCTTCGCTGCCGCGGGCGCAGTCACCGCCGGCCGTCCCGATGCGAGCCTGGCGCGCTCGCGCTCACGCGCGGTCACCGGCACGACTGACACGGTCGAGAATTCCGAGCGTACGTAATGCGCCACCTGCTTGGCCGACACTGCATCGGTAAAGAAGCCCAGGCGCAGGCCATACCAGCGCCGCCCGTCACGATTGCCTTCGGCGCCATAGAGCGTGTAGGCACTGAATATCGCCAGCTGCGGCACCTGTGCGATGTCCATCGGCTGCACCGACCACATCAGCTGCACCGCGTAGCACGGCTTTTCCGGCAGCGGCTGTACCTCTTGCGGCGCGCCCGCCGGCGAGCGTGCGTCGCTCGAGGTCGATTTCCCCACCGCGGCCGCAGTGCGCGCGCCGCGTTCCAGTACTTCCAGTACGCCGCGAGCGCTGATCTCCGCTGCGGTCTGTTGTGGCGCGACCGAGCCACGCACAGCCACAGGGCTGATCGGTGCACCGGCCGCCGGCTTGAGCTCGGGAATCGGACGCAGCACCGGCGCTCGCTCGCTGGTGTCTTCCAGCGATGCAATCGCGGCCCGCACATCGTTCAGCGAGCGCGCCGCGGCATGCTCCGGCTTGCCAGCGTTGCCTTGCGGCAGGCGACGGCCCTGGTCGGGCACCAGCGCAAGCGCCGCGACCGCGGCTGCTTCAGCAGCGGCGGATTCGGCAGCGGCGCTCGATCCGCTGACAGCTGCATCACCCACGACCGGCGCAGCAATCGTCGCTGCCGCGGGATCGGTCGCTGGTATCGACTGAGCGGCGGGCGGGGTGGCGAGCGTCGTAGGCGATTGCGCCGCGGCGGCCGGCTGCGCATCGAGCGGCGGTTCCAGCTGCGCCGGTGCGACTTCAGTGGCGATCAAAGCTGTCTCGGCCGCGTGGCCTTGCGCCGCGGCGGCGCGCAACCGGTGCCCGGGCGCGAGACCGGCCCAGGCGCCCGGATAAATTTCACGCACGATATCGAGCAGCTTTTCGGCTTCTTCCTGGGTGTCGAAATATCCCATGTGCAGCCGAAAGCGCTCGCGCGACTCTTCGCGCCGGCGCGAGACGAAGAACGAAAAGCGTTTCAGTCCCGCGTGATCCGGCGGCGTGAGTGCCACCGGCGAGGTGGACGAACACAGATTGATCACGAACGCGTTGAGCGGAGCCGGCCCCGGCAGTGCTGCGCCGTGTGCCTCGAGAGTGGATTGCTCCGCGTGAGTTGCCTGATGCATGCGCTGTTCCCCGATGCCCGCTTAGCCCAATCAATTGGCGGCACCAAAACATGCAGCGCGGCTGGCACGGAGTCCGATTGCCCCTGTCGGGCAGGTGCGATGATCGGCTCTGCGGCAACCCCGCTATCCCTACCATGTTTCGGGACCGGTGGCTTTGCGTCCCTGCCTTGCGACAGGTTTGCCCTTAAGTCACGCAATCAGTCTGACACCAAACAGCGACAGGTCAAGGCCGAAATCTCCAGAATTCAAAGCGCTGACGCGATTCGGTCGCCAGTACGAGAATCTGTCAAATAAGGTCGCAGCGTGTCACCCGACCGCGCGCCGCAGCAATGCGGTTGAGCCGGTGCGCTGCGCCAGCCGTTCGGTGACGTCGGCCACATTCAGCGGCCGGGCGAGCACGAAGCCCTGCGCGACATCGCAGCCGCGCTCCCGCAGGTAATCGAGCTGGGGCAGCGTCTCGACGCCTTCCGCCACGACCTGCTTGCCGAGCGCATGCGACATATCGATGATCGTCGCCAGCAGCGTAGTCGCCTGGTAGTTATCGGGCACCTCGCTCATGAACGAGCGATCGATCTTGATTGCGTCCACCGGATGCTGGCGCAGGTAATTGAGCGATGAGTAGCCGGTGCCGAAGTCATCCAGCGCCACTCGCACGCCCAGTGCCGCCAGATCGCGCAGCGCCAGCCGCGCATCCTCGTCCGCAAACACTGCCTCCGTGACCTCGAGCTCGAGTATCTGCGGCGGCAGAGCCATGCGCTCCAGCGTCTGACTCACGAGCTGCACGAAGTCGCCGGCCCGCAGCTGCTGCACCGAGACGTTGAGTGCCAGGCGGCCCGGCGCGATGCCCTCCTCGCGCCATATCGCCAGCTGACGGCAGGCGCTCTCGAGCACCCAGGTGCCGATCTCGACGATCAGTCCACTCTGCTCGGCCGCCGGTACGAAATCCTTCGGAAAGCGCAGCCCGTCGCGCGGGTGCTGCCAGCGCACCAGCGCCTCCAATCCGACCAGTTCGCCATTGTGCAGAGCGAACTGCGGCTGATAGTACAGCGCGAATTCCCGTCGCCGCACCGCGCGAAACAGGCCGCTCTCGGCCAGCTGCATCGATGCGCGCGCCATCTTGCTGTCGAAGAACACGGCCCGTGAACGGCCGCTTTCCTTGGCCTGATACATCGCCAGATCGGCGTTGCGCAGCAGCTCCTCGATGCTATTGCCGTCTTCCGGAAAGCGCGTGATGCCGATGCTCGCCCGCACCTGGTGATCGCGCCCGCCGATATTCACCGGCCGCTGCAGCGAGTCGATGATGCGTTGTGCAATCTCGTTGGCCGCTTCGGCGGACGGCACCTGACGCAGGATGACGGTGAATTCATCGCCGCCGAGCCGAGCGACGGTGTCGCCATCCTTGACGCAGGAGCGCAGCCGCTGCGCCACGATGGTCAGCAGCTGATCACCGGCGGCATGGCCGACGGTATCGTTGACGCGCTTGAAATGATCGAGGTCCACGTACAGCAACGCGCCGGAAGGGGCACCGGCGGAGGTACTGGACAACTCCTGCGACAGGCGGTCACGAAACAGCACGCGATTGGGCAGTGAAGTCAGCGAATCGAAATGCGCCTGGCGATACAATTGCGCATCACAATCCTGGTTGGACAGCGCTATCTGCAGCCGCGAGGTGCATTGCGCGCCGTAACGCACCAGCTCTTCGGACGGCTCTATCATGCCGTGGTAACCGACCGACAGCATCGCCGCCACGTCGCTGCCTGCAAAGATCGGCCACACGTAACACAGCTCGGCGCCGCGCTCGCGCAGCGGTTCGAGAAAGCCGTAGCGGTCGAGATGATGCGGCTGTACGGCGATTCCCTGTGGGGCGGCCTGCAGCGATTGCGTCGTCTCGGCTTCCAGATTGATGCGGCTGACCGGACAGGTGGCGCCGTCCGCACCCGCGACGAACGAGCGCGCATGGCCAGGTGCATCGCGATCGAGTAGCGCCACCGCGGCCACGCTCGATCCCGTCAACGCGCACACGCGGCGCAGGATCGGCTCGATCGAATGTTCCAGGTCCGCCGCTTCCAGCAACAGCCGGTCGATCTCGGCCAGGCGCTCCTGCGAGCTCCATTTGCTTTCCAGCGCCGTGATTGCAAGGTTATAGGACTGCGCCACTGCGCGCGGTGTGTCGGCCGCGCCCTGAAGACTGACACGCTGAAATTGCCCCTGGCGCAGTGCCGCCAGTGCGGCATCGAGCCGCGTGAGCACCGATTGCCAGCGGCCTGACAGGTACCAGGTGGCAAAATAAACTGCAGCGATGACGAGCAGCAGCAGCGGCAGCAGATCGTTGAACAACGACAATGCGGCCGGCTGCGCCTGCGCCAGTTTTCCAAACACCACGACATTCCACGGCGGCGCACTGAAAGTGGCGGACTGCATGTCCAGCCGAACCATGGCGCCACGCCAGGGCGCCCCACCCTGCTGCCAGTCGCGCAGCAGCGGCCGCGGCTGAGCGCGCGCGTCGGCCGGAGTGCGCGCGAACATCCGCAGGATCTCCGCCGGCAGTGCCGTGCCTTCGAATACGGCGTGTTCACCGCGCCGCTCGGTCACCACGATTGAATCCTGATTCGACAGCTCCCGCGCTCCCTGCCACAGCCACGCCGGATCGAATTCGAACAACCCAAGCTGCGGCACGCCGGCGGCGTTGACCTGATGAACCAGATAGATGACGGTTCGGTCTGGTTCAGGCGTTGCGACCTCGAGCAGACTCTGGCCGGCCTTGAGCTTGAGCCGGTCGCCGGGCTCGATCGAAGACAGCGCGGCGATCGCGTCCGACTGCTCGCCGCCGTCATGCGCCGACTCGTTAAATGGCAGCAGCGCCACGCCGTGGAAGGCATCGGCGCTTAGCATGCGCTCGCGCAGCAGTGCACCCCCCGGGCCGCCATCGGTCGCCGTCAGGTAGCGCACCAGGGTATCGGCCAGTTCCAGGCGCGCGCGCAGCTCGCGCGAAAAGCTCTGCGCGGTGCCGTTGATCCGATCGGTGAGCAGGCCGTTGCGCTCGGTGACGACTTCATGGATCCGCATCCAGCTGGCGGCAGTCATCCCGATCAAGGCCGTAAGCGCAATGACCAGCGCCATGCGCCGCCACATCGATGGCGGCTTAGCCTTTGCTGCAGCATTCATGAAGGAAGGTGGCTGACTCGCGCTGGGACGGGCCGATGTGACTTTAGTAACATCGGATTAGACGACACCGGAGCAGCGCAATTCAGTGTCTTAGTGCAAACTCCCGCATGCCCCGGAGCGGCAAGAATGCGAATTGCGTCACAGACGCATCGATCTGCTAACCGGCCCGGGAGTTCGCCAGACTGCGCATGCCGTCGTAGGTATATCGGTACACGCCGCGGCGCCCGCTGTGTGCGACACCGCACATAGCGGCCGCCACGCTGGCTGCCGGAATCGCCCGAAAACGCGACCAGCCTGCGAGCAGTAGCGGATTGATCAGCGGCATCAGCAGCTGCGCGCCCAGCTCGAGAACCCGCAGCTCACGGCGTGGGCCGAGCAACAGCGACGGCTGCATGATATCCAGCGAGCGAAAACGCAGACGCTCAAGCGCCGCCTCCATTTCACCCTTCACGCGCAGATAAAAATTCTTCGATGCTGCGCTCGCTCCCACCGCCGACACGACCACCAGGCGTTCCGCACCACAGCCGAGTGCGAGTTGCGCGAATTCCACCACCAGGTCGTGATCGATGGCGCGAAATGCCGCCTGGCTGCCTGCCTGCCGAATCGTGCTGCCGAGGCAGCAGAACGCCTCCTGGCATTGCAGCCCCTTGAGCTGCGCCTGCAGCGAAGCCTCAAACCGGACCACGCGATTGGCCAGGCGCGGATGATCGAACGGCAGCGGGCGGCGCGACAGCGCGTGCACGCGCGTGTACTGCGGCGACTGCAGCAGCAACGGCAACAGCGCTGCACCGACCAGGCCGCTGCCGCCGGCAACGAGCGCGACCCTGCCAGCGCTTTCAGCCATGCATTGAGCTTAAAGTCGCAGGCGCCGGAATTCCACAGCTCTCACAGCGGCAGCGATATCTGCCCGCCGCGCGAGGGCGGCCGGAAGTGCTCACTCGACAGCTCGCGCATGCGGCTCATCGTCAGGCCATGGCGCTTGCAGGCCAGCGCAAAGCGGTCGCGCAGCAGCTGCGCCCAGGGACCGCTGCCCACCATGCGGCTGCCGAAGCGCGGATCGTTCGCGCGGCCGTCGCGGGCGGAGCGGATCAGCGACATCACGTGCTCGGCGCGATCCGGCAGATGCTCATCCAGCCATTGCCGGAACAGATCTTTCAGCTCGTGTGGCAGCCGCAGCAGTACGTAGCCGGCCTTCATCGCGCCCGCGGCCGCCACCGCCGCCACGATGTCCTCGATTTCGCAGTCGTTGACCGCCGGGATGACCGGTGCCACCAGCACGCCGGTGGGCACCCCGGCCGCCGCCAGCTCCCGCACCACCCGCAACCTCGCCTGCGGCGACGCCGTGCGCGGCTCCAGTGTGCGCTTGAGCTCCGCGTCCAGGCTGGTGATGCTGACGAAGACGTTGACCAGCTGGTCGCGCGCCAGCGAACGCAGCAGGTCCAGGTCGCGCAGGATCAGCGCGCCCTTGGTGATCAGGCTCAGCGGATGGCGTGTGCGCTCGAGCACCTCGAGCAGCGAGCGCGTGACCTTGAGTTTGCGCTCGAGCGGCTGGTACGGATCGGTATTGGCGCCGATGGTGATCGGCTTGACCTTGTAGCCAGGCGCTGCCAGTTCCTGCTCCAGCAGCCGGCCCGCATCCGCCTTGTAGAAGATCTTGGTCTCGAAATCGATGCCCGGCGACAGGTCCATGTAGGCGTGGCTCGGGCGGGCGTAGCAGTAGACGCAACCATGCTCGCATCCTCGATACGGATTGATCGACTGCTCGAACGGAATGTCCGGCGAATCGTTGCGGGTGATGATCGAGCGTGCAGCTTCCGGACGCACCTGGGTCGCGATCGAGTCCGGCAGCTCGTCGCGATACCAGCCGTCGTCGACCGCGTCGACGCCGCGGCTCAGGAAGCGCGGCTGCGGATTATCGAGTGCACCCCGACCCTTGTAGCTCGCCATGGGCGATACTGTACATATATACAGTACTGCCGTAAACGGCGCGCGAACAGGTTAGCCGGCCAGGAACATCCGGTAGGCGACGTTCGCACTCTCGTCGATGTAGGCGTAGTGCAGCTCCTGCAAATGCTGAACGAAATCAGCGCGTTCCGCCTTGGGCACCTGGATCCCGGCAAGCACGCGACCGTAATCGGAGCCATGGTTACGGTAGTGAAACAGGCTGATGTTCCACGATCCGATGGACTTCAGGAACCGCAGCAGCGCCCCCGGACGCTCCGGGAACTCGAAACGGTATAGCAGCTCGTCGGCTGCAGCGTCGTGCCCCTGGCCATGGCTTCCATGGCCGTGCAGACCGGGCGCGTGGCCGCCGACCATGTAGCGCACGTGCAGTTTGGCCACTTCATTGCCGCTCATGTCGAGCACCTGGTAGCCGGCGTCGCGCAACTGCGCGATCACTGCATTGGCCTCCTCCTGACCGTGGCCGAGCGCGAACCCCACGAACACTCGCGCACGCTCGCTGCCGCTGAAGCGGTAATTGAACTCGGTGATGCTGCGCTGGCCGAGCATCTCGCAGAATTGCAGGAAACTGCCGGGGCGCTCGGGGATTTCCACCGCCAGCAGCGCCTCGCGCTCCGCGCCCAGATCGGCGCGCTCGGCGACGTAGCGCAGCCGATCGAAGTTCATGTTGGCGCCGCTGTTGATGGCCACCAGCCGCTGATCGCGAATCGCACCGCTGCCGCCGCTGACCGCGCTGCCGGCGCCGCCGCGCTCAAGATAACGCTTGATGCCCGCGACCGCGAGTGCACCGGCCGGCTCCGGGATGGCGCGCGTGTCCTCGAAAATATCCTGGATCGCGGCACAGATTTCGTCGGTATCGACCGTCACGACTTCATCGACATAACGGCGCACCAGGTCGAAAGTCTCCTCGCCGACCCGGCGCACCGCAACGCCGTCGGCGAACATGCCAACGCGCTCGAGCGTCACGCGCTTGCCGGCCTGCAGCGACTGGTACATCGCGGCGGCATCTTCCGGCTCCACGCCGATGATCTTCACGCGTGGATAGAGCTGCTTGACGTAGCTGGCGATGCCGGCGATCAGGCCGCCGCCGCCTACCGGCACGAAGATCGCATCGAGCTCACCGCCGGTCTGGCGCACGATCTCCATGCCGATGGTGCCCTGGCCGGCGATCACGTCCGGATCGTCGAACGGGTGTACGAACACCATGTGCCGCTCGCGCACCAGCGTCAGCGCATGTTCGTAGGCGCTGTCATAGACGTCGCCGTACAGCACTACTTCGGCGCCCAGATCCATGACCGCCTGCACCTTGATGGTCGGCGTGGTCTGCGGCATGACCACCAGTGCCGGGATGCCGCGCTTGCGCGCGGCCAGTGCCACGCCCTGGGCATGATTGCCGGCCGACGCGCAGATCACACCGCGCACCGCGATGCCCGGCGACAGGTGCGCGATCTTGTTATAGGCGCCGCGCAGCTTGAACGAGAATACCGGCTGCAGATCTTCGCGCTTGAGAAGAATATGGTTGCCGAGCCGGCGCGACAGCCGCGGCGCGGCATCCAGCGGCGACTCGATGGCGACATCGTAGACGCGCGCCTTGAGTACGCGCTGCAGATAATCGTCGGTCATCGGGCCAAGCTTAAGCTATTCGCGCGCCGCAGGCACAGCGGCCGACCCCGACCCACCGGACTTCAGCCGTTGCGATCCTGCGCCGGGCGCTCGGGTGGTGTCCTGATGACGTAACGGAACTCGCTCTTGCCCAGCGTCACGATGTCGCCTTCCTTGAGCGTGCGGCGGTTGACGCGTTCCGCGTTGACGTAGGTGCCGTTGGTGCTGTTGAGATCTTCGATGACAGTCTTGGACCCGTACAGCAGCACCACCGCGTGGTGGCGGCTGATGAATTCCGCATCGATACGAATGTCATTATCGGGCGTGCGGCCGATGGTGGTGCGCCGTCCGAGCAGCTGCACGATGCCGGTTTCTCCCTGCGTTCGCACCAGCATGCGAGTCGGTTCGGCATCGCCCAGGTGCTCCAGATTCTGCTGGATGTTGCCCAGCACGGCCGCGCTGCTCGCGGTCGCGGTCTCGAGCCGCTGGATCAGCGCATCGCGCTGTTCCAGCGAGGCGCGCACCGCTTCCAGCTGCGCGCGCAGCTCGCCGACGGTCTGCGCCTGCGAGCGAATTTCGGATTCGAGCGCGACGTGGCGCTCCAGTGCGGTCTTTTCCGCAGCCCCGGCGGCCGCCTGCTGCTGTTCCTGCTCGGCGCGCAGCGCCACCGCGTCGGCCTCGAGCTTAGCCACCCGCTCCTGTCCACTGCCGATCTGCGCCAGCAGGTCAGCTTCGCGCACCGCGTGCAGCTGGATGCGTTCGGCGACCTCGCGCTCCAGCACGCTCGCGCGCTGACCGCGTTCGCTGATCAGCGCCTCGCGGTCGCCGAGCATCGAGTCGAATATCTGCCGGCGGCCTTCCAGGCTCTGCAGGTTCTCGCGGAAACGCTCGGCATGCGCCCGCGCCTGCGCCAGATCGGCCTCGAGCGTGCGCAGGCGCCGCGCCTGCGTCTGGCGTTCCTTGAGATGGGCGCTGGCCGAGGCGTCGTGCGATTCGATCGCGGCATGGGCGGCCGCCGCGTCCTCGCGTGCAGCCTTGAGGTCGGCGCGCAGCGTGTCGCGCTCGGCGATCGTGGCGGCGTATTCGCCGCTCACCGTTGCATGCTGCGATTCGAGCTCGGCGATGCGGCGATCCCGCAGCCCGACCTCGCGCTCGAACATCGACAGCTGCTCGCTCTTTCGATTGAGCAGCTGCTCGAGCTCACGCAGGTTGGTGGTCAGGTTGCCAAGATTCTGTTCGAGCTGGCCGCGGCTCTCGGTCACCGACGCCAGGTCGGAGCGCAGCGCGCCGATCTCCGCCTCGCGCAGGCTCTGTTCCAGACGCAGTTCCTGGGTCGCATCCTCGCCGCGCGCCGTGTCCGCCGGCCGCGCCGAGCTGCGTGCTGCCGGCGACGCCCTGCTTGCAGTCGGAGCCGGCCAGGAGTCGGTGGCGCCCATAGGATCATCGGTGCCGATGACGTTGGAGACGCCCGGCAGCATCGGCAGCTCAGCGGTTTCTTCCAGATCCACCGTCGTGGGCTTGTCGTGTTGCGTAGCCATCAAATCACCTTGGGCCAGCGAACCTTAAACCAGGCCCAGAAAATTTCGCAATTGCGTCGCTTGGCGTTCAAAATCCGCGCTCGCCTGCCCGCTGGCGTCCGCCGCGCGCAGGTCGATCACGAGCGAGCGCTGGCGCAGCGAGCGCGCCTCGCTGGTGACCGAGTCCGTATCCGGTGACAGAACCACGCGCCCGACCTGGGTCGGCCGCTGCTGCGCCAGCGCCAGTGCGATCGACACACCACCGTCGTGCGCCAGCAGATCGATCTGCCGCAATAGCAATGAGTCCATCAGATCGCCCAGAGCTGCCGCCAGCTCGGCGCCGGTGGCGTGCGGCGGTGCCGGATCCGACTCGCCGCAACCCGGCAGATCGGGTGCGTAGACGCAGCGGTCGCGGCCCAGCGGGGTCAGTAACGGGCGAAAGAATCGGCCCGAACCCGGGGTGCCTGCAATGCACAGAAGCGGTGTCGCCTCATCAAAACCGCCCCCCGCCGGAATCGCGTAATGCACGTGCAGCTGGCCGTAGCGGCAGTCGAAGTAGGCGCGGCGAACGCGCGGTTCGGTGGAAGCGGGAAGGACGGCGCGTTGAGCTCTGTTCATGCAGTCAGTCACCCCAAGTGTCAGGCATGCGCCACAGTTTGGCAGCGCTCGGCGCGCCCTTTCCGGCCCGCCACCTTAATCCAGGCAGCCATTATTCCTTAACGCGGCTGCCCGCCCTGCGACCCACTGCCCAACTTCTGCGATCTGGCGGCGCAACATAACGCGATCAGGCGGCTAGCGCTTTGGCTCCGGGCTGTGCAGATAGTGCAGGAATCGATGTACCACCGGTGCGAACACGATCGCGGTGGTCGCCAGCAACGCAAAACCTGCGTACAGCGCGTAGCTGCCAGCAAAGAATTTGCCGCTCCAGCTGTCCGGTGTGGCCACCGGACCCATGCCCGACAGGATCATCGCCGCATTCTCGTAGGCGTCGATCCAGCTCAGCCGCACCAGCCAGTGGTAGCCGGCCATGCCGGCAAGCAGCGAAATCGCGATTAATATCAGGCCGATACAGGCATTGGTGAGCAGCCGCCGCAGAAAACGCCGCCACGGCAGCAGCGGCTGCGACAGGCGCTCGTACTGCCCTAGTCCTCGCACATCGGCGCCTTTAGACCTGCAAAGCAATGGCTACTGTGCAACGAGCGCAATTGCCGATGCAACCGGGGAATGTCGACGCGTGAATCAGAGTCGTCCGGTTGACGCGGTGCGGCGAGCGATGTTCGGATGGTTCGATGCCTGCCTTACGCGTGCTGCGGTTCGCCATGCTGCTCTGCGGCGCCGCGGGCTCAGTGGCCGCGCAGGTCATCACGCAGTCGCCTCCGACTCCCGAGTCCGAGTCCCCGGCACAGCAGGCCGCGGTGGCGGCTCATCAGCAGAGCGTGGACGCGCTGCCGTCGGACGCAGAACTCGAAGCCGCGGGTGCGCGCATCGGCGGCATCGAGATCGATACCATTCAGATCTTCGACCTGAGCAACCCGCAGGACGATAACTGGCTGTTTCGCACCGCCAATCATCTGCACAAGGGCACTCGGGTTTCGGCCATTGCCGCGCAGCTGCTGTTTCGCCGCGGAGATCTCTATTCCCGGCGCCTGCTGGACGAGACCGAACGCAACATTCGCCTCAATTCCTCGTTTCTGCGCGAGCCGCAGATCCGTCCAATCCGATATCACGACAACATCGTGGACATCCAGGTCATCACGCACGATGTCTGGACACTGCAGCCGGGCGCCACCTTCAGCCGCAGCGGCGGCACCAACACCGCTGGCGTCGACATATCCGACGCCAACTTCCTCGGTTTCGGCAAGTATCTGGAGGTGGGCCGCGGCGAGAACGTCGATCGCAGCTCCACCTTTCTGCAATGGGCCGACCCCAACGTCTGGGGCAGCCATTGGATCGATGGGCTGCTGTACTCGAGGAATTCCGACGGCACCGTGTGGGGGGTCGGCGGCGGCCTGCCGTTCTATTCGCTGGAAGCCCGCTCCGATGCCGGTATCGACCTCGGCGACAATCACGGCGTGTTCACGCGCTACCGTCTGGGTCAGGCCTATGACGCCTACGACAACGATCAGCGCTCCGGTGATGTATACCTCGGCAAGGCGCTGGTGGTGACGGACCTGTGGACCGAGCGGCTGCTGATCGGCTGGCGGGTGGATCGCAGTCATTTCGGCAACGCGCCCAACCAGACGCCGCTGGCGCCGTTGCCGCTCGACCGCGATCTGTCGTATCCGTTCGTGCGCATGCAGTGGGTCGAGAATCGCTATGACACCATCCGCAATCTCAACCTGATCGCCCGCACCGAAGATGTGCACTTCGGGCTCGACGCCAGTGTGGGCGTGGGCCTGGCGACGCCCGAATTCGGCTCCGACCGCCACTCGGTACTCGCCGATGCCGAAGTCAACTACGGCTGGCACGCCGGTGAAACGCAGGATTTTTTTCTCGCCAGCCGACTGGCCTCACGCTACGAAGACGGCGCGCTGCATGACGCGATCGCCACCTGGTCGGCAAGCTACTATCTGGCCACCACCGATTACAGCCGGATGCTGCTGCGGTTCACAGGCGATGCCGGTCACGATCTCGACGGCGATCACACGCTGCAGCTCGGCGGCGACACCGGCCTGCGCGGCTATCCGCTGCGTTATCAGAACGGCAACCAGCGCGCGCTCTTCACAGTCGAGGAGCGGCTGTACACCAATTACTATCTCTTCCGTCTGGTCAATCTGGGCGCGGCCGCGTTTTACGACATGGGCCGCACCTGGGGCACGACGCTGGTGCCGACGCCGCAGCTCGGTCTGCTGAAGGATGTGGGCGTGGGCCTGCGGCTCGGCAATCAGCGCTCATCGTTCGGCAGCGTGATTCACATCGACCTGGCCGCGCCGCTGGATCGCACCGCGACCATCAGCTCGGTGCAGTTCCTGGTGAGCACGCACACCAGCTTCTAGCAGCCGCTAAAACATGCCGGACGGGTCGATCTCCCTGTCTGCCACGTCCTGCGATCGCGCCGCGATGAACTCGCCGGTGATCATCGCGTCATAGCCCAGGCCCGGACCGACCATCGGATAGACACCCGCATCCGGATCGATGATGACCTCCAGAAACGCCGGTCCGCCGAAGGCCAGGAATTCAGCCACCACCGACGGCACGTCCTGCTTGCGATCCAGGCGACGCGCCCATTGAAAGCCGTCAGCGGTCGCGGCGCGCACGAAGTCCTTCTTGTGCAGCGATTTGTCGCTGCCCGACAGTCGCCCCTTGAAGAACAGCTTCTGCCACTGCTTGACCATGCCATCGCCGAAATTATTCAGCACCACCACCTTGATAGGCAGATCGTAGGTCGTGGCGGTCTCCAGTTCGCCGATGTTCATGCGGATGCTGGCGTCACCGTCGAAATCGATCACCAGCCGGCCGGGATTGGCCACCTGCGCGCCGATCGCCGCCGGCAGACCAAAGCCCATCGTGCCCATGCTGCCCGAGGTCAGCCACAACCTTGGCTCGCGGAAGTCGAACATCTGCGCCGCCCACATCTGGTGCTGGCCGACGCCGGTGGCGATGATGGCCTCGCCGCGCGTGTGGCGGTTGATCTCCTCGATCACGTAGTGCG
>Ga0209006_10002725_pt1 | contig 16072 bp, 18 predicted proteins | sample JacPin_JW_Ref_O2_FD_188567 | JGI IMG/M metagenome (GOLD analysis project Ga0209006, IMG submission 188567) | Forest soil microbial communities from Algoma, Ontario, Canada - Jack Pine, Ontario site 1_JW_Ref_O2 (SPAdes) (version 2) | ecosystem: Environmental > Terrestrial > Soil > Boreal... | reverse complement strand
AGGTCAGGCGCTCTCCGCCGTACGCGCCGCCGGGCATAGCCGTTCGAAGAACGGCGTCGCTTCCGCCTACGCGCTCCGCGCTACGGCGGACTCAAACCCGTCCGTAGCTTGCGAAGCAAGCGAAGGCGGGTCGCTCGCCTATGACGACGAAGGATAATACGTCGCGGCCACCGGCTTTTGTGCGCGCGATTTGCTATCATGGCGCCCGCGCGCTCCGTCATCGCGACGGCGTGGTGGAGGACCTCCCATGAATACCGTGCCGAAGATCGACGTCGCCCATGCGCAGCCCGCGAACGGCATCGATCCGCGCGAATGGGAGACGCGCGTCGATCTCGCCGCCGCCTATCGCCTGGTCGCGCTCCACGGCATGTGCGACCTGCATCTCAACCACATCTCGGCGCGGGTGCCCGGCAGCCACGCGCATTTCCTCATCAACCCGTTCGGCATGATGTACGAGGAGATCACCGCATCCTCGCTCATCAAGCTCGATCTCGCCGGCAACATCGTCGCCAATGCCAATCCGGATTACGGCATCAACCTGCCCGGCTACGTGATCCACAGCGCGATCCACGCGGCGCGGCCGGATGTCGGCTGCGTGCTCCACACCCACACGCCGGCCGGGATGGCGGTGTCCGTGCTCGACTGCGGGCTGCTGCCGCTGACCCAGACCGCGATGCGCTGGGGGCGCGTCGCAACCCACGACTACGAGGGCGTGGTGGTCGAGCGCGACGAGCAGAAGCGGCTGGTCGAGAACCTCGGCGACTGCGAGGTCATGATCATGCGCAATCATGGCCTGCTGGCGTGCGGGCACACGGTCGCGCAGGCCTTTGGCAACATCTACCGCCTCGAGCGGGCCTGCGAGACGCAGCTGCGCGCCATGGCGTGCAACGCCAGGCTCGTGCACTTGGCCCCGGACGTGATCGCGCGCACCAATGCCCAGCTTGCGTCCTCGCCGACGCCCGACGCCAAGGGCCGCACCCTGCCGCAAGGCACGATCGAGTGGCCGGCGCTCAAGCGCATGCTCGATCGCCGCGATCCCTCGTACAAGACGTGAGATCGGCGACGTAGCCCGGATTGAGCGCAGCGAAATCCGGGTTCGCCGTTTGTGAGTACTGGATTGCCCGCTTGCGCGGGCAATGACGCCGTAAGATTAGGTCAGGTCTTCCCGCACGCCTTTGCACGACGGACCCCGTACATCCGTCGCCGGTCAGCCCACGAATCCCGGCATCGATGCAGGGCAATTGCGTATGGCTGAGCACAGCGCTCGCGCTCCCTCTCCCCGCGTGCGGGGAGAGGGTCGGGGTGAGGGGGCGCCTCCACGAGTCGTTGCCAATCAAGTGTCTCGCGGCAACTCAGCGCGTAGCGCGGATTGAGCCCCCGGGTCTTGCCTTCGGCAAGCCCAAGGGTGAGCTCCGCGAAATCCGGGGCCTTGCGGCGCGGTGAGAGAACCGGCTCTTCGATCTCGCATCGAGTAATGCGTGGAGAGGCCACTTTGCCGGTGCGCCGGTTCTTTCGATTGCGGGTTGGTCCGCCGCGAGGCTCAAGCGCCACGCCGCTTCAGGTCGGGCGCGTCCCGCGCCGTCGCACCAAGGACACGAACCCCCGGGCCAGCATGACCAGGGCCGCCGGCACCGTGATCGCCATCAGCAGGTTGTGGATGATCTCGTCCGGATGGGGATCGGTCAGTCCGAGCAGGCGCCCCCGCCTTGCAGGTTTCGTAACGGCGTATGCAGGCACCGTCACTCGCCCGCTCACGGGGTGCGCAAGCGGAACCGGCGCATGACGCGAACCCCGGCTCCCGCGCCTGCGAGCATCGGATCGCATGGCAGATTTCGGCAGGCCGGCGTGAGGCATGAACCGCCGCGGCACCTCGGCCGACAAATCGGCGAAAGGCCGCGCAGCCCCGCATCCGCGATCATGGGCGGGGCCGGTCAAGTGGAAATGACCTGACGGGAGAAGGCAAATGCCGTCCGCACGATTCGTCAACGTCATCGCCTGCCGGACCTATGCGATCCTGTTCGGTGGATTGACGGCGTTATATCTCTTGACAACGGCGCTCTTTTTCTGGTGGGCCAAGTTCGGTCCGCCGCAAATCCTGGCAGGTCAGATGGCGCGCCAAGGCCAAGGTCTCGGGACCCACATACTCTATGTGGTGGCAGTCTTCTGCCTGATCTGCGCCGTCGTCTCCGCGGTCCTCGCGATATTCACCTGGATGCGATACGTCGCGGCCCTCTGCGTCGCCTTCCTGCTGTGGGCTGGTGTCGCTGCCCCGGGCGTTCTGTCGAACGGGGGCGGGATCGCCGCGCATCCGGTCGCGGTGTTTCTCACGGCCGCCCTCGCGCTGCTGCTGGTGGCGGCCCTCGCGACACGGCGGCGCGCCAATACGGTGGAATTCGACCGCGGCTGCTTCGACTAGCGCATGTTCCGGCGAAAGCCTGCCCCCGACTTGATCGGGGGTGGACGCCGGTTCGCCGACAAGAACATGCTCCAGCCCAGGCACCGGCTTGTGCCGCTCGTTTCACCACCTTTCGACGAATGGGGCGATCGGAGGTCGACCATGCCGCAGTCTTCGGGAGAGCTCGACCGCCTGGGCTGGTTGAAGTGGCTGTGGAGATCCTCGATCGGATCCGGCGTGGTCATCTTGGGCGTGGCCGCGGCCATAAGAGATTTTTTCCTGGCTGTCGCGGCGGTCGGCATGATCATCGGCGGCCTCGCCGACGATATTTATCGCCGCGACCGCCCTCGCTGGTGGGCGGATCACCGCAATCGCCGCGTCTGGTGGGCGCTCATGGGCATTGGAGCCGTTCTCGTTGTGGGAGGAATCTACCTCAGCATCGAGAATTACCAGTTATCGGACGTCTTGCACCGTATCTCGGCGCTTCGCGCCCACATCGGCCGATGATGGTTTGAGGCTATGGGCTTCGTTTCATTGGGGCGCGAGTTCCTGGCGGCAGGATGCGCCATTGCGGTCGTGCTGCTGACGGCGGGCGAGGCGGGCGCGCGGATGCTCCCGCACAAGGCCTGCCCGCTGGACACGATGAAGGTCGAGACCGCGATGGAAACCGCCACTGAGTTGTCCGCCCTCGAACGGCGAGTGGACGATGCCTTCCAGCAGCTGCGAATCCCGCTATTCGCTCTCGATGTCCTCGAGCCTGGTGCCACGTCCCGCGCGCAGGCTGTTTCGCGCTTGTTCAATTCGCCGCAGGAACCGTGGGTCATGTTCGAGACGGTACTCGAACCAGTCTTCCTCGGATCCGAAGCCGATCAGCACGCCTGCAGGCTTGCCATGACGCGTGATGACGATCTCCTGCGTCTCTGCTTCTCGAAGAAAGCGAGACAGATCATCCTTGATCTCGGACAGGGGGACTTCCTTCACTCCGGATTTCCGAATTGTGCGAGCCATAAGTCGGCCTCCGATTTGCGCACGATTGCCAGAACCTCGACGGTCGTGCCGGATACATCGTAGAAAACCCGAATTTCGTCCGCCCGCAGCCGATACTGCGGACGGAGCAATCCTCGCAATCGTTTGATGCGACTGCGGCTCGTTTTTTCAGGCTCGCGCCTCAGATGCGTTTCGAGCGCAGTCCGGACAGTCGCCCGGACATTCGCGGTCGGCCCTCTGAGGTCTTCGACGGCTTCGGGAGCAAGGATGATCGCGAAGGGCATTCTGGCCAGATTGTAGCCAGATTTGCGCGCGGCGTCAAACCGCCCCCCCAAGGCGGCGGCATCGCGGCGTAATGGACGACTCGGCGGGCGCCCGAAGAAAAAGACCGCCGCGTAAGCCCCAACTGACGCGCAACAATCTCCTCCTCATCCTGAGGAGCATTTCTTCGCGTAGCGAAGAAATGCGTCTCGAAGGATGGGCCGCGTACGCATGGCGCCGCCTGCATTCGTTGCCCATGGTTCGAGACGCGCGGCCGCAACGGCGGCCGCGCTCCTCACCATGAGGGAGTCGGATTTTGCGGACACTCGCTTAGCAAGCGTAGCAAGCGTAGCCCGGATTGAGCGAAGCGAAATCCGGGGCCGCGCCATTGCGGTGATGGATCCCGGATTTCACTTCGTTCAATCCGGGCTACGCGCTCGCGCAAATCCGTCCGGGCCGGCCGCCTGCTCTTGGCCGCGCCAGGCAGGAACGGCTCAATCCGCGCCCACTCCTCGTCGGTTGAATCCGTCGGGCAGCGGCCAGAATCCTGTTGAGTTTCCATTGGCCTGCCGACGGGAACCGGTAAAGGCCGATACTGCCCAATACAAGGGCAAGGCTTGCGGCGCGCGCAGTTCCGCGACTTCGGAACCAATATCGCGTGGGACGGGTTTTATTCACGGCACCCGCTACACGCGCCAAATTTCGGCTCTCCAGTACCCTGCGTTTCCACGCAAGCGAGAGACGCATTGATGTCGCGATCCGTCCCAAATAGCCCATTTGTCGAGGACGCTCCAAATGGTGAGGGCCGCGTAGAGACAAGCGAGCGCGCGCTGCGGCTGCGAATCCTGCAGCAGGAGATGCTCGCGAAGCTCGGCGTCGCTGCACTGAGGGGCACTCCGCTGCCCGAGCTGCTCAATGAGGCCGTGGCCCTTTCGGCGAGCGGTCTGGAGGCCGAGTTTGCCAAGGTGCTGGAATACGACGCTTCCACGGGCCGATTGGTCATGCGGGCGGGAGTGGGCTGGAATCCCACGCTGGTAGGGGTCGCGACCATGGGGGCCGACCTGAGCTCGCCATCAGGCTTTGCGTTGCAGACCGGAAAGCCCGTTATCTCGAACCACCTCGAGCATGAGGAACGTTTCCGAACGCCGGAATTGCTCGCGGCGCATGGGGTCCGTCGGGCAATCAATGTCATCCTGCAAGGCGACGGCAGCACCTATGGCGTGCTCGAGGTTGATAGCCGGGCGACCGGCGAATTCACCGAAAACGACATCGCCTTCCTGCAGGGCGCGGCGAACATTTTGGGAATGGCCATCGAGCGCCAGCGCCAGGAGCAGGCGCTGCGTGAAGCGCTCGAACGTCAGAAGATTCTCCTCAAGGAGATCAATCATCGCGTCAAGAACAGCCTCCAGCTCGTCGCCAGCATGCTCACGCTGCAGGCGGGAGAGGACCCGTCGCTCAAGCAGCGCCTGCAGGAAGCATCGAGCAGGATCATGACGATCGGGCGTGCGCATGACAGGCTCTACCGCAGCCCGCAGATCGAGCAGATCGATCTGGCCGAATACCTGAGCGGGATATGCAACGATCTGGGAGCTGTCACGGGCGCATCGGAGATTTCCTATGAAGGAGCCGATGGCCCGGTGTTGCTCAATACGGATCGGGCCATCGCGCTCGCCCTGATCGTCACCGAGCTGGTCACCAACGCCGCAAAGCACGCCTACCCGAAGGGTGCGCACGGCAGGATTTGGGTCCGGCTCGCCCGCGACGGCACCGATATCGTGCGATTGTCGGTCCGCGACGAAGGCATGGGCCTGCCCGCTACGTTCGATGTCAATGACAGGGAAGAGATTGGCCTGGGCATGCGTCTGACGCGCGCGCTGGCAGAGCAGGCCAAGGTGCGATTGCACATCGAGCGGCATCCGCGCGGCACGGAGTTCATCATAGCAACCGGATGAATCCCGCTCATCGTCTGCGAGAGGGGCGGTGCGCCGTTGGTGGGGCGTGCGCGAATTACAGCTTGGCACGACTTATAAAGACACCGAATCGATGGCGGATCGCGGCGTCGAACAACTCTTCGAAGCCCTCGTCACGCGCATGCTCGTCCTTGCGATCGAGCCGATTCTCGACGCGCTTCTTCGCCCGGTTCCATTCGGTATAGTCGCGATAGAACGGCTGATAGAGATCCATAGCAGCCTTCCGATCTCCCTCGGATGTCAAGTTCCTGGGTCGGGAAAGCGTTCCGCACAAGTGAATCTCGCATCGCGAGCGTTAAATGGAACTCAAATGGAACCATTGACGGATGACATGGAAAAAACCGCGGGAATAGTCGTCCGCGTGGCGAAATCATGGAACGAACTTGGCCTCGAGCCGTTACGTGCCTACCGGGACCGGGAGGTCACACATGTGGATTGCGATATTGGCTCTCGCCCTTGCGGCGGGCATCGGTTGCAGCGTTCTAGTGACTCTCGATTTTCCAAATCAGGAAAAGCGTTCTGCCTGATCGATCCCCTCGGTAGTGGTGAAAGTCGAGGGCTCGATTCCCTGGACAGGCGAGGGTGTCCGGGCTGGGACCGATTCCACCGAATCCAGACGAGAACCACGTCTCGTTTGGCGGCCACAACTTCGTCCGCATCCCCGTCCGCCGCCGCAAGCCACCGCCTCGCCAAGCACGGATTCGATACTCCGGAACTGGTCGGCAAGAATTCCATTCTCGAAGCGCGCTTGAACAAGCAGGGGCCGTGCAGTTTGCCTTGGTTCCATGACGTCAGTTCATCAAGACGCTCGGCGTCCACCATCTCGTTCAGGGCCACCAGTACGGCGACGTCGCGTTTCCGGACGGGTCAAGCGCAAGAAAGGCCGCTTCTATCAGCGTTACGGAGCCTTGTTCCCGACGATACCGGCATGAGCAGCGGCATCAGCGACAGCGACAACAGGGGCGGCGGGGCCGTGCGCATCGCGGGCTCGGGGCAGCAAACAGCGGGCGATCGTGATCTGCCCCGACGGCAAAGATACGAAAACCCCGTGGAGCGAGGACGTCACCGATCGGGGCAACAAGTTCTGCATCCGCGATGCCGCGCCGCTGAACTGATCGTCGCCCCGGAGCAGGCGCGCGATGCGCTCGCGCGCCGAGCTTGTCGCGGTGGCAAGACGGCTGATGACGGCGGACATCGCGAACACCAGATCGATTTCCGCGCCGTCGAGGAACTGGTCGACCACTCGATCAGCGTCATGCCCGGCACCCGGCGCACGCGATGCTGTAGGACAAGGAGAAGGCGCTCGCCGCCGGCTGCGACGGGTTCGACACCAAGCCGGTCGAGCTGCCGCGCCTGCTGGAAAAGATCAAGGCGCTGTTGAGGCCGCCGGGGGTGAGCGACGCAACATAGCCCGGATTGAGGACAGCGAAATCCGGCGCCAGATTTCACTTCATTCAATCCCGGCTACGCGCTGCCTCCTGCTGACCATCTATCGGGTCCGCGCCAAGCGCGGGAGCGTATGGGAAGCCAGATCAGCATCGCGCTCAAACCCCGCTTCGTTGCTCGCATCGGACGCGGCCACGACGTCATCGTGGCGCGGATGATCGCGAAGGCCTCCGCACCCGCGATCCGCGCTCCCGACCGCAAAAGAGCAAGGCTGGGGCCTGATCGCCATGTTCACACAGGACCCTGTCACCTTGCCCAAGCTCTCGGAACCGACTGAGCGCCTTACCTGGGCAGGTACCTTTTCCTTGCGCCATCGCGCCGATCGACCCGCAAAGCTCGCTGGTGGCGACCAATCTCGTGCCGACGGAGGACGGATTTGGCTCTGGCGTCGCGGTTTTCCTTTGGACCGACGCGCCACGACTTCCGGTGGGTGCTTGATTTCTTTCGCGAGCTGAGCGAGCATGCTACTTGGTAGGGGTGGGGCTTTTGTCGACCATGGCCGACACATATTTTACCGCGGCATTTCGGGTGGCGACGCCAATTTTACTGGCAATCTACGTCGCCCTGACAACAAAACGGCTTCGCAGAGTCATCATGGATCGGGACGACGAGCGCGGCGTCAGCCGCGCTTTTTTTTATGCCTTGCGCGAGGGCCGTTCCGCGCTAGCTCCTCTAGTTGCCACCGATTTCGGGGCGATGTTTGCGGTGGTCGCGTTGCTCACCTTCATCGTATACGACGGTGCGACGCGCGCCACGATCACTCTTGTCATCGTGGCGAGTGCATTTCAGGCCGTTTTAGCATTAGCAGCTCGTTCATATTCTCGTGCCACCATCGGGACAGGGCCGACGGCTCTATCTTACCCGGTCATCAACCTAGCATCCGGGGACGGATCGAGCCGCGCGATGTTGTATCCGTTAATTCCGGAGAGGCGAGCTTTGTCTCGGAACCGATCCACCACGCGGCAAGAGCGCGCCGAGTTCGTCCGACTCGGCATGAAGCAATATCAAAGACTTCGCGCCGACCTTGAACGTCACCATCTTGGAAAACACGTCGCGATCAGCGTCAGAACCGGAGCGCACATCACGACCGAGGACGACGCTGAGCTCAAATGCTTTGCCCAGTCGTTGGCTCCCAACGATTTTCTCTGGATGAAGCGGGTCGGCCCGTAGGCAGTTCGCTAAGCTCGTTCGTCTCCGCATCCGCAAACCCCAATCGGGGCGCGCCGGCCGGGAGGTCATGCTGAGCTCTGGCGCCCGCCGAGCGCTGGCGGTCAAGACGTGCCGGAAGGCGCCTTCTCAGAGGTTAAGCCGATTCCACCGCACAGCTTTACGTTGACGATGGTCACGGCCATACACTAACCTACCGTCAGCTGGGATAAGTTTCCTGCCATGCCACATCGTCGTCCGGCGATGGCGTTGCATCAAGTACACATCTCCATGAGTTGCGTTGACGTGTTTTAAGGACGTCGAAACGACGCTCCGCGCCCTCTTGCGCCTGAGTGACAGAGGAGGGAGGTCGTGCTCAGAGGAATTCGCGATGCGTCCGGAAGACTTCGGCCCTGTTCGCAACGAGAACGACAGATTTCGCTCGTCGTGCCAGCACATCGACGAAAACGTGCTCTGGGACCCGGCCTTGGTACTGCAGGGCAGTACGTTTCGTGTCTCAGTTCTTCGGTTGATTCGGGAGCAGCAAGACTTCGAGTACGATGTCGTGGACCTGCACGACTACGGCGCGCTCGTGGTGGAAGGACAATCGATCGAGTGGATGATCCTGTATCTCGACGAGCACAGCTCAACGGTAGATCCTGCCGAAGCGACATGCCGCGCGCTCTCCATCGAGCCCGGCGCGGCGTAACCATTCGTGGCGGTCACGGTCCGAAGGAGGCGCCCGTCAAGTTTCGCGGCGGAAAGGACGGATTCGCCTCGGCGCGAGAGATGTGTCGGTTGTATGCGCCTTTTCGTCGTTTCACGACCACCGCGGCCGCCCCTGTCTCCGGCAAGCCATAGTCGTCCGCGAGGGCTTCGATCAAGTCCCTCACATCGTTGCCGATACGGGCCATTTCCTCGTTGAATTTCTGCCAGAGCTCGTCGGTGGGCCTGAGCAACGTCTTTCTCTTGTCGCCCTGCGGATCCCTGACCCTCTTCAGAAGTCCTTGCGACTCCGCCATCGCAACGTATTTCGCGGCCGTTTTTCCATGCCGGGCGTCCATCACGATAAACGCGTCGGTCATCGTAAGCGGGCGCTGCTTGAGGTCGGCGACGCAACTGCCGACGAGCAGGCGGGACATGTAACGCCGTTCTTCATCCTTGTACATGCTCGTGAAGCCGGCGCATTCCCATATGTCGAAGAGCCAGAGGCCCAGCTTCAATCGTTGCGATGCCGTGTAGTCGTTTGACGTCGCGCGCGCGGCGACGATCCTCGGTCCGGCCATTTGGGCGACCGTCTCCTGTGTTGCTGTGGTCGCACACGCCCTTGACCGGGCCGATCGGCCCGATCAGTTCGTCGGTATCGGTGCGCGCTACTGGAACCTCGATGGCGTCCTGCCGGACAACCTAGGCCGTGCCTCGCGGGCCACGGCCAGAGCACACGTAAGTGCGTCATCGATCTCTGTCAAGTTGCCTGTATTTATGCAAGCGGATCTGTGGACAAGTTGCGGGTCGATTTCTTGTCCAAATGTTCCGTTTCTTGTCCAAATGTTCGGTCGAATTATCATTGCATTGATGCAAGCATTATGCTTGCATCAATGCAAGCATATGTTTGCGTCTGATGTCCTGATGTGCTACGGTTCAGTTGGAAGTGCGCGTGGATTTATGGGGAGGTGTTCCATGGGTACGCCAAAAGCGAATGGCCCGACGCGTGGCCGCGGGCCCGCCGCGCTGACGACCCGACGCTCCGTCCGGAGCTGGTTGCTTGGCCAGGTCACCGCGGGCTCGCAGGACCGCAATTCCTTCGCGGATGCGCGGATGCCGCTCAGCAAGCAGCCGCCGCCGATTGCCAAGCTCATGTCGCTACGTACTCGGCGCAAAATCGAGCCGGACGACGGCGATCCGAGCGTCGGGCGGGAGCGTCCGATCACGGCCAAGGCGGAGGACAAGACCCGGCCCGCTGACATCGATGTGGTAAGGCACGCAGCCTCGACGGGCCAGCCGATATGCGCCTGTGGGTCGTATTGGGTAAAGCCCGCTCCTGTCATGCACTGGTCGATAAATCCGAGCACCGGAAGGCCGGAGGCGCATTGGCGGATCGAAACGCTCGGTCCGGTGACGTCAGTGGAATTGGCGGGCCGAGCGGACGGTCGGCGAACGTTGTGCACCGACGCGACGTGCAACGTGCGCCACTTCCTCAAGATCGAAGGTGTCAAGGCGAGCGTCGAGGCCGAACTCGAGCGGCCCCGTCCGAACGGCGAACATCGCGCCGACCTGCTGATCTTGGTCGACGAAGGAGAACGCTATGAGTAAGAATTCAAATAACAGCCACGACCTGCACCAAGCAGATGGGTCGCGAAACGGGTCGAAGCGCGTCGACCGCGGCGACATTGCCTCCGAAGTAGTCGGGGCCACTATCGGTTCCGGTTGCGCTGCGCTCTCGACGGTCTGCCCTCTGGTGGGCATGGCAACGCCCTTTGCCGTCCTAGGCGCCCGACGCTTCAGTCGACATTTTTCCGACTGGCGTTTGAATTCCCGCTTTGCCCCGCCATCGCTCCGAACGAGGCGCCATTTCCTTCCATGGAAGAAATCTTCGGGAATTGACCTCCTCGTAGCAGAGAAATATGTCTCGGATCTCAAAAATAGCTTGCTCGGTGACCGAATCAGCGCCGAACGGGCTCGCGATGGCTCGCGTGCGCATGCGCTGACGTCCCGCGCGAGCAACACAGTTGATCCGAAGATACCCGAGACCGACTGGGTTGCGGAAATTTCTTCGGAATGCTGGGAAGGGACGGTGCCAAAATGGGCCCTTGCCACGCTTCGTGACTTTGGACGGATCAAAGTGGCTGCAACATCGACGGCGGCCGCTCCGATAGCCATATTTCTGAGGAACAGGAAATATCTTCAAGACAACGACGTCGACGTAGTTCTTGACTACGCCTTCCCGTGGGGGGTTGGCATGATGGAGGCGCTTGATGAGTCCCACGAATATGATTTTGGATTCACGGTGGATGCGGCCTTTTTCTTTTCGCGGCAGAGAGGGCCTAAGAAATACAGACATGCGTTGACAACAAATTTCGATGTCAATCATTTGCTCCGCGCGAGTGGATCGAAGCCGCCTCCCAAGCTGCCTTCCATCAAACGCTATTACGTGGTGCACGGGACATCTGCACACGAAGCGTCATGTGGCCGACGTGACTACGTTCGAACATTCGATGAGGCGGAGACCGACTTTCGCAACCTGCGCAAGCTCGCACAATCATTAGAGAATGACGAGGCCATTTGGGTTTGGTCGTGCCTTCTGGCCGATCTGCGATCCAAGAAGCTGTTGGTGTCAATTCCTGAGAGTGAGTACCGCAGCTACCGAAGCATTATCTATCACTCCTCGCTAGAGAACGATTGGCCGGTCGTGAGGGCTTTCTTGTGCCTGTTTGTTGCGCTTTGGGCAAAAGAGATCCAAAACGCAGACCCCATGATCTTGTGTCAGGATTCGGCGTTCTTGTCGGCGTTCGCGCCTAGCATAGGTCGCTGAATTCACGTCGATCCCGGTCGAGAACACTTGCGCAACTTGGAGGGCAATATGCACGCGAAAATAATAAGGCAATTGGCCGGCGGTGGTGCGGTTGCTGAAATGCTCAAGACCGCTGATTCGCGCCAGGTAGCAGCGGATATCGGACTTTCGTCTCAAGCAAAGGCTGGCCCCTGCTATTCCGCTCACGCTGGTATGGGAACGGAGTCGCTTCACGTATTTCCAGGCAAAGGAGGCGCTGCGACATCATATAGGTTATCTGCAGAGCATCATGATGAAATTATGGAGTGCGAAATCGCGAGCTTGCCTGAGCCGATTCTTATCCACACAGGTCACTATATTCCCAATCGAATGCACCCGACGCATGTGCCGCAAAATGCGATCCGATCATTCGAAATCGCAATAGAAATGGCGGCCAAGCTATACCGATTGGGGAAGTCATTTGCCTTTCTAGTCGTAATAAATGATATAACCTTAAGTTCCGAAGAGCGGAGCGAAATTTATGGTGATTTTTCGCTTCCCAAGGCATATGCGGAGCAACTTTGCGCTTTTGAAGCGGAGAGAGAAACTAGCACTATGGTAATACTGATAGGTGAGACAAAGTTAGCGGAGAAGCTCAACCGCGAGAAGCATAGACTGGTTGCGGCGGGCAAGCTTGTCGCTACTGGAGACGGTTCATATTTTGTGAATGGCGATGCGTCGAAAACAGCTCTCTTCGCGTCAGCGGGAAGCATGGCCCCGCGATGCATTCGCGCGTTCGCGAGATTGGCGGCGCTTCCACGCGAACTCGGCTTTTCGTCGTTCTTTCAGGTCCTGCCTAAGTGCGGTTCGGTCAACGCGCACCTGGGCTACGATTTGGGTCGGAGATTGTTCGCTGACGTCCCTGATGTCCCTGCTCTCCTTTTGTACCGCACCCATATGTGCTGGTAGAGATCGAGGACCGGAAGTCAAAGGTTATGTCCAATAGCTGGCGGAAAATAGCAACGCTATCCCGCTGTACGCTGGTAAGACGTGGATGGCCGGGACAAGGCCCGGCCATGACGAAGGTGAATCAAACTGAGCGAAATATGCGCAAAGCGGCCCGACGGAGCCGCGCCTCGCCGGCGCGAGGTTCGTGCAACTGCATGGAGCTGGCTGCCTGCCGTCGCAACTTCTATTTCTTCGTCGGGACCATAAAACTGATCCCGTCTTTCGACCCACTTCCAACGTGGAAGCTGATCGAGCCGTCAGGGTTCTGTACGACGCCTGCACCGGACCCGGCAATAAACGCGCCTTGTCCGGCTTTGATTGCCGTCTTTGCCGTCGTCGTTTGGGTGCGGTCGCCGACCACAAAGGTTGCCCCAGCGTTGGCTCCGAAAGAAAGCTCATCGTTCGCATGCAGATGCGATTGCGTGACTTGAAGGTACCCCTTTTCGGCGAGCAGGTTAATCACCGTCGCGGCGTTGGCGTTCACCTTGTGAACCACCAAGAACTCGTCGAGCGCGCCCTGCAACTCAGCAGGCGTTATCTGCGAGCGATTTGCAAATTTAGCCTTGAGGAAGTCGTAGGCCGCGTTCGAGGCGACGCCGAGACCAAGATTTCCAAGTCCGGACGCGATATTCCAAAGCCAATCCATGGAGAATCTCCGGAATCGAGGACCGACACACCCAAATGGTGAGACGAGATCCAAACTGCAACGGTGCGCACCGACACCGCCCGAATTTAGTTCGGTCGATCCGGGCTACGCTGATTTAGGTCAAGGAACCCGTCATGGCCGGGCTTGTCCCGGCCCGGCTACGTCTTTCCCGCCGAGCCGCGAAAGACGTGGATGCCCGGCACAACATTCTACACCGGGCCGGCCGAAGGCCGGACCCGGGTGCCGCGCATGACGTCGCGATTCGATACGAGCACAATCCGCTCTAGGCCGCCGACCGCAGCTCCGCCTCGCCGGCACGAGGCTCGTGCAACTGCGTCGAGCCGATCATCCGCGGCGGCTCCACCGGCCCGGTCCGCCCGTTCGCGTCCCGCTCCTCGCGTCCGTTCGCGCGCTCCTCTTGCCCCGCGAGCACCAGCGTCTCGACCATAATCCGCAGCATGCGGGCGAGCTGCAGTCCCTCCGCGGCGGTGAGCGAGCCGTCGGCGATGCCGGCTATGACCGCCGCGATCGCGGGGACGGCGTCGGCGGGCGTCTCGATCGGCGGCAGCGCGAATTCCGGCGGGCGATCGCGCAGGGGCGGGGAGATGCGGTCCAGGCACAGCCGCAGCGCCGTCGGATCGCCGCGCAGGGCGAGGTCGATCAGCTGCCGGACGATGTTTTCGGCGTGCGCGTCGAACAGCTCTTCGGCCGCGCCGGCGGCGCGGCCGACCGGGATGTCGCTTTGGTCGTTCTCGAATGGCATGCGGGTACTCCTTGTGGACGATTGCGTGGACGGCCGGCGGGCGCCTGCCGGCATGGCCGGCGCCGATGCCTGCCGTTGCGCGCCGCGTTCATTTTTCGCTTGCGCAGCGCTGGGTCGCATGATAGAACAAATAGTGAACAAAGTGCAAGTGTCGAATTCAAGTCTCGTGTTGGCGCCGCCTTCCGCCACCGCGGGAGAAACCTCGATGGAGTACGCATGGCCACATCCGCCGACCTGCCGGCCGTCGCCGGCACCGCCAACCGTCCGGCCAACCTTCCGGCCGTCCTCGCCGACATCGCGCCGCCGCCGCTGGGCCGCGACGACCCGGTCGCGCCCTATGAGGCGCTGCTCGCCCACATCATCGCCGAGGTGAAGCCCCTCGGCATCGTCGAGCACGTCTGGGTGCACGACTACGTCGACCGCCATTTCGATGTGGTGCGGCTGCGCGCCGACAAGGCCAATATCCTCAACGCCAACGCGGGCCAGGGGCTGCGCGCCGTGCTGCGCGACCTTGGCGTCAAGGATTACTTCACGCTCGCGGAGCGCTGGCACGCGCGCGATCCGGACGCGATCGCGGCGGTCGATGCGGCGCTCGCCGCTGCGAACCTCGGCCCCGGCGTCGTGCGCGCGCAGGCGCTCGCCGCCCACATCCGCGAGATCGAGGCGATCGACCGCATGATCTGCATCGCCGAGGCGCGCCGCGACGAGACGCTGCGCCAGCTCTACGGCCACCAGGCCGCGCTCGCCGAGCGCCTGCGCAACGCCGTCGCGGCGCACGAGCAGGAGCAGGAGCCGGTGCAAGAACACGTGGTTGACGCCGAGTTCACGCCGGTTCCGGTGCAGACCGGGCAATACGTGGAGGCGAGCGGATGAGCCGGGCGCGCCGGGCGTTTGCGAGCCGCGCCAATTCGCGCAAGAGCACCGGTCCGAACACGCTCGCCGGCAAGTCCACCGCCGCGCGCAACGCGCGGCGGCACGGCTTGAACCTGCCGCTGCTGCACGACTTGGGCGTCGAGCCCGACGTCGATGCGCTCGCGCGGCTCATCGTCGGATCGATCGTGGGCCTCGCCGCCGAGCCGCGCATCCTCGCGCTCGCGCGCCGTATCGCCGAGGCGCAGCTCGATCTCGCGCGGATCCGGCGCGTGCGCCTGCCGGTGCGCGCGCGACTGGCGACCGAGCCAACCGTCGCGCACGAGCTTCTTCGTCTCGACCGCTACGAGCGCAGGGCCTTGTCGCGGCGAAAGCAGGCCCTGCGCGCATTCGACGCCGCCCTCCCGCCGCTGCCGGCCCGCAAAGCGCCCGCCGGCGAAATGGCAAAACGAAGCTAACTGGGATAACAGAAGTGGTTTCAATGAGTTGAACGAAAGGTCCGGCCGTGGCGCCGGTTGGGGCGCCGCCCACGGCGGTGTCGCCATCGCCCTTGCGCACGCCGCCGCGGCCCGGGATATGTTACGGCCGCAACGGCGCCGGCGCACAGATCGCCGCGCGCAACTCCGGGAGAGACGCCCATGCTCTGGCCATTGTCCATTCGCAGGCTCGCGCGCGCCCTGCTGGCGCCGGCGCTCGCGGCCCTCGCGCTCGCGACGGCCGCATTCGCCGCCGACCCGCCGATCCGGATCGGCTTCGGCATGGCGCTCACCGGCCCGCTCGCCGCCAACGGCAAGAGCTCGCTCTTGGCGATGCAGATCTGGCGCGACGACATCAATGCCAAGGGCGGCTTGCTCGGCCGCCAGGTCGAGCTCGTCTTCTACGACGACCAGAGCAGCCCCGCGACCGTGCCCGGCATCTACACCAAGCTGCTCGACGTCGACAAAGTCGACTTCGCGGTGAGCGGCTATGCGTCGACCCAGATCGCGCCCGCGATGCCGATCATGATCCAGCGCAAGAAGCTGTTCATGAGCCTGTTCGGCACCGGCATCAACGACGAGTTCAAGTACGACCGCTACTTCTCGATGATCCC
>Ga0209006_10002724_pt1 | contig 16074 bp, 14 predicted proteins | sample JacPin_JW_Ref_O2_FD_188567 | JGI IMG/M metagenome (GOLD analysis project Ga0209006, IMG submission 188567) | Forest soil microbial communities from Algoma, Ontario, Canada - Jack Pine, Ontario site 1_JW_Ref_O2 (SPAdes) (version 2) | ecosystem: Environmental > Terrestrial > Soil > Boreal... | reverse complement strand
GAGTAGCAGGTCACCATGCGGCTGCCGTTGAAATTGTCTTTGTTGATGGCGAACATCATCTCCATCATTTGCCGCGCGATTTTCTTGGGCTTCTTGTCGTCTTTATCCATCGCGTTCGGCACGTGGCAGAAGTCGCACTGCACGCCGAGCGAGGCGGTGATGAACTGCATAGAGGGAGCCAATTGATCGGCGGGAGTCCCTTTGAGTACCTGGATATTTTTGAATTGCTGTTCGGCCGTCTTCGGGCCAGTGGTGGCGGGAGATGCCGGAGCCGCGCCGGATTGCGCCTTCGCCACGGTAATGACCATGCCGCAAACAATCAGCAGCGCTAGAAGACTCAGCGCTGCGATCCGGCTCTCTTCTGTCATCCCGTCACCTCCAGAGTGAAGGTTGAGTTTAGCAAAAGAGCCAGACTTCGACCGCTACCGCAAGGCATTCAACGCCGAGAGCGCAGGGTTCGCCGAGAAGTGGCTCGGTTCTCTCGGCGTCCTCGGCGTTAAATGTCTTCTGCTTAACCTCAAGGTATGCGGCTAAGAATGTTCCGTTTTTCCCAGCAGCAAATTCAGCGCATGCGGAAGCAACTCGATGACCGCTGCCAGCGATTCGACCGCGCCCGTGGGACTTCCGGGCAGATTCAGAATCAGCGCCTGGCCGCGCACACCGCACACTCCACGGCTCAACGCGGCGTAGGGAGTTTTCTTGATTCCTTCTGTGCGCATCCGCTCGCCAACACCTTCGACGAGCTTGTCACAAACAGCGATGGTGGCATCGGGCGTTACGTCGCGGGGAGCAATTCCGGTTCCACCGGTGGTGACGATGAGACGCACTTCCTGCGCCAAAGCGATCAGCAGATTTTGAATTTTGATGGAGTCGTCGGGAACGGTCTCGAGCTTGACAACGTCAAATCCGGATTTCTGCAAGAGTTCGGCGACGGCGGGCCCGGAAACATCGACGCGTTCCCCGCGCGCGCAGGAGTCGCTCACTGTAATTACCGCTGCGGTTGTAGTCTCCATTGCGGCTCAATTGTCCAGCAGCACATCTTCCTCTTCTTCTTTCTTGCGGGCCCGCGCGGAAGTGGCTGGAGTAGCGGGAGTGGGGGCAGCGGTGGGCGGTCCCGGAGGATGCGAGGCAAAAGGATCCGTGAAGGAAGATGCGGAACTGGGCGAGGCGGGAGTTGGAGCAGCGGCAGGTGGTCCCGGAGGATGCGAAGCAAAGGGATCGCTGAAAGAAGATGCGGAACCGCTTGGTTCGACGCTACTGCTGGCGGCCGCGCTCGATGCTGCGCCGGCGCTGGCGGGTTCCTCGCTCTCGCCACCATCGCGCTGCGATTCATCGAGCAGGCGCAGGCCTTCCATCAACAACCCTTGCGTGTTGAGTTGCGTCGTTTCTTTGTCGGTCTTGCCTTCGAAATCGAGCTGGAAACTTCCGCCGGTCCAGCGCAGCACTTTGAACACCGCAGGATCGCCGACCAGGTCTCCGTAGGTGGCGTGCCTCACCTGGCCTTCGACGAAAAAAACTTCGCAGCGGTCGCCGTCCAGGGTCAGTGACAACTTGCAACTCTTGCGGCCCATTTCCAGCGACTGCATCAGGTCAATCACATTCATCTGCGCGAGATTGCCGCGGACCACACCGTCGGAGGGCGCGGTCTTTGCCATTTTTTCCAGAGCGATGCGGTCGATCATGCGCTTGATGCGGCGCGTGGCGTCTTTCAGGAAGAATGGTTTCTCGAGATAGTCGTCGGCCGCATCCTGTTGCGATAGTCGCTCTGCGATGTCAGACTTGCTGGCCATGAGCACCGCGGAAAAATTTGCGGTTGCGGGCCGGCTCTTCAATTTTTCGACAAGCTGCCGGCCGTCCATGCCCGGCATGCGGTAGTCGGAGACGACCAGGTCAGGAGGGTCATCCACGGCCTTCATCAACGCATCGGCGCCGTCGGGCGCGGAGGTGACCGTGGCCAGCGGAGACAACGCCTGTTGCAACATCCCCAGCACCATCGGGTTGTCTTCCACCAGCAGCAGCTTGACGTTATTAGCCATGAAAATTCGTTGTCATCCTGAGCGCAGTGGCTGCTTTACGAAGTAAAGGAGCCACGGAGTCGAAGGATCCCTAACGATCAAATACTGCGCGACCTTAATTCTCTCTTCCGGCGCGGACGCTTACTTGCGCCGGTACTCTCCGCTCTTGCCGCCGCTCTTGCTCACCAGCGCAATCTCCCGAATCTCGATGCCCTTGTCTAGCGCCTTGGTCATATCGTAAACCGTCAGGGCGGCCACGGTCGCGGCGACCATGGCTTCCATCTCGACACCGGTCTGTGCAGTCGTTGCCGCCCTGGCAACGATTTCGACGCCATTCTCGCACACGCGCACCTCCACATCAACGAGCGAGAGCGGCAGCGGATGGCACATCGGGATCAACTCCGCCGTGCGCTTGGCCGCCATAATGCCCGCAATGCGCGCCACTTCCAGCGGATTGCCCTTGGGATTTTTGGGCAATGCGGCCAAGACCGCCTCATTCATTACGACGAACGCGCGGGCCTGGGCCTCGCGCTTCGAGACTGCTTTGCCGGAAGTGTCGACCATGCGCGCGCGGCCAGCGGAGTCGTAATGCGAAAGCTTGGAAGGCATGGAGAAATGGAGAAGCTCTATCTTACATGGGAGCTGCTTGTGTGGGGACGGCCGCCCTCGGCCCCCTGGCGAGCGATGGGCGAAGGTGCGCGGGAAGAGTGTCGGCAAATGCGTCGGTGCTCTGGCGTGGAGGATGGGGCTAACCTCGACGGGCTCAGTCTGATGTGGTATAACTGTTATACTCATGCGATTTCAGTTCGATGAGGGCAAGAGCGAGCGGCTGAGGGCGAACCCTAAGAGAGGCATCGGATTCGAAGAGGTAAAAGAGATTTTTTCGAACGCCTACTACCTCGATAGCCGCTCGGATTGGCCGGAGCAGTATCGGGCCATCGGGTGGGTGGGCCAGCGGCTGTACGCCGTCATTTTTGAGGTGCGAGAGGACGACGAAGGAGAGTACTACCGCCTCGTGACTTTGTGGAAAGCCACCAGAGAGGAGCAGAGACTTTATGAGGAGCACTCGTAAACCGCAAAAGCCCTTGCCCGCGGAGGCCATCGCACGGCTTGCCGAGCAAGGGAGAGACGTGTCGCGGTTCTTCACGAATACTGGCAAGATGATGAAGCCGATCCAGAGGGTGAATGTCGACTTGACGCCTGAGATGCTGCAAGAACTGGATCGGGCCGCGCAGGAATTGAACATCAGCCGCCAGGCGGTGATCAAGACGCTCATACGGCAGGCGCTTGACCAGCAATACATGGCCCGAGGGGCTAGGACATTGGCCGGGCGCGGTTAGCCGGAGCAATTCCCAGTCAGCGTTTCTGATTGGCACCCGGAGTATACTTTCACACCGATGCTTGGCTTCCGCCCAAAATTGCCGGTCAGTGAAGATGAGCGGCAGTGGTTAGACGAAGGCTTTAGGCGCTTGGAAAGAAAGTTGGGGCGGCGGCGCATGATTGAAGCACAGGTGATACTGCCTACGGCGGAACACTTTCCCGATGCCTACGACGCTACGCCCGCAAGCGCGGAAACCCTCTTTCAGCGTGTGTGCGAGTACATGGATGTGGACCGCCAGCTCGTAGAGTTCCAAATTTTTCCCGATGAGACCGAGGAACTTCGTACGATGCTGCCTTCCTGGAGCAGCAATTCGTCCAGATGTGCGGGACTGTACATTCATGGCCGCGGTGGGAATAGCGGCGAAGACGACGGCATGGTGATAGCTATCAGGTCGACACAACTGAAAGCCCCAATGTCCTTGGTAGCGACTATGGCGCATGAACTGGGTCACGTGATTCTCCTCGGCGGAGGATTGATGGACCGCCGGACGCCCGATCACGAGCCCATGACGGATCTGCTCACCGTTTATCTGGGCCTTGGCATTTTCACCGCCAACTCGGCGGCGAGTTTCAGGCAGTTTCAGGATGCTCGCTCTCAAGGCTGGACAACGCAGCGGCTGGGCTACATTCCCGAGGAAGCCTACGGATACGCCTTGGCCAAGTTCGCGGCCGAGCGAGGAGAGGATAAGCCAGTGTGGTCGAGGCATCTTTCCGCCAACGTGCGAGAGTATTTCAAGCGATCTGGTAATTGGCTAAAAGAGAACACGCCTCAGATCATCAGGCCAGATCCGATTGGGTAACCAAGCTAAGCGGTTATGACGGGATCTAGGCCCGCGCAGTCATCTTTCCAGCGCCTTGCGATCCCAATCCCCTAGGTTCGCTCCCGCTTCGTAAGTGCTTTGGCAAAAATCCAGCAGCGCGGCAGTAGGCGATGCTGCCTTCCGCGCGTCTTCATACATCAGGAGAAACTCGCCGAGTTGCTGATCGTAATAAGCCGCTTCGGGACGTGCATGCGCATCGGCAAAACCCTGCGGCGCGGGAGCCATGTAGGAATAAAAGGCCGCATCTTTCACGCCCACTCTACCCGGCCAGAAGCCTACGCTGCTGGCTTCATGCGAGTAGGCTTCCCGAGTTATCCGGTCAGCGCCGGCACGCTCCGGAGCGCGGCGCCCGGAGAAACGCGTGACGGCAAGATCGAAGCTTCCCCAGAAAAAATGCACCGGACTGCTCTTGCCGATGAATCCGGCCCGGAATTGCTCGAAGACAGCATCCACCGTCAGCAAAATGCGCCAGAACTTTTCTACCGCAACTGGATCGTAGGACTTATGAATTTGATCCTGATCGAACGCAATTGGATTGGGAATCTCGACCGGCATGTGCCAGATCTTTACTTCGATCTCCGCGGAGCGCAGCATCGCCATAAATTCCCGGTAGAAATCGGCCACCGGCCGCGGAGCTAACGGAATCGTTTTGACGATTCCGTCACTGGTTTCGAGCACAAGCTGATGTTTGATGAAGTCGAACCAAAGCTCGAATGCCCGCTCGCCATAAGGGATTCGCGACGTGGTCAGCCCCCGCGCCGAAACATACAGCGGTACGTTCCACCAATGATTCACCAGCGGCGTAAGCGCGAGCCGCACCTTGCCCACGATCTGTGTCCACATGTGCAGGGTGGCGCAGGTGTCTTTCCATGAGTCCAATGGCAGCGACGGCCAGCATTCGGGTCGATCGGCAGCGGAGCGAGTCATCGACGATCCTGATGGATACGAAAGTTCTTTCGCAGACTTCTAATGTACAGGAAGCGAACAACCAAAAGCATTTAACGCCGAGCACGCCAAGTTCGCCGAGAAAGAATGTTTCCAATGTTACTCAGCGTCCCCAGCGGACTCTGCGTTGAATGTTCTTGGAATTTACGGGGCTGGAACCGTGGCCTCAACCGGCGCTGAGAATGAGCTTTCCTGCTTGCTGGAATTGACCGCGGTGGTGACGTAACAATACGTCTGTCCATCGGCTACTGAACTGTCGCCGAAAGAAGTGGACGGGTTGAGCGCGCTGTTCACTCTGGCATAGGCCCCGCACCCGCTGCCAAGAGGCGAACGATAAATGTTGTAGCCGACTATGTTGGACGAAGTACTGGGAGCCCACGACAACTGGACGGTGTAGGTTTGCGCGGCCGTGCCCGTGGCGGCAAGGTTGTTGATGGTCGAAGATGGCGTCGCATTGCTGGAGAATGTCAGTGTCCCACTAGCGGCTCCAGTGGTTTGCGGACTGAATGTGACCGTGAATTCCGCGCTCTGGCCCGCAGGAATCGTGAGGGGAAGAGAAATCCCGCTCAGGTCGAACCGCGAATTGCTGCTGCTTGCCGAAGTGACGGTTACATCTCCGCCTGTGGCGGCGAGGCTTGCGGTTGCGGTTCCGCTGGAGCCGACGCCAACGCTGCCCAGATTCAACGTCGTAGGCGTTACTGCCAACTGCGCCGATTGCTGCGAAGAAGCCTTTGCCGGGGGATTGTTGGCCGCGCCGGAAGCTCCGCAGCCTACCATGGAAGCCAGGCTGGCGATGACGGCCAGAAAAGTGAAAACGGCGTCCTTTCGCGTGGGGGTAATATTCATGCGCAAATGGTATTCACTGCGTGATTCCGACTGCTCGCAACTCTGAGGGCCTAGACTCAATTTCTTGGTTACTACAGTTTGCCTCACGCAGGCTGACGCGGACAGGTCTCTGAAGGACATACTCAAGGCGACGGCGTACAGTGCCGAACCATGTCACGGGACGGCGACTTTCGTTTGGCTACGGGAATGGATTTGATGCTCGTATTGAAGGCCGATTCCCGCTTCAGTGGCGCATCATTATGGCCACGAACTCGCCGGCTGCGATGCGCTCCCGGTCCGACGGGATGACGATGTAACAATTTGCACGCGCGGTTGCGGCGATGTCTCCCGAGCCCTGCCACGGAACCAGCTCAACCACTGAGTCCTCGTATTCTCCCGACAAAATTGCGGGCAGAAACCGCTTCAGGCCGGTCTTGACGCGAATCTCGCTCTTCAACTTCGCATGCACGAATTTCAGTTTCTGCGGAGCCATTCCTGCCAGCGCTTGCAGCATGGGCCGGGCGAAAATCTCGAAAGTAACCATGGTCGAGACTGGATTTCCGGGAAGGCCGAAGAAATATTTTGGTAGCAAAGGGACTGAAGTCCCTTCGCGGGCAGGAGTGCCCGCACCGCACGAAACGCGGCCAAACACCACCGGCCGCCCCGGCTGAATCTTCGCTCCGGTAAAAACGAATTCGGCGCGCATTTCCGCCAGCACCTGCTCGACTAGATCGTAGCGTCCCATGGAAACTCCGCCGGTCAGCACCAGAAGATCCGCCTGCAGTCCGTCTTTAATCAGCTCCAGAAGCCTCGCGCGTTCATCGGGTGCAATGGGCAACAGCACCGGCTCGCCGCCCGCCGCCTTGACCTGCGCGGCGAGAGAATAAGTGTTGGAATTGCGAATCTCGGTGGGACCGGGCAATTCCTCCAACCCGACCAGCTCATCCCCAGTGCTTAAAATCGCGACTTGCGGCTTCTGGAAAACTTTCAAGCGCGCTTTGCCCACCGAAGCTGCCAAGGCAATGGCCGCATCGTTCAGCCTCGCGCCTCGATCCAGCAGAACGCCGCCCTCTCGGGCCTCGGCTCCGCGCGCGACAATATTTTCGCCGGCCGCCACTGATCTTGCGATCTCGATCCGCTCTCCCCGGCGCGACGTGTATTCCACCATTACGACGGCGTCGGCGCCCGTGGGCACGGGAGCCCCCGTCATGATCGCGACCGTCTGCCCCGGCCCCACTCCCACGGGAGCTTTCACAAGCTTCTCCCCCGCCTTGATTTCGCCGATCGCATTCAGCGTGGCCGGAAGCCTTGCCAGATCGGCCGAGCGCACGGCATAACCATCCCGCGTGGCCCGCGGAAACGGAGGGAAGTCCCTGTCCGCATGAATCTCTTCCGCCAGCACTCGCTCCGTGGCGTCCAGCAAGTCCACGGTTTCGGTTCCTCGCGTCGCCACGCCCGCCGCGTGGTTTTCCACGACTCGGCGCGCATCTTCAAAACTCAGCACCAGGGAAAAATCAGCCTGCGGATTCTGCTGTTCTGAAATAGTCATCACCTCATCATAAAACCATCGTCGCCATCTCAATCGCACTCTAACATTTGCCTCTGTGCGAATTCGGTAATTCTCTGCGGCCACATTTTTTTGCCACTCCCCAACCGCCTCCCAATCCCGAACGCGTTCCATCTCATCTTTTCCACCCAATACACAGCCGTTCCCGAAAAGTCCTATAATCTTGAAGTTTGCTTTGCGCGGCGAAAAAAAACATGGGCCCCCAGCCATGACACAGACACTGACCAATGCACCGGTCGCCACCCACGGTTTCTTCGTGGATGGCCGCTGGAGGGAGGATGGGGACGCCGTTGAAATCCGTGCCCCCTACGATGGATCGCTAATCGCGCGGGTCATTCAGGGCCGCCACGAACACGCCGAAGCGGCCATCGCCGCAGCCGTAAAAGCTTTCGGAACCACGCGCCGCCTGCCCGCCTTCGAGCGCCAGCGTGTTCTGCGCCAGATTTCCGCCGCGATTTCCGCCCGCAAGGAGGAGTTTGCCACTACCCTCTCCCAGGAGGCAGGCAAACCCATCAAGGGCGCGCGGGTTGAAGTTGAGCGCTCCATCTTCACCTTCAATGTTGCCGCCGAAGAGAGCACGCGTCTCTACGGAGAATATCTCCCGCTCGACTGGCAGGAGTTTACCGCCGGACGCTGGGGCATTGTCCGCCGCTTTCCGCTGGGTCCGATCGCCGGGATCACGCCATTCAATTTTCCGCTCAACCTGGTGGCCCACAAAGTTGCTCCGGCTATTGCCGCCGGATGTTCCATGGTGCTCAAGCCGGCGCCGCAGACGCCGCTGTGCTCACTGCTGCTGGCCGAATGCGTACAGCAAGCTGGTTGGCCCGATGGTGGGCTGAACGTCCTGCCGCTTTCCAACGACGACACCGGTCTTCTTGTGACCGACGACCGCATCAAGCTCATCACCTTCACCGGCAGTGTTCCCGTGGGCTGGGACATCAAGCGTCGCGCGGGCAAGAAAAAAGTTCTGCTCGAACTGGGAGGCAACGCCGCCGTCATCGTACACAGCGACGCCGATCTCGCCTACGCTGCCGAGCGCTGCGTCACCGGAGGCTTTGGCTACTCCGGCCAAACCTGCATCTCGGTGCAGCGCATTCTGGTCGAGCATTCGGTTTACGGCAGGTTCACCGATCTGCTGGTCGAAGGAGTAAAGAAGCTCAAAATCGGCGATCCGCTCGATTCCTCGACTGACGTGGGCCCGCTCATCCGCGAGAGCGACGCGGCTCGCACCGCCGGCTGGATCGAAGAGGCCATGCATGGCGGCGCGCGTGTGCTCTGCGGCGGCCACCGCCAGGGCATGATCGTCGAGCCCACCGTGCTCACCGGCACCAATCCCGGCATGAAGGTCAATCGCCAGGAAGTTTTCGGCCCGGTCGTGACCGTGGAGCCTTATACGACGTTCGACGAAGCGCTCCAGCGAGTGAATCATTCTTCTTTCGGCTTGCAGGCTGGCCTGTTCACCCGCGATGCCAAGCTGATTTTTCAGGCTTACGAAGAGTTGGAAGTCGGCGGCCTGGTGGCGGGCGATGTTCCTTCTTTTCGCATCGACCATATGCCGTATGGCGGCGTCAAAGATTCCGGCCTGGGGCGCGAAGGTTTGCGTTACGCCATTGAAGAAATGACCGAACCAAAATTGCTAGTTATGAATTTGCGTTAGCGTCGGCCCATGCGAGCCGCACCAATAAATCGGTTTCAGGCCCACATTTACAGGTGAGTGGCGAGAAGTAGGCAGCGGCAACTTCATGCAGTCTCTTGCGGAATGTTTCAAAACGGGAAAACTTTAAACCGAAATGGCAAGACAAAATCTCTCTAATGTATTTATAATCTCGGGTTCAAACAGAGTTTCTGGAATCGCTACCAGTTTCTAACGCACCACTCGAGTGCCGCTCGCTCGGGTCTCAATCAGCTTAAACGCCATGCGGTGAGTAAGGTAAGTTAAGAACGTCATAAGCATGTCGCAGATCTTTCATCGCAGCACCAACACCTTGTCCCGGGCCACAATTTTTGGCGCGGTATTCGTCGTGGCCGTGCTGGGCTGGATGGCATACGAAGTTCAGGGTTCGCCCTACGTGACTTACGCGGGCGTGCGCAAGCCGCAACCGGTCCCCTTCAGCCATCAGCATCACGTCACCGGATTGGGCATCGACTGCCGCTACTGCCACACTTCGGTTGAGACCTCGGCCTTCGCCGGTATTCCTCCCACCCGCACCTGCATGAACTGCCACTCGCAGATCTGGACCAACGCGCAGTTGCTGGAGCCGGTGCGCGCCAGCTACCGCAGCGGCGAATCGATCCAGTGGACGCGGGTGAACGAGCTGCCCGATTTCGTGTATTTCAATCACAGCATTCATATCAATAAAGGTGTGGGTTGCAACACCTGCCACGGCCCAGTCGACCAGATGCCGCTGATGTATCAGGAGGCGTCGTTGCAGATGGAGTGGTGTCTGGGCTGCCATCGTGACACCAAAGACAATCTGCGCCCGCGCGACCAGGTTTTCAACATGCACTATCGTTCGCCGGATAGTTCGCATCCGGTGGTCGTGGATGGACAAAGCTATACGGACCAGGCCGAGCTGGGCGCGGCTCTGGTGAAGAAATACAACGTACGCAGCGTGACCGATATCACCAGTTGCAGCACGTGCCACAGGTAGCCATGAGACACACTTGTCCTCCTAACTTGTCATCCCGAGCGGAGAGTTTGGTTCGCGAAGCGAACCAAACTTGGAGTCGAGGGACCCCGTGGCTGCAAGCGCGCGCGATGCGGATACAAGGCGTTCTCACGGAGGTTTTCGTGGCGTCAAAATGCTTCGCGGAAACGCCCTGCTGCGGGATTACCGCGCGTATCGGCAAGGGATCCTTCGACTCCATGAGTGCTTCGCTTCGCGAAACACTCACTGCGCTCAGGATGACAAGGGTTTGGAGTATGGCGCTTAGATACTCATGAAGAGCGAAAAACAAGACGATCACGCGAAGCGTCAAGGCGAAGATGTTTGCCCCGGCAAACGCGACATGCTCGATCTGAAATCCGTGCGCGAACGCATCGACCACGCCCTGGCGCACGATGCCGCCCTGCCGGCGGCGGAAAAATCCGGCCCGGAATACTGGCGCTCGCTGGAAGAGCTGGCGGGCAGCGAAGATTTCCAAAACGCCCTGCACCGCGAATTCCCCAAAGGCGCATCCGAGTGGATCGACTCCGTCTCCCGCCGCGGCTTTCTCAAAGTCATGGGCGCATCGCTCGGTCTCGCCGGTATGACCGGCTGCGTCAAACTGCCCTTTGAGCCAATCGTTCCTTACGTGCGCCAGCCGGAGGAAGTCATCCCCGGCCGGCCCATGTTCTACGCGACCGCGATGACGCTCGGCGGCTACGCGAATCCGATTCTGGTGGAAAGCCATCTCGGTCGGCCCACCAAAATCGAAGGCAACGATCTGCATCCCGCCTCGCTCGGCGGCACCGACATTTTTGCCCAGGCCTCGCTGCTCACCATGTACGATCCCGACCGCTCGCAGAGCGTGGTCTCGATGGGCGATCAGCGCTCGTGGCAGGCCTTTACCAGCGCGATTCAGGGTCCGCTGAATGCGCAGAAAAATCTGCAAGGCGCGGGCATCCGCATTCTCACGCCGACTATTTCTTCGCCCACGCTGGCCGATCAACTGCGCAACTTCCTGAAGATTTATCCGCAAGCCAAGTGGCACTGCTACGAGCCCATCAATCGCGACAACGTGCTCGAAGGCGCGAAGCTGGCCTTCGGCCAGCCGGTCGAAACGCGCTACGATTTTTCGAAAGCCGACGTAATCGTCTCGCTCGACGCCGACTTTCTCTACGCCGGATTCCCCGGCAACGTGCGCTACATCCGCGACTTCGCCAGCCGCCGCAATCCCGATGCGCCCATGAACCGGCTGTATGTGATCGAGAGCACGCCGACCACGACGGGGGCCAAGGCGGATCATCGGCTGCCGGCCCGCGGAGCTGACATCGAGAAAATCGTAGGACGCCTGACTGCCGGCGGACATCCCCTGCGGGAGGTCGGGGCCGGTAATTCGGGCCTTGCCGAAGATCAGTTCAGGTTCATGGTTGCAATCGAGAGGGAACTCCAGGTTCCTCGCGGCACAAGCCTAATTGTTGTTGGCGATCATCAGCCCGCAAGCCTGCACGCCTTAGCTCATTCGGTAAACCAAGCACAGGGCAACATCGGCAAGACGGTTTTTTACACCGATCCCATCGACGCGAATCCAGTAAACCAATCCGAGTCGATCAAAGACCTCGTCGCCGATATGCGCGGCGGCAAAGTCGATCTCCTGATCATCCTCGGCGGCAATCCGGTTTACGAAGCTCCGTCCGATCTCGGATTCGCCGACGCGATGAAGGCCGGCAATGTTCCGCTCAGGGTCCATCTCGGCCTCTACAACAACGAAACCGCTGAACTCTGCCAATGGCACGTTAATCAAGCGCACGAACTCGAAGCCTGGGGTGACGCCCGCGCTTACGATGGCACGGCGAGTATTATCCAACCACTGATCGCTCCGCTCTACAATGGCAAGAGCGCAGCGGAATTGGTTGCGCTGCTAAGCGGCAGCGAGGCGTCAAGTTTCGATCTTGTTCGCGCATATTGGCAGAAACTGCACTCCGGCGCCGACTTCGAATCTTTCTGGCGCAAGTCGCTACATGACGGCTGGATCGAAGGCACGACTTTTGCCACGAAGTCGGTCACGGCGAGGACGACAAATTTCCCGGCGGCGGCTTCAACCAGCGCCGACTCCAACGCCGTCGAGCTCAACATCCGCCGCGACCCCACCATCTATGACGGCCAATTCTCCAACAACGGCTGGCTCCAGGAACTGCCCAAGCCGATGACCAAGCTCACCTGGGACAACGCCATCCTCATCGGCCCCAAAATGGCGGAGCGTCTCCAGATCAAAGTCGAAGATGTGGTCGAACTCGAACTCAACGGCAAAAAAGTGACTGGGCCCGTCTGGATTCAAGCCGGACATCCCGACAACTCCGTCACCGTCTTCCTAGGCTACGGCCGCAAGCGCGCCGGACGCGTCGGCACCGCGCAAGGTTTCGACGCCTATCCTCTACGCACCAGCGCCGCACCATGGATCGCTTCCGGGGTCACCATAAAAAAGACCGGAGATACCTACAAGCTCGCCTCCACGCAAGGCTACCAGTCGATGGACACACCCGACGGCGGCCACCGTCCGCTGGTCCGCGAAACTACGCTCGAGGAATACCGCAAAGAACCGGACTTCGCCAAAGAAGACGAGACGCCTTACGGCCTAACGCTCTATCCCAACTATCCGTATAAAGAAGAAACCTACGCCTGGGGCATGACCATCGACCTCAACGCCTGCGTAGGCTGCAACAACTGCATGCTGGCCTGCCAGTCCGAAAACAATATTGCCGTGGTGGGCAAAGAGCAAACCGTCATCGGCCGCCACATGCACTGGATTCGCGTCGACGCCTACTACCAGGGCGACCGCGACAATCCCAAAGCCTTCTTCCAGCCCGTCCCCTGTATGCAGTGCGAAAACGCGCCCTGCGAAGTGGTTTGCCCGGTGGGCGCGACCAACCACTCCAGCGAAGGCCTGAACGATATGGTCTACAACCGCTGCGTGGGCACGCGCTATTGCTCGAACAACTGTCCCTATAAAGTTCGCCGCTTCAACTTCCTGCTTTTCCAGGACTGGGAGACGCCGCAGTACAAGATGATGCGCAACCCCGACGTCAGCGTGCGCAGCCGCGGCGTCATGGAAAAGTGTACTTACTGCGTGCAGCGCATCAGCGAGCGCCGCATCGACGCCGAACGCGAAGACCGCAAGATCAATGACACCGAGCTTCAGACCGCATGTCAGCAATCGTGCCCCGCGGGCGCAATCGTCTTCGGCAACATCAACGACCCGAACAGCAAAGTTTCAAAACTAAAAGCGCAATCACGCAACTACAGCTTGCTGGGCGAGCTGAACACGCGCCCGCGCACAACATATTTGGCGGAAGTAAGAAATCCGAACCTGGAGCTGGAATCGTGACGAGCGATGAGAATTGCCGGCATCACCGTGGAAGAGCGGCCCTTTAGGGCCGCGTTAGGTCCTAGAAATTAGCGGGCTTTAGTCCCCGAGAACGGCATGAACGAGCCATACAAAACGATCGACGAACAATCCCCGGTCATCGAACCCGGCCATACCTTTGGCACGGTGACGGAAAAAATCAGCGCCATCGTGCTGACCCGTCCCACCTCCAACGGCTGGTTCGTGGGATTTGGCGTAGCGTTTCTGGTCACCATGATGATGCTGTACGCCATCGGCTACCTGTTCGTGAAGGGCGTCGGCATCTGGGGCGTGACTATTCCCATCGGCTGGGGCTTCGCCATCGTCAACTTCGTGTGGTGGATCGGCATCGGCCACGCCGGCACGCTCATCTCCGCCATCCTTCTATTGTTGCGGCAATCCTGGCGCAACTCCATCAACCGCTTTGCCGAAGCCATGACGCTGTTCGCCGTGGCCTGCGCCGGAATCTTTCCCGGCATCCACGTGGGCCGTCCCTGGCTGGCGTATTGGCTGTTCCCGATTCCCAACACCATGAAGGTGTGGCCGCAATTCCGCAGTCCACTTATCTGGGACGTTTTCGCGGTCTCGACCTACGCCACCATCTCCGCCCTGTTCTGGTTCATGGGTCTGATTCCCGATCTCGCCACCCTGCGCGACCGCTCCGACAAGCCCGCGTTGCGCTTAATCTACGGCTTGCTGGCCATGGGCTGGCGCGGTTCCGCTCGCCACTGGCACCGCTACGAAACCGCTTACTTGCTGCTCGCCGGCCTGGCCACGCCGCTGGTGCTCTCGGTACATACCGTGGTCAGCTTCGATTTCGCGGTTGGCATCGTCCCCGGCTGGCATACCACGATCTTCCCGCCCTACTTCGTCGCCGGCGCGATTTATTCCGGCTTTGCCATGGTGCTGATGCTGGCCATTCCTATCCGCAAAATCTATGGCCTGGAAGATTTCATCACCGAACGCCATCTCCAAAATGCCGCCAAGGTAATGCTCGCGACCGGCCTGATCGTCGCCTACGGCTACGGCATCGAGGCTTTCATGAGCTGGTATAGCGGCGACCGTTACGACGCCTTCACCATCTGGAACCGTCTGCACGGACCGTATGCCGGTCTCTACTGGGCCTTGCTCATCTGCAACATTTTTATTCCTCAGGTGCTCTGGATAGGCAAGCTGCGCAAAAGTCCGGTCGCGCTCTTCTTTATCTCTGGTGTGATTCTGGTCGGCATGTGGCTGGAGCGTTTCGTCATCGTGGTGATGAGCCTGCACCGCGACTTTCTCACGTCCTCCTGGGGCATGTATTACCCCACGCGCTGGGACTGGATGACCTACATCGGTACCATCGGCATGTTCCTGGCCGCCATGTTCCTGTTCCTGCGCATCCTGCCGGCCATCTCCATCTTCGAAATGCGGACGCTGCTGCCCGAGGCGGAGGTCAAAGAATGATGGCGGCAAGATCATGCCTTTTGGTGAGACACGACGGGAAGGGCACGACTTTAGTCGTGCCGCTAATGTCGTCGAAGAGCGCGGCTTTAGCCGCTGAGGGGCAGCTTGCGAACTCTGAGCCGCTGGCGAGGTTCGTAAGATGAAGCGCGATCCCATCTACGGCATGATGGCGGAGTTCGATTCGGCGCAGGCGCTGGTCGATGCGGCCAAGAAAACGCACGAGGCCGGCTATCAGAAGATCGATGCCTACAGCCCTTTCCCCATTGAGGGCCTGGCCGAAGAAATCGGCTTCCACTTCAACGAAGTTCCGCTGGTGGTTCTGATCGGCGGCATCATCGGTGGCTGCACCGGCTATCTCATGCAGTATTGGATGTCCGCCGTCGACTACCCGCTGAACATCGGCGGCAAGCCCCCGCACTCCTGGCCCGCCTTCATCATCATCACCTTCGAGATGACGATTCTGTTCGCGGGAATCTCGGCGGTCTTCGGCATGCTGGCGCTCAACGGCCTGCCCATGCCCTATCACCCGGTCTTCAACGTCCCGCGCTTCGCCCTGGCATCCAAAGACCGCTTTTTCCTGATCGTGTTTTCCTCCGATAAAAAATATGACCCGGCTGGCACGCGCAGTTTCTTAAGCAATCTCAGCCCGCGCTCAGTCTCGGAGGTGCCCAGCTAAATGCCGCGCCTCCACAGAAATCCGGATGAAATGGTTTTTTCCGGCCCAATCTCGAAAGTTGGGTGCCCCACTCTTGCCGGGTGCCCCATCCTTGCGCGTTCTGTGCGCAAGGGTGGGATTCCACGGACGCTTATCCTTCCGATTTTGATCTTGCTGGCGCTGACCACGCTTTCCGCCTGCCGCCTCGACATGCACGTGCAGCCCCGCGAAAACCCGCTCTCCCGCAGCGACTTCTTCGCCGACCAGCGCTCTGCCCGTCCCCTGGTCGCAGGCACAGTAGCTCGCGGCCAATTACACGCCGATACCTATTTCTACACCGGCAAAGTAGGCGACACCCCCGGCGACTACCTGCCG
>Ga0209006_10002723_pt1 | contig 16074 bp, 14 predicted proteins | sample JacPin_JW_Ref_O2_FD_188567 | JGI IMG/M metagenome (GOLD analysis project Ga0209006, IMG submission 188567) | Forest soil microbial communities from Algoma, Ontario, Canada - Jack Pine, Ontario site 1_JW_Ref_O2 (SPAdes) (version 2) | ecosystem: Environmental > Terrestrial > Soil > Boreal... | reverse complement strand
CTCAAGCCGCTCGCGCAGCAGCCGGGCGCACCGTCGCTCGTCGGCATCCGCGAAGCCGTTCGCGGCGGCCATGGAGCGCTCGTGAGCGGTCAGGTCCGCCAGTGTTTCCCGCTTCAGCTCATCGAGCGCCTCCTGCCCGGCCGGCGAGAGGTCCGGCAGCCGGTCCTGCCCGATGGGCAGCCCGAGATCGGTGGCGACCGAGGGATCGAGTTCGGAATATGCGCGGACGTAGGCATCAGCGGCGTCGCGGACCGGACGGCCCGGCCGTGGCTGACCGGCGGAATCTGACATGCGCAGCATTCTCCCGCGACGCCGTCTCGGGCTAGACGCCGGCGGTCCGCTAGCACGCGGAGCCCGGACGTTAAGGTCGTGACGTGACGAAACGATCAGTTCTGGTGACAGGGGCCTCCCGCGGCATCGGCCGCGCAATTGCCGAGACGTTCGCCGCGGCCGGCGACCGGGTGGCGATCCACCATCGCAGCTCTCCCGAGCTGGCGGCGGATCTAGTGGCCCGGCTGCCCGGCGACGGCCATACCGTGGTGCAGGCCGAGCTGGCCGACCCGGACGAGGTCCGGCGCATGGTCGATGCCGCCGCGAACCAGCTCGGCGGGCTGGACGTCCTGGTCAACAACGCGGCCAACTTCATCGACCATCCGATCGCGGAAGTCAGCTACGAGCAGTGGCAGTCGGCCTGGCAGGAGACGATCGGCGTCAACCTGACGGGCACCGCGAACGTGACCTGGTGCGCGGTGCAGCACATGATCGCGGGTGGCGGTGGCGCCATTGTCAATGTGTCCTCCCGCGGCGCCTTCCGCGGCGAGCCGAGCCAGCCCGCCTACGGAGCCAGCAAGGCCGGCCTGAACGCGCTCGGGCAGTCGCTCGCGATCGCTCTGGCCCCGCACAACATCACCGTCGCGGCGGTGGCGCCCGGATTCGTGGACACCGACATGGCCTCCTCCAAGCTGGCGGGTCCGCGCGGGGACGCTATCCGCGCGCAGAGCCCGTTCGGCCGTGTCGCCAGGCCGGATGAGATCGCCGCCGCCGTCCTCTACCTGGCCTCGCCCGAGGCGGTCTGGGCGACGGGCTCGATCCTCGACCTGAACGGCGCCTCCTACCTGCGGACCTGACAGTCTGATGCCATGCAGACGACCACGTTCAGCGTGCACACCGGCGCGCGCGACACGGTGCACGACATCACCCCGCAGTGCGAGCAGTTCGCCCGCCAGGCCGCAGCGGGCGGAGACGGACTGCTCAACGTGTTCGTGCCGCACGCCACGGCCGGCGTGGCCATCCTGGAGCTCGGCGCGGGCAGCGACTATGACCTGCTCGCCGTGCTCGGGCGGCTGCTGCCCGCAAGTGAGCGCTGGCGGCATGCACACGGAACACCCGGCCACGGACGCTCGCACGTGCTGCCCGCGTTCGTACCGCCGTCGGTCACGGTGCCCGTGCTGGCCGGGCGGCTCGGCCTCGGCACCTGGCAGTCGATCACTGTGGTCGATCTCAACGTCGACAACCCGGATCGCGACGTGCGCCTGTCTTTCGTCAGTTAGCGCCATGAGCCGCCGACTGCGGCCCGGCTACCAGGCGTAGGCCTCCGGCGCGGCACCGCCAGGACCGGGGAAGATCTCGTCCAGCCGGCCGAGCGCCTTGTCATCGAGCTGAATCTCGACGGCGGCGATCGCGCCTTCCAGTTGCTCGAGCGTCCGCGGCCCGGCGATCGGCGCCGTCACCGCGGGCTGGTGCAGCAGCCAGGCCAGCGCGACTTGGGCCGGCGGCTGCCCGAGCTCGGCGCAGAACGCCTCGTACGCCTCGATTTGCTCGCGCCGGGCGGAGAGTCCCTCGGCCGACCGGCCGCCGCTCGTGCGCCCGGTGGACGGCCGGCTGAGAACGCCGCTCAGCAGGCCGCCGTGCAGCGGGCTCCACGGCAGCACGCCGAGGCCGTAGCCCTGGCACGCGGGCAGCACCTCAAGCTCGACCGTGCGCTCGGCCAGGTTGTACAGCGACTGCTCCGACACCAGCCCGAAGCTGCCGTGCCGACGCGCCGCCTCCTGCGCCTGCGCGAGGTGCCAGCCGGCGAAGTTCGACGAGCCGAAGTAGATCACTTTGCCCTGCGTGCGCAGGACCGACATCGCCTCCCAGATCTCCTCCCACGGCGTCGCGCGGTCCACGTGGTGCATCTGGTACAGGTCGATGTGATCGGTCTGCAGCCGGCGCAGGGAAGCCTCGCACGCCTGCCGGATGTTGACCGCCGACAGGTGCTGGTCGTTGGGCCACTCACCCTTACCGCCGTAGAGCTTGGTGGCCAGCACCACCTTGTCCCGGCGGCCGCTGCCGCTCGCGAACCAGTCTCCGATGATCGACTCGGTGACGCCTTCGGCGCGCGGCCTCCCGTACGTGTTCGCCGAGTCGAAGAAGTTCAGGCCGCGCTCGAGCGCATAGTCCATGATCTGGTGCGCGTCCGGCGGCTCGGTGTACGAGCCGAAGTTCATCGTGCCAAGACAGATCCTGCTGACGGAGACGCCGCTGCGGCCGAGGTGGGTGTAGTCCATGCCGCCACGATACGGACCGGGTCACAGCACGGGCAGACCGGGACGGATGTGCGATGATCCGGCGCAGGACCGCGGAACGAGAGGTGCGACGTGGACGTATACGAGGCGCTGTACACGACGAGGGCGATGCGCCGGGTGCGGCCAGATCCGATACCGCAGGACGTGCAGGCGCGGATTCTCGACGCCGCGATCCGCGCGCCCAGCGGCGGTAACGCCCAGGGCTGGCGGTTCCTGCTGGTCGATGACCCGGCCGTGAAAGCTCAGCTGGGCCCGCTGTACCGGGACGCCATCGGCCAGCTCTGGGACACCTTCTACCGGGAGAACCTGGAGAAGGCCCGCAGCGCGCCGGACAACCCCGAGAGCGCGTCCTTGCTGCGGGTGCAGGCGTCGGCCCAGTACCTCGCCGACCATTTCGAGGACGTGCCGCTGTTCCTGTTCGCATTCAGCCGCGGCGACCCGAGCGGCGGATCCATCTTCCCGGCCATCTGGAGCGCTCAGCTGGCCGCCAGGGCCGACGGCGTGGGCAGCGCGCTCACCTCGGTGCTCGGCATCTTCCACGGCGAGCAGACGCTCGCCATCCTGGGCGTGCCGGAAAACAAGGGCTGGGTGATGGCCTGCTGCGTCTCGTTCGGCTATCCGCGCGGCCGCTGGGGCGTGGCACCGCGGCACCCCGCCCATGAGGTCGCTTACCGCAACCAGTGGGGCAACGCGGCCGGCTTCGAGGTTCCCGAGCCGCTGTGGCGCCAGCCCGGCTGAGCCCCGCCCGCCCGGCCCGGCCGCGCCCTGCCCGACCCGCCCCGCGATTCCTGACCACGGGGCGAGGCGCGGCAGGCGGCTAGGCGTCCGCGGGCTTGGTGTGGATGAGCTTCTTGTTGACAAACTCCTCGATGCCGAGCGGCCCGAGTTCCCGGCCCACGCCGGAGCGCTTGGTCCCGCCGAATGGCAGCTCCGCACCGCCGCCCTCGGTCCGGTTGATCCAGACCATCCCGACTTCCAGCTGGTCGGCTACCTGCGCCGCCACGGACTCGTCCGTCGTCCAGACCGAGCCGCCGAGGCCGAATGCACTGCTGTTCGCCAGGGCGACGGCCTCGCCGGCATCCTTGACCCGGTACACCACGGCCGCCGGGCCGAACAGCTCCTCGCTGAACGCACGCATCTCCGGGGTGACCCCCGACAGCACCGTCGCCTCCACGAACGCGCCCGGCCGGTCCACGCGATGCCCGCCGGTGTGCACGGTTGCGCCCTTGCCCACGGCGTCGTCGATCTGGCTCATGAGATTCACGGCGGCTTGCTCCGAGGACAGCGGCCCGTAGGTGATGGCCGGGTCGGTCGGGTCGCCGGTGACCTGCGCGGCCATCAGCGGCACGAACTCCTTCATGAAGTCGTCGTAGACCGTGTCGGCCACGATCATCCGCTTGGCGGCGTTGCAGGCCTGGCCCGCGTTGCTCATCCGGGCGCCCACCGCGGCCTTGGCCACCGCGGCGATATCCGGGGCGTCCAGGACGATGAACGGGTCCGAGCCGCCCAGCTCCAGCACGACCTTCTTGAGGTTCTGCCCGGCCGCGGCGGCCACGGCCGAACCGGCCCGCTCGCTGCCGGTCACCGACACGCCGCTGATCCGCGGGTCCGCCACCATCGTGGCGACCTGCTCGTTGGTGGCGAAGACGTTGATGTACGCGTCGTCGGGCAGCCCGGCGTCACGGAAGATCTGCGCCATGGCAAGGGCCGACTCCGGGCACTGCGGCGCGTGCTTGAGTACCACGGTGTTGCCGACCATGAGGTTAGGCGCGGCGAACCTGGCCACCTGGTAGTAGGGGTAGTTCCACGGCATGATGCCGAGGACCGGGCCGATTGAGGTCTTGCGCACCATCGCGGCGCCGGGCGTGTTGGAGTGCAGCGGCTGGTCCTTCAGCAGCTCGGCCGCGTTGTCCGCGTAGTACTTGTAGATCGACGCGGTGAACTGCACCTCGCCCTTGGCCTGCCGGGTCGGCTTGCCCATCTCCCTGGTAATGATCGCGGCCAGCTCATCGGCCCGCTCGGCGTGCAGCTGGCCGACCTGAGCCACGATCTCGGCCCGGTGCGTCATGCTCGTCGTCTTCCACGAGGCGTAGCCGCTGGCCGCCCGCTCCAGCACGGCACTGATCTCGGCATCGGTAGTAGTCGGGTACTCGCTCTCGATCTTCCCGGTGGCCGGGTTAGTGACCTGGTACTTCATGACTGCTGCCTCCATGACGCAATTGCTGGCATAGTTCGCCCCTGAGCATGTCTGGCCTCATTCTCTCCCGCCTGGTCACCGGCGCGGAGCTGCGGGGTTGCGGCCAGGCCGGACCAGTCAGACCCTGGCGCCCGCCCCAGGGCCGGGCTGAAGATGAGACGTGACCTACTCAAGCCGGGACGCTTACGGACGGGATCCCGGCGACGTGCTGGATGTCGGCTCTGATCGGCCGCCCCGGCGCCCGTGGACCCGCGGCGTACTGCTCACGCTGCTCGCGATCGCGGTCGGCGTGGTGGTCGTCTCGCACTCCGGCGGCGCTGGTAGCCACCCGCACCCTCGCCCGCAGCCGCAACCGCAGCCGCAACCGCGACCGCAACCGCAACTGCCTCCGGTATCTGTCCGGACACTGGGCCGACCGCTGCTCGGGGTCACGGCCGGCTGGGAGGTCTTCGCCCGCGGCCCGGACTCGATGATCGCGATCGATCTCGCGGCTGGCCGCATCACCACGACCCCGATCCCCGACTTGGAGTCGAACAGCCCGGACGTGGCCTTCCTCGTCAGCGCGCACCAGGCGATCATCCGGTCTTTCGATGAGGTGCCCGGCTTCGTCATCCCGGACGGCGGCGAGCCGCGACCGCTGTCCGGGGTCCTCGCCCGCTATGCGCCGGGGGTGCTCCTGCCCGGACCGCAGCCAGGTCAGACCTGGGTCCTGGGCGGGGACGCGCATTCGCCCTCGCTCCTGCTGATCGGCGCCAACGGGCGTCCGACCGGCACCACCGCCCAGCTGCCGCCGCGCGACGCGAATCCGGCCACCGCCGTGCCGGACGGGCGTGGCAACGCGCTCGTGCTCGACACCAGCAACGCCGCCTACGACGCGAGCGCGACCCGGTACTGGCGGGTCCGGGCCACCGTGCTCGCCGTCGGCCCGGTGAGCTGGCTGGGATTCGCGTGCCGCGGCCTGCGCTGCGAGAACGTCGTCGTCAACGCAATTACCGGCGCCCAGCACGCGCTGCCTCATGGCGGCCCGGTGGTACCAGTTTTCGCCTGGCCGTCCCTGGGGGCGACCTCACCCGACGGGCGGTTCGCGGCCGTGCCGAGCGAGGGCGGCATGAGCCCGGTGCTGCGGCTGGTGAACCTCGGCACCGGCGCCAGCGTCCCGGTCAGACTGCCGCTGGCACCCAGCCCGGACAGCCAGGACATGGCGTGGTCGCCCGACAGCCGGTGGCTGTTCGTGGCCACCGGCGCCGGGAAGCTGGTCGCGGTGAACGCAGCGACCGGGAAGGTGACCGGGCTCGGGGTTCCGCTGCCCGCGGTCAGCCAGGTCGCGGTCCGCGCCGCGGCCGGCCCTGGGCCGTGACACGCACGCGCAGCGCGCCCGGCCGCACGCACGCGGACAGGTCCCGGCCGGGGCTGATGACCTCGCCGTCCACCTGCCGCGGCAGCGGCCCGGTGGCGCGGACCTCGACGGTCCGGGCGCGGAATCGCTCCAGCTGCGCGTCGTCGCGGCGGCTCGCCAGCACGGCCCGGTAACCCACGCTGACCCAGCCGGCCAGGCCAGCCGGCGCGAGGACGCCAACGTCGAGAATGCCGTCATCAGGCCGGGCGTCCGGCAGGATCGGGAAGCCGCCCGGCAGCAAGCCGGTGTTTCCGACGACGACGCTGCAGGCCCGCCGGATCAGCGGCGGCCCGCCATCCAGGCTGATGGTGAACTCGGCTGGCGGCGCCAGCAACTGCCGGAACGACGCGGCCGCGTAGGCGGGCCAGCCGGTCCGGCGCTTCAGCTGCTCCGAGGTCGCTCCGACCACAGCCGCGTCGACACCGATACCCGCCATCGCGACGCAGGCCAGACCGTCCACGGAGATCAGGTCCAGCGGCCGGTCGGTGCCGGTGAAACCCACGGCCAGCGCGGCCGCCAGCCCGCCGGGCAGGCCGAGCGCACGTGCGGTCAGGTTAGCCGACCCGGCCGGCACGATCGCCAGCGGCACGCTCGTGCCCGCGAGCACCTGCGCACAGGCCCGCACCGTGCCGTCGCCCCCGGCGGCGATGACGACGGTCGCGCCGTCGGCCAGGGCCATCCGGGTCGCCTCCTCGCCGCCATCGGCTGGGTTCGTCATGAGGACCGACGCCGCGTAGCCGCGGGCCGCGGCCATGGCGGTGAACGCATCCCGCAGGCCGGCCACGCGGCGGGCCCGCGCACCGTTCACGACCAGGGCGGCCAGACCGTTCGAGGGCACGCCTCCCATCATGACCGGCTCACCCGTGCGAGCGGGCCGACGGCCGGTCTCGACTGTCCAGATGGGACCGTCGCGTTCGTCGTACCTGTGATCGGATGAACTCAACACAACTGCCAGACCTGGAGGCAACGATGCACAACGAACCAGCAACCGCGGCCCTGCCTGCCATTTCGGACCGCGCGGCCTGGCAGGCACAGCTCGACGAGCTACTCGTCCGGGAGAAGGCGCACACCAGGGAAGGCGACGCGATCGCCGCGGCCCGCCGCCGGCTGCCGATGGTTGAGGTTGACGCCACGACCCCCGTTATCGGCGCGAGCGGGATGGTGCCGCTGCTGGACGTGTTCGAGGGCCGCCGCCAGCTCTTCGTGTACTACCACATGTGGCACGACGGCAAGGCCGCCCCGGACCAGTGCGAGGGCTGCACGTTCTTCAACGGGCAGGTCAGCGAGCTGTCCTACCTGCACTCGCGCGATGTCACCTACGCCGTGTTCTGCCAGGGCAGCTACCCCGAGAGTGCCGCCTACCGGGACTTCATGGGCTGGAAGATGCCGTGGTACTCGGCCAGGGAGTCCGCGGACGCCTTGCTGGCCGATCGGTGGTTCGGCATGCAGGTCTGCTACCTGCGCGAAGGCGACCGGGTCTTCGAGACGTACTGGGGCAGCGGCCGCGGCGGCGAGGCCTTCGCCCCGGCCTACGGCCTGCTGGACATGACCGTGTATGGCCGGCAGGAGATCTGGGAGGACTCGCCCGCGGGGTGGCCGCAGCGCTTCCGCACCAACGGCGAGCAGTTCCGCCTCGACGGACGGCCGACGGCGCAGTGGGAGCGGCTGGCGGCCGGCCGGTCCGACGACCTCACCGGGCAAAACCCGACCTAACCCGGCCCCTGAGCCCGGCCGCTAGCTCAGCACCGAGGTCAGCTGTTCCTGCGCCTCAGCCTGGATCCGGGCCAGGTGGCCCGGCCCGCGGAAGGACTCGGCGTACAGCTTGTAGACATCCTCGGTGCCCGACGGCCGGGCCGCGAACCAGCCCGAATCGGTGATCACCTTGATGCCGCCGAGCGGCTCGCCGTTGCCGGGCGCGGTCGTGAGCCGGGCCCGGACTTCATCGCCCGCGAGCTTGTCCGCCGCGAACTGCTCGGGGGACAACGTGCTCAGCGCCGCCTTCTGGGCGCGGCTGGCCGGTGCGTCAATCCGCGCGTAGGCGGGCTCCCCTAGTTCCTCGGTGAGCGCCCGGTAACGCTCACTGGGCGTGTTGCCGGTGACCGCGGTGATCTCGGCCGCGAGCAGGTCGAGGATGATCCCGTCCTTGTCCGTGGTCCAGACCCGGCCGTCCATGCGCAGGAACGAGGCGCCCGCGCTCTCCTCACCGCCGAACCCGACGCCGCCGCTGAGCAGACCGGGCACGAACCACTTGAACCCGACCGGCACCTCCATGAGATCCCGGCCCGTCTTGTCGGCGACCCGGTCGATCATGGATGAGCTGACCATCGTCTTGCCGACGGCCGCGCCCGCCGGCCAGCCGGTCCGGCTGGCGAACAGGTACTCGATCGCCGCGGCGAGGTAGTGGTTCGGGTTCATCAGGCCCGCGTCCGGCGTCACGATGCCATGCCGGTCCGCGTCGGTGTCGTTCCCGGTAGCGATCGCGAAGTCGGTCCGGCGCCCGATCAGCGACGCCATCGCGCTGGGCGAGGAGCAATCCATACGGATGCGGCCGTCCCAGTCCAGGGTCATGAACCGGAACGTGGGGTCAACGTGGGGATTGACGACCGTGAGGTCCAGCCCGAAGTGGCTGGCGATCTCGCCCCAGTAGGCCACGCTGGCACCGCCGAGCGGATCGGCGCCGATCCGGACCCGGGCGGCCTTGATCGCGTCCATGTCCACGACGGACGGCAGCTCCGCGACATAGGCCCCCAGGAAGTCATAGCGACCGGTCATCGCCCGCGCCCGGGCGATCGGGATGCGTCGCACCTCGCGCAGCCCGGCCTGCAGCAGTTCGTTGGCGCGCCGCTGGACCTGGCCCGTGATCTCGGTGCCGGCCGGGCCACCGTCGGGCGGGTTGTACTTGAAGCCGCCGTCCTCGGGCGGGTTATGCGACGGCGTGACCACGATGCCGTCTGCCTGCCCGGCACCGCCATCGGCGTTGTGCACGAGGATCGCCCGGGACACCGCCGGCGTCGGCGTGTAGCCGTCCCGGCTATCGGCCAGCACGTGCACGTCGTTCGCCGCCAGCACCTCAAGCGCGGTGACGAGCGCGGGCTCGGACAGCGCGTGCGTGTCCTTGCCGATGAACAGCGGCCCGGTGATACCAGCGGCGGCCCGGTACTCGCAGATCGCCTGCGTCGCGGCCGCGATGTGATCGTCGTTGAACGACAGCCGCAGCGCACTGCCACGGTGGCCGGAGGTCCCGAATGTCACCTGTTGCGCCGGGTCGCCCGGATCGGGATGCTCGGCGAAGTAGGCGGTGACCAGGGCCGGGACATCGACCAGGTCAGCGTCGGTGGCTGGCTGTCCCGCCCGCTCGTTCATGCTGTCTGGCCTCCTGGACCGCTCGGATTACCGTCCGGCTGGATCTTGTCAGGAGGTACTACCCGCGTGCCGCCTTTTCTTGCATCGGCATGACGTCCGGGAGTTCCAGGGCGGCCGCGGAAAGCTCGAATCCGGCCCGCCGGGCCAGGTCCGCGTACACGGCCGAGCAATCGGCCCGCACCAGCGGCTCCGCTGCCCGGTACCGCTCGGCCGCCGGGTCGGCCGCGCCGGGCTCCTCCCGGTAGTCGAAGTAGTACTTCAGCTTCGCCTCCGTGCCGGACGCCCGGATCACCACGCGGTACTGCTCGCTGGTCAGCTCCAGGACGTCGCGCGAGGACTTCTCGCCCTCGGTGAGCGGACCGGAAATGCCGTCGACCAGGAAATCCTGCCGGCCAGTCACCGGCTGCGGGCCGATGAAGCCCATCGGCGCTGACCGCAGCGAATGCATGACCGACCGGATCGTCTGCGCGCCCTCGGCGCCGAGCAGCACCAGCGAACGGCCGAGCTCGATATGCACCCCCGTGGCCTCGAAGACACCCATCAGGTAATCCCACAGCGTCTGGCCGCGACTGCGCATCAGGGCGTGCAGGTGCGCGATCAGGTAGGCACCGGAGGCGGCGTCCTTATCCCGCAGGTCAGTAGTGGTGAGGTAACCGTGACTCTCCTCGGACGCGAGAACGAGCGCGGGCAGCTCGCCGCGCGCCTCGGCATTGTCGAGCAGCTGGCCGATGAACTTGAAACCGATCATCAGGTCATCGGTCAGGTCGATGTCCGATCGAAGGCCGACGATCGCGCGCAGCACCCGGCTCGTCGCCACCGTCGTGATCACAGAGCCGGACAGCCTTGGGCCCTCGGGATCGGCGGCCAGGAAGTAGCAGAGGATCGCGCCGATCTGATTGCCGGTCAGGTGCTGCCACTCCCCTGACGCCAGCTTGACCTCGACGCCCAGCCGGTCGGCATCAGGATCGGTGGACAGCACCAGTTCGGCGCCACAGCCGTCAGCAAACTTGATGGCCGGGTCGGTGACGCCGGGAATCTCCGGATTCGGCGAGCGCAGCGGGATGGCGGCGAACGATCCGTCCGGGTACTGATCCGGCGGCACCTGCAGCTGGAACCCGGCGCCGGTCACGGTCTCGCCGACATTGGCCAGACCAGTCCCGGACAGCGGCGTGTAGACAATCGGCAGCTGCGCCCGGACGCCCTCCGACGAGCGGCACAGGGTCGCAGCCCGATCCGTGTACATGCTGATGTACCGGCGGTGGACGCCGGCGTCGATCTCCGCCGCCGCGCCCGCGTGCCCGGCGACCAGCTCCTCGATCCGCGCGTCCAGCACCACCTGCTCGACCGTCGCCGACAAGTTGGCGTCGTCCGGCGGGCAGTACTGGCCGCCGGTGGGCGTGTACACCTTCAGCCCGTTGTCGTCCGGGTGGTTGTGCGACGCCGACACATTCAGGCCGCCGGCCGCGCCCAGGTCGCGAATGGCGAAGGAAAGCTCCGGCGTCGGCATGTACGCGCTGTCGTCGCCGGGCGCGGTCATGCACGTCTCGACGCCGTAGACGGCGTAGATCTGGCAGGCCAGCTGAGCGAGACTGCGCGAGCTGGTGCCCAGCAGCGACCAATCCGGACCCATGAACGTGTGCAGCTGGTGGATATCGGTGAAGACCCTGGTGTCGTTGGCCACCACGACCAGCAGGTCATCGGACTCAGCGGTCTTGCGCAGGAACTCGCAGTGCCCCGCGACCGTGAGCGCTAGGGTCCGGGGGTTGATCCGGTTGGGCCCGATGCCGACCCGACCGCGCCGGCCGCCGGTGCCGAACGGGATGTCGATGCGGAACGAGTCCGCTATCAGACCGGCCGGCGCGCGCTCGGCAAACCGGGCCAGCTCGGCCTGGTGCACGAACGGCTGGGCACCGTCAAGCCAGCTCTGCAGCGTCTCAGCCGCCGTACCGCCGCCCGGCTGGCTTGCGATCTCCGCAAGGCGGCGCGAAAGCCCTAGATCGGTCATCGCCCTCTCTCTTCCGGGCAACCACCCTATGCGCGCTCGGCCGCAGCGGCGGCGAGGACCCCCGGTTCGGCCCACTGGGTATGATTCCGGTCGCCCTGGCTGCAGATTCCATACCCAGTGCCGGAGCCGGGCCCCGCTAAGGTTGCGAGGGACCTAGCCTCGCACCACCGGGACCCTGATGACCGACACCCAGGCCGATGATCACGTGCAAGCAGCGGCCGTCCAAGCGGAGCACGCCCCGGCCGTGCTGTCGAACCGGCTTCAGTACTCACCCGCGTGGGGCGAGCCCTACCTGGGCTATCTGCTTCTCTACCGCCCGGCGCCGGCCCTGGCCGCCGCCCTGGCCATCGTGCAGGAGCGGGTGCTGGCCGGCGAGCCTGACCTGCGCCGCCAGCCCGGTTCCGCGCTGCACAGCACGGTCGGATTCCTGATCCCGCCGTTCGCCCGCGCGGAGGACGCGGACGACCTATGGCGGCGGCACGGCCCCGGTTGGCTGGCCGGCATCGAAGCCGCCGCCGCGGCCGCGCCCGGCCCGCTGCGGCTCTCGTTCCGCCGCCTCGTCGCGACCGACGCCGCGATCATCGCCGTGGCCGATGCGCCGAATCCGATTGCTGGCCTGCGCGATCGGCTGACCGCCGGACTGGACCTGCTCTGGCCGCTCACGAAGGGCCCGCTGGTTCATGTCAGCCTCTTCCGCTATCGGCAGCCGCTGCGCGATCCGGCCGCACTGCTGGAGACGCTCGGGGCAATGGACTTCGCGATAGAGACCGAGATCGACGAGCTACTGGTGGTGCGGGAGACCACGTTCCCCTTGCTCGACTATGAGGTAGTGCACCGGGTGCCGATCGGAAGGCCAGTGCGATGAGTGACCTGATCACCTCCCCCGACAAGGTCTACTTCGGTGAGCGCGGTGAGACCAAGGGCGACCTGGCCGCGCACTACGAACGGGTCGCGGAGCCGCTGATGCGCGCCATGGGCGGCCGGCCGGTGCTCCTGCAGCGCTTCCCTGAGGGAGCGGGCGGGCCGTCGTTCTTCCAGAAGCGGGTGCCGAAGAACAAGCCGGACTGGTTGCAGACGACGGTCGTGTCGACGCCCAATGGCACCACGTCCGAGGCCCTCGTCGCCGCCGATCTCGATCACGTCCTGTGGGCCGTCAATCTCGGCTGCCTGGGGTTCCACGTGTGGCCATACCTGGCCGCCGAGCATGAGCACACCGACGAGCTGCGCATCGATCTGGACCCGACGCCAGGCACCGACTTCACCCACATCAGGCTGGCCGCCCGCGAGCTGCGGGCGCTACTGGATGAGACCGGCGTGACTGGCTACCCGAAGACGACCGGCAACCGCGGCCTGCATGTCTACGTGCGGCTGCGCCCGGAGTGGGACTCCTACCAGGTCCGCAGTGCGGCGGTGGCCATCGGCCGGGAGCTGGAACGGCGCCGCCCGGACCTGATCACCGCGGCCTGGTGGAAAGAGGAGCGCGGCCAGCGGATCTTCGTCGATTTCAACCAGAACGCGCCGCACAAGACCGTGTTCGGCGCCTGGTCGGTCCGGGCCAGGCCCGGCGGCCAGGTCTCCACGCCGGTGGAGTGGGATGAGATCGACGACGTACACCCCGATCAGTTCACGATCGCGTCCCTGCCGGGCCGGCTCGAGACGGCCGGTGATCCGTGGCAGGACATGAACGAGCACCCGCAATCGCTCGAACCGTTTCTGCAGATGCAGGCCCGGGACCTGGAGAACGGTATCCCGGACGCACCCTGGCCGCCGGTCTACCCGAAGCAGCCGGGCGAGCCGCCACGGGTCGCGCCGAGCCGGGCGAAGAAGCAGCCCGACGCTTAGCCGAGCGCCGCGAGGCGCTAGCCGAGCGCCGCGTAGGCGCCCCATAGCTGGCCCCGGCCGCCCGCGGAGCGAGGCGCTAGCCGAGCGCCGCGTGGGCGGCCGCCTGGATGTCGCGGTGCACGGACGGCAACGCGGGCGACTCGAACATCCGCTGCGTCAGCACGATGACGATGAGTCCGGCGGCGGGGTCGACCAGCCAGGACGTGCCGAGGCCGCCGTCCCAGCCGAAGGCGCCGCCGTCCTGCACCGCCTGGCCGAACGACCACGACTGGCCGTCGAAGAATCCCGGCCCGAGGCCGCCGAGCGCCTTCTGGGCCGGTGTCAGCTGATCGGTGCGCATGGCCGCAGCGGCCTCCGGCGCAAGCACGCGACCGCCGTCGTCGCGGAGCATCCGCGCGAACGCCAGCAGGTCATCCACCGTGGACAGCAACCCGCCGGCGCCATCCTCGAAGGCCGGCGGCGTGCTCCACCGCCCGTCTGGCGGGTCCCAGGTCTCCAGGCCGGCCGGGCCGGGCCGGTAGGACTGCGCGAGCCGGCCGGTATCGCTGGTCCAGAATCCGGTGCCGGTCATGCCGAGCGGCTCCAGGATGCGCGTCCTGAGCACGTCGCCGAAGGACATTCCCGCCGCCCGCGCGAGCAGCACGCCGAGCACCTGCGCTCCGGTGTTGTACAGCCACCGCTCCCCCGGCTGAGCCATGAGCGGCAGCGATCCGAGCGCCGAGATCCAGGCGTCCGGGTCCAGCGGCAGGGCCGGGTCCGGCGGCCCGAACGCGACCAGCCTGAGGGCCTCGGCCGCGGCCACGGCCGGCCACGGCTCCGGTGCCGTGAACATCTCGCCAGACATGCCGAACCCGAACGTGAACGTGAGCAGGTGCCTGGCCGTGACGGGCCGGATGGCCGGCACCGTGTCGCCCAGCGGAGCGTTCATCTGCCGCAGCACCCGGCGGTTCGCTAGCTCCGGCAGGAGCCGGTCGACCGGCTCGTCCAATCCGACGAGTCCCTCGGCCACCAGCGCGAGAGTGGCGGCGCCGGTGATCGGCTTGGTGGTCGAGGCGATCCGGAACAGCGAGTCCCGCGCGACCGGCGGGCCGCCGGCCGACAGCCGGCCGAGCGCCTCCACGTGCACCTGGTCGCCGCTGGCCACGAGCGCCACCAGGCCCGGCACGTTGTCGTCGGCCACGTGTCGCTGAGCCGCGGCCCGGAACGCGTCCAGCCCGCTACGGCTGAGATTGCCTGCCACAGCGCATAGTCTGCCGTAAACCGCAATCGAGTCAGGAGCTTCGTGGCCGTATCCGCCGGCGCCACGCTCACCCCGGCGCAGGCCCGGACGCTGGCGGCGATCCGGGCCGAGCTCGGCCGGGCGGCCCGCTATGACGACGAGTCGATCGTGCACGACCGGTGGATCCGGCAGCGGTACGAGTGCGGCTGCTATGTCAGCTACGCGCCCGCCCGGCAGGCGGTGGTGCGGACGGCCTGGCATGAGGCCGGGCACGCCGTCGCCGCGATGGCGATCGGCGCCCGGTTCAGCTCCGCCAGCATTCATCACGGACCCGGTCGCCGCGACCACGCCAGCGAGGGCCGCGTCCATGGCGTCGCGGGCGGCGGCGAGCTGTCGTTCGTCGTGGACGCGGCCGGGCAGGTCGGCGAGCGACTGATGAACTGGACCCTGCCGGCCGACGCGGAGCTCCAGGCCTGGCTGGCGACCTGGCGCCGGGACGGCGGCGACGCGCGGCGGTTCCGCCAGGGCATCCGGCCGCGTTTCGGCACCGACGAGATGGCGGCCTGGCGGTTCTGCGCGGAGTTGCTGACGCCGCACCGGCTGCGGATCCGCGAGCTGGCCAGGGCCCTGGTCGTGCATCCCGCGCACCTCAGCTACAACGTCGCCCGCGAGCTGGCGGCCAGGGATCTGCCGGAATTCAGCGGCTTGTCCTAGGCTCGGCGTGATGACGGCAACGATGCCAGCCGCGACATCCGCCGGCCGGGATGTCGCGCAGCGGCTGATGGACGACGGCTATGTGATCGTGACCGGCATGATGTCCGCGGACGACGTGCAGGCGGCCCGCGCGGACCTGGACCGGGTGCTGCGGGCCACACCCACCGGACGCAACCCGTTCGAGGGCTACTCCACTCAGCGCATCTACGCTCTCTTCGCCAAAACCCGCCTGTTCGACCGGGCCGCGACCGACCCGCTGCTGCTGGGAGTGCTCGACGAGGTCCTCGGGCACTATCAGCTCAGCGCCCCGGTCGGCATCCGGATCGGACCCGGGGAGGCGGCCCAGATCCTGCACCGGGATGACTCCGTCTACCCAGTGCCCGAACCGCATCCACCGCTTGTGGTCAACACGATGTGGCCGCTGGATGAATTCACCCCGGAGAACGGCGCGACCAGGTTCATTCCCGGCAGCCACGCCTGGCCCGCCGGCCGCCGGCCGAAGCCGGATGATCCCGTCGCGCAGGCCGTCATGTCGCCCGGCTCGGCGATGTTCTACCTGGGCAGCCTCTGGCACGGCGGCGGCGCCAACCAGACGGCGCAGCCACGGCTCGGAGTGATCCTTGAGTACGCGGCCGGCTGGCTGCGCCAGCAGGAGAACAACGTGCTCGCGGTGCCGCGCAGCGTGGTCAGGGAACTGCCGGAGCGGCTGCAGGAGCTGCTCGGCTACAACATCTTCCCGCCGTTCGTGGGTTACGTGGATGGCGCTCATCC
>Ga0209006_10002722_pt1 | contig 16077 bp, 13 predicted proteins | sample JacPin_JW_Ref_O2_FD_188567 | JGI IMG/M metagenome (GOLD analysis project Ga0209006, IMG submission 188567) | Forest soil microbial communities from Algoma, Ontario, Canada - Jack Pine, Ontario site 1_JW_Ref_O2 (SPAdes) (version 2) | ecosystem: Environmental > Terrestrial > Soil > Boreal... | reverse complement strand
GCGGCGCACGCGAACGGCGGCTCGACCGCCAGGATGGTCGCGGTGATCTACCAGAAGGCGCCCTATGCGGTCTTCTCGCTGCGCTCCGGCGCCAACGTGACGCGGCCCGAGCAGCTCGAGAACCTGGAGATCGCGAGCGGCGCCGGCAGCTTCACCCAGAAGGTGATCGAAGCCTTCATGACCGAGCGCGGGCTCAAACCGTCCACCGTGAAATACGTCAACATCGATCCGGCCGCGCGCGTCGGCATGCTGGTGGCCAAGAAGGTGCCCGCGATCGAGACCTTCGTGATGTCGCAGCCGGGCGTCGTCAAGGCGGCCGAGCCGAACGACGCGCAGACGTTCCTCTTCGCCGACCACGGCCTCAAGCTCTACTCGAACGGCATCCTGGTCCGCGATGATTACCTCAAGGCCAATGCCGCGCAGGTGAAGGCCTTCGTGAAAGCCTCGCTCGAAGGCTGGCGCGACACGATCAGGGATCCGGCAGCGGCCGCGGCGATTGTCGCCAAATACGTCAAGGGGCTCGATCCAGGCGTAGTGGCGGCCGAGATCAGGATCGTCAACGCTCTGGTCGTGACGCCTGAGACGCAGGCGAAAGGCCTCGGCGCCGTCGATCCCGCCGTGATGGCCGCGAGCATCAGCCTCATCGCCAGGAACACGGGCGGCGGCAAGACTGTTTCGCCCGCGGACGTTTACGACGCGAGCTACCTGCCGCAGCCGCCGATCACGCCATGACGAGCGCGGCGGCCGCGGCCGGCCGCGAGGGAGCATCGCGTGCGGCCGCGCCGTTCGGTCGTCTGCGCGACGTCCGCAAGACCTTTGCGGGCGCGTCGGGTCGCGGCGGCGAGATCGTCGCGCTCGAGGAGGTCTCGTATGACCTGTGCGGCGGCGAGCTGGTGTCGCTGCTCGGGCCGAGCGGCTGCGGCAAGACCACGCTGCTGCGCATCGTCGCCGGGATGACGCGCGCGAGCGGCGGCCGCGTGGAAATGCGCGGCCGCGAGGTCGTGGGGCCGCAGGAGGATTTCGGCTTCGTCTTTCAGAGCCCGACCCTGCTGCCGTGGCGCAGCGTGCTCGGCAACGTGCTTTTCCCGATGGAAATCCTCGGACGCAGCGATGCTGCGGCGCACCGGCGCGCCCTCGAGCTCATCGATCTCGTCGGCCTCGAGGGTTTTTCCCGCCATCGCCCGCATCAGCTCTCCGGCGGCATGAAGCAGCGCGCGGCGCTGTGCCGCGCCCTGATCCATGAACCGTCGCTTCTGTTGATGGATGAGCCGTTCGGCGCGCTCGACGAACTCACCCGCATGGAGATGCAGGATCTCCTGCTCGACATCCGCCGCGTGTCGGGCGCGACCGTGCTGTTCGTCACCCATAGCATTGCCGAGGCCATCTATCTCGCCGACGAGGTGCTGGTGTTCAGTCCGCGCCCCGGCCGCGTGGTCGACCGGATCCGGGTCGATCTCGCCTATCCGCGCACGCCGGCGATCCGCTACACGGAAGAATTCACGGCGCTCGAACGGCGCGCCGGCGCCGGCCTCGGGGTCGTGCATGCCTAGCTTTGCGCGCTTCGCCCTGCCGGTGGTCGGCCTCGTGCTGCTCGGCCTCGCCTGGCACGTCTACGTCGTTGCGTTCCACGTACCGATGGCGGTGCTGCCGCGGCCGTCGGCGGTGGGAGACGCAATCGTGGCCAACTGGCGGCTGCTGCTCGCCGAGGGGCAGGTCACGTTGCTCGAAAGCCTGTACGGTTTTCTGCTCGCCTTCGCGCTCGGCGTGCCGCTGGCTGTCATGATCGCGACCTCGCCGACCCTCAATCTCATGTTCTACCCGCTGCTGATCGCGACGCAGTCGGTTCCCAAGGTCGCGCTGGCGCCGCTCATCCTGGTGTGGCTCGGGATCGGGCTCGAATCGAAGCTCGCCATCGCCTGGCTGGTCGCCTTCTTCCCGATCGTGGTCGACACCGCGACCGGCCTGCGCAACACGCCGGCCGAATTCATCGATCTCGCCGCCTCGGTGCGCGCGAACGGATGGCAGACCTTCTGGAAAATCCGCTTTCCCGCTGCCCTGCCGTTCGTGCTCGCGGGCTGCAAGGTCGCGATCACGCTCGCGGTGATCGGCGCCGTGATCGGCGAGTTCGTCGGCTCGAACGAGGGCCTCGGCAATCTGCTGCTGGTCGCCAACTCGCAGGTGAATGAGCCGCTTGCTTTCGCGGCCCTGTTCGCGCTCGCGGCGCTCGGCATCGGACTTTATGCGGCGGTGGTGGCGGTCGAGCTCGCGCTGTCGCCCTGGTTCGGCGCGGCCGGCCACGGCTAAGCACCCCAACGACCGATCGGGGCCTACGGCTGGCTGCGGCCTTCGCTCATCACGATGCGGATGAGGTCGGCGGCGTTGCGCGCGCCGATCTTCTGCATCAGGTGGGCACGGTGCACCTCGATGGTGCGCGGGCTGATGCCGAGCTTGCGGCCCGCCTCCTTGTTGGAGGCGCCGTTGACGATCTCGCCCAGCACGTCCTGCTCGCGCCGGCTCAACGGATCGCGTCCGGGAAAATAGAACCGCCGCGCCTCGTCCGCGCCATTGCCTTGCTCCTGCAGCGTTCGCGCCTCGACCGCGGCTTCGACCCGCGCGACCACGTCGCCGCCGCGGAACGGCTTTTCGATGAAGTCGAGCGCGCCGTTCTTGATCGCGTCGACCGCCATCGCGATGTCGCCCTGGCCCGACATCATGAAGATCGGCACCGGGTAATCCTGGGCGTTGAGCTGCTTGAGGATGTCGAGGCCGGATTTGCCGGGGATGTGCACGTCGAGAATGATGCATACCGGCGTGCCGTTGCGCGCGGCCGCGACCAGCGCGGCGCCTTCCGCAAAGCAGGTGACCTGGTAGCCGGCGCGCGTAAACACCGTCGACAAGGTGGTGCGCACCGCCGGATCGTCATCGACGACGTAGACTTCCCCTGTGCGCATGCTCGTGCCCATGGCTCGGCCGGTCATCAACCGTTCTCGGCCCCAACAAGCAGTCTACCCGCGGAAATAGTGAAGATTCCGGCAACCGGCAAGACGGAACATGCAACCGCGGAGGTATGCGGCTCACCGGGATATGCGCTGGCCGCTCAGTTCGATTTGATGTTCGCGCCCTTGATGATCGGCCACCATTTGGCGATCTCGGCCTTGTGGAACGCAGCGAGCGCCACGGGATTCTGCTGATCTTTCGGCGGGATGACGGCGCCGAGGTCGGTCAACCGCTTGCGCACCGCCGGATCCGCGAAAGCTTCCTGCACCGCGCGCTCGAGCTTCGCGATCACGTCCTGCGGCGTGCCCTTGGGAACCCACAGCCCATGCCAGAACGAGATGTACATGCCCGGCGCGCCGATCTCATCCGTCGTCGGCACGTTGGGCAAGGCCGGCCAGCGCTCCTTCGACATGACCGCGAACGCTTTCATCTGGCCGGCGCGCACAAAGGCGAGCGTCTGCGAGGCTTCGGCGCACATGAGATCGATGTGGCCCGCGATGATGTCCTGCATTGCCGGTGTGCCGCCGCGATAGGGGACCACCTGGAAGCTCGTGCCGGTCTCGTGCTCGAAATAAAGCTCGCAGACATGCGCGGCGCTGCCGGCGCCGACGGTCGCGGCTGACGCCTTGCCGGGATTGGCCTTGAGCCAGGCGATCAGCTCCGCCCCGGTCCTTGCCGGCAGCGCGTTCTTGCCGACGATGATGAGCGGCGTCGCGGTCAGCCGCGAGACCGGCGCCAGATCCTTGAGGACATCCCAGGCGACCGGATACATCGCTCCGGCACCGACATGGCTCGTCCAGTTGCCGATGCTCAGCGTGTAGCCGTCGGGCGCCGATTCGATGGCACGGGTGACGCCGATGCTTGCGCCAGCGCCGGTGACGTTCTCGATCACGATCGGCTGGCCGAGCGTTTGGCGCATGCGCTCGCCCAGGATGCGGGCGAGCGTGTCGGTCGGGCCGCCTGCCGGGAACGGCACGATGATGGTGATCGGGCGCGACGGGTATTGATCGGCGCACGCGATCTCAGGACGTCCAACGAACAATCCAATGAACAGAGCCGCAAAAGCGGCCGCAGCTGCGAGCCTTCTCATGTGCGTCCCCCTTGGAACTTTACGTGCAATGGTGGTGCCGGCTTGCCGGAACGACCAGAGGACACACCGCCGCAGTATGGGACGCAAGCGGCTTGGTGCCGGCGCGGTCGCGGGATCGGAACCTGCGTCGGATTCTTTTTTCGCGGCGGGAACACAATGACGCGCTCCGGGTTACGGATCGAATCCAACAGTTGGGAGGGTGCGATGCAGCCCAGTTGGACGTCTCCGATCCCGCAAGCCATGCAGCAGCACCGCGGCTCGCAGGTTCAGCGGACCGCGCTGACGACACGCGCGGAAGCAGGTGCACATGCAGATACCGCGCCGCCGCCGGCGAACGTGCGTGATGAAGCAAAGCCGAGCGAGAGCGAGCCGAAGCAGCCTTGAGCCGCAGTAGCCTTTAGTGCTTTGCCGCCTGCACCAGGTATCCGACGATCGTCTCCTCGCCGAGCGCCTTGCAGGCTTCCAGCCGATGCAGGCCCTCGACCAGGACGAAGCGATCGCCGTCGCGGCGCACCAGGATCGGCGTCTGCTGCCCGATCTCGAGCATGCTCTGCGCAAGCTCCTGCACGGTCGCGGGCTTGAGCGTGGCGCGGCGCTTCACCGGCACATAGATTTCCGCGATTGGGAATTTCTCGCGCTTCATCATGGATGGGCGCACTCCGACGCCACGGCCGGAGTGTAAGCGGGCAATCCGCCGCGCGCCAGCGTGCAGGCCAGCGCATGTTCCGGCGAAGTGGACGCCGGTTCGCCGATAAGAACATGCGCCAAATAAAGAAAAACGAGAGCAGGTTCCGATTCCAAAGGAATCGGAACAGGCTCTATGCGTCGGCCTTGGCGGGCGCCTTTGCCGCGGCCACGCCGGCGTCGAGCGGCGCGCTTCCGAGCCATGGGTGATCGGTGATGTCGAACACGACCTTGTCGGGCCCGTGGAACTTGGTCTCGTAGAAACCCTTCTGGTTCTCGGGCCGGCGCGCGAAGCACTCGGCGCCAAGCGCCTCGAGCTTCTCGATGGCGCCATCCACATCCTCGACCAGCACGCCGAAATGATGGATGCCGCGGAAGTCGAGGCCCTGGCCCTGGTCCCAGCCGAACCGCAGGATCGCCATGTTGAGCGTCCCGTCGCTCAGGAAGACCCCGTAGGACTTGCCCGGCCCGGCCGGCTCGAGGCGGCGGACTTCGACGAAATCGAACGCCTGCTTGTAGAACTCGGCGGTCGCAAAGGGATCCTCCGCCGCGATCGCGATGTGCCGAAGCTTTGCCATGGGTCGATCCTCTACTTTCCGTTCCATCCATAAATCCGCCGCGCCGCCTCGCGCGTGACATAGCCCTTATCGATGTCCTCGCGCACCTTGTCGCGGCTGCGCCGGCGCGGATCGCCGAATCCGCCGCCGCCACCGGTGTCGATGCGCACCCGGTCGCCCGCCTCGAGCTGCACCGCGTCCTTGAGCGCATGCCGCGTCGTGCCCGCGGGCGCCTCGATCGTCACGTTGCCGGGTTCCGCGTCGTGGCCGCCATGCATGCCCCAAGCGGGGCATTTGGTGCGCTCGAACCGCGTCGACATGCGGCAGGGCGCGAGCATCAAATAGCGGCGCGTCAGCCCGAGCCCGCCGCGGAATTCGCCGGCGCCGCCCGAATCCGGGCGCAACGCGAAGCCCTCGATCATGAACGGATAGCTCGCCTCATGCACCTCGATCGGGATCATGCGCGTGTCGCCGTGGCACATGGTGCGGAACGGTCCCGGCCCGTCCTGGCCGGCGAGTGCGCCCCAGCCGCCAAAACCGCTGTCGTGACATTGCCAGAAAGCTCCGCTGTCCGGCCGCCGGCCCGCGAAGGCGAGCGTCGCGAAAGTGCCATAGTGGCCGCCGGCGACACGCTCGGGCAACGCCGGGCCGAGCGCGCGGATGACGAGGTCGATCAGGGTCGGCAGCGCCGAATTGTACGAGCCCATCGGCGCCGTCGGCCGCGCGCTGACGATCGTGCCCTCGGGCAGCACCAGCTTGAGCGGGCGGAACGTGCCCTCGTTGGCGTCGCCCTCCGGCAGGATGAGATAGCGGAACGCGAGCCGCGACACCGTCTCGCCGCCGCCATAGCGCCCGCAGTTCATCGGCGCGTTCACCTCGCGCGGCAGCTCGCTGAGATCGACCGTCATCTCGTCGCCTTTGACGATCACGGTGATCTTGCATGGCAGCGAACCCGGATTGAGCCCGTCGTCGTCGAGCACGGTTTCCGCCGTGTAGGTGCCATCTGGAATGGCGCGGATCGCGGCGCGCGCGGCGGCTTCCGATTGGTCCCAGATGGTCGTCAGCGCCGTGCGGAAGGCGCCGACGCCGTAGCGCCCGGCGAGGAGCGCGACCTCATCGCGCCCCATCAGGCAGCCGCCGATCTGCGAGTTGATGTCGCCCATCATCTCGACCGGGAAGCGCGTGTTGTGCTCGATCATCCGGTACATTTCGCGCACCGGCTCGCCGCGCGCGCGCAGCTTGACGGTGCGGAACTGGATCCCTTCCTGAAAAATGTCGGTGGCGAATTTCGAGGTCGAGCCGATGTCGCGGCCGCCGACGTCGATCCAGTGCATCACCACCACCATGAACCCGATCAGCGTCGACCGGCCGTGCTCGTCCGCCAGGTGGATCGGCGTGTACATCGCCATGTTGTTGAGGTGCTGGCCGATCACGCCCGCATAATTGTTGATGATGATGTCGCCTTCGTCGAGCGCGGCGCCGCCGTAGAGGTCGAGCCCGTCCTGGATGGCGGCGCGCATCACGTCGGCGACGAACACCGGCATGGCGCCGGTGCACTGGCAGATCAGGTCGCCGCGATGGTCGACGATGCCGACCGCATAGTCCTTGTATTCATAGATGTAGGGGCTAAAGGCGGTGCGCGTGATGTTGACGTCGACCTCGTCGGCGATCGCGACCAGCCGGCGGCGGATCACCTCGACGGTGACCGGATCGAGCGCCGGCGCGGCTTGCGTCGCGCGCAGGTCACTGACTGCAGTCAATGTCGATCTCCTTGAGCTTGCCGACCGTGAAGGTATCGCGCGGCCCGATCAGCGTGCTCGATCCGTATTCCTCGATCAGCGCCGGGCCGCGACCGGCAAAACCGATCGGCAGCGCGTAGCGGTCGAGGATCGTCGCGTCGAGGAAGCAGTCTTCCTCGAGATAGAAAATCGGCCGCCGGCGCGCGCCCGCGGCGGTTGCGTGACGGTCGCGGTCGGCGAGCCGCGTCAATTCCGGCCGCGGCATGTGCAGCGTCGCCAGCGAGTGCAGCACCACGAGCTGGGCGTCGGCTGCCGCATTGGCGTGGCCGTAGCGGCGCAGATATTCGCGGTCGAATTTCTCGCGCAGCGCCGCCGCGTCCGGGTCCTGCGGCAGCGCGATCTTGAGCGAATGCTGCTGGCCCCTGTAGCGGATCTCGGCCTCGCGCTCGAACGTGATCTCGCCGTCGCCGAATTCGCGCCGCAGCGCCGCACCGCCCTCGGCCTCGAGCTCGGCATAGACGGCGAGCGCCTGGCCCATGGTCGCGTCGTCCAGCCGCGCCACGAAGGTGCGCGCGGTGTCGAGCCGCGGGTCGGCGAGCAGCATGCCCATGGCGGAAAAATTCCCCGGCTCCGGCGGCACGATCACGCGCGGAATCTTGAGGGCGCGCGCCAATTCCGTTCCGTGCAGTGGCCCGCCGCCGCCGTAGCAGAACAGCACGAAATCACGCGGGTCGAAGCCGCGCGCAATCGATATCTTCTTGATGATCGACGACATCGTGAGGTTGGCGATCGTCAGCACGCCCTTGGCGGCGCGCGTCACCGCGTCCTTGCCCGAATAGCCGAGCGGCTGCGCGATGCGCGCGCTGAGCGCGGCGTCCGCCTTGTCGGGTGCCAGCGTCATCTCGCCGCCGAGGAAGCGCGCCGCGTCGAGCCGACGCAACGCAAGATGCGCGTCGGTCACGGCCGGCTCGGTGCCGCCGCGGTCGTAGCACGCCGGCCCCGGCATCGAGCCAGCGCTTTTCGGTCCGACGTTGAGCCGCTTGAGATCGTCGAGCCAGGCGATCGAGCCGCCGCCGATGCCCACCTCCAGAATATCGATCACGTTGCCGCGGATCGGGAAGCCAGCGTCGGGCCCGCCTACGTAGTAGATCGACTCCACCGCATAGCGGCCGCGCTCGATCATGGCGCATTTCGCCGTGGTGCCGCCCATGTCGAAGGCGACGAGATTATCGATGCCGAGCGCGCTGCCGAACGCGGCGGCGCCGATGCAGCCGCCGACCGGCCCCGACTCGACCAGCGTGATCGGCTCGCGGCAGCCGCGCTCGGCCGAGATCACGCCGCCGTGCGAGCCCATCAGCAGCAGCGAGCCCGCAAATCCGCCGCTGCGCAGCTCGGCGTCGAAATCGGCGATGTAGCGGCTGACCTGCGGACCCACATAGGCATTGGCCGCGACCGTCGCGGTGCGCTCGAACTCGTGCCACTCGCGCGTCAGCTCCGAGCCGGTGGTGACGAACACGCCCGGCAGCAGCCGGCGCAGCTCGCTCGCGGCCGCCTGCTCATGCGCGGGATTGACGTAGGAATTGAGGAAGCTGATGGCGAGCGCCTCGATCTTCTCGCTGCGCAGCGCGTCGGCGAGGCCGGCCAGCGCGCCGGCCGCCAGCGGCACGCGCGCATGTCCCGACGCCTCCATGCGCTCCTCGGCCTCGAAACGCAACTCGCGCGGGATCAGCGGCGGCTCGCGATGGAAGCGCAGGTTGAACGGCTGCGTGCGGTTGCCGCGGCCGACCTCGAGGATGTCGCGAAAGCCCTTGGTGGTGACGAGCGCGGTCTTTGCGCCGGCCCGCTGCAGCAGCGCGTTGATGACGAGGGTGGTGCCGTGCTTGACGAAGCTCGCGTCGCGTGCATCGAGCCGCGCCTTGCGGATGCAGTCGAAGATCGCCGCGCCGAGGTTGCCGTAGGTCGTGGGACTCTTGGTGAACGCGACCGCGCCGGTGTCGACGTCGCAGGCGACGAGATCCGTGAAGGTGCCGCCGATATCGACCGCGATGATGTAGGGCAAGAGATGACGCTCTTCTCTTCTGTACTCAATCAGCGAGCTCGTAGGGTGGGCAAAGGCGCGTAGCGCCGTGCCCACGCGACGTGACGGTGGGCACGCTTCGCTTTGCCCACCCTACGGCGTGGGATGACGGCGCCCACCATCACCGCCCTTCGGCCCGGATGCCCGCGCTCTTGATCACTTCGGCCCATTGCGGCGTGCGTTCCTCGAGCATGGCCTTGACCTGCGCGGGCGAGCCGATCTTCGGCTCGACGCCGGCCGTGCGCAGCTTCTCCTGGACCTCGGTCGACTCGAGCGCCTTGCTGATCGCGTCGTGCATCCGCCCGACGATCTCCGGCGGCGTGCCGGCCGGCCCGAACAGCGCGTAGGTGGTGGAGGCATCCAACCGGCCGAACCCGGCTTCCTCGACGGTCGGGACGCCCGGCAGATCGCGCGAGCGCGCATCGCCCGCAACCGCGAGCGCGCGCACCTGCCCGGTATTGATCTGCTGCAGCAGCCCCGGGATCGGCACGATCCAGAACGAGACGCGCCCCGCGATCATGTCGGTCACGGCCTGCGACATCATCCGATAGGGCACGTGCACCGCCTTGATGCCGACGAGATGGCTGAACATCTCGCCGTTGAGATGGCCGGGCGTGCCGTTGCCGACCGATACGAACGTCAATTCGCCCGGCTTCTGCCGGCCGAGCTCGACCAGATCCTTGAGTGACTTTGCCGGCGACGACGCCGGAACCGTCACGGCCGCGCCGGTCGTGCCCATGATGGCGACCGGGGTGAGGTCCTTGCGGGGGTCGTATTTGAGCGTCGGATAAAGCGTGATGTTGGCGGGCAGGGAGCCGGACGGGTCCGCCATGATGAAGGTGTAGCCGTCCGGTGCCGCATGCACCGCGAGGTCGACCGCGATCGTGCCGCCGGCGCCCGGCCGGTTGTCGACGATCATCTGCTGGCCGAGTTGGCGCCCGACCTCGTCGAACACGATACGGGTCACGATGTCGGTGACGCCCGACGCGCCGAACGGAACGATGATGCGCACCGGCCGGGTCGGCCAGTCGGCCGCGCGCGCTGCGTCTGGCGGCAGCAGCGTCAGCGCGGCGGCGACGAGCGCTCCGAGGCTCCACAAGATCCTGCCGCGCATGTTTCCTCCCGCTCGTGTCGTCGTTTTCGCGGGCGGACTTTACCGCCCGCTTGGGCCCGATCAACCGGCATTTCCGGATGCGGGGCCCGCGCGGGCGAAAAATGCCCTGTCCTTGTCGGGCGGCCTTCGATAGATTCACGCTCCAATGACGAACGATGTCCGGGAATCGGCGCGATGAAATCCTACGTCGTAGGGCGCCTCGACGAGTTTGCGGAAGGCAGTCGCAAGGTGATTTCCTGCGATGGGACCGAGGTCGGCGTGTTCAAGATCGACGGCGAGCTGGTCGCCTGGCACAACCAGTGCGCCCACCTGCAGGGACCGGTGTGCCAGGGCCGCATCTACGGCAAGGTCGAGGAACCGGTCGACGCCAACGGACATACCCGCATGCTGCAATACAGCGAGAGCGAAAAGCACATCGTCTGCCCGTGGCACGGCTGGGAATTCAGCCTCAAGACCGGCAAGCATCCGGGCAATCCCAAGGCGGGCCTGCGCAAGGCCAAGCTCGAGGTCGCCGACGATCATGTCTACGTCGTTGTCTGACACCGCGCGGCCGAACGATCCCTACGCGTGGATCGACCGCTATGCGGCCGACCTGCACCAGGCGGCGCGCACGCTCGCGCGCGACGGCGAGGCCGCGCGCGTCTCCGACGAGGCGGTGGCGCAGCTGCTCACCGCGGCGATCCGCCTCTACTACATGAAGTCGGACGGCGAGGAGCGCACGTTTGCGCCCGTCATTCGCGAGCAGATGGATCCGCTCACACCGACCGAGGTTCTCACCGCCGTGTCGGAGTTGCTGCGAGCGCTGCGCCTCGGCCCGATGGAGCTTGCGCTTTGGTACCGGCGCCGGCCGGATGAAGATTAGGAGGCCATCATGAACGCACCGACGGCTTCGGTTCCGCAACTCCTGTCGCCGCAGGAGGCGAGCGTCTTCGCCGACACCCGCGAGATCCTTGCACATGCCAAGCGCGACGCGCGCCGGCGCAATTTCCAGGACTGGCTGATCTGCGACATCGATGCCCATCACGTCGAGACCGTGTCGTGGAAGGAGATCATCCGCTTCATCGAGGACCCGGTGGTGCGCGAGCAGGCGATCCATTTCATGAACGAGCGCGTCGGCGCGCCGCCCTACGGGCTCAACGGCGACATCGGCCTGCGCTACCAGAGCGTCGGCGGCCGCATCCCGCACCAGGACGGCCAGCGCGAGACCGTCACCGAGACCGACGTGCATCGCGACGTGACGCTTACGCGCCGGGCCATGGAGTCGCTCGCGATCGACTACATGGTGGTGTTCCCGACCCCGATGTTGTTTCTCGGCATGCATCCGCAGCCCGAGATGGAGGTGTGGCTCGCGCGCGCCTACAACAACTGGCTGATCGAGAGCGTGCTGTCGGCCGACGACCGCATCAAGACGCTCGCCTACATCCCGTTCAACACGCCGGTCGAGGCCGAGCGCGCCGTCGCCGATTTCGCCGATCGCAAGGGCGTGATCGGCTTCTGCATCCCGTCGACGCGCTACAAGCCGGTGCACCACAACGACTACATGCGGCTCTACGCGATGATCCAGGAGACCGGCAAGCCGGTCGCGTTCCATGCCGGCTATCACTGGAACGATCCCTCGCTCGCCACCATCAACCGCTTCGTCGGCATGCATGCGCTCGGCTTCGTGTGGTGCAACCTCGTGCATATGACCAATTGGATCCTCAACGGCATTCCGGAACGTTTTCCCCGGCTCAAGTCGGTGTGGATCGAGAGCGGGCTCGCCTGGGTGCCGTTTTTGATGCAGCGGCTCGACGACCAGTTCATGATGCGGCCGTCGGAAGCGCCGCAGCTCAAGAAGCCGCCGAGCGAATACATGCGCGAGAACTGCTGGTACACGACGCAGCCAATGGAGGTCAGCAACCGCAAGGCGCTGCAGTGCACGCTCGAGATGATCAACGCCGAGACTCAGCTTCTGTTCGCGTCCGACTGGCCGCATTTCGATTTCGACCTGCCCTCGACCATCCACGACCTGCCGTTTCTCACCGAGCAGGCCAAGCGCAACATCCTCGGCCTCAACGCCGCGCGCATCTTCGGCCTCGATCCGACGCCGCGGAAGACGCTGTGACCTTTCTTCTTCACCCTCCCCTGCAGGGGGAGGGTCGCGAGCGAAGCGAGCGGGGTGGGGTGGCTGACACGCCGCCACCCCACCCCGGATTGCATTTCGCTTTGCTCAATTCGATCCGACCCTCCCCCGTCAGGGGAGGGTGAAGCGTGCCAGCGCCGCCGCTCCTCGCCGGCCTGCGCGTCCTCGACATGACGCAGGTGCTGTCCGGGCCATTCGGCGCGCAGATCCTCGCCGACCTCGGCGCCGACGTGATCAAGCTCGAGCCGCCGACCGGCGATCTCGCACGCGCCATGCAGCCGCATTTCGTCGGCGACGACAGCGTCTATTTCATCTCGCTCAACCGCAACAAGCGCAGTGTTGCGGTCGACCTCAAGCGGCCCGAGGGCGTCGCCTTGGTGCGGCGCCTCGCAGCGCGCTGCGACGTCGTCATCGAGAACAACCGGCCGGGCGTGCTCGACCGGCTCGGCCTCAAGGCGGATGACGTCCGCAGGGAAAATCCGCGCCTCATCTGGTGCGCGATCACGGGCTTCGGCCAGGACGGACCGTATCGCGACAAGCCCGCCTACGACATGATCGTGCAGGCGTTGTCGGGCGGCATGAGCCTGACCGGCGAGCCGGGCGGGCGGCCGGTGCGCGCCGGCATTCCGATCGGCGACATCGCGGCCGGCATGTATGCGGCGATCGCGATCCTCGCGGCGCTCAACCGCCGCCATGCGACCGGGCAGGGCGAGACGATCGACATCTCGATGCTCGACTGCCAGGCCGCGATGCTCACCTATCAGGCGGCCTATTTTCTCCATTCCGGCAAGGGGCCGGGCCGCCAGGGCAGCGGCCACGATTCGATTCCGGTCTATCGCGCCTTCACGGGCGGCGACGGAAAGGACTTCGTGATCTGCGCCATCACCGAAGCGAATTGGCAGGCGCTCTGTCGCGTGCTGGCGGAGCCGGAGCTCGCAATCGATGCGCGCTTCGCGACGCCGCGCGACCGCTACGACAACCGTCTGCCGCTGTGGGCGCATCTCGAAGGGGCGTTCAAGGCGCGGCCGGCGGCGGACTGGGTGGCGCGGCTCGAAGCCGAAAGCGTGCCTGTCGCCGTCGTCAGCACGCTCGACCAGGTCGTCGCCGATCCGCAGATCCGCCATCGCGGCATGGTGACGGAGCTTGCGGCGCCGGACGGCCGCCACGCGCGCGTGATGGGCAATCCGCTCGCGTTCGCGAGCGCACCGCCGGCGGCGACGCGCTTTGCGCCGCGTCTCGGCGAGGATACGGTCGAGGTGCTGGGTGAAATGCTTGGACTGTCCGCGGGCGAGATCGATGAGCTGGAGCGCAAGCGCGTTGTCTCTTCACCCTCCCCTGCAGGGGGAGGGGCGGCGGAGCGAACGGAGTGAGCGAAGCCGGGGTGGGGTGGCGGTGCATCAGTCACCCCACCCCGCTCGCCTTCGCTACGCTGCGGCGAGCGACCCTCCCCCTGCAGGGGAGGGTGACGCGCATCACCCCTTCTTTTCCGAGGCTGCCGCGATCAGGTCGCCGAGCCGCGCCGCCTTCATCGGCAGGCTGTTGACCGTGATGCCGAGCGGGTGCAGCGCGTCGTTGACGCCGCTCGCGATCGCGGCCGGCGCGCCGAGATAGCCCGACTCGCCCGAGCCTTTCTGTCCGAACACGGTGTGCGGCGAAGGCGTCACGTGCTCGACGATGTCGATCTCAGGAATTTCGTGCGCCGACGGCAGCAGATAGTCCATGAAGCTCTGTGTCACCATCTGGCCCTGCGCGTCGTAGGCGAACTCCTCGTAGAGCGCCGCGCCGATGCCGTGCGCGATGCCGCCGAGCGTCATGCCGCGCACGATCTTCGGATTGATCACGGTCCCGCAGTCATGGCCGACCACGTAGCGCCGGATCTCCGGCTTGCCGAGGTCCGGATCGATGACGACGAGCAGCAGGTGGAACTCGAAGGCGTAGCACGGGTACATCTGCACGCGGCCGTCCGCGGTCGGCAGCGTGCCGCCGGTCGGCACCTGCATGATGTGCGAAACCGACAGGCCGGGGTCGCAGCCGGGCGGCAGACGATGGAAATGCCGGTGCGCGATCGCGACCAGCTCCGCCCAGCTTCGCCGTTGGTCCGGCGCGCTGCGGTCGAACACGTCGCCGTCGCGATAGACCGCGCGCTCGGGCGGAATGCCGAGGTCATGCGCCGCGATTGCGATCAGACGGGCCTTGAGCGCCTGCGCGGCATGGAACGCGGCGCCGCCGAGCATGATCGCCATGCGGCTGCCGACCGGCGAATTGCTCGGCAGCGACGCGATCGAATCCGGCCGGATGACCCGCACGCGCTCGGGGTCGACTTCCAGCACCTCGCCGACCACCGTGCCGACCAGCGTCTCGTGGCCCTGGCCCGACGACGTCGTGTGCATCGCGGCCGTGATCGCGCCGCTGAGATCGACGCTGATGCGGCACGAATCCATCCAGGTGGTGGTGGCGTTCTTCGGGTTGAGCAGCGGCTCGAACGAGGAATTGCCGCCGCTCGGCTCGAGACACGCCGCGATCCCGATGCCGGCGAGCAGGCCGTCGGCTCGCAGCTTGTCGCGCTCGGCGACCAGCTTGGGGTAGTCGGCGCGCGCCAGCACCTTGTCGATCACGGTGTGATAATCGCCGCTGTCGTAGGTCGAGCCGCTCGGGATCAGATAGGGAAACTCCTCACGTCGGATCAGGTTGCGCCGGCGCACCTCGAGGCGGTCGAGGTTGAGGCTGTTCGCGACTTCCTCGATGGTGGACTCGATCGCGTAGTTGGTCGGCGCCTGGCCGAACGCGCGCACCGCCTCCTGCACGGTCTTGTTGGTGGTGACTGCGATCGCCCGGTAGGCGACGCTCTTGATCCGATAAGGCCCGACGATCGCGCTCACCGGCTTGCCGAGCTGGAACGGCGAGCGGCCCGCGTAGGCGCCGACATTGTCGAGCGCCCGCATCTTCATCGAGCGGATCACGCCCTGGCCGTCGAATGCGACCTCGATGTCGAAATTGCGCTCCGGTCCGTGCGCGTCGCCGCCGCGCATGTTCTCCATGCGGTCTTCGATCATCCGCACCGGAAAGCCGAGCCGGCGCGTCAGGTAGCCGACCACGACCGTGTGCTTGATGCCGCGCTTGACGCCGTAGCTGCCGCCGACGTCGACGTCGTGATGCACGCGCACCGAGGAGGCGGGAAGCTTGAGCGCGGCCGCGATCTGCTCGGGATATTTCGGCATCTGGATCGACGCGTAGACGTCGAGCATCTCGCCCCATGGGTCCCACGCCGCGACCACGCCGAAGGTCTCGACCGGCACGGTCGAGCTGCGGCCCCATTTGACCGTGAGCGAGAGGCGGTGCGGACTCTCGGCGAAATCCTTGTCGACCTCGCCCCACACGAAGCTCCGGTCGAGCAGCACGTTCGAGCCGTGCGCTGCGTGCACGCGCGGGCTTGTCGGCTTGTATGCTTCTTCGCCGTCGAGCACGAAGGGCAACGGCTCGTATTCGACCACGACCGCCTCGGCGGCGTCCTCGGCGAGCGCCCGGCTGTCGGCAACCACGGCCGCGACCCATTCGCCGGCGTAGCGCGCGACATCGACCGCAAGCGGCCGCCGTGGCACGTTCGGCGTATCGAGCCCGATTATCAGCGGCGCGGTCGCGCCCGCAAGCTCGGCGCCAGCGAGCACGTAGTGCACGCCCGGCATCGCGCGCGCCGCGG
>Ga0209006_10002721_pt1 | contig 16077 bp, 15 predicted proteins | sample JacPin_JW_Ref_O2_FD_188567 | JGI IMG/M metagenome (GOLD analysis project Ga0209006, IMG submission 188567) | Forest soil microbial communities from Algoma, Ontario, Canada - Jack Pine, Ontario site 1_JW_Ref_O2 (SPAdes) (version 2) | ecosystem: Environmental > Terrestrial > Soil > Boreal... | reverse complement strand
CGCGAGGATAAACCGCGCCGCCTGCAGTGCCGAAGTCCTCACGCGGGCGATAACTCAAGCCGTCGAGGCGCGGCACCCGCCACCGGCAGTTCCTGATGCACCGCGGCGATCACGACACCTCCCGCCGAGAGCTGCGCGTCGATGAGGCCACCGACGAGACGCTGTCCGTCGGCATCAAGATTTGTCGCGGGCTCATCGAGTAGCCACAGCGGCGCTTCAAACAGGATGACTCCCGCGAGCGCCACGCGCCGTTTCTGGCCGGCGGAGAGCGTCCGTACCGGTTGATCCCCCCAAGCGCCGGCGCCGACACGCTCGAGCGCGCGGGCAATCTCCGCGCTACCGAGCGGGCGACGGATGCTGATCCAAAAGTGCAGATTCTCGCGCGCGGTCAGATCGGCCTTCAGCGGCGGTTCATGCCCGAGATATACGAGCTGCGAGTGAAAGGCGGGCAGATCGTCGAAGATATTTCGGTCCGCCCAGAGGACCCGCCCGTCCTCGACGTGCATCAGACCGCACAAGGTTCGTAGCAGGGTCGTCTTGCCACTCCCATTGGCTCCAGTGACCTGCAGCATCTCGCCCGCGCCGACCTCAAGGTCAACCCCGTCGAGGACGTGGCGCTCGCCTCGCCACAATTGCAGGCGCGTGGCTTGGATGCCGTGGCGGAACATAGCCCCCCAATGGTCGCAATACTGCCCGGAGTCTCGCAAATTCAGCGGCTTAGCGCCATCGGCTAAAGTGTCTTCAGCCTGCGTCACCCGTAAGTTCTTCTGTAGAATCGCCGCGAGCGCTCCCGGCCCGGGTGGCGAAATTGGTAGACGCAAGGGACTTAAGTCAATTGAGCACCCAGTCGGAAACGTCTGGTGTGAATGGGGTCAAAGTCGGAGAACCAGTCCACGCGAGGGTGACTGCAACCCCGAGCTAAGCCAAGCCGCCTCAGCGGTGCGGAAAGTGTAGAGACTTGACGGCTCCTGCCTAAATCGCGCGGTGCGACAAGGTAAAGGTAAAGTCCAGACTCCAAATGCGCGCACGCGCGCGCAGCAGCGAAAGCTGTAGTGAGTACGAAAATCCCTTGGGGGTAACCCCATGCCGGTTCGATTCCGGCCCCGGGCACCATCCGCCTCTTTTGTAGAGGCGGTTTATGCGAGTGCGGTGTGCGGCTTTGATCAGCCGCAGCGCGGGCCGAATAAGTGTCATTGGTGAAAAGCTTGACTTGTTAATGGGGCGTCAAGCAGCGGACGCGGCGCTCAATGGCGGGGTTATTGATCTTTCAACGCTGCGCCACCAACTCATCTTTGGCCTGAAGCTTCTGTAGAGCAACCTGCGTCTCTTCGTTCAGGGTCTTCAGCTCCGCCATCTGTTGCTGCATCCGAACTTGCTCCGCTTGAAACGCGAACTGCTTTTTCTTTAAGTCGCGGATATCTGCCGCTTGCCGTTGCACTTGCTTCTGAAGCCTCCTCATATAAGCCGTCTTGACATTTGCGCCGGGGGGACTCGCGGTCCCGAGCTGCCCATTCGAATCGACCACCACGTAATCGCAGCAGACACCGGGGTTTTCGTAGATACCAGCAATAAACGTCTGCGTTTGGGTGCCCTGTGTGCCGATCCTGATCGTATCGCTTTCGCCTGCCTCGCCCTGATTGTCGATATCGATGTTGTTACTGCCGGTTGTCAGGGCAAAGCCAGCCTTCCATCCCAAGGAAACATTGTATTTGCCGCTCGTGTTCTTATAGAGCGAGTTGTACCCAACTGCAGTGTTGAAACCAACGGTGGTGGAATGCAACGCATTGGTCCCGGCAGCGGTATTTTCGATACCGACCTTGTTGTTATAGAGCGCCTCGAACCCGGAGGCGGTGTTATCGGAGCCGCTCAGGTTGTGCCAGAGCGCTTCGGCTCCAGTGGCCGTGTTATCGGAGCCGGTCTGATTGGCGAGGAGCGCGTCAAGGCCTGATGCGGTGTTGTTGTTCCCATTTGTGTTGTTTGCAAGGGCCTCCGCCCCGGTGGCCGTATTGGAATTGCCAGCGTTCGTATAGAGCGCATACACCCCAACTGCCGTGTTGTCAGAGCCGCTCACGCTATGGAGCGCAGAGTACCCGTAGGCTGTGTTGTAGATGCCGGTTGTAGTGCTTGTAGTGCTGCTCAGCGCGCCCGTTCCGCCTCCCGTATTTAAGTTGTTGTCAGTCGTAGTCGTGTCATTGGTGGACGGCATTTGAGCGAACGCCGTTCCCGCCAGCGCAAGCGCGCCGAGCGCGGGTAACAGAGACTGATGCAGAGTTTTCATGGCCTAAGGCTCCGTGAGCTATGTGCGGGAGGCACTTTCTTTATGAGTGCGAGCTTACGGCAAAAGCGCTCTTACATATTGCTGCGTCGCAGCAAACTTCTATGGTCGGCGCGTGGCGCAGCACGGCGGCGTTAATCACACCCCGCGATCATTGACCGGCTGCGAGGTACATCAAATATTCAACCGCGCAAGGTAGGTGGGATGTTTGACTGTTAAGCGGCGCGCTTAACGCCCCCGGTATTGATCGCGGCAGTGTTGGCGGTGAGCGTGCCCGCAATGACCTGATCGGCCAGGTTTGGATGGCCGCGTTTGAGATTCGTAAGCGTGTAACTATCCCGTTCCGGACATCGCGGCAAGCGCGATCAATGCGAATCCATTTGTAGCTTTCATGATGGCATGACCCGTGCTTTCGTGTTTATTGGTATCAGCTATTTGCAACGGTCAGGGTCTTGCGACAACTTCATCCTTGCTCTGCAGCTTGGTTAGTGCTGCTTGTATCTGCGCCAACTGCTTGCGCATGTTCCCGACCATTTGCTCCCGGGCCTTAAGGTCGCGGATTTCGATGGCCTGTTCATTAGTCTTTTGCCACTGCCGTTGCACTTCGTCGAGCAATAACGGGGCGAGCTCGTCGTAACGCACGCCTTGGATTTTGCCAACCGCATCGCGAATCACTAGTTCTGGATAAACTTTATAGACCTCCTCGGCGACGAGTCCGTATTGGACGGCGCCGCTTGGGTCGGTTTTCAGATGGAAGCTAACGGGCCGCAACTGTTGCAGCCTTTGACTGTTTCCGGAGATATGGCTGATTGCTGTCTTGTAACGCTCGGATGAAGGCAGCACACCAAGCTGTCCCGCTGCCGTGATGTAGACGGCACTACCCAGCACTTTGGCGTTTTCTATTCCAGCGATGAATGTTGTGGTCTGCTGGCCTGAGGTTCCGATCCGTATAACTCCGTTATTTCCTACCGCACCATCCGCTGCGAGACCCTTGTTGCCGATATCAATATTGTTACTGCCGGTCGACAAAAAATAGCCAGCCTGATAACCCTCTGCAATATTGTTATCTCCCGTCGTTAGGCTGCGAGCCGCTTGGTACCCATCCGCAAGGTTATTACTTCCGGTCGTGTTGTACTTGAGCGCCCCTACTCCAGTCGCGGTGTTGCCATTCGCGGTCGTGTTTGACAAGAGCGCATTCAAACCGGTCGCGGTGTTGCTACTGCCGGAGGTGTTGGAGTAGAGCGCCTCGTAGCCAGAGGCCGTATTACTAACACCAGTCGTACTCGAATAAAGTGCGCCATAACCGGAAGCGGTGTTGTCGCTTCCCGTCGAATACGAATAGAGCGCATAGCTTCCGATGCCGGTATTGTAGGAACCGACGGCCTCGGAGCCGTCGTCCCCAAAAGCGCCAACGAGCGCATTATATCCCACGGCGGTGTTGCTCACGCCGGTTGTATTCCAAATGAGCGCGCCAGATCCGACAGCGGTGTTATCCATGGCAATGTTGTTGTAAAGGGCCGCGGCGCCGACGGCGGTGTTATCGTTGCCGGTCGTGTTAACTCCAAGTGACTCGGCGCCGGTTGCCGTGTTGCCATCTCCGGTCGTATTAGAACTTAGCGCCAGATACCCCGTGGCGGTGTTCTCCGTACCGTGCGTATTAAGGGCTAACGATTGTGACCCATATGCCGTGTTGTTCGAGCCGTCGGTGTTGTCGGCCAAAGATTGGTAGCCAGACGCCGTATTTTCGTTTCCGATATTATTGGAATACAGCGCGTTTACTCCAATTGCCGTATTGGCGTTGCCTGCCGCATTCGAATAGAGCGCATTGGAACCTGCAGCGGTGTTAGCGACATCGTTTCGTGGGCTACTGAAAAGCAACGCTCCGGTTCCCATCGCGGTGTTATCGGCAGAATCGCTTGTCACCACGTCCGGCGGCTGTTGGGCGTAAGCAGCACCAGGTGCGGAAACTAGACTAACAAATAATATTGAGAAAGAACCGTATATAGTTTTCATGCAATATCCCTCCCTTGATGACCGAGTCTGAATCACCGATTCGGTGACTTGATGCGTCGAGTTTGACATCTAACATGCCTAATGCGAGCGCTGCCCGATCGACGGGACTTTTCCGCGACGACGTGCCCTACGATCTGCAAGTATGTACATGGCACGAAAATAAAAAGCGATATGCGCCTGCGCGTGTTTGTTGCAGCCGGTAGAGGGTAGAACTGTCTCGGCGAAGTCTGCCCAGCCGTTGGCTATGGCACCGCTGGTCGGTGGATCTGGATCGTCCATGGATTCACTCCTGGGCGGTGCGCCCGCCTTTGGGCTTGCCAGTCTCGGCCCAGGCTTCGAACACCATGAGTTTGCGCAGCCATTGCCGTGCGTTGTGTTCAGCGGATTTCGACTGCGCGGTCTTTCCTAGTTCCCGATAGGTAAGGCATTTCTCTGCCGACTCGTGCGCGAGTCGGTTGCCTTCGATGTGCGCAGTTAGCGCCTCGTGAAAGTCACGGAGTGCGGGCGATTTATTCTTGGCTGCCATGCTCGCCCCTCGAATCCTGCTTATACAGTACTCCAAGGAGCGCACTACTGCATGGACTGTCGGCAGTGAGCGATTCTACGCTTCGGCGCCATGCCCGAGGGTTACCAAGTACCCGATGTCTAATCTCCCGAAGCGCCAAAGCAGCTCTGCTCTCTATGGCTTATTGGCGTTGTCCACGAGGATGGTTACCTGACTCCACCGTCGCCGAAGTTTCAGGCGCGACGGCAACCTACTTGCTACAGGGAAACGCTTCGGGGATCGCGTATGCCAAAGCGGTTTCAATGGCTGCGGTATCCGGTAGTTTCTTTCGTTGAATTATCGAGTCAAGCATATCCACATAGAACAAGTCTCGTATGCCAATCTTGTCAGGTGGACAGTCTAGGGGCGGCGCATGTCTAGCTGCATGCATCGCATCTGCATAGTTAAAGCCGGAGGCAAAGCCTACGATATACGACTCTAATTTGTTCCATGCGTCGCCACCCGCCGCCCTTATGTCGTGATACTGCTTGATGGTGTACTCAGCGTTGGCGGCCGTCGGGGCGAGTGCGAGCATGCACATAATTGTTATTCGCTTCATGGGTACTCCCGCGACGCAAAGTAAGGCGTACTGTAAACGAGAAAATCGAGACAACCTACGCTGCAAGCGTACTACAGCGGCGCCGCTTATACAGTAGCGTCCCGCACGGCATGAACTTACAGCACTGTCCCGGATGCCCAACCCACTTTTCTGCAGCCGGTTGGCGAAATGTCCGGTGAAGAGCGTAGCCCCGATACCGGCAATCCCAATCGCTCCCCTGATAACGATTGCCCACGGGAATGCGCTTGAATTAGCGCACATGATTATTGAGACGGCGTATTGCCGTGGGTTTGCAACACGTTCTCGATTTTCTTTCGAACTCGGGTGTGAATCTGATAGGTAGGACGCTTGCAGCACACGCCATCGTTACTCATCCCCTCGTGATCTCATACTCAACCCCGTGCCGCTTGACACGTCTCACAGACGAGGAAGGCTTGGCCACAATCACGGAACTGTTCAATGTCGCCTTCCATTCGGCGCACTCTGAAGGCCTGCAGTCGCTTCTGACGGCTCAAATTGCCGCTACGTACTGTCCATGATGGACTTGCGCTCACCGCCCTTCTCGCACTCGCCAATTCGAATCATGCGCCTTGGATAGTTGCCGTATTACGAGGCAGGCGCTTGCGCAATCGCGGCTCAATCCGCGTGCGCTTTCATGAGTCACTTCGATGCGATCACGAATGAGTCGCATTTGCGGCTTACCCGCGCATCGAGCTCGCCGCTGCATTCATGCCAAAAGGCTTGCGTACGCTTCCGAACCGACGTACTTTACGATGCAAAGCTTGCAGGTGTGAACGTGGAAAATCTGCACAGGGCGCTGGCCGAAATTGACACCATTCGGGGCCAAATGGCCCGCACGATGGAGTTTCGTGGTTATGGACCGGCAACACTTGCGGCGACGGCGGTCCTTGCAGTTCTCGCTGCCGCCGTGCAGGCTCGTTGGCTCAAGAGCCCCAGCGGCAACATCGCGCTCTATCTTGCAATCTGGATAGTTACCGCCACGCTATCCGTGCTCGTCATTGCCATCGGGACCGTTAGGCGTACACGGCGTGTTCACTTCGGCCTCGCCAAGGCAATGATCTATTCGGCGGTCGAGCAATTTCTTCCGCCGATCGTCGCAGGGTTGCTGGTGACGATCGTTCTCGTTCGTTACGCACCCCAGAGTCTCTGGATGCTTCCGGGTCTATGGCAGGTGATATTCAGTCTCGGCGTATTCTCTTCGTGTCAATTTCTGCCGCGCCCGATATTTGCGGTGGGTGTGTGGTACCTCGCCGCGGGCCTGACCTGCCTCGGTTTGGGCGGCGGCGAGTGGGCCTTTTCCCCATGGGCCATGGGTGTCCCATTCGGGGTGGGGCAGTTACTCGTTGCAGTGTTTTTGCGCTATGGGGAAACACGTGACCCGACGTAGCCCGAAGCAACTGGGGCCGCACCGATTTGCCTACGACGGACTCGATCGTGTGATCCACGAACGTGCGCGTCTTGGTCTGCTCACTTCGCTCGTAGCGCATCCGAAAGGTCTGCCATTCGGAACTCTCAAGCAACTGTGTCGATTGACGGACGGCAACCTGAGCCGCCATCTTAAGGTGCTGGAGGTCGCGAAGCTTGTCGACATATCCAAGGGCTATGCGCTCAATCGTCCGCAAACAGTTTGTCGAATCACCGTACAGGGCCGAAAGCGCTACCTTGAGTACCTCGCAATCCTTGAACAGGTGGTGCTCGACGCGGCCGCCGCAATCAAGGCTGAGTCGGGCCGCAGCGCGGCAAGCGCGCTGGCGCAGACGTAAATTTTTTTGGCGCAGTTACTTTGCAGTGCCAAGTATATGGATCGAATGCGGAAAGCGCTGATGCCCTGCTCGAGACCATCATGAGGTACCGCGCCATCAGTCATAGGAATTCCTTGTTCCGCGCTGCCTCCGCTCAGCCATTTGATGTATTCGCGCCGCGGTAAAGGATTGTCAAGCGGAGACATCGATGTCAATCGTCCAGCCGCTTATCGGGTGCCTTGGGATTGCCAGCCTATTCGTCGCAGCGAGCTACGCCGTTTTGGCTCTGGTAGCAGTGCTCGTCTGGCAAATCTTTAGCGCGACACCCTCCGCGCCGCAATTGCCAGCGGTAACGGTTCTCATGCCATTGAGTGGAGCTCAAGCGAACTTGTACGAGCGCCTGCGCTCGTTCTGCCGGCAGAATCACCCGGAATACCAGATCGTATTCGGCGTTCGCTATTTGACAGATCCTGCACTACCAGTAGTCAAACGGCTGATTGCGGAATTCCCGTCCCTGCCCATCGACGTCGTCGTCGACCCGCGGCAGCACGCAAGAAACTTTAAGATCCCAGATCTGATCACTATGCTCTCGCGGGCACGCCACAATGTGCTGGCGGTGTCAGACAGCAATATGTTCGTTGGACCTGACTATCTAGCAAATGTGACCGCGCCACTGCTGGACCAATCCGTCGGCTTAGTCACATGCATATGTCGCGGCGTGCCAACCCAGCAAATATGCTCACGATTGAGCGCGATAGCCATCAATGAATGGTACGTGCCGTCGGTGCTCGTCGCATGGCTTTTCGGCTACGATCGTTACGCTTCTCGTCATAACTTTTGTCTGCGTCGGCATACCTTAGAAGCGATAGGCGATCCGAAGGCGAGCGCGAGTTACTCTACAATCGACCATCCACTCGGCAAACTGATTCGCGAACTGGGACAGCGCGTCGTGCTGTCTCGCCGTATGTATTCCATGCAACGCCACGAGCTAAATTTACAGTCGCTCGTGCGGCATGAGGTCCGCTGGATGCGCACAGTCCGTGCGCTGCGACCTCGCAGTTTTCGCATTCTCTTTATAACTTTTAGCGTGCCCCTGGCATTGATCGGCGTTGTATTAAGCGCTGCACAGCCATCGTTATCCGCGCTGGCAGAAGCACTTTTCCAGGCCACCGTCTTAGCCCGCCTGGCGTTGCATTTTGTGAATCGGTTGCTGGGTGAGCGCCCCGCAGTCCATGAGTTTTGGCTTCTGCCGGTGCGGGATGTACTGATCTGCTGGGCCTGGAGCCGAGCTTTTTTTACGTTAGGCGTGAATTCGGCTGCCGCCACGAGGGCGTTGCCGTGTCCCCCGGCCGCAACCCTCCCATTCAGACGAGAGTAGTCTCAAACCTCTCAACGTGGGCACTCTCCAACCGCTGTGCGCCCGGCGGCGACTCTCGCGCTAACGAGTAGCGCATTGACTCTAATCCAGCAATGTGCAGCCAAAGCAACCTTGCCCGGCAGCTTCTGCTGCATCGGGCATGTTGCATTTGCTGCCTGAAGTTCTGCAACTCCGCGACCCGCTGCGCAAAGCCAAGAATTATTACACCTGCTGTTGCAGATCGCCCGGCTTTGCGTTAGACGCCGCAATCCTCGCACGCCAATTCGCCCGCAGAACGATGCGCCTACCCCGCGATCTTCATGCGCTCAAGGTCGGTGCGATCCCATTTCGCGAGGTCAGCGCCCTGCTCATAGGTGGAATCTACGAACTCGCGGAGTGCTGCCTCAGGCGATTTTGATCTTCGCATTGCATCATAGGGCAGGATGAACTCGCCCAACTCCTGATGAAAGAAGGCCGTGTCCGGTCGAACCCTCGCGTCCTTAAACCCCGGCGGGGCGGGAACTGCGTACGCATAGAAAGCCGGCTCGAGGAGTGGCCCACTGCCGGGCCAGAATCCATGACTGATGACTTCGTGCGAATACGCATCGCGCATGAATTCCGGACCCGACTGCGCCGGGGCGCGCCTGCCGGAGAAGCGTGTAAGCGCTAGGTCAAAGCTTCCCCAAAAGAAATTCGCGGGACTGCATTTACCTATAAATTCGCAGCGCTCTTCGGTCAGTAGCTCGGCGACTTGCGCGACGATGTGCCAAAACCGGTTCGCAAACACGGGATCGTAGGATGCGTGCACCGTGTCGTCTTCAAAGCGAATCGGCGACGGAATCTCAACCGGCATCGACCAGATCTTCACGCCGAGCGCCATGTCGCTCAACGTACCCATGAGTTCAGCGTAGAAATCAGCAACGGTTCGCGGTTCGAGCCTCATCGAACGTTGCGCGCCGTCGGATGTATGAATGAGCAGCCGGTGCGATATGAAATCGAACTCGAGAGTGAAAAAGCGACCGGCGTGGGCCAAAGGCCGGGTGGCAAGGCCGCTCGACGTGACATGCAGTGCGACTGCCCAGCAATGATTGACGGGCGGCGCGAGCGCCAGTGCAATCTTGCCTACGATCTGCGTCCACATATGCAGCGTGGCGTAGGTTTCCTTCCAAGCATCGAACGGCAGCGCTGGCCAGCGATCGTCGGTCATGATTGTGATTGTGCCACTTTGCGGCCGCGTTTACTCCCGGAGAGCGGAGACTTGCGCGCGAGCAGGATTCTCACGGCTCTGAATTGAATTGAGTTCCGTAATTGCTCAGAAGCATCTGAATTCCGATGTAGCCGATGAATTCCGGTTGTCCGTTAGAAACGCCGTCGAGACTACGACCCGCCATAAAGAGCGCGATCAGGCCGGGCGCTAGTCTGTAACGGCCGCCAAGATCCAAAGTCGTGGAATGTAGCGCAGAGCCGTAGGCATGGTCATCGTAGATCTCTGCGTCGAGCTCGAGCTGCGCCGACACGGGGCGGCCGACGACCAATCCGAGAATGCGCTCCTTGGGCCCATGGCCGGATACGTAGTAGCCGGCTTCAAAATCGAAGTCGAGTGCGCCGATTTTTTTGGCAATCTCCAGCGGCAGAAGATAGCGCGGGCCGGCGGCGGCGATTCCCTTCTGCCGCGCGAGCTGGGACGCGGCTGTTTCAACTTGCGGAAATGTCGACAACTGCCACCCGCCCTCGCCCTCGTCCAGAAAGCGCCACTTGATGCCGGGATAGCCGTTGCTCCAACCGCTCTGGGTGGGTTGCCCAGCGCTTGCCTGCAGGACGTAAGGTATCTCGTACGTCAGTTGAATTCGGTCGCCAAGACCGAAATTCAGATCAATCTGCGGGACCTGATAGGTCGACACGCCGTGGGCCAGGGTCTGCATCGAACCCACGTTGATTTCCCAATTGGCGCTGCCCGGAGTGCCCGGATCGTTGGTAAGGAACGGCGGCCCGGCCTGAGCTCGGGTGATCTGCGGAAAGTGCAGGCAGAGCGCTAGCAGACCGATCGGCACTGCCGTCGTGGCCTTAGACTTCGGTCGCAAGTTGTTGCCTTTTAGGATGCGCCACGCCCGGCGCGCGCCCCGACATAACCATTGTTTGGTGCGGCGTCGCCCGACCATTGCAAGCTTACCTTGGCTATCCCAAGGCGCACCGTCATTCAGTCGGCGAGCTGTGGCCTCAGGGCGCCATTCGCGGATTGCCACCGGTGCTCAGGGCAGCGTTCGTGCGACGGTCGATCACCGTACCGACGACCTCCTGCTACGGTCATTTGCAGCTCGAGGAGCTTCGATAACCATACGCCACACGGTAGTAATAGCGACGGACTACCATGCCATCGCGCAGCAGCACACCCGACTGCAGCGGCCCTAAGTGCTCGGCGCGCGACTCGACGCAGTGATTAGTTAAATCCTGTTCCTGCCATGCAACGAGCAGCAGCGTTCGGCCCACCTGCAAGTTAGTCGGAACCCACCGCGCATACATCAGGGCGGTCCGCTCGAAGAGGTGTGCGCCGGAGGTTTCCGGGATGGCGGTGGCCTCGCCGGTTGCATAGAAGGCAACCTCGCTTGCGATCGCGTAGCGGTCCATGCCGACAATGAGAGGGTCAGCCCCTGCCGCTTCTCCGATTTCTTGTGCAATGGTGTTGACTTGCTGTCCAAAGTCCTTCCAGCCAACGGGCATCACCTCCATTTGCTGGCTGTAGCCAAGCCCAGGCAGCCCGAGGACCAGAAAGTACAAGCCAGCCGCGTACAGAACCAACAAGGTGAGAATGGTCGGTGTCCACGCATTGCGGATCTTCGCTGCAAGACTGCGCGGCCTCCCTACTCCGAGGTCAGTCATCGCGTACGCGATGGCGGGCAAGGTCGCGAGCCAAAGCTCGGCGGTCCAATCAAACTTTACATCCCAGCGCAAGCTCACGACGACGAACACTGCAAGCGGCACGGCGGCCATCATCTGCAGGAATCGCCACGCGCGCGGCTTGTTGACGAAGCCGCTGTTGCCGAGCGGCCGACCGAGCAGCGGGGCCGCCGCAGCAAGCAACCCCGTCGGCGTCAGCAGCACGATTGCAGCGCCAATCAACTTATACAGCGCAAAATGATGCTGTTCCGTCAATCGGCGGGTGGTCTGAAACGCAAACGATACCCATTCGTTTTGCGCGTTCCAGGCAATGACGGGCGCGAAGACCGTCAACGCCAATAGCGCCGCAGCGTACGGCTGCCAACGCCGCAGCCACTGCCGCGACTGCGGATCCAGTATGACGAACAAAAGCGTGGCGGGAGCGAGGAGCGCGATTGAGTACTTCGAGAGCAATCCAATGCCCATCCACAATCCAACTCCCCACCAGGCGCCAGTGCGACCGCCGACCAGCGCACGCTCAAGAAAATAGAGCTCGGCAGCCCATGCGGCGACCAGGAGCGTATCTGGCGTCATGACCAAGCCTGCCGCAAAAAAGAACGGCAGGACCTGTGAAAGCACTAGGGCGACTAGAGCGGTCGATTCATCAAAGAGGTTGCGCGCCAGCCGATAAACGAAGAAGCCGGTGGCAGCCGAACACAAAAGCGCGCCTGCGCGCACCCCAATTTCTGACGCTCCGAATGCTGCCGCGCTGAGCCTGATCAACCAGGCGATCATGGGCGGATGGTCGAGATACCCGATATCGAGGTGTTGCGAGTAGTTCCAGTAGTACGCCTCCTCCGGCAGAAGCTCTACTTGGCCGAGATACACCAGCCGCAATACCACTGCGTAGACAAGGAGGCCGAGTGCCAACAGCCGCCATCGCGCGGCACCCGCCAATCTCCACGCGGACAAAGTCGAAAGAGAAAATGCGTTGCCCGGCAGCGTCACAGCGAGCGTACTGGCGATCGCCGCGCAAATCGCGAGAGGTAGCGGCCAACCCCAGGTCCGGGAAAGCAGAGAAAGTACTCCGCCTCGCAGGAACAGAGCCAGCAAGCTCACCACCAGCAAATGGCTGTAGAGACGCCAATCCCGGGCCCGTCCGGCTGCGTTCACGGCGGCGCGAATATTCAGCTCGTAGTTAATTGCGGTCGCGACCGCAAAACTGAGAATTTGCGCCGTGCCGAGACGCACCCCTTCGGCTGTCGCGGTGAGAAAAATGAGCGCGTCGCAGACCGCCGCCATGGCGGTGGCAATGTTGATTCTCTCGCCGTACGTCGCGGGCAAAGGATCCAGTTTGTGTGGCGGAACGGCCTCCGGGAGCGTTTGTGTTTCGGCAGTCGAATTCATATGGCGTATCGATCAGGCGCCGCGCCTGCAGCTTGTGGCTTATGCACGGCCAATCCCATCGTGAAGCGTTTGCGCACCCCCCGAACTCGCGTGAGCGGCGCCGCTGGTTGCGCGCGTTTCACAAACATTGCGCCAGTCTTTCATTTTCCCCAGTGTACCGTCGAAGAATGCGCCGCTGCATCCTCTTTTTTATTCAGATTTATTCAGAAAACTCTTCACCGGACCCTTGTCGCCGCAGACAACGGGCCACTTGGCTTTGGTTCAGCGGGGACGAACCCACACCTACAGGAGCCAGACATTTACCTACATCTCGACAGCTGAACATCGCTGAATGACGCGCTGACACTGCTGCGCGATTCTGTCCGGCGAATCGTGGGAACTTGGCTTCCCCATGAGAGCGAGCTTGTCCCGCTCGGCCGTGCAGTCCGGTGAACGAATGAGGTGCACACGCTGGTCTGCGGATTTAGAGTGCAGTTCGCATCGACGATTTTTTGCAGCCGATCGATCTCGGCAGGCCGGTCCGAGTCCCGAATGTACTGTTGTTGACCACCGACTGAGAACTTGTACACCGGCAGTCGCGTCTTTACGGTCGCAAGCTGTTCGAGCGCTTCCACGCACGCGGGTGCGACGGAGTCGGCCGGAAAAAGCCATCGCCGGAAAGAGCACTGCCCCGACTTTCCCCCACGATCGTCTCATGATCCTGTGCACCCAAGGGTGCAGCGGACTCTTATGCGCCACTACGATACGCTAGATAGGATTCTCGCGTCGAGGATAGTGTGCGGCTAGCGAAACTCGCAGCAGCACCACTCTGGGCACCGAAGGCTCAGGCAAGCGCGTATCCAAACTGCGCCAGGTACCATTGCTGAAACGTCACAACGCGGCGCTCCTGTTCTGAATAGCGCCCGGGCTGGTAGTGCTTTGACAGAATGCCGGCCTGGTTATTCTCGGTGATCCTCTTGTCTTGCTTCGTCGTTTCATCCCAGCCCCATATCATTCTTTTGACATCGACATCCGTTGCCTTAGCGTCGACGAGCCAGTACAGATCCACATCGGTGTGCATGGTGGTGCGCGGTGTGAACAGAAACAGCACGGCGAAATCATTGGTCGCGACCAGCTGCGTGAAGGGGCTGAACGACAAGTACATCCGGCCTTGATCAAAATCTCGACGCTTGCCCATCAACGTCGAAGCGGGCCGGCCATTCTGCGTTTCGGTTTCGTACCCATCGCGAATCGTCCGCTGCAAGAGCAGCCGCAGATGGGAGGACTGCGGACCATCATCGACCGTGCCAATCGGACGGCCGAGCGCAGCCGCGCGCTGCTCCCAAGCTTTCACCGCCGGCAGATATTTCTCCACGGCATCGGTCGGGCCGGAACTGGGCCCGGCACCGAACGCCAAGAGCGCCTCCGGGGGGTGCATCGAGCAGAACTCCGGATGCGCCGACGCGCAGTGATAGCACTCGACGAAGTTCTCGACCACGAGCTTCCAATTCGCCGTCGTAGGATAGGACTGGGTGTAGGCGATCTTAGCGTCGGCGAAACCATGGAAATCGAGATTGGCTGCAAGATCGGCGAACGAAGCATCGAAGTTGACCGGTTCCTCATCGGACAAATTGATGAAAATGAACCCGTAGAACACCTGGACGTGACAGCGATGCAGGCCGAAGTCCTTTTTGGAGAAGTCCGCGGGCATCAGCGGAGCTGCAATCAGCGCACCGTCCAGCCCATAGGTCCATGCATGGTAGCCGCATGTCAAACGCGCGACTCTTCCACTCGACTCGGCGCACACCAGCGAGCCGCGGTGCCGGCACACGTTGTAGAACGCATTGATCGTCGCTTCGCCGCTGCGGACTACGATGATCGATTCATTACCGATCTTGAACAGAAAATAATCGCCTTTGCGCGGCACGCGGTCGATGTGCCCCGCGACGATCCACTTGCGACCAATCACGTGCTCCATGTCCGCAGCAAAGACCGCATCATCGCAATAAAACTCGCGAACCAGGCTATAGCCGCGCACGGTGCGCGCGGCCAAGGCCGCGATAACGTTCGGGCTCTTCATCGTGTCATTCTCCGGCGTCGCAGCAGTCGCAGTGCTCATCGCTTGATGCTCTCATTATGCGGATCGTACATGGGCCGTAGGGACGCCGTGGCCGCATACCGAACGCCGGCGACCTCGATGTAGTAATCGTCGGCGCCGACGGCGTGCATGCCGCCCGGCGGCACGGTAACGTAGCCGAGTCCAATGGCGGCGCCCAGCGAGTGACCGTACATCGCGGAGCGAATGCATCCCACGATTGAGTCGCCGCGCCATATGGGCTCGTTGTGGTACAGCAGGGGCTCCGGGGATCTGAGCTTGAATTGTACGAGGCGTTTGCGCACTCCCGCTTGCCGTTGCTGCAGGAGTGCCTCGCGCCCTATGAATCCACCCGGCTTGCCAAACTTCACCGCGAAACCAAGGCCAGCCTCGAGCGGCGTATCCTCGTCGGTAATGTCGTGCCCCCAGTGGCGATAGGCTTTCTCAATGCGCAGCGAATTCAATGCATGATAGCCCGCGTGCACCAGACCGTAGTTCACGCCCGCGCTTGTTAGAGTGTCATATACGTCGAGCATGAACTCCGTGGGGACGTAGAGCTCCCATCCCAATTCTCCGACGTAAGTAATTCGCGAGGCGCGCACCAACGCGTAGCCCAGTTCGATTATCTGGCTCGTGGCGAATGGAAAGGCCGTATCCGAGACATCGTTCGGCGTGAGTGACTGCAGTAGCTCTCGCGCCCGTGGCCCCATCAGCGACATAACTCCCATCCCGGACGTAACATTGGTCAATACGCAATGCGCGCCCGGATCGATATGACGTTGCAGCCAATTGAAGTCCTTGGTTTCGGTTTCGGCGCCGCTGACGATCAAATAGGCCGTATCGCTAAGACGCGTCACAGTGAGGTCGGCCTCGATGCCGCCCCTCTCATTCAACCACTGTGTATAGACAATTTTGCCGGGCGCAATCCCGACATCATTGGCACACACACGATTTAGCACGCGGCTGGCATCACGACCCTCAAGGCGGAATTTCGAGAATGATGATTGATCGAACAAGCCGACCGCCGCACGTACTGCGCGATGCTCGCTTGCGCTGTATTCAAACCAATTCTGGCGACCGTAGCTGTACACGTATTTCGGCTCTATGCCACGTGGCGCGTACCAGTTGGCACGTTCCCAGCCGAAAGCTTCGCCAAAGCACGCGCCGGCCGCACTCAAGCGGTCATGCAACGCCGATTTACGAACCCCGCG
>Ga0209006_10002720_pt1 | contig 16083 bp, 13 predicted proteins | sample JacPin_JW_Ref_O2_FD_188567 | JGI IMG/M metagenome (GOLD analysis project Ga0209006, IMG submission 188567) | Forest soil microbial communities from Algoma, Ontario, Canada - Jack Pine, Ontario site 1_JW_Ref_O2 (SPAdes) (version 2) | ecosystem: Environmental > Terrestrial > Soil > Boreal... | reverse complement strand
TGCTGCCGCTGGTGGTGCTGGCGACGCTGGCGACCATCATTGCCAGCCAGTCAATCATCACCGGTGCATTCTCGATGACGCGGCAGGCAATCCAGCTCGGCTGGCTGCCGCGGCTGCGGATCGTACAGACCTCCGAGGTTGGCTACGGCCAGATCTACGTCGGCACGATCAATTGGCTGCTGATGCTGGTGACGGTGGGTCTGACGCTGTCGTTCGGCAAGTCTGACAATCTGGCCGCCGCCTATGGCATCGCCGTGTCGCTCACGATGCTGATGACATCGGTGCTGTTATTCATGGCGATGCGCGAGATCTGGGGCTGGAGTGTGTGGAGTAGCGGCGCGCTCGCCGGCACGCTGTTTTGTATCGATGGCGGCTTCTTCGCGGCCAATCTGATGAAGGTTGCCGACGGCGGCTATGTGCCGCTGCTGCTGGCCGGTGTCATCTACGGCCTGATGCTGGTGTGGCATCGTGGATCGGCCGCAGTCGCTGGTGCCGCGAGCCAGCGGCTGATTCCGGTCGCCGATTTTCTTGCCGATATCGCGGCCAGGCACGTGCCGCGGGTGCCGGGCACAGCGGTATTCATCTCGCGCACCGCCAAGGACACGCCGCCGGTGATGCGCTGGCACGTGCTGAAGAATCGCGCCTTGCACCAGAAGCTGTTCGTGCTGAAGGTCATCACGGAATCGGTGCCATGGATCGATGACGAACAGCGCCTGCAGGTCGTCGAGCTGGCACCGGATTTCTGGCGCGCGACCGCCCACTATGGCTTCATGCAACGGCCCGATATTCCGCGCCTGCTGTTACAGACACCCGCGTTCGGCTGTGCGTTGCAGCTTGATGATGTCACCTACTACGTCGGTCATGAAACGATCGTTCGTGCCGAAGACGGTTCGGGCATGTGGGCGTGGGAGGAAAAGCTGTATGCGGCGATGGCCAGGAACGCGCTGCACGTGAGCGACTTCCTGCGGCTGCCGAGTGACGGCGTGGTCGAGATCGGACGGCAGATTTCGATCTGAAAGCTTACAGCCCCAGATCGTCCAATCCGGGGTGATCGTCAGGCCGCCGTCCCAGCGGCCAAAAGTACTTGCGCTCGGAGGCCGGGATCGGCAGATCGTTGATGCTGGCATAGCGGCGCGCCATCAATCCCTGATCGGTGAATTCCCAGTTCTCGTTGCCGTAGCTGCGAAACCACTGACCCGAGTCGTCATGCCATTCGTAAGCGAAGCGCACCGCAATGCGGTTTCCAGCGCAGGCCCAAAGCTGCTTGATCAGGCGGTAATCGAGTTCTCGTGCCCACTTGCGCTGCAGGAACGCGCGCACCTGTTCGCGCCCGACTGGAAATTCGGCCCGGTTGCGCCAGCGTGTGTCGTCGGTATAAACCAGCACGACGCGATCGGGGTCGCGCGTATTCCAGGCGTCTTCCGCCAGACGCACCTTCTCGGCGGCGCTCGCCGGCGTGTAGGGCGGCAGCGGTGGTCTGCTCGTGCTCACAGCGGAGAGTATAGCCGTCGCAACGCGCATGGACGCCGCGAACAGCCGCAAGCATGTGAATAATCGCTGATTTCCTGGAACGCTGTAACCTTGGGCTGGGGTTACGCGAAGTTAAGCGTGTCAGCCCTTGAATTCGGCCTCGGTGGCCGAAAGGATAGTCTGCCATGTCTGCATGTCGCCCCGCGTCCCACAGCCCTCGCAGCGAGCACACCGACCTGATGCGCCGCCGGATGATGGTCTGCGCGGTAGCATCGATCGGCGTCGTCGCCGCGCGCACGCTGCTTGGCAGCGCACGGGCGGCCGAGTCAGCCGACGCCGGCACCGTGTCGATCGAAGGCTTCTCGCCCGCCGGCCAGAGCCTGGGTGTCATGCAGCTTCCCAAGGTCGTCCGCAGCGAAGCGCAGTGGCGCCAGCAACTTTCGGCGGAGGCGTTCGACGTCACACGGCGAGCCGGCACCGAACGGGCGTTCTCGGGCGCATTGTGGAACCAGCACGCGGACGGACTGTATGGTTGCGTGTGCTGCCAGACGGCGCTGTTCGATTCGCGCACCAAATTCGAGTCGGGCACCGGCTGGCCAAGCTTCTGGCAACCGCTATCGAAGCACAATGTGCTGGAAAGCTTGGATAATAGCCTCGGCATGCGGCGCATTGCCGTCTCGTGCCGCCGCTGCGATGCGCACCTGGGGCATGTTTTCGATGACGGGCCGAAGCCCACCGGGCTGCGCTACTGCATGAATTCCGCCGCGCTGCAGTTTGCGGCACGAACCTGATGCCATTGCCTTATTGAATCGCTGGAGATCGCCATGTTCAGATGCAACCCTTTCCGATTCGAGTCGAAACCTGCCAGTCCGGTGGCCCTGTCGGCGGCGCTGGCTGTGCTGGCCGGCTCGCTGGCGGCCGCCGCATTTGGCAACAGTGCGGCGAGCGCCGCCGATCAGCCCTCTGCAGTGACGGCCGCAACCGCGGACCTCGCCGCCGGTTCCGGCAGCCTGCAAACCGCGGTGCTGTCGGGCGGCTGCTTTTGGGGTACCCAGGGTGTGTTCGAGCACGTCAAAGGAGTGCGGCAGGTGCTGGCCGGATATTCCGGCGGTGACAAGGCGACGGCCGACTACGGCACGGTCAGTACCGGCAAGACCGGCCATGCGGAGTCGATCCAGATCACGTTCGATCCCGCGGTGGTGTCGTATGCGGATATCCTGCAGGTATTCTTTTCCGTGGCGCACGATCCGACCGAACTGAATCGGCAGGGGCCCGACACCGGGACGCAATATCGCTCGGAGATTTTCTTCGCCAACGAAGCTCAGCAGAAAATTGCGCTGACGTATATCGCGCAACTCGAGCAGGCACACGTGTTCCACGCGCCGATTGTCACCCGGGTCGATCCGCTCAAGGGCTTCTATCCGGCTGAAGGCTACCACCAGGATTTTCTGGTCAGAAATCCGCGCTATCCCTACATCGTCTATAACGACCTGCCCAAGATCGACAATCTCAAGCGCGAGTTCCCGCAAATCTACGTCGATAAGCCGGTCCTGGTAGCGGCGAGCCGATAGCGCGCCCCTCCCGGCGTCGCTGCGTTGCCCGCGATCGCGCACCCCTTGGGGTGCGCGATCGCGCAAGCGCGGGCTTATACTTGCGCACCAAAAACGCCGCATTGACGGGGGATCGCCGTTGGACATACACGAATATCAGGCCAAGGAATTGCTGTCCGGGTATGGGGTGCCCATCCAGCGCGGCGCGGTAGCCTACAGTGCCGAACAGGCATCATTCGTCGCCTCGGAGCTGGGCGGTTGGCACTGGGCAGTCAAGGCGCAGATCCATTCCGGCGCGCGCGGCAAGGCCGGCGGCATCAAACTTTGCAGGACCTATCACGAAGTGCAGGAGGCGGCCAACGGCATGCTCGGCAGCAGACTGGTGACGGCGCAGACCGGACCCGAGGGCAAGATCGTGCAACGCGTCTATGTCGAGGTGGCCGAGAAGTTCGAGCGCGAGATTTATTTCGGCATCGTGCTGGATCGCAAGGCCGAGCGCGTTCGCATCATCGCGTCGGCCCAGGGCGGAATGGAAATCGAGGAACTGGCAAAGACTTCGCCAGAGGCGATTCTGCAGGTAATAGTCGAACCGGCGGTGGGATTGCAACCTTTTCAGGCGCGCGAGATCGCGTTCGGACTCGGACTCAACATCAAGCAGGTAAGCCGCGCGGTGGCCGCCATCCTCGGCGCGTACCGGGCGTTTCGCGCGCTGGATGCCAGCATGGTGGAGATCAATCCGCTGGTGGTGACGGCGGATGACCGCGTGATTGCGCTCGATGCCAAGATGTCGTTTGACGACAATGCGCTGTTTCGCCACCCCAACGTGTCCGAAATGCGCGACCTGCTACAGGAAGATCCGCGCGAGGCGGAAGCCTCGCAGGACAATCTCAGTTACATCGGCCTGGATGGCGATATCGGTTGCATCATCAATGGCGCCGGGCTTGCGATGGCCACGATGGACACCATCAAGTACGCGGGAGGCGAGCCCGCCAACTTCCTCGATGTCGGCGGCGGTGCTTCGCCCGAGCGGGTGGCCAAGGCCTTTAAGCTGGTGCTGTCCGATGGCAAGGTCAAGGCGATCCTGGTGAACATCTTCGCCGGTATCAACCGCTGCGACTGGGTGGCCCAGGGCGTAGTGCGGGCGGTGCGCGAGATCGGCATCAAGGTGCCGCTGGTGGTGCGTCTGGCGGGCACCAATGAGTCCGAGGGCCGCAAGATCATCAAGGACAGCGGATTGCCGATCATCAGCGCCGACACTCTGGCCGATGCCGCGCAGAAGTCCGTGGCCGCTGCACGTTCGAGCGCCGGCGTCCCGGGGGTCAGGCCATGAGCATCCTGATCGATGAGAACACCCCGGTGATCCTGCAGGGCTTCACCGGCGACAAGGCGACGTTTCATGTCAGGGAGATGATCGCCTACGGCACCAACGTGGTCGGGGGCGTGACGCCCGGCAAGGGCGGCCAGAAGCACCTGGACCGGCCGGTATTCAACACGGTGAAGCAGGCTGTGGATGCCACCGGCGCCACCACCAGCCTCGCTTTCGTGCCGCCGGCTTTCGCGGCCGATTCGCTGATGGAAGCGGCGGACGCGGGGCTGAAACTGGTTTGCACCATTACCGATGGGATTCCGGCCCAGGACATGATGCGCGTGAAGCGCTATCTGATGCGCTACCCGAAAGACCGGCGCACCATGGTGGTGGGACCCAACTGCGCCGGGATCATCAGCGCCGGCAGGGCCATGCTGGGGATCATGCCGGGGCATATCTACCGGCGCGGCAACGTCGGCATCGTTTCTCGTTCGGGTACGCTTGGCTATGAAGCCGCGGCGCAGATGAATGCCCTGGGGCTCGGCCAGACCACCAGCGTCGGCATCGGCGGTGATCCGATCAACGGCAGTTCATTCCTCGATCACCTGATGCTGTTCGAGCAGGATCCGGAGACCGAAGCCGTCGTCATGATCGGTGAGATCGGCGGCCCGCAGGAGGCAGAGGCGTCCAAGTGGGTGATGGAGAACATGACTAAGCCGGTCATCGGCTACGTGGCCGGGCTGACCGCGCCGAAGGGGCGGCGCATGGGCCATGCCGGGGCGATCATCTCCACCACCGGCGACAGCGCCGCGGAGAAGGCCGAGACCATGCGCAGCTACGGACTGACCGTGGCGCCGAGCGCGTGCGAATTGGGCAGCACAGTCGCCGAGGTGTTGCGCCGAAAAGCCGCACATCGCACCACCGCCTGATCGAGGAGTCGGAATGAGCTTTACCACCATCGAGCAGGCCACTGCGAGATTGCACCGCTCCGAACTGGCGGTACCCGGCACCAACCCGGCGCTGTTCAGGAAGGCCGCGCAATCCAGCGCGGACATCATTTTTCTCGATTGCGAAGACGCGGTGGCGCCCGATGACAAGGAGCAAGCGCGCAAGAACATCATCCAGGGGCTCAACGAAGTGGAGTGGGGCCGCAAAACTCTGATGGTACGCATCAACGGCCTCGACACGCACTACATGTACCGCGACGTGGTCGACATCGTCGAAGCATGTCCTCGGCTCGACATGCTTCTGATCCCGAAGGTCGGCGTGCCGCAGGACGTGTATGCATTGGACATGCTGGTGACGCAGATCGAGGCGGCCAAAAAGCGTGACAAACGCATCGGCTTCGAGGTGCTGATCGAAACCGCGCTGGGCATGGCCAACGTCGAGGCCATCGCCCAATCCTCGCGTCGGCTGGAGGCCATGAGTTTCGGCGTTGCCGATTACGCCGCATCCACCCGCGCCCGCACCACGGTGATCGGCGGCGTCAACAAGGATTCGGGCGTGCTTGCCGATAAGGATGCCGACGGCAAACGTCAGTATTTCTGGACCGACCCATGGCACGCGGCGCAGACCCGCATGCTGGTGGCCTGCCGCGCCTACGGCCTGCGGCCAATCGATGGACCGTTCGGCGACTTCAACGACTCGGACGGCTACGTTGCGGCGGCCAATCGAGCGGCGGTATTGGGGTATGAGGGCAAATGGGCGATCCATCCTTCGCAGATCGAGTTGGCGAACCAGGTCTTCACCCCGTCGGACGCGGAGGTGAGCAAAGCGCGACGGATCATGCAGGCGATGGCGCAGGCGGCCGCCGAAGGAAAGGGTGCGGTGTCATTGGACGGCAGGCTGATCGACATTGCCAGCATCCGAATGGCACAGGTGCTCATTTCCAAGTCCGAAGCCATTGGTGACGCGAGCGGCGTATAGGTGCATCGATGGCGACCCGTAAATCGGCGCGCTCGCTCAAGAAGCCAGCCGCGCGCCGCTCCAACTCCCGCCGACAGCTCAAACCCGCGACCCGCTCACGCGGCCTGGACGCCGCGGACATCATCCTCAGCGGCGAGCAGCCGGAGCTCGCGGGGCTGGTCGAGCGTGTACGGCAAGCGGGCGGGGCGGTCGTCGGCAGCTATCGCGATCCGCTCGGCGGCCGGCCGCTGCTGTTGGCGACGCTGCCGGTGCGTGCGATTCAGCCGACACCATTCCAGCGCGATCTGTCACCTACGCACACCAAGCGCCTGGCCGAGAAGATCGATCAGGCCGGCGCCTTTCTCGATCCGCTGATTGTCGTACTCGGTGAAGGCGATGGATTCTGGACACCGAACGGGCGCCATCGCCTGGCGGCGGCAAAAGTCCTCGCACTCAAGCAGATCTCGGTGCTGATATCGCCGGACGAGAGCCTCGCCTTTCGCATTCTGGCTCTGAACACTGAGAAGGCGCACAACCTCAAGGATCGCAGCCTGGAGGTGATCCGCATGGCGCGAACCCTCGCGCGGCGGGAACCCGCGGCCCGGGAGGCACAATTCGCGCAGCAATTCGAGTCTGCCGAATTGCTGACGCTCGGGATCATCTATGCGAAGCTGCCGCGCTTCGCCGGAGGAGCCTACAGCCCGCTGCTAAAAAAGATCGACCGTTTCAGCTCGCGGCCACTGCCGGCGAGTCTGCGTGAACGCGAGGGCTACGCGGCGCGTCTGCAGGCGATCGAAGCGGGGGTTAAGAAAATCGTCACAGGACTGCAGGCCCGCGGCTTCAAGTCGCCGTATCTGCGAAACTACGTGGTGGCGCGCATCAACCCGGTGCGATTTCACGTCCAGAAGCGCGGCGATCCGGCCCCGACGATGCCGATTGGATCGGCCCTGACGCGCATGACCGCGGCGGTCAAGGATTTCAAGCTCGAGACCGTATCCAATGTCGATCTGGCGTGGGTCGCCGTCGGAGCTGGGTCGAGTGACTGACAGCGTTCGCCGCCCACATGCCCGATCACGGCGTGTTTCCCGCCGTGAACGCGTAGACCAGATTCAACGTGGTCAGCGTATTGACCTTCTTCAGCCCAACCGGAGGCTCGGTATTCTCCTGATAGGTGAAGCCGGCGCTCAGGGCGAGCTTCTTCGACATGCTGACCACGACCGCCAGGTCGTTCTCCAGTGAGGTGTTGCCCGAACCGGTGTCGAGCAGGAACTTGTTGGTGAGCTTTGTGCTGGCATTGAAGATGTGCGTGTAGTCGAAGCCCGCCGTGCCGATGGCGTTGCCGCTTGATTCGCCCAACGTGCGTGAGGTGACCGCGCCGGCGGCATCGATCGTCAACAGCTCCGGACGCAGGCGGCGGTAGCCGACGCCGAGCTGCGCGGTGAGCTTATTGGCATCCGAATCGATGAACTTGTAGCCGAGGCCGGTGGTCGCGCTGGCCTGGTATTGAAACCCGCTGAATTCGTCCTGCAGATAGTGCAGCGCGCCGAAGGCGAAAGCGCGCGGCGTAAACTGAAAATTCGATTGCGCGATCATCGCCCAACGCTCCGCGGAGGTGACATTTCCGCTGCGGCCATACAATCCTTCCAGATGAAACGAGTGCTTCCAATCTCCTGCCACATCAGCCAGATCGAGTTTGGCGTTGCCTGAATCCGTATCGGTATTGCCACGCGACATCACGTATCCAGCCTCGCCCTTGCCGGACCAACCTTGCGCGGGCGGCGCGGGCGGCGCGGGCGGCGCGGGCGGCGCTGGCGGCGTTGGCGCGTCGTCGGCGATTGCCGTGGATGCGGCAACGATGAATGCGAGGGCAGCGTCGGGCAGCCGGCTTGGAATCACGCTGAGCTCCAGGGGAGAGCGAACTATCCGACCATACCGAAGGTGAGCGCCGGAGTCACTGTGGTAATCCTTACAAATCAATGACCTGAAGTTTTTTCGAATGCGCGCTGCCGCGACCAGGTCAGTGGCCTGACCATATACTTCTCCCTTCAACGACGGCGACGTCACTAGGATGGTCTGGCGTGGCAACACGGAACTCGTTTACGGTTGACGGTGCCGCGCCGCAGATCGATGTTCGATGGCGCCGCCACCTGGCGCACGCGCTCCTGTGCGCCATGTTGAGCGCCGCCGCCGGCTGTTCTTTGATTTCCCTGAAGAGTCCGGAAAAGCCGCTGTCCGCGCGCGACCTCAACGCGCGCCTCCTGACGCACGAGTTCTCGCTGCAGTTTATTGCGGCGGTCGAACAGACCTCCGACCAGATCTACGCCGGTAGCGCCGATCCCGCGGTGCGCGTCAACGCGTTGCGGTGGAAAATCGTAGCGTCGGAAAAAAGCGAGGCCGCCGCCAGCCAGGTCGCGCCGATGATGGGCCTGCTGGATACCTGGGCGCTCACCGTTCAGATGCACGAGTACCTGGCCGATGGCGCCGGACGGTCATTATTCGGCACACAGCAGCCGCTCGCGGTGACGCTGGCGCAGGATCAGGCTAGCGCGGCTCAGCAGCTTGCGCGGCGACTCACCACGGCGGACGAATTCGACCACGATCAGCGTTTCATCGACGGCTACGCTCACGCGCACCCGATTGAAACGCTCGCTTTCGCCCGCCCATCGATCGTGGAACTTTGGACGCGCGATTTCGGCATGCAGACGAAATTAGTCGACACGCTCGGCACGGTCCCGGAGGCCCTGGCGGATGCCGGCGACCTGGTTCGCATGTACGGCGAGTCCGGCCCGTCGCAGATGCTCTGGCGCGCGCAGCTCGCCGTGCAGCAATCCGGCATCAGCGGCAAGGATCTGCAGGCTGAGCTCGAGCGCCTGGACCAGCGCATGGCGCGCCTGTCGTTGCTCGCCGACTCGACGCCCGGGCTGCTCAACGGCGTGGTGCGTGACACGCGGGCGAGTTTCAGTGCCGCGGTCGACGCGATGCTGCGCACCGTACACACCGAGGGGGCGACGCTGTCGTCTTCGATGAGCGCCGAACGGCAGTCGGCCGTGGAGGCGCTGGACGCGCAGCGCGCGGCCTTCGCGGCGGACGCTGCCCGCATTGCCAGCCAGGTGATTCGTGAGACCGGCGAGCAGGCGCGGCGCCTGGTGCGCGAGATGCTCCTGCTGACCATCGGCCTAGCCGTGATCGTGCTCGGGCTGCCGTTTGTAGCCGGTTACATGCTGGGGCGCGCGCGCCGCAGTCCATGATCGGCGAGCGTCAGGCTGTCACCGGGCGGCGGCCGGCGCCGGCTCCGCGGATCCGGATCGATTCAATTCTGTACGCACGAACGCGATGTGTTCCCGCAGCACGTACAACTGCTCGGCGTGTGAACCGGGCATCTTGCCGGTGATGACGGACTTCTCGATCTCCTCGAGCCGATCGAGCAGCGCTGCACGCCGATCCTCCGACAGCTTGCCCTGAGCCTCCCGCTCCAGCGCCATGAGTTCGCCGTAGCGGCGGTGAATGCGCGCTTTGATGCGCCAGCTGTAGATCTGCGGCAGGAATCGCAATCCGGGGATCACCACGACCAGAATCGGCACCAGCACGACCAGCGCCCGATTGAGCAGGCTGGCCAGCCAGAATGGCAGGTAACGGTAGGCGAGGCTCTTGCTGCCGGACTTGTAATAGCGGTCGGCCTCGGCGCTGATCGGAAACGCGTTGATCAATGGAGTGGGAAACTGGCCGGCCGATTGCAGCAGCGAGGCGTGGCCATGCACCTCGAACGCCGCTTCCAGCAGCAGGTCGCACAGTGCCGGGTGCAGGTCGGAATGTGCCAACAACTCAACGGTCGGGGCGAGCATGTTGATCGCGCTGCGCGGCAGATCATCGCCCAGATCGAATGCGCCGGCTGGCAGCACCAGCTTGTTCAGGTAGGGAAAGCGGCGCGTGTAGGCGTCGGCCTGCGAAAACTCGAACAGGCGCACGCCCTCGGCATGCAGCATTTCGCGAATAATCGCCGGCGAAGCGGAATCGCCCGCCAGAAATATCGCGTCCACCTGCTGGTGCAGCAGTGCGTCCTTGGCCGCTTCGCCCTCCAGGCTCAACAGCTGCGTGCCTGCCTGCGGCTCGATCTCATTGGCCTTCAGCAGCGCCAGTGCCAGAAATCGCGTACCGCTGCCCTCCGCGCCAATGGCAATGCGTTGCGAGCGCAGTTCCGATAGCCGCTGCAGCGGCTTGGGACTGCGATAGAAGATCGTCAGCGGCTCATAGAACATGCTGCCAAGCGACACCAGGTCGCTGGTATCGGCATTGGCCGAGACGCCCGCTTGCACCAGCGCGATGTCTACATGCGAATTTCCATCCGACAGGCGCTTCAGGTTCTCCAGTGAGCCTTCGGAGGCAACGATATGGAGCGTGATGCCGCTGCGCGCCAGGATTTTCTGGTAGCGCCCGGCGATGGTTTCAAACGTGCTTCCCTTCGGACCGCTGCTCATCGTCAGCGTGTGCGGCGGAGCCGGGCGCACAAAATGCAGGCCCAGCAGGATCGCGGCTAAACCCAGCAAAAGCACCGGTCCCAGCGTCTCCGCAAGATCGCGCCACGAGATGCTGCTGATCTTCTGCTGCAGGCGCAGCGCTGCGCGGCGTTTGGGACTCTTGGCTCTGGCGGGTGGGTCCGGTTGCACGATATCCCCGGCTGGCTGATCTGATTAGGGAACTATGTCCGGCAGATCGTCAAGCTGCAATCCGCCGAGTCGCTTGTGACAAAGCGCCGCGATGCCGATGCAGGCGATGAGAGCAAGCAGCATCGGAAGCGCCGCCAAAGCGAACAATCGTTGCGGCGGCAGTTTCATGCCGATGAGCGCGCCGCCGGCCAGCGGGCCGGCGATTGACCCCAGACGCCCGATCCCCAGCGCCCAGCCGATCCCGCGCGAGCGAAACGCGGTCGGATAGAGCAGACCCGAGGCGGCGTTGTTACCGAACTGCGCGCCGAGGGTGCAAAATCCGGCGAGCCCGACCGCCGATGCCATCGCCATATAGGAGATCGAAGGAAGCCCGATCGCTGCGATCGCCGGCGCGGCCAGCAGGCACAGCACGGCTATCGCCGTGAAGCCGAATCGGCCGAGCAGTCCACTCACCAGCAGGCCGCCAAGGGTGCCGCCATAGTGATAAATGCTGATGGCCATGCCGCTTTGCCGCGGGGTGAGGCCGCTGCCCTCGAAGATCAACGGTAACCAGCTGTTGAGAAAGTAATTGGCCATGAGCGCACAGGCAAAACATAGCCACAGCAGCGGCGTGATCCAGACAAACCCGGCGCCGAAGATCTGTTTCAATCCGGAGCCGCTCGCTTGCGGGGCGGACGCGATCACAAACTGCGCATCATCGGCAATCGTCAGATCGCGGCGCAGCCGCCGCACGGCCGCCAGCAGTTGCAGCGGCCGGTTGGCCCGCAAGGCCAGGAACTTGACCGATTCCGGCAGCCGGAACAGCAGGCACGTGACGACGGCCAGCGGCAGCAGGCCGCCGATCCAGAACATGATTCGCCAGCCATATTGGGGGATGAGCCACGCCTGGATATAACCGGGCAGGCTGCCTCCGAGCGTAATGCCGGTGAACATCACGACGATCAGCGTCGCGCGCAGCCGTCGCGGTGCCAGCTCGGAATTCAGCGCAATGGTGTTCGGCATCAGGCCGCCGATGCCGATGCCGGTGAGGAATCTTAAAACTGCCACCTGCTCCAGATTGGACGTCCACACCGTGGCCAGCGTCCCCAATCCATAGACCGCACAGCCGGCGATGATCGTGACTCTGCGGCCGAACCGATCGCCCGCGTAACCAAGCAGCGGCGCGCCCAATAGAATGCCGAACAGGCTCGCGCTAAGAGCCGGAGCAAAGGCCTTGGCGGCAACGTGCCAGGTTCGTGCGAGCTCGGGCGCCGCGGATGCCAGCGCCGCGATGTCGTAGCCATCCGTGATCATCGCCAGGAACGACCACCACAGCAGATTGAGATTGAAGCGCCCGAAGCGCTGTCCATCCACCAACTCATCGATCGACAGAACCTGGCTCACGGCTGTTCCGCTCCGGGCGATGAGTCGGAGCTGCCCCAGCGGCCGACGGTTTTGCGCTGTTCGCTGCGCGCCAGGAACTGCGGTCTGGAGGGCGCGGGTCGAGATGGATCGAACGCTGCCGGTATTACCGCGTGCAGCGCGGCACGGGTATCGGCATCCTCGATCGCCTGCGCGAGGGCGTGCGGATCGACCCATGACACCTGATCCGCAATGATGTGCAGATAGACGCGGCCGGTTGATTGATGGGCAAAGTTGATTTCGCGAAACCGATTGACGCAATCCTTCAGGAACGCCGTGTTTCGTTCCGGCGCCAGCTGCGGTGGGCTGGCGAAAAGCTCAGTGGCTGCCGTGGCGTCGATGTTTACCTTTCGATAGCGCTCGACATCCAGCAGGCATTTTATGTCGAGCACGTTCAGAACATCGTTCCAGCCGAATGCGACGGTGCGCGGGTCCTCGCCCTGCGAAACGCTGTTGTCGAGAAATTCGAAATGCACCTGTTTGTCGCCGCGCTGCACCCAGGTGAAGAACAGATGCGGAATTCCGCTGTAGGCCTCCACCGAGTGCGCCAGCGTGTCATCGACGGCTTTGTAGCGACCCACCGCCAGCCCTCGGTTCCAGGCGCGCTCGACCAGGGCGGCCGGCGGAGTGATGACGCAAAACAAATAGACGATCTGGCCGAATCGCGTCAGCAGGTTGCTGCCAGCCTCGTTGGAGTCCGGGGCAAAACTGTCGAACCTGAAGCGGTCGATCAGCAGATGCGTTATGCGACCCAGTTGCGCCTTGCGGGCCATGTAGCGGTCGAGCTTCTGATCGACGATGCGCAGTTCCTCGGCCGTGAAAGCGCCGCCGTATTTGTAGGCGGTACCGAGCGCGCCGTAGTCCAGCAGCAACTTGCGCCAGATGTCCGGGCTGATCAGCGCAAATTCACTCCAGTCGACGCCGATCCTTCCGGCCAGCGCTTTCTGCAGCGGCCGGATCGTGCTTTTGCCGGCGGCCGATGGTCCCTTGAGATTCATCACCACCGGCCGCTGCTGCTGCGGCAACAGCCGATAGCCTTCCATGTCCGGCGCGGCAGCGAGCCAGCCATCCATCAGGCGGCCGATGGCATCGCCGGCCAGCTCATTGACGGCAATGTCGGTCGCGATCGAAGCGATCATCGGCGGGCCGACCCACAAGGAGCCATGCTTGATTACCAGAGCTGAGACCACGCGCGCCAATGCCCGCATGGCGGTCGCCTGCGTGGGATCGGTCAATGTATGCGCGCGCATTTCCCAGTCGGCGACCAGCGTGGCGGTGCGCGTGCTCTGGTTGTGCGAGGCCGGGGCGGCGGCCGGCACTCGCGCAAAGCGCCCTAACAGACCGGTCCTGACAGATTTTTTTGCGGCGACACTGCTGCTGTCCTCGCTGGCCGGCGACAGCCGCGCCAGCTCGCGTTCTATGACGTCGGCGGCCGCCCGGCGCACGCTGTCGTAGGCCGCCGTGATCGACGCCATCTGCGGCTCGATGTGTCGCTCCAGAAGTGCCCGGGTCATGCGGCGGAAATTGATACCGAGGTCTTCGATTTTTTCGCCGTCGGGCACCGAGAAGTCGGCGGTGACGCGAATCAGCAGCTCATGCAGAGCGAGACGCGAGGGCCTGAGGGCGACGATCTCCGCAGCCTCCAGGCCGATCAGGTCGGAGATCTCCAGCGCGGTGGCGAGGCTGGTGAACACGCAATCCGGACGGAATATGGTGCTCAGATGCAGCAGCTCGTCCGGCACTCGCGAGGAAATACCGGGGTTCCACGGTCCGAACTGCTCCGCGTCGATGTCAGCTTCGGTTGCGGACATGATCGCTGTCGGGGATTCGCCCGCGGAACATCAGCCGGATTTTAGCATGCGCTCGATCTGGCGCCGCGACGGCGCGGAAGGCTGTGCGCCCAAGCGCGTCACCGCGATCGCCGCGGCGGCGTTGGCAAAACGCACCGCCTGCTGCAGCGGCCGCTGTTCGGCCAACGCAACGGCCAGAGCGCCGTTGAAGACATCGCCGGCGGCGGTCGTATCCACGGCTTTCACCTTGAATCCGGACACCAACTGCGTGCCACCTTCGGTCGCGACGAACGCACCGCGCGCCCCGAGCGTCAGGATCACGGTCTGCACGCCGCAGCGGCGCAGAATGGCAGACGCCTTGGCGGCCGCGGCATCGCTGTTCACTTTGACGCCGGTGAGCAGTTCGGCTTCGGTCTCGTTCGGTGTCAGGATCGAGACCTGACGCAGCAGGCTGTCGGGCAACGCGCGCGCCGGGGCAGGGTTGAGGATTACTTGCAGGCCGTGGCGCACGGCAATCGAGACAGCGGCTTGCACGGTCGCGAGCGGGGATTCCAACTGCACGATGAGCACGGCGGCGCCGTTGAAGACGCTGCGGGCTCGCCTGACGTCGGCGGGCGTGAGTCGGGCGTTAGCCCCGCTGGACACGGCGATGCTGTTCTCGCCATCCTTGGCGACGAAAATGAGGGCGATGCCGGATGGAGCCTTGCCATCGCGCAACACGTGCTGCACATCGATGCCGTCGCTGACGAAACCGGCGATCGATTGTTCGCCGAAGTTGTCCCGGCCGACGCGCGCCACGAACGTCACGTCGCCGCCCGCGCGTGCTGCACTCACGGCCTGATTAGCGCCCTTGCCGCCGGCGGCCATCGCGAATTCCCCGCCGATCAAGGTCTCGCCGGGCCGTGGAATGCGCTCCACCCGGATGATCATATCGGTTCCGGAACTGCCGACGACGACAATGCGCCGCGATTGCCTCATCTGGAAGCGATCAGCACTGCAAGGCCGGCCAGGTAGAAGAAAAACATTGCGGCGAGCAGACGGTTGGTGCCGCGGGGAGCGGCCTGAAATTCCTTCCAGACGAATACCCCCCACAGCGCGCCCACCATGGTGGCGCCCTGGCCAAGGCCGTACGACAGGGCCGCACCGGCGGTGGTGCTGGCGATGATGCTGAACGACATGCCGATATTCCAGATCACGCCGCCGAGAATGCCAATCAGGTGCAGCCGCGGGTTGCCTTTGGCGAAGTAGTCAGTGAAGGGCACCGGAGGACCGCTGAACGGCTTGATCATCACGATGCTATTCCAGAGGAAATTCGAGACCAGCACACCCGCGCTGAACAGCACGATGGCGGTGTAGGGCGTGAGCTTGCCCGCTTCCACTGCGCCGCTGGCGGGATCGAACGTCCCCATGGCCTGCGCCACAAAGCTGTAAAACCAGCCCATCAGCAAACCGGCCGCCACCGAAATGATGATGCCCTTGGCGTGCGGCCGGTTGCCGCTCGCGGTCAGTCGCCTGTAGGCCAGCGCGTCGAGAATGATCGCGATCAGGAGCGCAGCGACGCCGATCGCGAGCATCGGTGCATCGCCGCGCCGGGTGGCAAGATAGGTGGTCACGACGCCAAGACACGACGCCAGCCCGACACCGACCGGAAACGCCACGGCAATGCCGGCGATGTCGATCGCTGCGACCAGCAGGATGTTTGACAGGTTGAAAATCCCCCCGCCGAAAAAAGCGGAGCCGAGCCATTTGCCGTCGGCCTGATACAGGTCAGCAACGAACCCGCGCCCGGCGCTGCCCGTGCTCCCCAGAGTAAATGCCAGCAGCAGCGCAAATAAAAACACGCCGATCGCGTAATCCCAGTAGAACAGCTCGAAGCGCCATTCCTTGCCTGCTAGCTTCAGCGTGTTGGCCCAGGAACCCCAGCACAGCATCGTGATGACGCACATCGCCACCGCGGCTGGATACGATTCAATGACGATCACGGGCTTTTCCGTGCA